>WNGF01004724.1_pt1 | contig 17707 bp, 12 predicted proteins | sample 5400641 | NCBI WGS metagenome assembly WNGF01 (sample SAMN13153371, study PRJNA577476) | soil metagenome | isolation source: 80 cm soil or saprolite under grassland replicate 2 | place: USA:California | collected 2016-06-15
GCCGCTGGGAAGAAATCTGGCAGCAGCCCCGAAGCCAGACAGGAGCGGCCTGACCCGGCATCTGACAACGGTGCGCACTCAGACCATCCAGGCCAGCGCAGGTTACCCGCGAGTCACCTACAAATTCGTCCCACACCCCGGCGCACCTCGGTGTGCTCGGAATGTCGGCACCATCAGGCACAATGCGAGTGTGTTGCTCGATGAGGTGGTGCGGACCTCGGCCGCAGTAGCAGCCACCACGTCACGCCGCGCCAAGATCGAGACGATCGCGGACCTGCTCCGCCGCGTGGGGCCCGCGGAGGTCGCGGTCGCGGTCGCATTCTTGTCCGGTGAGCTGCGCCAGCGCCAGATCGGGGTCGGCTACGCCACGCTGCGGGACATCGCAGGGGACGCGGCGTGGCCGGTTTCCGACTCCGTCACCACCGCCCGGGCCGAGGAGCCGGCGGTCAGCGCTGACAGCGCCGTCGAGCCGGTGAACCCGGGTAAGCCGCCCACCGCCCCCACGCTCACCCTCACCGAGGTCGACGACGCGTTCACGAAGATCGGCAAGGCCGTCGGGCGCGGCTCACAGGCCGGGCGGCGCCGCTTGCTCGCCGCGCTGTTCTCCGGCGCGACCGAGGCCGAGCGCGCCTTCCTCATCCGGCTTCTCGCCGGCGACCTGCGCCAGGGCGCACTCGAAGGCGTCATGGTGGAGGCGGTCGCCGGGGCCTCAGGAGTGGCCGCCGAGCATGTGCGCAGAGCGCACATGCTCGGCGGATCCTTGCTCGCCGTGGCGGCGGCCGCGCTCGCGCCAAGCGCTCTGGCCGTCACGGCGCTCCGGAGCTTCCGGCTCGAGGTCGGCCGGCCACTTCGGCCAATGCTCGCCAGCTCAGCTGAAAACGTCGGCACCGCGCTCGCGCGGGTCCGGCCCGCGGCGGTGGAATGGAAGATCGACGGTGTCAGAGTCCAGGTCCACAAGGCCGGCGACAAGGTCGCCGTGTTCACCCGCACGCTGGACGACATCACTGCCCGTGTGCCAGAGGTCGTCGCGGCGGTGGCCGCGCTCCCTGCCGCAAGCGTCGTGCTCGACGGCGAGGTCATCGCGCTCGGCCCCGAAGGCCGACCGCGTCCCTTCCAGGTCACGGCGGGCCGCGCGGGCGCCCGTAGCGATATCGCCCGGCTAGCCGGGCAGATTCCGCTCACCGCGTTCTTCTTCGACCTCCTGCACCTGGACGGGGCCGACCTGGTCGACTCACCGGGGGCCGACCGGTTCGCGGCGCTCGCCGACAGCGTGCCGGTCAGCCTAGTGATCCCGCGCATCGTGACCGATGAACAGACGCAGGCGGAGGCCTTCATGGACGATGCGGTCGGACGCGGCCATGAGGGAGTGCTGATCAAGTCGCTCGACGCGCCGTACGCCGCGGGCCGCCGCGGCGCAGGGTGGATAAAGGTCAAGCCGCGGCACACGCTGGACCTTGTCGTGATAGCCGCCGAATGGGGACACGGCAGGCGCCGCGGCTGGCTGTCCAACCTGCATCTGGCAGCACGCGATCCGGCCACTGGCGACTACGTGATGCTCGGCAAGACGTTCAAGGGTATGACCGATGAAATCCTGGCCTGGCAGACCGAACGGCTGCTCGAGCTCGGTGACCCTCCGGGCGGCCGTTCGGGCGACAGTCATCCGCCCTATGGGGTCGTTCGAGTACGGCCCGAGCTCGTCGTGGAGATCGCCTTCGACGGCGTGCAGTCCAGCCGCCGCTACCCGGGTGGCCTGGCGTTGCGGTTCGCCCGGGTCATCAGGTACCGGCCGGACAAGCGCGCAGAAGACGCCGACACGATCGGCACAGTCAGGCGGATCGCGCGCATGGGCGGAGTCCCTGCGGACCCAATGACCAACGCGCCGGACCGCGCCGCGGGCCGGTGATCAGCTCGCCGCAGGTGGCGGGACGATCTTGTCGATCCCGGCGAGCTTGTCTTGGCCGACGTCCAGGCGCCTGCGTCCGCGTTCGCCGTGACCTGCGCCGCCGACGTCGCTCCTGCGATGACGCAGGCGCAGCCCGGCCGACCAGCCAGCCCGCTGCCCAGGCGGACGGGGTTAGACGCGATGCTCCCGGGTACCCTGCGCATGCCATGTTCTCACGGCGGACTGTTGTGTAAATCGACTCATAAAGTGAAGTCCGAGCGGTGCTGGGGCCGGAGGGGACCTGCGTGAACCCCGCGGCGCCGCTCGGATGAGCCGAGCCGACCGTTGCATGGAGAGGTTCGGCGGCACCGAAGGGGGGCAGCGATGAGTGCTGGCGAGGAGATGGGATGGCGCTGCCAGACTTTCTAGTGATCGGCGCGCCAAAGGCAGGCACGACTGCCCTGCACGCCGCGCTAGCCCGGCACCCCGCGCTCTTCATGTCGGCGATCAAGGAGCCGAAGTTCTTCCTCACCGATGGCCCACCGCCCACCCGCGGCGGCCCAGGCGATACCAGGACCTACCGCGAGCACGTCTGGCGGCTCGAGGACTATGAGGCTCTGTTCGACGCGGCACCCGCCGGAGTGCTGCGCGGGGAGTCGACGCCGTTCTACCTCTACGACCGCGCGGCACAGGCTCGGATCCGCGCTCGCATCCCGGCGGCGAAGCTCATCGCTGTGCTGCGAGACCCGGTCGAGCGCGCCCATTCCAACTGGACGCACTTGTGGTCGGCAGGCCTCGAACCGATCGGCGATGTGGTGCAGGCGTGCGCGGAGGAAGACGCGCGGATCGAGGCTGGCTGGGCTCACTTTTGGCATTACACTCGGCTCGGCCGTTACGGCGAGCAACTCGAGCACCTGTACACGGCGTTCCCCCGCGAGCGGGTTCTGGTTCTGCGTTACCGTCAGCTTCTCGATGATCCCGTCGCCGCGCTGAATCGGATCTGCGCATTTCTCGGTGTCGAGCAGGGCGTAATCGGTGAAGTACCCAAGGAGAACGTCACGGCGCACCCACATGCCACGGTCGGCAGGCGGGCCACCGCGAGGGCGCTTCGGATCGGGGCGGCGGTGGGCAGGTTCCTGCCGGGCTCGGCCGAGGCGGCTGTGACCGATCCGTTGATGCGCGTGCTCCAGCGAGACAGTCGCCCACGTAAGCCGCTCAGCTGGGAGCAGCGCGAAGCCCTCATCCCGTGGCTCGAAGCCGACGTGAAACTGCTGGAGAAGATCACCGGGGAGAACTTCGGCGACTGGCTCCTTCCGCGAGACCGATCAGGCGGAATGGTGGGCGCCCGGCCGATCGGGCACTCCCAGGCCCGCAACGGCCTGCCGAGGGCGCTCTAGTTCCCGGCAAGCTCGGCGGGCTCGGCCCCGAATCATCGCGTTATCTGGGGCGGATCCCATAACCGCCCATCAAGGGACACGCAGTTCGGTGCGCAGCTCATGACCGCCAAAGGCGTCGCTCACCTCGTAGTACAGGCGCCACTGGCCGCCGCCCAGCGGCAGCGCCGTGAGGTAGCGCAGGCTGCCACCGCGCGGCGCCTGGGCGAACGGTTCGCTGCCTTGCGCGGTCAGCGCGCTGGGCTCGACTCCCACTGCGACCCCGGTCCGCTCCTCGTAGTTCTCCGCGGCGCTGGCGCGGCCGTCGTAATAGGCGACGACCGTGCTGCCAGCGAAATGAACCGCCGTGATCCTGGCGCCCCGGGAATCCCATCGTCCTGGGCGGCCGCTCAGCGCGGTACCGTGCCACGTCCATTTCAGGCCGTCAACACTGGTCGCATAGTCGCTGACCATCTGGTCCGCTTCGGCGGGATCTTCCAGCGGATGGCACGCGGCCCACAGGTGCCACAACCCGCCCCGGTAGATGATCACAGGATCTTTCACACCGGTCTTGGCGTCGCCCGCAAGTGTGATCTGGCTATGCCGGATGTCGAACCTGGCCGGGTCACGCGCCTCGATTACCTCAACGCGCCAATGCTTCGTGCCGTACGTGGCGCAGCTCAGGTAGAGCCGCCAACCGCCGTCGGGAGTTCGCAGCAATGCGGGCCGCTCAAGCGACTCCGCCCCCGCTTCCTCCCTGCCGATCGTGGTCAGGGTCTCGAATCGCTCACCAACCAGGGAACGGGCCACCGCCACGACATATCCCCGGCCCTGACCCAGAGGGCGCCGGAGCCGGTACGCCAAGTAGATCTCCCCACCGGATACCGCTGCGCTCGGCGCTCCGGCCCAGTATCCCGGGCCCCTCCCCGGTGCGGGAACGGCCACGACAGAGCGAGCGGGGTCTGGCCGCAAGGCAGCCGTCACCCAGGTGTTTTCAGCCAGAGTCACACCAGAACAATAGACAAGCCACACAGATCACAGTGGCCGACAGCGCTAACTTCCTTCGGCATGTGCAACGTGCAGGGGTGCCACGCGCCCATAGATCATGACGGCGGCTTGCGGCAGCCGTTAAGTAGCATGCTTTGTCGCGTTGTCAGGTAACAGTGACACGCACCTGACCCTGGCCCGAGCGGCCGCGTACCCCTCGACACCCGCACGCGCGTCTATATACGGAGTACCTGGGGGGCCGAAGGGCGGCTCGGCGAGGGGAAGGGCGGGCCCGATGATGATCAGCATCTGTGAACGGCTGCAGGCTGCGCTGCGGCGGTGCGTCTCGCTACGGTCCCGGCCGACGGCGGCGATCGCGGCGTGCGCGCTGGCCGCGGCGGCTGCCGCTGCGTTGGGGGGCGCGGTGTCTGCCTCGGCGGCCACCGGCACCCAGGCTGTGCCGGGGACCAGTTACCTGGCTGGCGTTGCCTGCCCAAGCGCCACCACCTGCGAGGCCGTCGGCGACAACCCGAACTCGAGCCAGGGCCTGGTGGTGCCCATCACCAACGGCGCCCCCGGCAGCGCCCAGCCGGTGCCGGGGACCACTGAACTCGCCGGTGTGGCCTGCCCAAGCGCCACCACCTGCGAGGCGGTCGGCGACAACGGCCCCACGAGCCTCGGCATTGTGGTGCCCATCACCAACGGCGCGCCCGGCACGGCCCAGTCGGCGCCGGGGACGGTGGACCTGTTCGGCATAGCTTGCCCGAGCGCCACCACCTGCGTGGCGGTCGGCGGCAACTCCTCCGGGCAGGGTGTGGTGGTGCCCATCACCAACGGCACACCTGGCAGCGCCCAGGCAGCGCCGGGCACCTCCGTGCTCGACGGCGTGGCCTGCACAAACGCCACCACGTGCGTGGCGGTCGGCGGCAACTCCGGCCAGGGCGTGCTTGTGCCCGTCGCCAACGGCGTGCCGGGCAGCGCCCAGCCGGTCGCGGGGACACGTTACCTGCAGGGCGTGGCCTGCCCTAGCGCCGCCACCTGCGCGGTGGTCGGCGGTAACTCCTCTGGCCAAGGCGTCCTTGTGCCGGTCACCAACGGCACCCCGGGCAGCGCCCAGCCGGTCGCAGGGTCCGTGGACTTCTTCGGCGTGGCCTGCCCCGGCACGACCACCTGCGAGGCGGTCGGCAACGACTCCTCCGGAGACGGCGTGGTAGCGCCGATCACCAACGGCACCCCGGGCAGCGCCCAGCCGGTCGCGGGGACCGCTGAGCTGTTCGGCGTGGCCTGCCCCGGCGTCACGACCTGCGAGGCGGTCGGCCAGAACGGCTCAGGCGTCGTGGCCACGTTCGCGGCGGCACAGACCGTCGTGTCCCTCACGTTTGACAACGGCGCGATCAGCCAATACACCCTCGGCCATCAGCAAGCGTTGCAGCCGCACGCGGTGCAGGCGACATTCTTCGTCAACAGCGGAGTCATGGGCGGTTCCAACCACATGTCCTGGTCGCAGCTCTCGACGCTCGCCTCGGCCGGCGACGAGATCGGCGGCAAAACCGTCGACGGCATCAACCTGACGACCCTCAGCACGCAGCAGCAGATCAACGAGATCTGCATCGACCGGCAAAACCTCATTCAGCACGGCCTGAAGCCGTTCAGCTTCGCCTACCCCGCCGGCGCCTTCAACTCCACGATCCAGACCGAGGTGGCGAACTGCGGGTACGGAACCGCCAGGACCGCAGGAAGCCTTTCCCCGGCCGGGCCCACCTACGCGGAGACCCTGCCCCCGCGGAACTTCCTGGCTCTGCGCGCCTATGCCCCGACCGGGCAGGTCACGCTTGCCAGCATAGAGTCGCTGGTGACCGGGGCGGCATCGCATGGAGCAGGCTGGATCCCGATCGTCATCCAGAAGGTGTGCTCCCAGGCGCAGGACCCGGCGAACTACGGCACCTGCACCTCCGCGTCCGGGTGGATCGAGCTCGGCGACCTCAACACCTTCCTCGGCTGGGTGCAGAGCGCCGGGCAGGCGGGCGGCGCACCCGCTGGCACGGTGTTCAGCACAATTGGGGCCACGGCCACCTCGGTCGACACAACCGCTCCCGCCACCACCATCTCGTGTAACGGGGCACCCTGCGCTTCCACCCCGTACGGCGCGACGGTCAGCGTCACCCTGCCGGCGACCGACACCGGCGCCGGTGTCGCGAGCACCCACTACACCACGGACGGCACGACCCCGACGCTTTCGAGCCCGACGTACGCGGGCGCGTTCCCGCTGACCGCCTCTGCGAGCGTGCAGTACCGGTCCTGGGACAACGCCGGGAACATGGAGGCCACCCATTCCCAGGCGATCCAGATATAGAGACCGCCACCGGACGCCCGCCGCCCGCCGCCCGCCGCCGGCCACCGGCCCGGCGGTCCATGGCGCCGACCTGAGCTGGCGGCCGACGCTGCGATGATTCCTGCCTGTTCCGCAACGGCGGGAACGTGCGGCGAGGCCGGAACAGGTGTCGGTTTGGCATGGAGGGCGAACTGCCGCGGTGTGCCCGGCCCTGCGGGCGGGAAAGTGTCCCGCGACGCGGCGCGAGGGGAATAAGCCAGCAGGGTCCACAGTGTTGTTCTGGACCCCGAAATACCGGCCGGTAGCGACATTCTGGAGTTCAAAGCCGCAGCTAGGTGGTCAACTCGTCTGCGCGCCGTGCCGGATACTGGCAGGCGGCAGCACCTGGTGGGCTTCGGGACGGTGACCTAGACCGGCCAGGGCCAGGTGGGAGGCTGGCTCGCGGGTTCCGGCCGAGGCAGGCAACAAGAAGGGCGACGTTGATCGTGGTGGCTTCGATGACAGCGGATCAATGTTGACCACCGAGCCAGCGGAGATCCGGCCTGCCCGCGCCGGTGACGCTGCCGCGGTGTTGTCGCTGTGGCGGGCCGCCGGCGCCGAGCCGACTCATACAGACAACGTTCGCAGTCTGCGCCAGCTCATCACGCACGACCCCGGCGCGCTGATCGTCGCTGAGTCGCCGGATGGTCTGGTGGGGTCGGTGATCGCCGGATGGGATGGCTGGCGCGGCTCGATCTACCGGCTCGCCGTGGTGCCAGCGCATAGCCGCCGCGGCCTTGGCGGCCGGCTGGTCCGCGAGGCCGAGGACCGACTCCGAAGTCTCGGCGCAGCGCGGTTGCAGGCCATCGTCGTAGCGGGCGACGCTGCGGCGGTGTCATTCTGGCGGGCGAGCGGCTGGACCGAGCAAACCGGGCGGCTGCGGTTCGTCCAGGGGTGAGCGCGCGCCCGTTTCGGTGGCCGCACTGCCGACGTGCCCGGGCGGGTGGCCGGGTTCCAATCAGGCCTCCAGGGCAACGCCATCGCGATACTCGCGGCGACCCCCGCGCTCTGGTCGTTGCTGAGCCCTCCCCCACCTGAGCAAACTCGTCGCGCCGCATTGGCAGAAGATCAGCGCAAGCTTCGACGCCGACCGCGCGCTGCGCGCCCGCATCCTCTCCGACGGCGGGCTCGAGCTGCTCTTGGCCACCCTGCACCCAGGCATCCGCTGGACCGAAAGCTGCCTGGAGATCGTTAACTACCGAGCCGGGGAACAGGTACACCTGGCCGGCCGCGGCTTGCTGAGCGCGCGCCCATCGTGATCTACCCGATCCCGGGCCGTTCTTGGCATCCGGCCATCGGTTCCGGCGCCAGCGAGACTCGTGGCGGCCTCGCCGCGCTGGTTTTACCCACTCGCGCCCTTGCCCTTCAGGCCATCGCGACCGGCTGCACCACCACCGAACTGGCCCGGCACCTGGGTGTCACCCCGAGCACCGCCAGCGAACACACCGCGATACTGCGAAACGCCGACCTGATCACCACCCAGCGCCATCGCAACACCGTTCTGCACACCGTGACTCCGCTCGGACGCGCGCTACTCGGACGCCAATCCCGCATGAAGCCAACGCCGCCGGCCACACCCTCACCCCCAAGTCCGGTCCTCGCACGACCTCTCGGACTTAAGGCGCCGATTCTGGCGGTGTCACACGGACCGTCATTGCGGGCGGAACTGGAACGAGATGGCCGACCTGGAAGAGCATGGCGCGGTAGTCACCGGGGGGAAGCGGGGGTGGTTGGCGGTCGGGCAGGCATGCCCTGACGGCGCCTTGCGGCCGGCCTGGGCTGCACGCGCTGTAGCTCGCCTGGACCCTCGTTGAATAGCTGGACTCGCCGATCGGGATCGTGAAGGCCTGGGCGCAGGTGAACCAGGCCACGCTCGGCCGGTACCTGCTGTTGACGAGCGCGACCTGGAAGAGCGTCAGGCAACCAGACGCGTGGATGGAACGCCCGGTGTTGTTCTCGACGACGATGCGCACTGACATCGACGATCCCGCCGTCATCGTCCGCGCCGGAAGTACTATCCGCGCTGACAGAGGTACCGAGGAACGGTGGGGTGCCGCGGGGAGGGTCGGGCGCAGGGCGCGTGGGGGCACCGTCAGGACGCCCAGACGCGATGTGGCTACCGGTGGAACACCCTGCCACGAGAAGCGCCACCACGATGACGAGTGACCTCACACCGGTTGTGACGCTCCCAGACAAGGCCCGGTTCCATATGCGTCGGCTCACCCGAACGGTTGTTCTATCGCACCTGCACTGCCGCCGCGCGCTGCGCTTCATGCCCCGCACAAAGTGGCCTAGAGTTCACATTGATTCTTGGCGGTCATTGGACCAGGCGCCGGCTGGGCAGGCCGCCATGAGGGGAGGCTGCAATGGCCGTAAGAGTCCGTGCGCGAGTTACCGCGATCGCTCTCGCGGCGGGTGCCGCGCTACTGGGCTTCCCGGCCCTGTCGGCCGCGGCCACGACCATCATCGTGCGGCCGGGCCAGTCGATACAGGCGGCGGTCGATGCGGCAGCACCGGGGGACACCATCCTGGTCGAGCCGGGCAGCTACGCCGAGCCGGGAGTTGCCTGCCCGGCCGATCCGGCGCAGACGTGCGGGGTTGCGATCACCAAGGACGAGATCAGCCTGATCGGCCTGGCGCAAGCACGGCGCCAGGTTGTCCTGGCAAATCCAGGCGGACAGGACGTCGGCATCCAGGTCGCCAGGACCGGCGATCCAGCCTGCCTGAGCGATTCGGCGAAAAGAGTCCACGGCGCCCTGGTCCGAGGCTTCACCGTGTCCGGCTTCGGCCTGGACGGCCTCGACGTGGTGTGCGCGGACAACTGGCGGGTTACCCGGGTGCGGGCCGTGGGCGACGCGGAGTACGGCATCTTCCCGTCGCTGTCCGGGCCCGGTCGGGTCGACCATTCGTTCGCCTCCGGGGCAAATGACACCGGAATCTACATTGGCCAGTCCCACAGCGTACGGGCCGACCACAACCTGGCGGCCGGCAATGTGAGCGGGTTCGAGATCGAGAACAGCTCTGCGGTCCGGCTGGACCACAATAAGGCGACCGGCGATACCGCGGGCATCCTGTCGTTCACGCTCCCGTTCCTGGCGGTCACGTCGAATTCAGGCAATCGGATCGACCACAACCTCGTGCTACGAAACAACAAGGTCAACACGTGTACCCCCGGTGGTGATGTGTGCGACGTCCCAACCGGGAGCGGGATCGCCATAGTCGCCGCCGACAGGAACGGGGTCGACCACAACCAGGTGCGCGGCAACAACTCGTTCGGCATCATCGTGGCCAACCTGTGCAACGCTTTCCACCTGAGCCCGGACCTGTGCGCCGCGCTCGGTATCGACCCCAACGCCGATGCGAACCACATCGTGTTCAACAAGGTCACCGGCAATGGTGCGTCGCCCGACCCGGGCATCGCCCCGCTGCCAGGAGGGGACCTGCTGTGGGACGGCACGGGCTCGGGAAACTGCTGGGGAAACAACACCGCCGGCTCCACGTTCCCCACCCAGCTACCAGGTTGCGGATGACGCGCCCAGCAGCTGACCACGTCATATGACTAGCCGGGCGGCGCCGACGTCCCGCTCAGCACTGTCCGTCAGCGGCCACCGCCGCCCACCTGGGTTGCCGCTGCGCAGGACTGCGGGTCACGGTCTACGCCCGGCTAGATCACGGCCGAGTCGTCCCTGCGGCGTGACGCACCACTAGCTGTGGGCGTCTGCTTCCCCGGGTATCCGCCGCCCGGTCACCGAGGTGGGACGGATCAGCACCCAGAACGGGCGCTGCACGGCCGTGGCCCATGGGTGCAGGTCGAGCCGCTCGAGCCGCCGGATCTGCGCGTCCTGGAGTACCGGCTCCGCGCGGCCGTTGACGAGCACGCTCCAGCCGGATCGGGTCCGCTCGTCATAGCCGTCAGCCTCGAACGCGACCTGATCCCGATCTCCGGCCGCGGCCAGCTTCGACCCGCGGGCCGTGCGGAAGACGATGTCCTGGCCATCCACCGCGTGGTTGACCGGCAGGATGACTACCTCGCCATCCGCGCGGAAGCCGATCCGCCCAAGCGGCACGGAAGCGAGCAGCCGGAGGCACTCATCGAAAGGAAGCGTCTCGAGACCGGCGTGGTCGACCGGATAGCTGGGCATCTCACCCTCCGGTGCGTATGAGGTTTCTCCCTGTGGAAGAAATCCTTGGCGAACCGGCCGGCGCCATGTCAGGGGCGAAGGTCCCCGGCGCACAGGACCGTCTTCCGGCGCTGGCAGAAAGAGCGCTTGCTGGAAGCCTGATGACTGCGCGTGTGTGCGCGTAACCTGACCGCAACCGTGTGATCATCGAAGTCTAACTTTGCTGATTAATTTCCGATGGCGCTCGTTCGAGTTCATCCATGACTCTTTCGAGGTCTGCGATGTGCTGTGCGCTCAGGCCGGGCATGCCCTGGGCGCCGGTTGCCTTCAGGCCGTCGAGGGCGTTGCGCATCTCCTCAAGGTTAGGTTTCCTCTGCCTAGCGAGATCGTAATAGGCGGCGAAGATGTCGTGCAGGGCGTAGGGGTGGCCGGGCACGACCTTGAGCGCGTCCTTGTAGCGGGAAATGGCCGCCTCCAGCTGGCCGCGCGCGTGCAGCACGTTGCCCTGGCCATGGATGGCGTTCGCGATGTCCAGAGCGGTTTTGTCATCCCCGGCTACGTCGTTTTGAACGTAGCGAAAGATTTCATCTGCCGCGTCGATAAAGGCCGCGGCCTCGTCTGTCTGTCCTATCTCTGCCGTCACCTGAGCCAAGGTCTTGTAAATGAATCCGAGCTGCAGGCGTGCGGTCAAGTCCGTCGGCGCCTCGTTGAGGAGCACGGCTACGAGCTGCAGCCCTTCTTGCAGTTCGTCCAGCGCTCGATCAGCCGCCCCTTCCTGCACAAGCTCGACAGCGCGTATCTGGAGCCGCTGCAGCTGGCGCTCAAGAAGGTCGGCGACCGGGCCCATTGCCCGCAGCGCGATGGCGCGGACGCCACGGCTGGTTTCAGCCTGCCGCGAGACGGCACTGGCCAGCTTTTCGACAGCCTCATCGCTGAGGTTCACCCCTGCTTCGAGATGCTCCTCGATACGAGCTACACCGCCGACGATTTCCCGCAGCAGCTTCTCGTCGCCGGACACGATCAGCATCAGCTTCTGAACATCGGCGTCGACCTTGCGCTGGCTCCGCACAAGGTCGTCCAACTGCTCGACGAGCGCGCTACGCAGAATCTCCTGCAGATGGCGGTCGGCTTCAAACGCGTCAGCAGCTTGTCTGGCGCGGTCCAGCGACGACGTGACGTCCTGCCCACCTAGCCGCTCCTTCAGGCGCTCGAGCACGGGACCGAGGGCACCCTTGAGAAGCGGCCAAGCGCCCGGCAAGAGCGCCGTACCAGCGATATCTAACGACGACTCCGCGGCGCCGAGAAGTATCTTGCGAACCAACGGCGAGATGGTCACGCCCTCACCCTAGCTGGGGCTTTCGCACGCTGCCGACCCCTTGCCTACGCTGGCGCCGGGACGACCTGACGTCCACAAACGGGCAGCCGAGATCAGCGCTAGATCTTGAATTGCGGCGGGCTGGGTCAGCATGATTGGACCTACCCTGCGGTGACTTGTGGAGGAGTGCCCAGATGCGCCGTCTTATCCCGCTCGCGGCCGCTGCCTGTTTGCTGAGCGTCGCTGCCGTGCCGCTGACGGCGATGTCGGCGGGCGCTGCTGGCCCATCCGTGGCCGCGGTCGCTGCTGGCCCATCAGTGTCGGCAGGCGGCACCGGCCCGTCAGTGTCGGCCAACACGCTGGTCGACCTGGACCATGGGCTGGCGTTTCCACAAGACAAACAGAACGAGCCATCGATCACCCGCGACCCGCTCAGCGGTGTGTTGATCGCCGGGGCGAACGACGAGCTCAGCCAGCCCGCCTGTCCCGGCACGAGCACGCCGCTGGCCAGTCCGTGCCCGTTCGTACCGGGGGCGCCCACCTCCGCCTACTACTACTCGACCGACAACGGGACGACATGGACAGGCGGATACCTGCCGGGATTCGACACACTCAGCCCGCCGCGGACCTCCGGTGGCGACCCGAGCCTCAGCTACGGGCCGCGCCGGTGCGCCGGTGGCGCGTTCAGCTTCACCTGCGGCGCGGTGATCTACTACGCGAGCCTGGCGGACCCGGTGCTTGAGTTCGCCGGCGAGCAGATCACCGTGTCCCGCAGCTACAACGATGGCCGGTCGTGGGCTGATCCGGTGTACGCGACGAGCACCGACAACAAGTCCAACTTCGACGATCACGAGTGGGTCGCGGTGGACGAGTCGCCGGCCAGCGCGCATTTCGGCCGGGTCTATGTGAACTGGGCGGTGTTCTGCAACACCTGCGCCGGCAACGGCAATGTCAAGCTGTACGTGGCGCACTCCGACGACGAGGGCCGGACCTGGTCGGCGCCGGTGCAGGTCAGCGCGGCCAACAACAACGCCGCCCAGGGTTTCCGTGAGACCGGGCAGATGACGGTCTCAAGCGCGGGCACGGTCGAGGTGTTCTGGACCGAGAACGCCGACAGCACGAAATACCCGAGCCTGCAAGTCGCGGCCGTGTCCACCGACGGGGGACAGACGTTCACCGCTCCGGTCACGGTCGCCCAGGTCCACGATTACCCGCTGACCGGCACGCCGTTCGACGTCGTCGACCTGTTCAACCGGGTTCCCGGGATGAGCGCCCGGGTCGACTGCTACCCACACCCCGCCGCCGACCCCTCATCCGCCCGGGTCTACGTCGTGTGGTGCGACTTCAGCGACGGGCAGGGCACGGTCCAGGGCGCCGTGTCATCCGATGGCGTCCACTGGACCCCGCTTGGCACCGTGGCGTCGCTGCCTGGCCGAAACGCGTTCTTCCCCGAGGCGGCGGTGTCCCCGTCCGGCACCGTCAGCGTGACCTTCGACGCTCTCACCAAGCCGCCGGCGAACGACCCGTGGCAGACGGGCGTGCAAACCTACGACAACTACTATGTCGAGTCCGGCCCCGGCGGGGCGTCGTTCACCGCTCCGGTCAGGGTCAGCGCGGTCTCGTCCGACCCAGACGGCTCCAGCTACAACAACCTGCAGGAGCAGTTCATTGGCGACTACATCGGAATCGTCGACGGACCAGAGCAGGCCTATGTGGTGTGGACCGACTCACGAAACGCCACCGCCTGCCCAGCGGTGGACGCCTACCGGTCCGAGGTCTACGCCGGCGGGAAGCCGGTCGCGCCCAACCCGGATCAGGCCTGTGCCACCAGCTTCGGGAACACCGACACGATGGCAGCGGCCATCACCTATTGACAGCCATGGGTGAATCGCCCGCGCCCGAGGTTCGCTGGCAGGAGCTGACCAAGTCCGAGTGCTTCGAGCTGCTGGCCCACGAGCACCTGGGCCGGGTGGCCATCGTGGACGACCGTGGGCCGATCGTCCTTCCAGTCAACTTCGTCCTGGACCGCAACATGGTGGTGTTTCGCACCGACGAAGGAACCAAGCTGGACGCCGCATGCCGTGGCGGCCGGGTCGCGTTCGAAATCGATGGGTCCGACGCTGCGACTCGCACCGGCTGGAGCGTCTTGGTCCGCGGTGAGGCCGTAGAGGTCACCAACCCAGCAGAGCTGGCGCGGCTGCGCGAGCTGCCGCTGAACCCATGGGCGCCGGGTGCCAAAAGCCGCTACGTGCGTATCCTGCCCGCAGCCCTGACCGGCCGGCGGATCTCGGTATCCGACCGCCCGTCGGATCGGTGCGGCTAGCCACTGTCCGGCGACCACGGCCCACCTGGCTACGATGAGGTCGGGCCCATGGGAAGCGACATTGCCAAAGAAGAGTTCGACGAGCGTGACTACCCGCGCTTCCGCGAGCGGCTAGAGGAGTGCCTCGCGGCGCTTGCGCACCTGCTTGACCTGCCTGGCTTCGGGGTTGGCCCCGCCACTATCGGCGCCGAGCTTGAGCTGTTTCTTATCGACCACGCGGCCCGCGCGCTGCCGCGCAACCAGGCCGTCCGTGCCGCGACGGCCGATTCGCGGGTCACCGTTGAGCTGGACCGTTTCAACCTGGAACTCAACGCCTCGCCGATCCCGCTGGCGGGCCGTCCGTTCGCCGCGCTCGGGGACGAACTGAACCTGCTGCTTGATCGCGTGGCGGGCGCGGCCAGGCACCATGCGGGCCGGCTCGCGCTCATTGGCATTCTGCCCACCCTCAGCCCGGCCGATCTCGGTCCCGACACGATGACCGACACACCGCGTTACCGTGCGCTGGACAGCGGCTTGCGACGGCTCCGCCAGGACCCGTTCCGCATCCGGATCGCGGGCGAGGACCCGCTGGAGCTGGCCAGCGAGGACGTCACGCTGGAAGGGGCGAACACCTCATTCCAGGTACACCTTCGGGTCGATCCGGCCGACTTCACACGCACATACAACGCCGTCCAACTGGCAAGCGCACCCGCGCTGGCCGTAGCCGGCAACTCGCCCACCTTTCTCGGCCACCTGCTCTGGGACGAGACGCGGATCGCGCTGTTCAAGCAGGCGGTTGACGATCGCGAGGGCCACGCTCCGCGCCGCCGGCTTGCCCGAACGGCACTGGGGACGGGCTGGCTGCGGGGCGGAGCGCTCGAGCTGTTCGCTGAGAGCGTCCGGCTGCACCAGCCAGTGCTGCCGGCGCTGCGCAAGCCGCTGCCGCCGGTGCTCGGTGACCTGAAGCTAAGGCCCGGCGGCTCCGGGTGGCAGGCGCCGCCGCTGGACGAGCTCAGGCTGCACCAGGGCACCGTGTGGCGCTGGAACCGGGCTATCTACGATCCCGCGTCGGGTGGGCATCTGCGGATCGAGATGCGGGCGCTGCCCGCTGGCCCGACCATGATCGACATGCTGGCTAACGCCGCTTTTCTGATCGGCCTGTCCCTGTGGCTGGCCGGGCAGGACCAGCAGTGGACGTACGCGCTGCCGTTCGAACGCGCCGATCACGGTTTCTACCGCGCCGCACAGCAGGGCCTGTCCGCCAAGCTGAGCTGGCCAGCGGGGCGCCGCGATCAAATACGGACGCTTCCCGCCGCCGAGCTTGTGGCGGAGTTGGTGCCGATGGCAAGGCACGGGCTGGTCCAGGCCGGCGTGGCGGCAACGGAGGCGGACAGGCTGCTCGATGTGATTTCCGGGCGGGCGGCCTCGGGGCAGACCGGCGCAAGGTGGCAGCGCGCCACGCTGGCCGCCACCGAACGGGGTCGTGACCGAGAGCGCGCGCTGGCCGCGATGCTGGACCGCTACCTCCAGTGCGCGGCTACCGGCCGGCCGGTCCACACGTGGCCTGTCGAGGGGAAGGGGTAACGCGCCATCACAGACCCGGGCCCGTTCCGCACCCGGCCGCGACGCACTGCCCCGCTCATAAACACCACAAGAATCCCGAACGGCCGCGCGCCCCGCCGCACCCACCCACTGCGGACACGCTCGTCAGCCAGCGCCGCCAGTAAGGCTCTCCATCTCGGTGGCGATGGTTTCGCGCATAAAGTCCTCGATCCGCTCGTCCATGCCTTCGGCTAGCGGCGAGCCCTGGTAACTCGCGCGGGCCAGTTCGGCGCGCATGACCGCCAAGCGTTGTGTAATCAAAACGATCCGATTCGCGGGGGGCAAGTTAAAGACTGGCTCCATTGCGAGACTGGCGGCGTCGAGCTGACCGGAGCGAAGCAGCGCTACCGTGAGATCAATACTGGCCAGCAGCTCGCAGTAGTGGCTTTGGTCTTCTCTAAGCGCGGGCCCGGCGGCATAGGCCGCAACGGCTCCTTCCAGTTCACGTGCCGCGTCCACCTCCGCTCCCGGAAGGTCGATCAGGCCTGAACCCGCGTAATAACGGTGGCTTGCGCGCGAAAGGTTGAACTCACCGCCAATTTCCAGCACATCATCGTCGTACTCGCGCTCAATCGCCTCGTCGGCATCCGCGATTGCACGACGAGCAGCATTGGCGTCGCCAAGACGCGCTGCCGCTCTGCTGTAGGTGAGATGGAGCAGGGCTGCGTTCTGCCCCTCTGACAGATACTGAAGGCCATTCGCCGCGAGGTCACGGGCCTCTCGCGGCCGGTTCTGCCAATAAGCCTGGTCGGCAGCTTCCATCCGCAGCTTGCCCATCAACGGCCGGTGGTCAATCACGACAGCATAGGCCCACGCGGCGCGTACAAGCTCCCCGGCGGCCTGCGGGTAGCCAAGACCGTTTGCGGCGATGGCCATGAGGCAGTTGAGGCAGCTCAGCAGAAAGTACAGTTCGGATGTGTCGCGGGGCCACAGCCGCCGATCGAGCGCCGCATGCATGCGGCTGCGGACACGGCGCATCTCCAGGAAGAGGGGCAACGGTTCCGCGGTCATGTATTCGCGCGACAGGCGGATAACGTCTGCGCGTAACTGTTCGAGGGTGGCTTCGCCGATGTCGCGCCGTTCGGCACCTTCTGCGTGGTGGCTGCCTTCGTGTGCCGCCATCAGCACCTCTCGCTCGACCGTGGGCTCGCCCGGATAGGGCACCTGCGTCCAACGGTAAGCAAACTGGGCGGGCGTCTGGGCAGCTGGGATCACCGCCTCCGGAGCGAGGTGCGGAACAAGCTGCCCGGCGACGCCGACCCCGGCAACAGGCATCGCCATCGGTAACGCGGCGGCGACATGCGGGTGGCTGACCGCGGGCGGCGGCGGTGACGGGCCGAACTCCCCGGGCGGGATGCCAAGGGCCCGGCAGTAGTGCAGCTTGTGGCGTTCGGAGATGCCGCCGTTGCCGTTCTCCCAGCGGCGGATGTTGCGGCACATGGCGTTGCCGCCGGGCATGGTGTGATCGCCGCTGTCGGCTGCGGCGCGGCGGAGCTGCCGGGCCATCTCCGCGATCGGCCAGCCACGGTTTTGCCGCTGCCGCCGCAACCACCCGGCGAGTTCGGAAGACATGGCGTGTCACCCTAACCCCGCGAGGCCCGCGAAACCAGGGCAGTGTCCGCCGCCGTCCGAGGCTGGCCCCGGCTGTCCGCCCCGCTGTCCGCCCCGGTTGTCCGCATCTGTTGTCCGCCCCGGTTGTCCGCCCCGGTTGTCCGGCGCTGCGGGGCGCCGCGCCACACCACAGCCACCACCCC
>WNGF01004726.1_pt1 | contig 17699 bp, 10 predicted proteins | sample 5400641 | NCBI WGS metagenome assembly WNGF01 (sample SAMN13153371, study PRJNA577476) | soil metagenome | isolation source: 80 cm soil or saprolite under grassland replicate 2 | place: USA:California | collected 2016-06-15
GTAGGTCGAGTAAACCAAAACTGGGTCAATCACCAACGGACGAGTCTTATCGTATTCTCCAATTTCAAAACGTACTTCGTTACGTCCGGTCAGAACGTAACGACCTTCAGTCTCTTTTCGGACTCCATCGATTTCCTGGTAAACCACCGGCTTCCGTTGCCGCAGTTTGCCTCGCCTGCTGGTGAGAATCAGATCGCCGTCACTGGCTAAAATGAGCTTCAGTAAGCCGCCAAAGTTAAGTCGTATCGAGCCTGCATCAGCAAATGGCGCTACTGCAAAGTCGAACTCGAGCTGCCGTTGGTTCCCGTAATAGATAAGATCGATTCCGTTGTAAACATTTGCGTAACGAACTCTGGAGTATGAAGGCACATTCTCGAGCCACTTCGTTGGATCATTTCCAATGAAGTAGTTTGTGCGTACCCTAAGCTGGTCTTCGCCTTCAGGATTTAGAAGCGCCCTCGATCCCCCCAATCTCATTCGCACCACATCGCTCTCGCTCTGGCTGTTATGGGGCGAGCCAAACGCGAGAACAGCATCCGTATCGGTTAGCGTCACGCCATAACCCGGGCCACGGGACAGAAACCTTGCGCTACGATTTGCCTGACCGAGGTTTGCTTCAAATGCCAATGGCAATTGCGATAGGTCGCGCAGGACCAGTGCCGGCTTAGTCTGTGTCTTGGCCTCAAGATCGATTCCTGGAGAAAGGATGCGACCTTCTGAATCCCTTAGCGGGTCTAGCGGCCGGTTTGGGCCATGCGAAGTCGCCAACATCATCACGGTACCGAGAAGTAGAAGCGCAAAGGCGACTAAACGGCGCAGAGTTGTTCGCATACTTTGAGCAATCCTCTTACGAAGCAGATTAACCCACACCTCTAAACTGTATCAGAGCGCCGTCGAGAGCAAACCAAAAAGCCCAGGGATCGGTTATTAATAATGCGCGAGGGTTCCGAGTAGCGGTTGAAAACTTAGCGCGCCACTACCTCAGGAACCCTCCAACTAAACCTTCACTTGTCCCGTAACTCGTTCTGCTAAGAACTCTAGCAGGCTGCTGGAAAAACGAAGACAAAGACCCGATCCACGAACCCACACGAACTAAATACTAAATTCGTTCTTTATTTCGTGAAATTTCGTGGATCGTGTTCTCGTCGTTGTTTCCAAAACTTCCAAAAACAAGGCGAGTGCTGCACACAGTCCCTTTTTCAGCAGCCTGCTAGGACAGGAATCCCAGATTTGAAGTGGGAAACTTGCCGATACTAGGGAATACGAGCGAAACGTCGCTTGACGGCAGCCCGTACCACTGCGCGAGTGTCGCCGCGTACGCATCGATAGACGTCGTCGGTATCCAACGTCCGCGAGTATCGGCGTCATCCGGGCCACCCATTGCCAGGGTCGGGTACGTTCCGTACAACTTACCGCCAAGCACTGCGTCTCCCATGACAAACAGCTGATTTCCCCATGCATGATCGGACCCCACCGTTGCCGCTCCAGAGCCCGAAGGTTGTAGAGTGCGTCCAAAGTCTGACATCGTAAACTGGGTAACTTGCGATGCGATGGAACCGATTCCCGGCAAATCGTTATTCACGTTAGTCGTAAAATCATAGAACGCTCGCATACCCTGGCTGAGTTGGGCAAGCAAGCTGCCCTGATTACCAGAGTTGGCGCCTCCGCCGGCAGGATTTGTCGGGTTGCTACCCGTCTGGTTTGAATGATTGTCAAACCCACCAAGACTGCAGAAGAAGATCTGGCGGCTGAGTCCCAATGCACCCTGAGTAAGGTTAGCCTTGATAAGTTTGGCAACTTGTTTGAGTTGATTACCGAGACTGCTATTTGGAAACACCGTTACAAGCGTGGGATCAGTGCCCAGGGCCGCGCCGGCGACCAGGGCTTGCGTGGTCGTGTCGCTTGAGGCCTTTACCAAGCTAAAGCCGGTATCGAACCCCCGGAGCGCATCGTAGGTAACGCGTCGTACGTTCCCAACATCACCGGTCATCGTCAGGGGCAGCAACTGATTCAGCTGTGTCGGTGCAGCTGAAACTGCCAGCTGTCGGGTAAGCTTTCCGGTAGCGAACAATGAAGTACCGGAGATGCTGATGATCATCGGCAGTGGCGCTGAGCCGTTTACCGCAATCATCCTATCGGCAACTAAGCCTCCCCAGCCGGTTTGCGCCGGAGCACTTGAAATCCCGGATTGCTGTTGGGCCACCTGATCGGAATGCGAGAAAAGTTGATATGGGCGGCCGATGTTCTGTTGATACTGCGTCCTCGTGATTGGCTGGACGAGGTTCCCGACATTGGCAACGATAGCAAGCTTCCCCTGGTTCCAAACTTCTAAAACACCCTTCATGACGCCTGCATTCGCGACTTCGGGAGAAAGATTGGGGTGCAAACCCAACTGTCGCCCCGGGGGGTTAATGGGGAGCAATTGAGATTGCAAGAGAGCGAGACCGGCGGCCGAGCGAGCATTAGAGTAGTTGGTGTAGTCATCCAATGGCACAACTGTATTGTTGCCGTCATTACCACCAGCAAGGAAGATACACACGAGCGCTTTGTAGTCAGCTACAGCCTCGGGCTGCTGAGCGAATACATTTATGAGCCCAAACTTCTCAACACCGGAAGCGAAAGCCGCGGCGCTGATTGCAGCACAACTCGAGCGACGCAAGAAGTGTCTTCTGTTTATGGCCATGATTATCTCTCCACCTGATATTGCGACGAAGAAGCGATGAGGTAGATCGCATTCTGCGTTCTCGCTTTTCCTCCATCGGCATTGGAAATGTTCGTCACATTCTGGACAATTGCGCTCTTCATCTGCGCCGACATGGTGCTGTGCATCATAGCCACATCCAGGGCGTCAACGAGTTGCTGCGGATTGCCGGCGAGGGCTTGATAAGCCGAATAATTTATTTGCGTACCCGTCGGTCTATCAACTGCGGCAGTCCCTGAACCAGGCGGAATGCCATTGCCGCTATTTGCGAACAGTAATGTGTTATAGAAGTTGGCACGGCGCAACGCCGTGGTGCTCGAAAGAATTCCATATTCCGGACCAACTAGATCCGTCGATGGAACGCCATAGTCCGCGGGGAAATAGCTGAATACGGTTGGCGGGTTGAAAAGGTCTTGCTGTAACTCGCCGACGAAACTGTTAGTCCTGAACGACCCTGCCAGGTTGTAATCGGACGTGGCATTGAAGATTCGCAAGATGTTTGTGACGAGAAGGATCGGCTCGCGCAGATGGCCGAAATTCGGATCCGTCTTCACATCTCCCCGCGCCTCGATATCCAACAGAATCGCCAGAATCATGGCCTTCAAATCGCCTCTAACCCCCGAGCCGTTGTTGGCGAATGCCGCTGAACAGCGACCGACGTAGGCTGGGCTGGGGTTGCTGGTAACGAGTTGATGAATCATCTCCTTACAAATGTATGGACCTGTATTCTGGCTATTGAACAGATTGTCGATTGCTGCACTGAGTTCTGCTGTTTTATAAGCTTTGAAATTCGCGGTGTTCGTGCAGTTAGTACACGCCGGCAATACCTGGCCGTTCAAGAGTGTCTTTTGCCCTATGTCGTAGGTGTTTGTGTTGTTTACCAACGGCATTGGGGTTATGTAGTCAGGAACGTTTTGTGCTTGCCCATTTAATGTGACGGAGGTGGAGGTAATATTCCAACCAGTAAAGACTCGGGCCAGATTGGTAATCGTCGCCTGGTCATAGGTTGGGATGCGGTTTCCGCTGGCATCCAAAGCAGGCGTGCCGTCGGGATTTAACTGGTCCACCCCAACTGAAAACAATTGCATGACCTCGCGAGCGTAGTTTTCATTTGGAGCCACCTTTGAATTCCCAGCCATGTCAAGGTAGTTACCCATAGCAGGATTCAATGTGATCTGCATCAGGATGTTCCGGAAGTTACCAAAAGCGTTCTGATCGTAGATAGAAAGGTAAGGCTGCACCCAACCTGGTTCATTATTGAGATCTCGGCCTGAGACAGGGATGATCTTGTGCAGAGCAAAGGCGACTCGCTGGCGTAATTGGTCCGGTTGGGTTAAGGCATTCTGGAAGAATCTAACCTGAAGCGGGTACATCGAATAGTTATCTCTGGTGCAGGTCGCCGGCGCAGGTGTAGGACTGGCTGAAGGACAACCCACGCTCGAATCGGTGGGATAGAGCGGCATTGTCGGATAACTGGATAATGGCTGAGTAAACTGATCATCGATCCAAGTGCGGAAGCCCATGCTCCGAACTCTGGCTAACTCGGTAGTAGTAGGTCCCCAGGATGCCTGCTCGAGGAATCTAATTGCGTCCGGGCCGGCGGCAAAACTCGGATCGGTATAAGGATTTGGCGTTGCTACCGGATCAGCGGGAGGCGGAGTAGAAGGGGCCGGAGTTGGAACTGCGCCCGAATCGTCAGCCGGGCCACCACCCATATGACCGACTGCTACGCGCACCCGATTGCTGGACATCCCGTGAAGATTGATCCGCAACAAGACGTCGCCTGCATCACCCAAGTCGTCGGCAAGACGAACTATTATCATCGTGATTCCTGGGAAACCCGGCACGGCAGCCGAATATTCGACCGTTAGCGGATACTGCTTGCCAGTTACGTCCTGCACGTCGGACGTCAGCGCGTTAGCTCCCTCCCCGGCCAGGAACTCCAAATTCATCGCGAAGATAGCGATCCGCGTTCGCGTATCGGACCCGAACTTTACCGATGCGGTGAGCGGAAAAGGCTCTGGCTTAAGGCTCCCCGACTCGAGTGCAACCGCCCGGGTCGAATTCGTGTCGCTAAGCAGGACCGGCGACTTGTTCGTCGCAGCCTGAAGCACGAGGAGACCGCCGCACGTAGCGAAGAGAAAGGTGATTTGCAAAAGTCGATGCGACCTTCTAAGGACGCAACAAGGGAGACTGCTTTTCATGATTAAGCTCTCCGACAGAGGAATAACTTAAACGACATTGCTGCCGGTTCAAGCGTTTACCAAAAGCTGCGAACGTAACAAAGGGAGGACAGTCAAAAGGTTAACGCGAACACAAACTGTGAGGATAATACGATTTTGGAGGTGGCTACCCGGCCAATTCCCAGGTTCAACGTAATATAACATGCCTGGCAGCCCCCTGGGTCAACAATTTAGACGGCGCGTGGGCCAGGAAAGCTTGATTAATTGTAGGGGCGTCCCTTACGTGGGCGCCCTTCGGTTGCAAGAGCGGGGGCGCCCACGTAAGGGACGCCCCTACAAGGTTCCGCGGGCGTGAACGACCTCCGCTATAAGCGGACAAACGCATTCACAGTATGAAGCTGTGCCGGGGAAAAATCAGGGTAGGTGTCGCCAAATTGAAGGGTCAGGGCTTCGCCTTGGCAATATAATCCTGGAGGAGTTTTTGGGCTTTGGCTCCCGGACTAATCAGGGCTAGTTTTTTGGCCCAATCGTAGCCGCTAAACACTCCTACAACCTCCGCCTTGTGGTTGTAGACCGGGCTCCCGGAGTAACCGTCGCGCGCCTCAATGATAGCCGACCAGTACTCCTGTCCGCCAAATTCATATGGTCCGAAATAGGTCCCGCGGCTAACCATCTTATCGCCGTGAGGTCGCGCGATTAGCAGCAGCTTTTCGTCCTTGTTGGGTACAGCCTGAAAAGCAGGAGTCCAGGTCTTCTGCGAGCGGCATATTCCAATCAAAGCGAGGTCAGCCTGTTTGTCGACCTCGATCACTGAGGCCTGACAACCATTAACGAAAACTTTGACGTCAAGCTGATCGTTGTGACTAAAACCTAGTGCAGCCTTTTTCGAGTCGCTCAGCTCCCCAGAGACAACGTGATAAGCGGTCATTGCCAAGCCATCGCCCACCACAAACCCGGTGGCGTAGCCATTGGTGCCCCAGTCGAGAAAGGAAATAGCCCGTTGTAAGGGATTTTGGTTCTTCCTGGTGAACTCCAGTTCAAGCGACAGCGTGTAGGGTCCTTGCTGCTTTAAAACTTTGTCGGCCGTATCCTGCGCAAGGCAGGTTGGAGCTAGCATGGAGATCACTACGGCGATAAAGACTAGGCTACGGGACTTCCTTTCCATTTAATCCTCCTTCTAGAACGTTGGTGGGAGTAATTCCATCGTAAATTAATAGAGGCCGGCGTCTGCGGGACAGAGCCAAAGTCTAGATGTCCTACCGCTGCTCGTTCAGCGTCCAGTCGAAACTGATCGCCGTTCGCTTGCCCGGAAATAAACGGCCGGTTTTCATTCTATCGGCGGCTGAGGATGGCAAATACTGTCAAAACTTACAGTCTGTCCAGAAACGCCCTCCGTGCTACATGGTGGCCCCGGTGTTGATGGCATATGGGCCCGTCGAGCCTGCCGTTTGAAAAGAGTATGACCACATTCAGCGCCCATCACGTGGGGGGTAGGATGGCTGACGTTTGCGGGCCCACGAGGGACACCGTGTCGCACGGGATTGCGCTTTTCTACCACGAAGTCGGATTTTTAGCTAGGATTTTCTGACGCGATTAACTGCGACTCTAATCTCTAGCGTACGCACAGGCCCGCTCCACCACGAATGTTGTCTGATTAGGCCAGTTGAAAAGCGTGCGTGCAGTACGCTGATGGACCAGTATGACGCGGTGGAGCTTGCGCTCTAAGGAACCTGGCGGGAAAAGCATCTGCTAACTTCTCATTCACACCCGGCTGAAGCCGGGTGTGAATGAGACCGCACAACCTCCCCGAAAGGCTCGTAGTCTCACGGCCCCTTGTAGATCGTGCCGCCTTTCATCACAAAGCGCACTCGACGCAAAGCCGAAATGTCTCTTGTCGGGTCACCGTCAACCGCGATCACGTCTGCGAGTAGACCAGGTTTCACTTGGCCTAATCGACCCTCCATGTGTAGAACACGAGCGTTAATCGATGTCGCCGAACGAAGCGCGTCCATGGCAGGCATCCCAAAGCTCACCATTGCTTCCAACTCACGTGCATTATCGCCATGAGCAAAAACACCGACGTCGCTGCCGCTGGCGATGACCACTCCCGCATCGAGTGCAGCTTTGAATACGCCGCGCTTTCGCTCGGCATTCGCCCCGGCCACCGAAAGCGTTGGACAGAGCGCTACGCCGCGCTCTTTCATTAGACGAAAGACCTCGGGAGTTCCTCCATCGCCGTGCTCAATCGTTTCGACACCCGCCAGTGCGGCCCGGCGCATGCCCTCAGTCGTAGTCGCGTGTGCCGACACCGGCACATTGGCGCTGCGCGCGGTTTCAACTGCGAGCTTCAGTTCCTCCAACGAAAAGGTTGGTGCGGCACCCTGTGTGCCCCACCGGTAGTCTGCATAGACCTTGACCCAGTCGGCGCCATGTCCGATCTGATCCCGAACCACACGCGTTAGACTGTCGACTCCATCCGCCTCTTCTGCGCCCTGTGGTACGCGCCATTCAGAAGCATAACCTTTCGGTCCATAGCTGCCCGAGGCAACGATGGCCCTAGTAGCAACGAACATTCGTGGACCAGGAATAATTCCCTGCTGCACTGCCTGCTTGAGTCCAACATCAGCATAGGCTGCGCCTTCCGTTCCAAGGTCTCTGATCGTGGTAAAACCGGCCATCAGTGTATTTCGCAGGTGATTTGTCGCACGCGCAATTCGTAAGCTAAGCGATTCATGAGCTACCTGATCGTTCCAGGAGGTCTCGCTGTAAGGATGAAGTAGAACGTGAGAATGCGCTTCGATGAGACCGGGGAGCAATGTCAGTTGTGGAAGCTCGATGACCCTGGCATCCGGCGGCGTTTTGATCTCGCCCCCCGGTCCAGCGGCTTCGATCTTCTCTCCCCTTATTAACACAACCCAGCCATCGTGCAATTGAGCCGAGTCACCGTCGAAGACGTGCGCCGGCTTGAGAAGATATACGGCCTCGGGCGGAATCGAGACAGCTGGTGTTTGGAGTCCGAGAAAAACCGCCAGGCATAAGGCTAACGGAAGTACATCGCGCATGAGCAATCTCCTTTAGTATCAAGAGGGCGATGACGAATCATTGAGTATGAGCTTGATAAAGGTCCAAACGTGCGTGAGTATACCAGCGTCTTCACAACGCAGCTCCAGCCGCAAATAACCTGACTCAAAACCTGATCCACGCGCATCACACGAAGTAACACTAACAAAATTTCGTGTGAGTTCCTGTCTTTGGGTTCGTGTAGATTCGTGGATCGATCTGTTTACTCAAAAAAGCCTGCTCAAGAAAGCAAGGTTGACGGTTTGTTACACAGATCAGCGGGGACGGAAACATCGGTCACCGATGGGGGGCCTTCCGAAAGGCTCATGGCAGGCGGAACGCCTGCGGTCCCAGTGAAGAGATTGCCGGTTTCAGCCAAGCTCGCTACTAAAGGGAGCAAGCGAGCCTTGCCAGGTTGCTCGCCCCCGTCATTCAGCAACAACAGACAACCCCAAACACTGAAGAAGCCAACAAACTCCTGCCTAGCGCAAGACCCACAGTCCGTCAGCGTTCTCTTTCCGGAGCCGCATCATGAAACTAACCATACTGACACTCTTGATCCTCTGCACTGTCACGTTTGCCCAACAGCCGGACTATGGCAGCCTAAAAGCTCAGGCAGAAAAACTCTATGCCGAACAGTCCTACGCCAAGTCTTACGAGCTCTACAAACAGGCCGAAGGGCTAAAACTATCCGCCACTGACGCGCGCTGGGTTGCTTTTCGTGTTGCCGACACCCTCTGGCGCTCGGAAGCTGCTACGGAGTCGGCTGACTCAACTAAGTTTGAGCAGACGCACGAGAAGCTCGATTTGCTGGTTCGCGACCTCAAACGCCCAGACCAGCAGGACCGGATATGGGTTGAAGTTCAGGAATCACTCGCTGACTTTTCATGGACTCGTCGCAGTCCTCAAAACTGGGGCGAAGCCTGGCCGCACTATCAGAAGGCGTTTGAATGGTGGGCCGGTCAAAGTGATCTTAAAACTGCGCGTGGGCGCTATCTCCAACTCTTCTGGAAAACCGTGGCCCCGCCCTGGATGGAAATGTATTACGGCGGTTACTACGGAAATGTCTTGCCGTTGGAAATTCTCGAAAATGCGATCAGAATCGCACAGGATCCGAAGGACCAGGCGCGGGCTCATTATTATCTAGCTTCACGATTTCGCCAGTCCGGCGACTGGGAACAGCGTCAGCGCGTGCAGGAGGAGTTGGAAGATGCACTCAAGCCTGGCAAGAGCACTGATTGGTATGATGACGCTCTCTATTCGTATGCGGATTGGATGGAGAATACCGGCCAGATCGCTCAACTTGATTCTGGCGAATGGCGCCAGGCACCGGATTACACCAAAGCGCTGCAATTATTCCGCCGTCTTCTTTCGGAATTCAAAAAGGGCGACACTCGCTACTACGATCAGGCCCAACAAGAAATTAATAACATTACTGGACCAACGGTCGGAGTCTTCTCCCCAAGTATCTTCCTACCGGGTTCCGAAGTTCAGCTAAATCTGTCCTGGCGCAATGTGAAGAGAATTGACTTCAATCTCTACAGAGTCGATTTGCCTCGCGATGTCCGGTTTGCAAGCAAGGATTCCAATAACACTGAATGGGCTTCAAAGATAAACGTAAACGGACGGGCCGCAGTCAAATCCTGGTCCAAAGCGACAAATGACGACGGCACATATAAACCTGGGCAGGAGACGTTTCGTCTGGACACTCGCCTGCCAACCGGGGCCTACGTGATAGTGGCAAACGCCGGAAGTGCCAGCGCGCGCGAGGCCATCCTCGTAACCGACGCGTCAGTCGTGCTAAAGACCTCGGGCAAGCAGGCGCTAGTTTACTTCTGCGATGCCATTGATGGACGTCCGCTGCCGAACGCCAGTGTCACTGCATGGACCAAAGCGTACGACACCAAGCTCAATGAATGGGTTTGGCACGAGCGGTCGAAAAAGACCAACAATGATGGTCTTGCAACTTTCGAGCTCATCGGCGAGAACAACTACGAGCAGATATTTGTAAGTGCTGCAAGCGACGACCGACAAGCATTTAGCCTTGGTCAAAGCTACTACCAATCGAGCAACGATCAGGCTTGGCGAATCTATGCCTTTACCGATCGCCCGGCGTATCGCCCGCAGGAAACGGTGCAATGGAAGTTCTTAGCGCGCAAACTCCAGCAGTCGGCTTATTCAACTCCGGCGAACCAAGTCGTCGAATACGAAATTCGCGATCCTCGAGGCAATAAAATCAAGGAAGAAAAAGTAACCCTGAATAACTTTGGCAGCGCCTGGGGCACACTCGAGTTGAACAATACGATGACTTTGGGTGCTTATCAAGTCGTCTTTTTCGACGAAGGGCGTGAGCACACAATCGGCAGTGCAAATCTGTTTCGCCTGGAAGAATACAAACTTCCGGAGTTCAAAGTCTCCGTACGAACTCCGGAAGTCGACGGTCACAAAAAGGCTTTTCGACTTGGCGAGAAAGTGGAGGTGACGCTGAGCGCCGACTACTATTTTGGCGGTGCAGTCAATGATGCCAGCGTTGAGGTCGTGGTTTATCAGAATCCCTTTTACCACTACTGGCGACCACCACAAGAGTATGCCTGGTACTACACGGACTTTGGTCCGCAACGTTTTCAGTATGGAGGAGGCCGCGGACAGATCATTAAGCGCGAGACGCTGAAAACCGATGCGAATGGCAAGGCCACTTTGGTTTTTGATACTCCGCGAAATGCGGGCCAGGATTGGGAGTATTACGTTGAAGCTCGCGTCACTGACGCTTCGCGTCGGGAAATCACTGGCAGCGACACAGTGCGGGTTACACGTCAGCGTTATTACGTCTACCCGCGACCCGACCACAACCTCTATCGACCCAATGACAAGGTTCAGGTCAACATTAAGGCGCTCGACGCAAATGATCAGCCTTCAGTGATTACTGGTCAGGTGAAGGTGACCCGTGACTACTATTATGAGATTTGGATCGATGAAGCCGGCCGCGAGGTAAAAGGCGAGGAACTCAAGCGAATCCGTGACGAAATCAGACTCCGTCGCGGTCAGTTTCCGCCGGTGAGCGAAAGACCTGGCCGTGGCTGGCGACTTAAGTTTCGCGGCTACGGCCACGAGGACATTCTGGCGCGCAGCGTGAAGACGGACGCAGCCGGTGAAGCAACTCTGGATTTCATTCCCAATCGCGAAGGTTTCTATCGCGTAGGGTGGATCAGCCCTGACAAGGGTGGCCCAATGGTCCAGGCGGAAACTGCTGTTTGGGTGAGCACAGATAAAACTACCGAACTCGGTTACCGCAGTGGCGGACTGGAAGTCGTAGTTGATAAAGACACCTTCAGGGCGGGCCAGACGGTTCCGGTCATGATCAATACTTCCCTGCCTGACCGATACGTTCTATTCAGTGTTGAGGCCGACGGCATCTTGAATTACCAGCTTCTCCGTCTTAATGGTACTGCGAAGCTGATTTATTTGCCGGTCGAAGAGAAACATGTCCCTAACATTTTTCTAAGCGCTCTGATGGTCAGCGAGCGACAGTTATTTATCGATACAAAACAAGTTGTAGTTCCGCCAGTCGAGCACTTCTTAAATGTGGAAGTGAAATCCGACCGCGCTCAGTATCAGCCCGGCGAGGAGGGCGTTCTCAACGTAACCACGCGCGACAGTGGCGGTCATCCGGTCGCTGCCGAAGTGGCGCTCGGGTTGATTGATTCTTCGGTCTTTTACATCCAGCAGGACATGGCGGGTGACCCGCGCCAATTTTATTTCGGCACTAAGCGCGTAATGCGCTCCCAGGTGCAGAGCACATTCCAGCAGAAGACATACGCGAAACTTATTATTGGAGAAAACAAGGAGCTGATCGAGGAAAACGCCCAACAACCGCAAGGCCTTAAGGATGCGGAGGAGGAAAGACTAGGGGTTGAATCTGAGAACGATATGCGTCCCTCCGGCACTTTGAACGCAGCACGAGCCAGGTATGACTCAGCGGCCATAGGTGGCGCAGATAGGTCCAAATCGGAATTTTCTATTGACGGTCCAATGAACGCGGCTGTGAATGGAAGACTCGAGGGGTTCGGCCAAAGCCCGCCCCCTCCAAAGGCGGCAGTAGCTCCATCACAAGAACCCGCGGTACAGGTTCGCAGCGATTTCCGTTCAACTGTCTTTTGGCAACCGGATGTCATCACCGACGGCAACGGCGTCGCTTCGGTCAAAGTTAAATACCCTGACTCGCTTACTAACTGGACGGCCACAGCACGCGTCGTAACAGCGGGAGACAAGTTTGGCATAGCATCTTCTGAGACTCGGACAAAGAAACCGCTCATCGTTCGCCTTCAGGCGCCGCGGTTCTTTGTCGCCGGCGATACCGTCACCGTCTCTGGAGTTATAAATAACAACAACGACCAGGCGCAGAGTGTTACACCATCTTTAGTAGTTGAAGGCGCAGTTGTTGTTGGCGGGACAATGCATCACGGCACACCAAAGGCCGAGCGAGCAGCAGTCAGCGTTCCGGCGAACGGCGAGGAGAGAATCGATTGGGTAGTCCAGGTTCCTAAAGCCGGAACAGTAAAGCTGAAAGTCACTGCGCGAGGAGGAGCTCAAACCGATGCCATGGAACGGGAGTTCACCGCCTATGAACATGGTATCGAAAAGTTCGTGGCCAAGTCCGGAAAGTTGCGCGGCGATGACGTTATTTTGCGACTGGACATTCCGCGCGAACGCAAACCTGAGACAACTAACCTGACTGTGCAGATTGCGCCGAGCATGGCCGTCACGATGCTCGATGCCCTTCCCTATCTGATTGATTATCCCTACGGCTGCACGGAACAAACTATGAGCCGTTTCGTGCCCGCGGTGATTACAGCTAAGACGCTCAAGGACCTCGGACTGTCTCCCGAAACGGCGATGTCAAAAGTCTTTGGCGGCATCGATCAGGTGAGCGCTGGGCCAACCCATCCCAAGGGAAAGAGAGACCTCCAAGAACTGAACCAGATCGTGAAGCAGGGCCTTGAGCGTCTCTACAACATGCAGCACGGCGATGGCGGGTGGGGTTGGTGGAAAGAGGACGCTACTGATCATTTCATGACCGCCTATGCGCTGTGGGGACTAACACTCGCGCGCGAGGCGGGCGTAGACGTCCGTCCAGACGTCATGGACCGAGCTGAAAGCTACCTCAGCAAAGAGATTGTCGAAGAGGAAGTGAACTTTGACATGCAGGCCTGGATGCTCCACGCGACCAGCGCCTTTCTCGCCGCGTCGAATCGACGAACTGGCCAGAGCCGGCCGAGTGAACCGGAACAAAAAGCTTTTGACAATCTCTGGAACAATCGCGAAAAGTTGAATAGCTATACCCGAGCCCTGCTTGCGTTGAGCGCGCACAACTTTGGCTATGCGGACAAGGCGCAAACACTCGTTCGAAATCTTGAGAATGGCGTGAAGATAGATCGTACACCCGATATATCAATCATCCAGCGCGGACCACAGAGCTCGAACGATTCCGTTATCGGGACGGCTCATTGGGGCGAAGATGGGATTTACTATCGCTGGTCCGATGGGAGTATCGAGGCCACCTCCTTCGTTCTCAGGGCCCTCCTGGCGATCGACCCGCAGAACAAACTAATTGAACCGGTGACGAACTACCTCATTAAGAATCGCCGCGGCGCGCAGTGGAGCAACACGCGAGACACAGCAATAACCATCCTCGCCCTCAACGACTATTTGCGAGTCAGCGGTGAGGGTGTGCCTGATCTCGGATACGAACTTACAGTCAACGGCAACTCGATTGTCAGCAAACGGCTGACGGCCGCAGATGCCTTTGGCGCGCCCAGCCAATTTGTTATTGACCGCAAGTACATTCAAGACGGAGCAAACGAGATCCGCATTCGCCGTATCTCGGGGAGTGGTCCACTCTACTTCGGAGCCCAGGCTAGCTTCTTTAGTCTCGAGGAGCCGATAAAGTCCGCGGGCAATGAAATCTTCGTTCGTCGCGAATACTACAAGCTTGTCGGTCATCCGACGTTGCTAATGGGATATGTGTACGACCGTGTACCTCTGGGTAACGGCGAAACCATAGCGGGTGGAGACCGAGTCGACGTGGTGATCACTATCGAGACGAAGAACAACTATGAATATCTGCTTTTTGAGGATCTGAAGCCGGCTGGTTTGGAGGCTGTGCAGCTCAGAAGCGGCGAGACTCTTTTGGCAAAAGAGCTAAAGTCAGGAGCGGTAGATCGCAAGTTTTCGACGACCACTTCAATGAATCGGCGTGAGAATCTCGCTCATGCGCCTTCTACCGTCGATGCGGAAGACTCGAACAATTACACTGGCCGCGCCAGCTTCGTCTACCAGGAATTACGCGACCGCAAGGTGGCGCTATTCATCAGTAAGCTGCCGCAAGGGGTTTGGGAGATTCACTATTCTTTCCGAGCCGAAGCTCCTGGCACATTCCATGCCCTGCCTGTCCTTGGGCATGCCATGTACGTGCCTGAAATTCGTTGCAATGATGAGGAAATAATGGTCAAGGTAGCGGACAAACAGTGAGCCGACCTGTTTATCACTGACGCAAAAAGGCGTAGGTGTCAACGGGTAGGTGGTGAGATGTTTATAGCTCAAAGGACCGCGATCCTCCGGCGCGGTTCGGAGCGGAACTGAACTCGACAAGCACCAATCTAGTTTTATTCCGCCCTCCGAACCGCGCCTGGGGCTTCTTAGGTACCGGTCTATAAACATCTCACTCCTACGGAGTGAAGGACCGTCGTGATCAATAATTCCTCCACTTGAGAATCAGGTTCACGTACTTAACGACTCAGCTTTTTCCGACAGCCTCCTCGCCGGCGACGAAATTTTATTGACTATTTGGCGCGACGTTGTCTAAAGTTCTACCTACTTCCAAATCATCGCTAACAGGGAAGACATATGGACCACAATTTGTTCTTGCTTGGAGGAATCCGTAATGAGGAACTCGCTTCCGCTGGCCCGCAAAGAGTCGTTAATAGTCAAAGAATTGTCCGACGAAACCCTCGTTTATGATCTAGACCGGGATAAGGCGCACTGCCTCAATCACTCAGCAGCACTAGTCTGGAAGCACTGTGATGGTAGGAAGACTATCCGCGAAATAGGACAAGCGCTGGAAGGAGAGTTGAATACTACTATTGATGACCGAGTCATTTTGCTAGCGCTGGACCAACTGGGGAAGAGGGATCTATTGCAAGCGCACAGGCAGGAATACCTTGGCAACGTCTCGCGGCGACAGTTAGTAAGAACCCTGGGTTTCGTAGCTGTGTCCATCCCTCTGATCACCTCGATTGTCGCTCCTGTGCCGGCCCAGGCGGCCTCGGGTTTGCCTCCGGGAGCCTGCTGCAATAGCCCGGGTGAATGTCAGTCAGGGACTTGCACTCAGAACCCGATTTGCAGCGGTCAACCTAGCACCAAGGCCTGCGCCTAGTAGCCGGGCTCCGCAGCAGCTTAACTTAATCCGGCTGAGCCTGAAAACATTGGTTTGAATAACGTCGAGGCGAGCAGGCTGTGGGCTTGTCCTTGGAGCTTACGCTCGCGTTCAGTAGTAGCCGCTGCCGCGTACTCCAGTTTGAATTGCTTCTGCATCTCCTCCAGGGAAAGATCTCGGAATAGACACTCTAGAACGAAAAGGCAATCTTCATCTAAATTATCGATACCTAACACATTTGCTTCACTCGAGCCGAACACCTTTGTCTTTGATAGCTCTTCGATCCAATTGATCAGTGTCTCGACTGGATCTGCATTTGGAAAACGCGCTCCCACCAACTCCACGATCCTGCTTCGATCGGGAACGTTCAATAGCAAAGCCAGAAGAAAACGATGTTCTTCACTGGTAATGAACTGGCGACGTCTGATGATTTCCAATTGCCTTTCCCGTTCCTCAAAAACCGCTTGGAAGATTTCCACAAGCTGTCCGTGTTTGTCTCGTGCTTTTTGAACTAGATGTTGAAACCTCTCATGACTTGCCGAGGGATTAAAGACTTTCTGCAACGAATTGCTCGTCAGGTGCCTGTAAGCTTCTTCAAGGACAGCAAACGATGTTTGAAGGTCTGAATTACGCAGGAGCTCCTCAGCGAAAACATCAGTTTCCGGATGATTCATTCCGAACAGCAGCGACAAAGTCTGAACCTTCCTGGTGATCGACGGTTCTTTGAAAAAGGAGTCCTCTCCGATACAAGGTCTTCTATAAGAGTACTGAGGCGCCGCCGTAGGCGTATGATTCGTCCTAATTGTTATGGTGGCTGAGGGCCTGTCAAGATGAAACAGAGAATGAACAAAAGATGCGCCGGGAAATATCGGCCGGATGTCGCCTCTTGTGAGCAATGTTACATTTTCCAACGTCAAATTGCCGATGAGAAAATGCTCGTTTATCGCTTGCGAATTTTCAAAGCGGTAGTGGCTGTGAATGCTGGAGCCCAAAAGCACCTGAAACGCACCGGAAAACGAATGCTGGTGGATATCTGTTGTGCCATCAAGCCAATAATAAACGTCGATGTAGAATCGCGGAGCTACATATAGGGTAATCGGTGGGTCACCGAATTTTGCCGCGATGTCTTGCTGCGGTGGCAGATTTGGGGTTCGCTGAACCCAGCGGATAATTTGCCAGGGATCAATTCGCTCGATCAAGTTAGCTTCTGCCAATGCACCGGCTGCGATTTCCGGAAACAAACTCTCTCTATAATTGACATCTCTCCAGCGCTTTTCCACCAGTGAGCCGAGCTCCTCAAAAATCAGCATAAAGAATCTCCGAGCTAAGTTTCCTCTAAACGTGGTTGCCCTTCAGTTGCCATCACGCCATCCCAGCGGTTCACCACGTCGAGATGAATATCAAACTGATCCAGGATGCGCATAGCGATGTGATTAGTCATGTCGTCCAGGTTCTGAGGATGGTTATAAAAGGAAGGTACTGGCGGAAGAATTACTACGCCCATCCGAGCTAACTTCAACATGTTCTCGAGATGAATTTCGTTGACCGGCGACTCACGCACAACGAGAACCAACTTACGTCGCTCCTTCAGAACGACGTCGGCTGCGCGGTGAATCAAATTGTCTCCCAGTCCATGTGCGATCGCCGCCAGCGTGCGCATGCTGCAAGGGGCTACAACCATACCCAGTGTAATAAACGACCCACTGGAGATCGCCGCTCCCTGATCACCCGGCTGATAGTTCTGGGTGGCCAGACTCTGAACCTCTTTTAAGGAATGGGGCGTTTCATGTGTCAGAGTCCGCGCACCCCATTTACTCACCACCAGGTGGGTCTCGACGCCAGACCCATGAAGCATCTGTAATAGCCGAACACCAAATATCGTACCGGTTGCTCCCGTGACGCCCACTATCAGTCTTGTTGGTTTCGCTTCCTCCATCGACACGCCTTTCGAAGAGCAGAATCAGTTTTCGTCTCTGCGATTCTTGTGAATTCTACATGCCCTAAGTACAACCTCGCCAGCGTACGCTAATCTCGGAGGTGAGTCAGTCTGCCTTCGTAGCCATCTCATTCACACCGTGGCTTTGGCCCGGTGCCAACGCCACCACCCAAAACTGGGAACCGTTTCTAACGGTTTCCTGCGCACCCCAAACCGTTAAAACGGTTAAAGAAATCAAGGGGCAACTCTATCACGCATTATGAAAGGGCGCCCCTAATGGCGTAAGTTGAAGTTGTCAAGAAAACAACTTTCACCAAAAGGAGAGCCCTATGACTAACGATAAGTATGTGGCGATGGATGTGCACAAAGCAAGTGTGGTAATCGGAA
>WNGF01004728.1_pt1 | contig 17699 bp, 17 predicted proteins | sample 5400641 | NCBI WGS metagenome assembly WNGF01 (sample SAMN13153371, study PRJNA577476) | soil metagenome | isolation source: 80 cm soil or saprolite under grassland replicate 2 | place: USA:California | collected 2016-06-15
CACCCGAGGCCATGGGCTACTGCCATTGCTTTTCTTGTCGGTCGTGGTCCGGCGGCCCTGTCAACGCCTTCAGCCTATGGAAACCGCAGGCCGTGCGGATCGCTTCAGGCGCCGAGCACGTCGCGACGTTTGAAAAGACATGGATGAGCCAACGTCAATATTGCCGGAAGTGCGGCGGGCACTTGATGACCAATCACCCGGCGCTCGGTTTGGTGGACGTGTTCGCCGCTACCATTCCGACGCTGACCTTCACCCCGGGCGTTCACGTCAATTACGCTGAGACCGTGCCGCGCATGCGAGACGGCCTGCCAAAGCTGAAAGACTTCCCAGCGGAGTTCGGTGGCTCCGGCGAAGTAATCGCTGAATAACGGGTGATATTCGGCAACTGCAACCCGACAACAGCCGCCACCCAAAGGACCTCCGTAGAATGATGATCGCAGATATCACCCTTGCAGCGTTCACGTTTTGCAACAGCCTGCGCTTTGCGGCCTACGTCCCTCAGATCACCAGGGCGATCAGGGATCAAAGCGGTGCGGAAACCATCTCGTTTGGAACGTGGAGCCTGTTCCTCATCTCGGACGCATCAACAATGGCCTATGCGCTCGTGAACAACGAGGATTGGGGGCTGGCTTTTATGTTTCTGGGCAATGTTATCGGTTGCAGCGCGATCCTCTATTGCGGGCTGGAAGCGTTCACACTATCGCAACTGGACGACACTGGGGGTGCCGGTATCCTCCGTTCCCCAAGCATTCTAAAACCGCTCGCGCTCGAGCTGACGCCAGCGCGACATCCGCCGTTCCAGCCACATCACGAATTCGGTCAAGACCACGCCCACCAGTGCGATGACGATGATCGGCACGAACAGCTTGGCGGTCGCGAACACGTTGGCATATTCGACGATCATGCCGCCGAGCCCGCTGATGGCGGTGAAAAACTCCGCCACGATGATGCCGATGATCGCCAAGCCGACCGCGAGCCGGATCCCAGCCATGATGAAGGGGATCGCCGCCGGCAGGACGATCTTCAAGAAAATCTGCCACTCGGTCGCGCCATAGGCGCGGCCGATTTCCAGCATCGCGCCGCGCACATCGCGGATGCCGGAATAGGTGTTGACGGTGATGGGGAAGATCGCGACCGAGACCAGGATGCTGACTTTGCCAACGAATTCCAAGCCGGCCCACAGGATGATCAGCGGAATGAGAGCGATGCGTGGGATGGCGTAGAGCGCGTTGATGAAGGGGTCGAGCACGTATTCCAACGTGCGCCATTGCGCCATGACGATGCCGAGCGCAATTCCGACCACTACGGTAAGCGCCATGCCGACCGAGAACGGCCATAAGGTCTGAACCAACGCCTTTTTCAGCGCGCCGCTCTGAATGAGTTGCAGTGCAGCCTCGAGGATCGCGCTCGGCGGGGCCATGAAGATCGGATCCATGCGCCGGCCGTAATATTCCCAAATCACGAAGAAGACCGCGACCGAGGCCGTACGAATGGCGTTCGGACTCAAGAGCACGTCGCGCAGGCGATGCGCCAATGTCGGCTGCGACGCCGGGACCGACTTGCGGGGCAATGTGTTCTGTGACGAGGTCATGGCTCGCTCCTGAGCATGTCGCGCAATTCGGCGCGGCATTTTCCGAAATCGGGATGCGTGCGGACATCGCCGCCCAAACGCTCGCCGGCGAGCGGAGAGTCGACGATGGTGCGGATCCGTCCTGGGGCGGTGTGGAACATGAAGATGCGGTCGGAGAGGATGAGCGCCTCGTCGATGCTGTGGGTGACGAAGATGACGGTCGCGCCGCTGCGCGACCATATCGCCAGGAAGTCCTCCTGCAGCTGCTCGCGCGTCTGCGCGTCGAGCGCGCCGAAGGGCTCGTCCATGAAGATAAGGATGGGCTTGCGCATCAGCGCCCGCGCGATGCCGACCCGCTGCTGCATGCCGCCGGAGAGTTCATGGGGAAAGTGCTCGGCGAAGGCGCCAAGCCCCACCAGCTCGATGAAGTGGTGCGCGAGATCGCGGCGCTCGGCCGCGCCCACGCCGTCGATCTCGAGCGGAAACTCGACGTTGCCCATGACGGTGCGCCACGGCAGCAGGCCGAAATTCTGGAACACCATGCACGCATCCTTGCGCGGGCCCGTGACAGGGGTCCCGGCGATCGTGATGCGGCCCTCGTCCGGCGCAATGAGCCCCGCGGTGAGCCGCAGCAAGGTCGTCTTGCCGCACCCGCTCGGTCCCAGGAGCGTGATCAACTCGCCCTGGCGCACCATCGCATTGATGCGATCGAGCGCCACCATCAGGTCCGGTCGATCCGTGAGGCCCGGCCGCGCGCGCACCGGAAAGAATTTGCTGACGCCGTCGTAGACGACCATCGAGGCCGCCGGCGGGTTCGTCATCGCGACGCTATTTCTTCTGATAGGTGCCGAGCTTGGCGAGCGCGCGCTCGACAAAGCGCGGCTCGAGCACGTCCTTGGCCGGCGCCGCGACCGGGAGATTGCCGAGCTTCATGTTGAGCTCGGCGGTAAATTCCTCGATCGCGGGATCAAGCCCGCCGTCGACGCCCCAAACATTCTCGCCATTGAGATCGCGGACCACGGCCCTGAGAAAGGCCAAGTCGAGATCGGGGAGCCGCTCGTGCAGGATGGCGGCGGCCTCGTCGGGATTGGCCATGATGAAGCGCGAACCTTGGATGCCGATGTCGGTCAGGGTCTGAAACCCGGCGGCAAGTTCCGGCTTGGCGAGCGACTCCGTGCGCACGACATTCCAGACGTAACCGAGACCTGGGAATTCCGCCGAGAGTCTCGCCACCACCGTGACCTTGCCCTCTTGCGCCCCCTTGAGCGCCGTGACGGTGTTGACCAGCGTCGCATCGGCGCGCCCGCCGATCACGGCCTGAAGGCGGGCGGCATGGCCGCCGACCTGGACGAAACGGGTGCTCGTTTCGTCGATACCGTGCTTGCGCATGATCAGGCGAGGAAGCTGATCGGGCAGGCCGCCGGGACCGGACGAAGCGAAGGTCTTGCCGGCGAGGTCAGCGAGCTTGTTTCCCTTGCCCGTCGCCAGCACGAGACTGTAATCGCCGATCGGTTGCCAGGAATGGATGGCGCGGATGCCGGCGCCGGCATGGATCGACGCAAGCACGTTGAGCGTGCCGATGAGGCCGATGTCGGCGTTGCCGGAGAGCAGCACGCGCATGGCATTGGCATCGCCGGTGACATGGACGTCCTCGACCTCGAGGTCGCCCATCCAGCCCTTCTTCTGCGCCACGAGATAAGGCAGCGAAAACGTCGTGACCGGCCCGGGGAAGACCATCTTGATCTTGGCGGCGTGCGCGGCGGATGCATCCAAAGCAAGCAGTGCTGCCACTACACAAAGGCCCTGGGCGACTGCACGCAATCGAATATGAACGCGAGGCATGACCGCTCCCCTGCCGCGCCGGAAGGCCACCGGCGAGTTGGAAAAATGGAACTTTCGGACTATTCATGCAAATAATTTCTCGGCGGCCAGGCTTTGCAGCTGGAGCGGACGGCGATGCGTTGGCGCAAGATCTTGGCTGCGATTGCGACCGTCGCTGTGATTGCGATGGTCGGCGCGACGCTGGATCGCAGGGGCGCGCAGGGGCAAGCCGAGGTTTGGCCGCAGCGGCCGGTCCGCATCATGGGTCCCTACGCTGCCGGCGGCAATTCCGACGGCATGGCGCGGCTGGCCGCCCAGCGGCTGGGCGAGGCGTTCGGGCAGTCCTTCGTGGTGGAGAACCGAGTCGGCGCTAACGGTGCCATCGCCACCGAGGCGGTGGCCCGTTCGCCGGCCGATGGATACACGCCGTTGTGGGCTGCGACGCCGCCGCTCACCATCAATCCGGCGCTGACGAAAGTTAGTTACGATCCGATCAAGGATTTCGCGCCCATCAGCGCGGTTGCCGTCAACGCATTCGTACTGGTGGTGAACAAAGACTTTCCACCCAAGACCGTCGCCGAGTTCATCGCATACGTGCGCGCGCAGCCGAGCAAGCTCGCTTATGCCGAAGGCAGCGCCGGCAGCTTGACGCACCTCACCATGGCGCTGTTCCTCAAGCGCGCGGGGCTGCAGATGAGCAACGTCAGCTACCGCGGCAATGCGCCGGCGCTCACCGACGTGGTGGCCGGACATCTGCCCGCCATGTTCTCGAACATCTCCGATGCCATGCCGCAGGCTGCCGCCGGCTCGGTCCGACTTCTTGCGGTTTCAAGCAAAGAGCGCGCGCCGCAGCTACCCGATGTTCCAACGGTCGCCGAATCCGGCTTTCCCGATTTCAACGTGCTCACCTGGAATGGACTGATGGCGCCGGCGGGAACGCCCAGAGACATCGTCGACAAGATCGCCGCCGAGATCGGCCGCGCCGTCAAGGACCGCCAATTCGCCGCGCGGCTCGAGCAATACGGCGCCGACCCCCTCGGCAATACGCCCGCGGAGTTCAGCGCCATGGTCGCCGCCGACACGGTCTTGTGGGCGGACACGATCCAGTCGCTCGGATTGAAGTTTTAGGATGCCACTGCCGGAGCGGCCCATATTGGTTGCCGGCGGCGGGCCGGTCGGCTGCATCGCCGCCTTGGCGCTCGCGCGCCAGGGGATCCCGGTGCATGTGTTCGAGGCGCAGCCACGCGTTGACGATAGTCCGCGCGCCGCAACCACCCATGCTGCGACCTTGGAAATGCTGGCCGAGCTAGGGTTGGTCGAGGAGGTGATCCGCCGCGGTTTGATCGAGCCGAAGTTTCGCATCTGGGACCGGGCAAGCCGCGAGATTATCGCCGAGTTCGATTTCGCCGTGCTCAAAGATGACACCCGCTTTCCCTATGTGGTGCAATGCGAGCAGCACAAGCTCGCGAACATGGCGATCGAGCGGCTGCGCCGCCTTGCCCATGCGAGAGTGGATTTTTCCGCGCGGGTCATGTCGGTGCAGCAGTTCGATGACCGCGTCGAGGCGCTGGTCGAGGACGCGCGCGGCAGTCGCAAAATCGCCGGATCATATTTGATCGGCGCCGACGGGGGTCGTTCTACCGTGCGCAAGGCGCTCGGCATCGCGTTCGAGGGCTATACGCATCCGGAGCGCTTCCTGGTACTGACCACATCGTTCTCCTTCGACGCCGAACATGCGCAATGCTCCCGCAACTATTTTTCCGATCCCGACGAATGGTGCGCGCTATTCAAGGTCACCGGCGACGATGGCAGCGGTCTTTGGCGCGTGCTGTTCCCCACTCGGGTAGAAGAGACCGACGAGCAAGCGCTCGATGCGGACGCGGTCGAGGGACGCCTGCAGAAATTTTTCCCGAAGCTCGGCCGTTATCCAGTCGTGCATCGCAACCTCTACAACGTGCACCAGCGCGTTGCGGCGTCATTCGGCAAGGGCCGCGTCTTTCTCGCAGGCGATTGCGCCCATGTGAACAATCCGCTCGGCGGGCTCGGCCTCAACTTCGGCATTCACGATGCCATGGAGTTGTCCGCGCTGCTGGGGCGCGTGCTGCGGGGCGAGGCACCGGCGCAGATCCTCGATCAGTACGATCGCTTCCGTCGGCCGCTCAATATTGAATATGTGCAGCAGCAGACGATTGCCAATAAGAAACGGCTGGAAGAAAAGGATTTGGCCATACGGGCCCAGAACAACGAGGCGCTGCGCCGGACCGCCGCCGATCCAGTGGCGCACCGCGCCTATTTGCTGCGGGCCTCCCTGATCGAGAGCGTACGCAAGCGCGCGGCTGCGGCGGCGTAGCATAGATTCGTCCCGCAACACTTTGAGCAAACGGCCATCCCGCCCTCGCCGTTTGGGAACGGCACGGGCCAAGCCGACCGGCGGAACGACTCGAGCAGGCTACCGGCCGTGACGCTCGAACCACTTCGGCCCCGGGCCGCGCATGTAGTGCAGCTCAGGTCGATAGCGGCGGTGCGTCAAGACGGCTCTGATGGCCCGGATAACGGCCACAAGATACATCCCCGATTCCCCCACGCTATTTCCCCGCGCGTGTTGTGGGCGCGAGTTTCGGCCAACACATGGAAGTTATGGGGCAATAATGTGAAATACGCCGAATTGGACGCGCTGAGCAGGCCGAGAGAGGTGCCATGGTCAATAGATTCGTCATGCCCGGGCTTGACACCGCAAGTCGGGTTTACCCGACTTGCGGGACTTAATATTTCAGAACTCGGGCAAGCCCGAGTTCTGTTGCATCCATCGAAAAAAGCGCTTCTTCCAAGGGGGTGTGGATTGCCGGGTCCGAACCGCGGTCCTGGCACCGTGACCGGCCGCAGCGGCCAAAGGTCTGGACGCCAGACCCCAATGCGGCAAACTATTGGGGCGCCGGAGCACCGGAGGAAATGCGCAAGTAGGAAACAGGCGGCGCCGATGAAGTGTCGCCGCAACGTGATCCCAAACGGCCTGCAATCCGCTTCCGGGATCAAAGGGAGGAAACGATCATGGAGCTTTGCCGCAACGCGCTGCGCACCCTTGGCGCTGCGCTGGTCATCGGACTTGGTTTCATTTCGGGGGCGTCCGCGCAGAGCGGCAATCCGATCCGGGTCGGCATGAGCCTCGCGCTCACCGGCGCCGGTGCCGCACCGAGCAAGGTGATCAACACTGCGCTCGAGATGTGGCGCGACGATGTCAACGCCAAGGGCGGACTGCTCGGCCGCCCGGTCGAGCTCGTCATCTATGACGACCAGAGCGCGCCGGCGAACGTGCCGAACATCTACACCAAGCTCATCACGGTCGACAAAGTCGACCTGCTGCTCGGACCCTACGGCACCAACTTCGTTGCGCCGGCGATGCCGGTCATCATCCAGAGCAACAAGATGACGATCAGTTTCACCGCCATCGGCATCAACGATAAGTTCTACTACCCGAAATACTTCTCGATGGTCTCGGTTGGTCCGGAGGGCGTCAACGCCTTCTCGATCGGCTTCTTCGATCTCGCCGCGGTCCAGACACCCAAGCCACAGACCGTCGCGATCCTCGCCGCCGACGCCGAGTTCGCCCAGAGCGCCGCCCACGGCGCCCGCGAGGAAATCAAGAAGCACGGCTTCAAGATCGTCTACGACAAGAGCTATCCGCCGAGCACAACCGATTTCGCGCCGATGGTGCGTGCGGTGCGGGCCACCGATCCGGATATCGTCTATATCGGCGCCTATCCGCCGGACAACGTCGGCATCATCCGCGCCGCCAACGAGATAGGGCTGACGCCGAAGATGATGGGCGGCGCGATGATCGGCATGCTGGTGACGCCGATCAAGGTCCAGCTCGGCCCCGTGGCGAACGGCCTGATCGTGGGCGAGAACTTCGCCGCGGCTTTGGCGCCGAAAATCCCTGGCTCCGCCGACTTCCTCAAACGTTATGGGGAAAAAGCGGCGGCCGTCCAGATCGACCCGCTCGGCTTCGCCTGGGGCCCGTTCGCCTATTCGGCCGGCCAGACCTTGGCGCAGGCGGTGACCGCGACCAAGAGCCTCGATCACGACAAGCTCGCCGCCTACATGCACGAGGCGAGCTTCAAAACCGTGTCCGGCGATTTCTCGTTCGGCAAGGACGGCGAATGGTCGAAGGCGCGCATGGTCTGGACCCAGGTCCAGAACGCGCAACCCAACAACCTGGATCAGTTCCGCGACGGGAAGGCGCAGCCGATCGTCTGGCCGCCCGAGGCCAAGACCGGCACGCTGATCTATCCCTACGAGAAGGCGCGGCAGAAGTAAGCGGTGGGCGCCGATGCCCCAAGCGAGTCCAGGGCTCGTCGGCGCTCCTCTCCCACTATTTCGGCATGATCGACGACTGGGCGGACTCCACGGACACGGCGACGCCGCTGTTCGACCGGGCGGTCGAGCTCTACCAGCGCTGCGCGGACATGGGCCTCTCCGAGGACAACGATGTGGCTGTGATGATCGATGTGCTCAATGCGATGCCCCGCCAAAAACACGGAAAAAGGAATCAGGCATGATCGGTGGCGTATTATTCCAATGGAAGAGATGCACAAATAAGAGAGAAGTGTGACCCTAATGGCGGACGCTCTCAACTGGCATCGGTTGTGGCGCGCAGGCAGATCGAGTGCGGACGAAGCAGCTCAGCCCTCGGACGGAAAACGGTTTGCTTGCCGCGCTTGAACACCGCGAGTACGGGAGCATTGATTGCGACCGCCTCGGCGTGCGTTCTCGCGTCAATGACTACGACTTCCGCCGGATTACCGATCCTAATTCCATAGTCGTCGAGATTCATGAGCCTTGCCGATCGGTGCGTGACCATCGCGAAAAGCTCGGCTAGCCTTTCATTCTGGCCGACCTGGAGAATGTTGGCGTGCAGGTTAGCCATGCGGATCAAAGAGCAGTCACCAAAGGGTGTGAAGGGATTGAGGACATTGTTGGTCGAGATCGAGCAATTGCACCCCTGTTCGACGAATAGGTTCGCGTCGGCCACGCAGCGGGGCACGTTGTAGTCTCGATGGCGTGCGAGGACGAAAAGGTCCGTGGCGGGCAGAACCGTCACGGCGACACCTACATCGGCCAGCCTCTTCGCAATCTGCTTCTGATTTTCGGGTGGTAGGCTTGCCACCTTTGTTGCGTGCCCCATCGCAACCCTGCCGCCGAGCTTATATTTCTCCGTCAATTCCGCAACGAGATGCAAATCGAGGCTGGACGGATCATGGCCGGAGTCGATGTGCATGTCGATGTCTACGTCGAACTGACGAGCAAGCTCGAAGATCCGGTGGATTTGCCCAGGATGATCGGTGTCGTAATTGGGAGCCGCCCCTATCACATTGGCACCGCGTTTGAGACCTTCGACCAACGCCGCATCGGCGTCAGGGGAGGTGGTGAGCCCTTCTTGCGGAAAGACGCAGATATCGAGGTCGACAGCCCAGGCGTACTCCTTTGCGAGCACCTGGAGCGCTTCCACACCCTTGATACCAACTGGGGGGTCGACCTCGGCGTGCGTGCGAATGCGCGTCGTGCCCTGCTTGATGCAGTTCTCGAGCGTCTCCTTCGCACGCGTATAAATATCTTCCACCGTGAAGGTCGGCTTCACCGCTTGAACGCGCCGCATATGATCCGGAGAACTCCGACTAGGTTCCGGCGCACAGCGGTCGACGATGCGCGACTTATCGAGATGGATGTGGGTCTCGATCAGTCCGCCGCAGCAGAGGCATCCCTCGGCATCGTAGGAGGGCGCCTCTGAGATGATATTCGACTCAATGGCAGCAATTCGATCTTTCGAAAATCCGATATCGATGAGACGATCGCCAGCTGCGTCCGGTAGCCGCCCATTGCGGATCACGAAGTCGAGCATGAATCATCTCTCGTTACGCGATCCTCTGAGCCAAGCGTCCGACGGCGTCGTGGCAGCGCATCTGTCCGTGGTGACTTTTGCAACAAAATCGGCACCTCGCAACACTCCGCTGCCTCGCACCCATCAGGGCAGCAGTTGTGGCCGTGTGGCCGATTGCGGCGCCCGCTCAGCAGCAGCTGCGATGCCGGTGATCGGTTGCACGTGCGAGATGCCCAATAGATGCGGGTTCGTGATACACAGTGACAACCAGCTTGATACAAAAAAGAGGGCCCTCACTTGCCCGACGCGTCGCCCCTAGTGGCAGTTGGTCTCGACGCAGTAGTTCGACGTAGGCGACAGCGAGTAGCCGGCCGGGCACCCGGTGCCCACGCGCGGCACCGCGACCTCGTGCCAGCGGAGGGCGAGCAAGTGCCCGACGTAGGTGAGCTCGAGTAACCCGGCGGGCACCCGGCGCCGGTCTGCGGCACCGGCATGGGGCGCTGCGCCTCGGCAATCCGCGACTTCATGCAGTAGGGCTTGCAGTCCGGCGCGCAGAGCCGCGACGACGGCGACCGCTCGTAACCTGGGTGGCACGGGGGCAGTTCTTTGGCGCGCGCGTCGGCGCCGCACGTCGGCGTCATCGCATACGCTGCACGCACCGCGCGCGCGTCGGTATCGAATATCGTCGGCGCGTTCGTTGGCGCCGCGGTGGCTGCGACCACGGTCGCGATCAACAAGATCAGAACCGCAGGGCCGGGTGGCATTTTTTGCTTGGATTTAGTCATGGCTCATCCATGCGGTAGAGGATCTGCAGTCGCGTGCGGTTGGTACCGAGCCGCCAACGCTCTTGCGACTTGGAATCACCGGCGTCACTTCGACATGACAGCCAGACCCTGTGTTCACCACTCCCCTTGCGGACGGCTGACAGCTCGCAGACTTGGTCCTCGGACATCACGGTCTGACGGTTGATTGTGAGCGTCCAACCGTCGTCAAACTCCTTACACCGGCGATATACGGTGTTCCACTTAGTCGAGCACCACGCGCCGCGATACTGAGGCGACGTCTCGACCCGGCGCTCCTCAGCAATCGCCGCGGCCATGGTCGCGATCAGCAAGATCAGAACCGCCGCGCCGATGATGCGAGCGAACGCAGGAAAAATGAGCACCGCGGCGACCAGCGCGAGCCAGAGCACGAGCGCGACACACAGGGCGGTCATCTCACTTCCCCGCGCTGCAGTCGGCAGCTCATGGACATGCTGCCAGGCGGGCAGACGAACTTACCGCCCCGCGCTCGCCAGGCGGTGCAGACCTTCGCGGCTGACCAGGTGCACCAGTGCGGCTTCGCGCCGACGTAACCGTGAAAGCGTCCACGGTCCCTGAGTGGCACTACAGATTGTGCCAGCGCGGTGCCGGTGAGCGCAACGAGTATGCATGTAGCGAGTAAGTACTTCATCTTTTTGTCCTCAGTCTTTCATCCATATCGCCAGTCTAGCCGCGATTGCGGCGTGAAGAATCGAGTCGATGCAGCGGGGTTCGACGACGCCTCCAGGCACGTGCGCGTCGACCCACTGCTGTCCGGCGCTCGACCTCGGTGTGAGCACATAGGTCGACTGTGGGTCGAGCAACCGATGCCGGTGATCGGGTTCCTCGACTCTACATCGCCTGACGCGTTCGGCGACCGTCTGCGCGCATTTCACCAGGGCCTGAAGGAGACCGGTCGCGTCGAGGGCGAGAACGTGGCGATCGAATATCGCTGGGCCAACAATCAACGCGATCGGCTGCTGGACAGGCAGAATCTGTGCTGACGCCGCCGGTGTCACACCGCCGCGATGGCTTCGATCTCCAGCAGGAAATTGGGATTGGCGAGCCCGCGCAGAATGCACAGCGTGCTGGCTGGCGCCGCGCCCGCGAAATAGGTCTGCAGGAGGCCGCGCGCCTTCGGCACGTCGTGCGGATTGCAGATGTAGATCGTGATCTTGGTCACGTCGGCGATCTTGGCCCCGCCGGCGGCGAGCGCCTTGGTCAGGTTCGCCATCACCATCTTGGCCTGGGCATCGAAATCGTCGGGCGGCAGGACCTTGCCGTCGACGTCCGCTCCGACTTGGCCCGCACAGAATACGAGCTTCTGCGCGCCCTCGGCCGTCACCACATGCGAGTAGTTCGAAAACGGCTTCGAGATGCCCTCGGGGTTGGTCCTGGTGATCTTGGCCATCGTTTCGCTCCCTGTTGAATGGCAATCGTAACGGTCGGGACAGCCGCTCTTGCAAAGCAAGCACGCTCGGATAGTCTGACTTGTCCGGGGATCGCTCCATGATCAAGGCGTTCGCCTCGCCTGCCCTCCTGCTATCCCTCCTCTTTTCTTACATGTGTGTTGCCATGGCCGACAACGTTCCACACAATGTCGTCACCGAGCTCGCGCCCACCGGTAAGCTGCGCGCGGCGATCAATTTCGGCAATATCGTGCTGGCGCAAAAGGACCCAGCGAGCGGGGAGCCGCGCGGCGTCTCGGCGGAGCTTGCGCGCGAAGTTGCCAAGCGACTCGGCTTACCAATCGAATTTGCTTCCTTTGACGCCGCCGGCAAGGTGTTCGACGCGCTGGGCACTTGGGACATCGCCTTCGTGGCGATCGATCCCGTGCGCGCCGCGGGCATCGATTTCACCGCGCCCTACGTCATCATCGAGGGCGCCTACGTCGTCCCGGCGGACTCGCCGCTCAAAACCGTCGAGGACGTCGACCGCGAGGGGGTGCGCGTCGCGGTCGCGCGCGCGAGCGCCTATGACCTCTATCTCACGCGCGCGCTCAAGCACGCCGCGCTGGTGCGCGAGACGAACGGACCGGAAGCGCTGGAGATGTTCCGGAGGGACCGGCTTGAAGCCGCAGCCGGCGTGAAGCAGCCCATCGTGGCCTTCGCCAAGGAGCATCCGGACACGCGCGTGATCCCGGGCCGCTTCATGGTGATCGAGCAGGCCATGGGCACGTCCAAGGGCCGCGATGCCGGCATTCGCTATCTGCGCGAATTCATCGAGGAGATGAAGGCCTCTGGCTTCGTCGCCAGGGCGCTCAGCGCCAGCGGCCAGACCGACGCAGCCGTGGCGCCGCCAGCGCGGGTCAGGTGATTGGCGGATCGCGCTTGGGCTGGTTCGACTCGGCGCCTCTACGCCGCACGCGTCATCCGGCTTCGTAGCGCGAATTGGCGCTCATGCTCAGGACAGCTTGTCGTACTCTCGTTGAAAAGCCTCATCCAAGATCTTCTCCGATCCCGGACCGAAGGATTTTGCGCCGCAATTGCTGCAGGTGCCCATGAAGACCCTGACGCGGCAGTGGACGTATCCTTTGTCGCTCCATTGCCGAAATGCCAATTCTTTCGTGTGCCTGGCAACATGCCCTTTTTTGCAGATTTCACACACGATAGGTTCGTCTTCGGCGGCCATCGCCCATCATCCCCTCGCCGTCGCGCCCTGATCTGGGTCACTCTGCGAAATAGTTTTGGAGGAGATGTGTGAGCTACTTCACACTCGGGGGAGAATTTCAGAGTGGGACACCCCCCTCTCCGATTCAGTCTGATCCATTACAGGGCAACGGAACGAACTTGCGCTGACGCCGAATTTCGATTATCCTGTTCGTTTTTCCGCAGCTCAGCGGCTGCGCTGAGTTGCGCGTTCGTGGCGTCACATGGACGCCGCCGAGGTATGTCATGAACCCGAATCTGTTGAGTACCGCAAACGGGTCACCAATTCGAACCATGACGGAGCGGCCGCAACTCGTCTGGGGCGCGCCAACCGCGGCCGAGCGCGGGCCGGTCATTGCGACGCTGCGCAATCCCGCGCATCGCAACGCGGTGGGAAGCCATGCCGGCGGCTACTCCGTCTATCGCGCGCTCGCCATTGCGGCGCGAACGCTCGCCCACGATCATGTCGCCGACCTGACGGATACGGCGCCGATCGACAGCATCGGGCCGCACCCGCAGTGGTGTGACCCCAAGAAGATCGTATCCCTCGATCCCTGGGGCCATTTGGTCGGCGAGATTTTTCGCGAGCATCTCGCGCGTGGCTACGACGTGCGGCCGACCATTGCGGTGACCCGCGCCCATATCGACATGCCGGAAATCCGCGCCGCCATCGCGGCGCGCCGCGTCCGTGCGGACGGCGATATCGTTTCCGCGCACGGAAGCGTGCGCGTGATGAAGGCGGCGATCGACCCGGTCTGGTATCTGCCCGGCATCGCCGAGCGTTTCGGTCTCGACGAGGCCGACTTGCGCCGCGGCCTGCACGAGCAGACCGGCGGCATGTATCCGGAGCTGGTGTCGCGGCCCGATCTCAAGGTGTTCCTGCCGCCGATCGGCGGCACCACGATCTACTGCTTCGGCGATCCGGCAAAGCTCGGCGATGGCACAACGCCGCTCGCCTGCCGCGTGCACGACGAGTGCAACGGCTCCGATGTGTTCGGCTCCGACATCTGCACCTGCCGGCCCTATCTCGCGCACGGCATCGAGATCGCCATTCAAATGGCGCAGGCGGGCGGCGTCGGGCTCGTGGTCTACAACCGCAAGGAAGGCCGCGCGCTCGGCGAGGTGACCAAGTTCCTGGTCTACAACGCGCGCAAGCGCCAGAAGGGCGGCGATCGGCCGGCCGGCTACTTCAAACGCACCGAATGCGTCGCCGGCGTCCGCGACATGCGGTTCCAGGAGCTGATGCCGGACGTGCTGCACTGGCTCGGCATTACTCGCATTCACCGCTTCGCTTCCATGAGCGACATGAAATGCGACGCGCTCGTCCGCCAAGGCATCGCCATTGATGAGCGGGTGCCGCTGCCCGACGACATGATTCCTCCGGATGCCCGGGTGGAGATCGAGGCCAAGCTTGCCGCCGGCTATTTTGCCGGCGAGCGAGCGCGCGGCGACTTTGCGGGCACGGTCGGACGAGGCCTTAACGAGTGAGAGCACTCGTGTCCCGGGCGCAGTGCAGCACGAAGTGGTGCGCTGCAGACCCGGGACCGTTAGGGTCCGTGGCGGTCCCGGATCAGCAGCGCACCGCTTCACTTCGTTTCGCGCTGCGCCGCATCCGGGACACGCAGAGTGGCCAGCAGTGACTCCCGCCAGCCTCAACACCGCCGCGGCGGTGCGCGATCGCTGCGCCATGGTCGGTCGCTGGGTGGCCGATGGCCGCTCGCCGCATTTTTCGCTCGACGAGAGCCGCCTCGACGCGGTCGCCGCCTATGTGGCCGACGTCACGCGCGAGGCGCATCCCGATCTGCAGATTCCCTATCACAGCCGCTGGCGGCATTTCTCGGCCGGCGGGGTCGATCGTTGGACCGACCTCGCGGCGCGCATCGATGGCGATGCCATCGAGCGCGCGCGCATCGCCGCTGATCTCGCAACCGTGAGCGTGCTGCTCGATGCCGGCGCGGGCGATCAGTGGCGTTATCGCGAGCGCGCAACCGGCCTCTCCTTCGCGCGCTCCGAGGGACTTGCCGTTGCGAGCTTCGACATGTTCCGCGCGGGCTCGTTTTCCTCCGATCCCGATCGTCCGTGGCGCGTCGATGCCGAAGCCCTCGCAAACATCCACGCAACGACGCTCGCAGGCCATTTTCAGGCCGACGCCGGCAATCCGCTGGTCGGATTGGAGCAACGCGGTGCGCTGCTGCGCCGGCTCGGGACAACGCTCGCCGATCGCGCGGATCTGTTCGGGCGTGCGCCGGCGCGACCCGGCAACTTGATCGACTATTTTCACACGATCGCCCGCGAGCAGCGCATCTGCGCGTCGCGGCTCTTGGCAACGCTACTCGACGGCCTCGCCTCGATTTGGCCATCCGCCTTGATGGTTGACGGATATCCGGTCGGCGACGCCGGCCGTCATCCCGCCGTGCGCACTGGCGACGAGACCCACCAAATCGTGCCGTTCCACAAGCTCTCGCAATGGCTCGCCTATTCGCTCATCGAGCCGCTCGAGGCGGCGGCGCTCACCGTAGAGCGGCTCGACCAGCTCACCGCGCTCGCGGAATATCGCAACGGCGGGCTTCTCGTCGATCTCGGCGTGATCCGCCCGCGCGCGGCCATCGATCCGCGCGTGCAGCATGACGTCGCCTCGGAGCTCATCGTCGAATGGCGCGCGTTGACGGTCGTGCTGTTGGACACGCTGCTCGATCTGGTGCGAGCCAAGCTGGGGCTGGATGCGAGCTTCGCCCTGCCGCAGCTCTTGCAGGGCGGCACCTGGAGCGCCGGGCGAAAGATCGCACGCGCGCGACGACCGCCCGACGGACCACCGCCGATTGTGGTCGCCGCCGACGGCACGGTGTTCTGAGGCCGAGGCGTCCTACATCTTCCCGTGGCCTCGCCCCATGCCGCGCCGCGTGTGCGGGCTCACGACTCGATCGGAGACATGGATGTTCCAAAGCTCGGCCGTGTCTTGCGCCTGATACGCGTCGAACAGCGGCTTGAATTGGGCGACATCGTTGACGTTCGCGCCGCGCAGGCCGAAGCCCCTGGCGATCGCCGCCAAATCGGTGCGGCCGAAGATCGCGCCGCTCTCGTCGATGCCGTCGGAGCGCAGCTTGTGGATTTCCGCCCCATAGGCGCCATCGTTGAGCACGCAGATCAAAAGCTTGAGTCGATGTCGGCGCACCATCTCCAGCTCCTGGATGTGCATCAATAGGCTGCCGTCGCCCTCGAACAGCACGACCTTGCCGTTGTTCTTCGCCGCCGCGACCCCGATGGCGAGCGAGATGCCGTTGCCGATCGCGCCGAAGTCCCGGATGGCGTGATAATTCTCGGGCTTTCGCCCGCGCATGGTCGAATGAAAATAGGCCTGGTGGCCCGAACCGCTGACGCAGTCATAGTCCTTGGGGATGACGCGGTCGAGCTCGTCGATGGCGCGCCGCGGGTCGAGCAAGCCCGGCTCGATGGCAAACTGCGCGCCGTCGGCGGGCTCCTCGGCGATCCGCCGCGCAAGCTCGGCCGAGCGAATGCTCGCCTTCACCTTGCCCCGGGCGCGCAGCTTCTCGAGTGCCGCGGCGGCGGCCAATTTGGCGTCGGCACGCAGATAGAGATCGGCGGCCTTCATGCCGTTGCGCAGCCCGAGCGGCTCGGTGTCGATCTGCACCACCTCGGCGTCGGCAAACATGTTGCCGCCATCGATCGTGTAATAGTTGAGGCTTGTCCCGATGGCGACGACGAGGTCCGCCTGCGCGCCGACTTCGTGCGCGATGTCGCGCGCGAAACCCCCTGCGATCCCGATCGAGAACGGATTGTGGTCGAACATGCCACGGGCGAGCAGCGTCGTCGCCAGCAAGGCCCCGGACTGCTCGGCCAATGCTTCGACTTCCTTTGCGGCGCCGGCACGCATGACGCCGCGGCCGGCGAGAATGATCGGGCATTTCGCCTGGGCGAGTTTCTCGACCAACTGTTCGATCTGGCGCGGGTTGGGAGGCACGCGCTCGGTTGCCGGCAGCACCGTGGATGACGGCTGATACTCCCCGATGTCGGGCAGCGGCTGCTTCTGCAGATCGTAGGGAACGCCGAGCACGACCGGCTTGCGCTCGTGGCGGGCTACGTAGAAGGCCTCGCGCACATATTGGTACATGCGCTGCGGGCTGTGCGCCGAGATGTAATGGGCGCCGGTGGCGGCGGCGAGCGGCGGCTGCTCCAGTGCCTGGTTGTACCATTTGGCGTTCATCGGCGCTTCGCCCGCGAACACGACGAGGGGAACGCGCCCGCGCGCGGCGACCGTGAGCGCCGTCATGATCTGCGTGAAGCCCGGCCCGCAGGTGACGGAGGCGACGCCGACCTTTCCGGTCGCGAGGTGATAGCCCATGGCCATGGCGCAGGCGCAATGCTCGTGCCGGGCGCTAAACGTCGCCATGCCGTCGAGATTCTTCATGGCGCTCGCCCAATGCATGTTGCCGTCGCCCATGAGCGTGAAGTGGGTGTCGACGCCTTCCGCCGCGAAGGCTTGGGCCAAAGCCTCATAGATGGGCAGGTTTTTCATTGGGGTGCTCAACGGAAGAAATCTCAACTCGTTCAGGAATCCTTCTCAGTGTACCGGAATTGAACTTCAGACAAGCATGCCCGCTGCGTTCATTCCCGCGCTAATCCAGCCGCGCGCCCGAGCGCCGCACGACCTCACCCCATTTTTCGGAATCGGCGCGGATCACTTCGGCGAACTCTTCCGGCGTGCCACCCGCCGGCTCGTCGCCGATGACGGCGAAGCGATCGCGAAAGGTCTGCGATTGGATCGCCCGGTTGATCGCCGTGTTGAGCTTATCGATGATCGGCCGTGGCACGCCCGCCGGCGCGATGACGCCGCTCCAGGTCGGCGCCGCGTAGCCGGGAACGCCGGCTTCGGCGATGGTCGGCAGGTCGGGAAATCCCGGCGAGCGCCGCGCCCCGCTGACCGCGAGCGCGCGCACCGCGCCCGACCGCGCGTGCGGTGCAATCGA
>WNGF01004732.1_pt1 | contig 17691 bp, 17 predicted proteins | sample 5400641 | NCBI WGS metagenome assembly WNGF01 (sample SAMN13153371, study PRJNA577476) | soil metagenome | isolation source: 80 cm soil or saprolite under grassland replicate 2 | place: USA:California | collected 2016-06-15
ACAGGCGCCAGCAAGGATCCGGCTGTTCTGCACGTCTGAACCGCCCTTCGGGGCTTGCTTGAGCCGTATGCCGCGACGAGTGGCACGTACGGTTCTGAGGGGGCGGCGGCACAGTAATGTGCCGCCGCTACCCGGCAGAGCGCCGCAACGGTGCTGGATGTCCTGCGTGAGCGCGGCAGGCGGGGCCTGCCGTGTACCGAGTTGTATCGACAGCTGTTCAACCCCAGCCTGTACCTGATGGCCTACGGGCGCATCTACGCCAACCATGGTGCGATGACGCCCGGATGCGATGGGGAGACCGCGGACGGTATGTCCCCGGCGAGGATCGGCCGGATCATTGATGCGATGCGCCACGAGCGCTACCGGTTCGCTCCCGCCCGGCGGGTCTACATCCCGAAGAAGGACGGCCGACGCCGGCCATTGGGACTGCCGTCCTGGGGCGACAAACTCGTCGGCGAGGTGGTGCGCCTGCTGTTGGAGGCGTACTACGAGCCGCGGTCTTCCGCCCGTTCCCACGGTTTCCGTCCTGGCCGGGGCTGCCACACGGCGCTGTCCGAGGTGGCGACCTACTGGACCGGGACGACCTGGTTCATCGAGGGTGACCTCGCCGACTGTTTCGGGAGCTTCGACCATCAGGTCATGCTCTCGATCCTGGGCGAGCACATCCACGACAACCGGTTCCTGCGGCTGCTGCGGAACATGCTGCACGCCGGGTACCTGGAAGACTGGGAGTTCAACGCCACCCTCTCCGGCGTTCCACAGGGCGGGGTGGCTTCGCCGGTCATGAGCAACATCTACCTGGACCGGCTGGACCGGTTCGTCGAGACGCAACTCGTTCCGAAGTACACCCGAGGGAAAGACAGGGCCCAGAACCCTGCCTACCGGCGGGTGAGAACCGAGATCGGGCATGCCCGATGCCGCGTCGATCAGCCGGAGGCCCGCAGGCTGCGCCAGCAGTTGCGGACCTTGCCGCGGGGCAATCCCCGCGACCCCGGCTACCGGCGGCTGTGGTACATCCGGTACGCGGATGATCACTTGCTGGGCTTCATTGGACCGAAGACCGAAGCCGAGGACATCAAGGCCAGACTGGCACAGTTCCTGCGTGAGGACCTCAAGCTGGAACTCAACCAGGCCAAGACGCTCATCACCCACGGGCGCACCGGCGCCGCGAGGTTCCTCGGCTACGAGATCACCGTCCAGCACGCCGACCACAAGACCACCAACGGTCGCCGGTCGGCCAACGGGAAGGTCGCCCTGCGCGTCCCCCGGGACGTGATCACTTCCAAGAGCGCCGCGTTCCTGCGGCTCGGCAAACCCGAGCGGCGTCCCGACCTGTTCAACTACCCCGATCACGAGATCATCGGCAGGTACGGGGCCCAGTGGCGCGGCTACCTGCAGTACTACCTGCTCGCGCCCAACGTGTGGAGGCTCAACCGGCTGCAATGGGTCATGTTGACCTCCATGCTCAAGACCCTGGCCGGCAAGCACCGCTCGACCGTGTCGAAGATGGCCACCAAGTACCAGGCCACCGTCGACACCCTCGCTGGGCCGCGAGTGTGCTTCCAAGCCACCGTCGAACGCACAGGCAGGAGACCGCAGGTGACACGGTTCGGTGGCATTCCCCTCAAACGGCAGCGCAGGGCGGTCCTCGACGACCGCCAACCCGCCCCACTGGTCGGCCGACGCAACGGCAGCGAGCTTCTCGCCCGCCTACGCCGAGGCCGGTGCGAACTGTGTGAGCAACGCGCCCCGGTGCAGGTGCACCAGGTCGCCAAACTCGCCCAGCTCACGACCCCGGGACGGACGCAGCCGATGTGGGCGCAACAGATGGCCAGGATGCGACGCAAGACGCTGATCGTGTGTCCCGCCTGCCACGACGGCATCCACCACCGGAAACCCGCCAACACGCTCACGTAGCAGTCACTGGAGAGCCGGGTGCGGTTAACGCCGCACGCCCGGTTCGGACCGGGGGTCGCTGGAAAAGGGCCTGGTCACAGGAACCTCGCCAGCGACCTACCGGTGCGATGCGCGCCGCTGCACCGGTGAAGGCACCGCATGAGGGTCTGGCAGGGTCTGTGGCGTGACGGGCGTTCGGAGGCGGTGCGAGTTCTTTCTCTCTTTGAGAGGTCACGGGGATGGGCGCACGGTATGGCGCGGCTCGACCGGCGGCGATGGCAGCGGCGCGAATCGCTTGACGCGCATCACCGCGCCGAGCAGTGTAAACATCAGGTGTTGGACGAGCAGCGGCTTGTGGACCATACGGTAGGCGCGTTGCTGCACCGCTTGGGCTGCCTCGATCTCCGGTCGTCGCTCCGCCTCGATCGCGGCGAAGACGGCCGCGTCGATCGGCGCGTCCGAAGCCACGGCATCGAGAAGGTGGTTCGCGGCGACGACGCTGTCGCGGATGCCAGGTTCAATCCCAGCGCCGCCGCGGGGCCCATGGTGTGTGCCGCATCGCCGAGCAGGAGCAGGCCCGGCACGTGCCACCGGCTGAGGCGATCGATGGATACCCGCAGCACCTGCGACTCGTAGTCCTCGTCGAGCTTGGCCGCCACGATCGTGCGCAGGGGCTCATTCAAGCGTGGCAGGAGCTCGCGTTTCAGTACGGGCAGATCCCGGCGGACGGCTCCTAGGTTGCCCGGGGCGCTGTACGCGATCTGTAGCCGCGAGCGCGTCGTCGCGAAGAGCACTACAACCACGCCCTCGGCGAACATGTGGACGTCGACGTTCTCCGGCAGCGCGTCCTTCGCGTCGGACAGGTCCAGGCGCAGCCATAGCGTGTCGCCTGGCTTCTTTTCGAGCTCAAGCGGAACGCCGAGCTCCTGGCGCAGTTTGCTGCCCCGTCCGGTGCAGGCGACGAAGACGTCGCCTGCGACGTGCTCCTGGCTACCTCCACGCCGCACCTCAAGCGCGACCACCCGATCGCCCTCGCGAACGGCGCGGAGCGCGGTCGTGCTCAGATCGAGCCGGTACCCCTGATGGCGGCTGCATAGCTCGTGCAGCAACGCCAGGAGGCCGGGTTGTGAGACCAGCGCCCCGGGTTCGTTGCCGGCCGGCAGCATCACCCGCCGGGTCCGGCCGAGGAACATGCGGCGCTGCACGTCAACGCGCGCCAGCCCCCGCTCGGCGAGGAGGGGCAGAATCCCCAACCTGTCCAGCAACGGCAGTGCCGACGGCCCGATCAGCTCGCCGCGGAACTCCCGCTCGAAGTCCGGGTGCCGTTCGAGCACCCGCACCGGCACGCCGTTCGTGACGAGCTGGTATGCAAGCATCATCCCGGCGGGGCCCGCGCCCGCGATCACGACCTGCGGTTTGCGCATCGTCCTCAGCGGGTCCTTCTGCTGTGGGCCGCTCGCGCCGACGCCGAGGGCTTCGGCTTGACCTCGCCAGCGGTCGTTGCCTGGACGGGTTGCGACGATTCCTCGCCGTCCAGCTTGGCCCACCGAGGTCCTCGACGCTACGAGGCGGTAGCTGTCGACGACGAGCGCACGCACCTCGTCCCAGTCGTCGATGCGGTTGACCAACATCTCCGCACCGCCCCGGTACCGTGATGGCCGCAACCGCGGATCGGCCAACACCCGCTGGTCGGCATCGTCGCCCGCGAGTTTGATCGACAACGTCGGCTCGCCCTCGATCTCGTCGAACGCCGCAAACACCTTCCCGCCCACCGTGAAGTGCGGCTTTCCCCATGACCTGCTCATCTTGGTATCCGGCAGCGACAGGCAGATCGCCTGCAGTCTGGCGAGCGTCGCATCAGTGTCCGTCACGTCGGGCTCCTCCTTGATCCGGCGCCCGACGCTACCCCATCCGCTCGCCACAAACGGCCCCTTCAGCCGGGGGTCAGGTCCGGGAAGCCGGGCCCGTGGCCCCCGACAGGTCCCCGTCCCGAACGCCAACGTGGCGATAGACCACATGTCCACACGATCAGCGACGAAAGAAGGCACCTCCCCGTCAGGCTGAACGATCACGGCATTCTCATCCGCCCATTCGGCGTGACCACGACGCGGCGGCGCGGCGCCCGGTTCGCGGCAGATCCGGACGGCGGCCGGCGCCTGCTGGCGGCGTGTCCCGCGGCCCCTTATCGCGCGGCCCTTTGGTGGGCGCGGTCGAGGAAACCGATGAGCGCGGCCTGTTCGACCTCGATGCCCTCGGCGAGGCGAGCTGCAGTGTGCACCACCAGCCAGGAGGCCGTCTGCCCTAGCGGCTGCGGTGAGCCGTCACGGTACGCCCGGGCATAGCCGTAGGCGAACATTGCACGACCGGCCGTGATCAACGCGCGGGATACCAGGGGCGTGTCGGGTAGCGGATCGGCCCACCGCAACAGGAGCATGGTGCGCGCATGGTCGGCTTCCGGCACGCCCCGGGCCGCGTTCGGCCAGTCGATGACCGCGACTCGATCGGTGGCGACCAGGACGTTGCCGGGGTGGTAGTCCCCGTGGCAGAGGCGGTCGCCGTCTGGTAGTGCATCGAGCACCCGAAGCGCGTAGTCCCGCAGGTGCGACGGCATGACCGCGTCTGCGATGCGGGCGGCCAAGGTCTGGCGGAGCTCAGGAAGGTCGCCCGGAGCCGGGACCTCGTGGATGGCGAGGTGCGTGCCGGCCAGCGTACGGGCCAGGCCGATTGCCCGCCACGGTTGTCGCTGCAGCAGCGACAGCATGTCCGACCCGCCCAGACGCTCAAGCACCAATCCGGTACGGCCGTCGTACTCCACGGTGTCGACCAGCTTCGGGGCGATGCCGCGACCGTCCAGCTTGGTCAAGGCCACCGCCTCCGCGCGGTCCCCGAGGAATCCGGGTCGGTACAGCTTGACGACAGTGTCATCGCCCCATGCGTGCACGTCCGCCTCGCGGCCCGCGCCGAGCTTAGACCCGATCATTCCAGCACCCTCCCTGGGCAGATTTCAACCCGTGGCCAGGGTGACTGCGGTCGCGGCGCAGCCCACGCAGGCCCTTCGCCAAACCCCGCGCTGGTACTCGGCGCGCTTGAAGGAGCTCCTGTCAGCGGCTGGTCGTTCATGTCGGCACGATAGACAACCTGGACGGACGCGGACAGCGACGGGCATGTAGAAGTCAGCGCGCACGACCTGCGGCAGATCCGCGCACGTGATCTTGGCATGTGCCGGGGCAGGCATAGGTACGTGACCCACACGGAACGGCAGGCACCCTCAGCGTTACTCGTTGACCCAGTTGCCGGGGTGCGCATGGCGGAACGCGCCGAGTGCTTCCGGCGTGCGGGCTGCGACGGCGATCCAGCCAGGGTCGTGGCGAAGGATGATGTCGGCGCCGACGTACCACTGACTGCCGAACTCGTCGGGATAGCGGGGGAGCGGCACCGCGGTCAGGCCATCGGCGAGCGCGGCGTGGTCGTCGTCGGTCTCGTCGCGCGCGTCGCTGTACGGGCCGGCCTCGACCGTCTCCCACAGCACCATGTCGACGCAGGCCAGCGAAAACCGGTCCAGGAACGGCTGCCATGACTCCTGCGACTTGTCCTGATACGTGGTGTACAGCAAGACCGGCGGGTCCGCAGCCGCCTCGTACGCGAGGGACACGCCGAAGAACGCGACTGCCTGGTGCGCCGCTCGGAAGACGAGGACGTCGGCAAGTGGGTCATACCGCAGCTGGCCGAGCGGGTAAAGCTCGCCATTGCCGCTCGTCAGATCCTGGCGCCGCCCGAACAATCGATACGCTTCCCGAACGGCCTCTGGAATGCGTACGCCGAGGGCCGCCTCGGCCAGGTCGAGCGCCTCGTCGCTGAACCCGTCCGCGTCGACGATCGGCGCGGCCCAGCCAGCCGCGAACGTCCGCACGAACCGCCATGCCTCGACCCGGGTCTCCAACCCGCCGGAGCCCGCGCCATGTCGAGTCCCTGATCCACCCCTCGGACAGTAGCGACGCCTGGATGCAGGCCGCGACTGCACTGAGGCCGATCGCGCGCAGGGTGCGGCAGATCCGTGCACCCAATCTTGGACCCGTGCTGCTGACACCACGGACCACGGTACAGACCCACTGTCTGGTCGCTTGGTTGCCGGCACGAACGGTGGTGGGGTGTTGGCACTGTTCGGGTGATCGTCGGTTACGCTGACCCAACAAACAGGCGATCATGGAGTGTGTTCGGGATGGCATTGTCAGAGCTCGCCGCGGTGGAGGCGGCGTATCAGGTGTTGCACCCGCTGGACGCCGCTGGCCGTCGGCGCGCGTTGCAGTGGTTGTCCGACGCGTTGGGCGCCGAAGGGCCACTGCCAGAGTCCGCGCCCGGGACTGCCACATCGGCAGGGCGGGCCAGCGGGGACCGTGCGCCGCAACGCGCCCCCGCCACGAGGTCGGCGTCGACCCGCACCCCGCCACGACGCGCCAGCACCCAGGCCACGGCGGTGCAGACCCCGGCCGGCCGTCCACGGCGGGTCCGGGCGGCCGGACAGGCCGCCGCGGCGGTGGACAGGCGGGAACGGGTGTATCGGCGGATGCCGCCTGCGCAGGAGGTCATGGCCGCCTACCAGCAGGTCGGCAGCGTCAGCGGGCTGGCCGATCATTTCAACGTTCCCCGGCACACGGTCCAGGGCTGGGCCCGGCAGCTGCGCAAGCAGGGCCACGCCATCGGCCGAGTCACCTGAACCACGCCGCAAGCTCAGCGGACCCCGTCGGCTGCGGCGGTCGGCGGTCCGCGAGCGGCCACAAACGGCGACGGTTGATGTGTCCCCGGGCACCTCACACCGGCCGGCGGCATGGCAGCGTGTTGCCGTGAGGCGGGACCAGGACGCAGCGCTAATGACGCAGCGCTAATGACGCAGCGCTGATCCAGACGCCGCGCCAGTACCTGGCCCGGCCACGGGCCGGCAGGAAGCTCCACCGTGAATGCACCGGCCGCGGAAAATCCTTCCTGCTCGTGGTAGCGGACCAGGGTCGTGTCGGCACCGGAGTAGCAGTCCACTTGCAGGAGGCCTACGCCACGCGTTCGGGCGATCTGACGGGCGTGGATCAGAAGCCGACGGCCGATCCCGCGGCCGGCCAGCTCCCGGTCGGTGACCAGCAAGTTGACGTACAGCTCCGGCTCGTCGACAGCCGGGACGTAGGCCGGTGCAGCACCCACCGCGAGCGCACCGACCGGCTGCTGGTCCAGACAAGCAAGGTAGAGACTGCCGTCACCGGCCCGCTGGGTGATCGTGACGATCGGCCGAGGATTGGTCGACTGGGGCTCGGTGCCCTACTGACCGACACGGCCCCGGTTCGACCAGCCGACGGACCGCTCCGTGAAGGAGTGCGAGTACGACTGGCACGTCGGCTTCCTCACCCGTCCGAACGTCGATCGCAGCCATGGTCTTGCTGAAACGTGGGGGCTGAGCAGCGCCGCTAACCCTGCCGTCAACGTCCGCGGCAGCGCTACCGCAACCGCTGCCGTCAACGCCTGCCCACCAGCATCACCAAGAACCGGTCTGAAGAATCTGACAGATCGGTGAGACAACCACGCCGACAAAACGCTGAGACAGGCGCGCAAACGGCCAGGTCAATCAGCTCTGGGCCGACAAGATCAACGGGATCCTACAGAGCGGTGTCGCTGACTGCTCTGGCCGTCGCGACGGGCCTGGGTCGCGATGTCAAACGCGCTGGCCGGGATGCGGCGGCGCGATTCGGGCACGATTCCGGCATGAGTTCTACTCGCGTTTCCGTCCGAGGTACCCTCCGGTCTTTCTCGATGCGATCGAGCGCACGGTGGGCCTCGATCACGTGACTGTCTCCTCGACGGGCATGCGGGACCGGGAAAGTGTCACTTGCGCTTGCCGACCGGGTCACGACGTATGGGCGATCGACCTGGAACCGGACATGGTCGCGGTGGTCAGGCAGAATGCACTCGACCGCGGTATCGGCCGGATCCACTGGTTCGTCGGCCGGGTGGACGGCGCGACCGACGAAGGAACTGTGATGCTGACCGAGTTGCTCGCCGAGATCGAGCGGCAGGGCGGGTACGACGGAGCCGGGCCCGAGACGGTGGTCGATCTGGAGACGTTCTTCGAGGGCAACGACGACTTCGCATCTATCGGTTGCAATCTGCTCGCCCATCCCAGCCCGGTCCAGTTCTACGCGGTGTTGCGCTCGGTCAGAGACCGTCCGGAGGTCCACGGCGTGTGGGTCGGTATCTCCGAGGTGATGGGCCTGGATGAGTGGCCCTTCAGCGATCATGTGTACGTCGAGCAGCCGCGTACGCCCCTCGACGCGCAGCCGGTCCCGAAACGCCCGACGCTCGGCCAGTTTCCACGGCGACTTCACCACAGCGTCCCGCTGGTCTACCGCCGCGTCGTAGGCGCGCCGCAAGTCGTCCCGAACATCGTCCAAGCGCACGACCACCCGTCGAGTGTGCAGCCGACCTGACCTCGAACAGTGAGCGGACAGTGGCTATGAGCGTGCAGCAGCGCCGCCCCTGCGGGCGGCGCTGCGGCAGGCAAGCATGTCCGGATCCGTGTTGTGGGTTCCGGACGCGGCCGCTGGATGGGTTGTGTTCTCGGCGCTTCCGGCGCAGTTATGAGCGCTTGGCGGCGGCGTCCTGCGGCAGCCGCAGCTTCGGCAGCGACGCGACCAGGAACATCGTGCCGGCGATCACGCTGCTCGGCGCCGGCGCCACGGACTGCTCATCGGCGGGAAGGCATACATCAGCCTCGAATCCGGCGCACCGGACCCTGGCGGCGGCGAAGCGCTGCCCGGTCGCGGTCACCGTCCGAACAGCGGCGGCGAGCACAAGACCATTGAGTCGCGCGTACGCCTGCGCTGTCTCGCCGGTGTTGAACACGCCGTACGAGATGAACGACTCGGCGGCCATCCGTGGCGGCCACGACCAGCCGTGCTCGACGACGTGCGCGGGCGGCTCACCCGAGTCCTCACTGCCGCCAAGCAGGCTCGCATCGGACTCGGCGAACGCGTCCGCCGATGCGTGGACGGTTGCCTCGACCCCGAGCGCCACGATGGCGGCCGGGCCGTCGACCGGAGTGGCGGGGAACATGCTCCGCTGCTCGAACTCCGCAGCCAGCCGCGTGACCAGCTCGCCGCCGTCGTCGAGCACATCGGCGACCGCCACGTCCTCATTGACCGCGCGCACGTTGGCGAGCCAGGCACCGGGTTCAGCCGCGTACGACGGCAAGAAGTCCACGATCGTGCCGCCCTTGGTCGACACGACCAACCGCACCCCGCTCGGGTCCTGCCAGCGGTAGAGGCACCGCTCATCGCGGCGGCCGATCAGCTCGGCCGTGTCGAGGGCCGAACCGATCAGCCGGCGCATCGCCTCCCGGTCGGGGACGGCCAAGCCGACACAATCGAGGTTCGACGTCACCAGGCGACCGTAGCGGCGAGCCTGGCCCGGCGCATGCCGGTTTCCGCGAGGCCTGCAGCGAAGCGCGGCGCTGTCCGCGGAGCGCGCGCACCCCGGCGGATCCGCTCGGGTCGCAGCAAATCCGGATACTAATGGCCGCGGAGCCAGGGCGTCGCCGTCCCGCCGGCGGCTAGGGCGCTGGTCCGGTTGGACAGCAGCAGCGCTGGTCTGTTGATGGCTCTTGCGGGCTGGTCCTATCTGTCGGGCACTATGTCGGGGTGATCCCAGAGCGGACGTCGTCCACCGGGTGGCTCATCCCGGGCGCGCTGGCCTTCCTCGCCGTTTGCATCGCCTTCGCCGCCGTGATGCTGGTGTGGCATGGCGGCATTGGTGCGGGTGTACCGGCAGCCGGTGGTCCGACTGCTGGTGGCCGCGTCACGACCGGCCCGGGTGGTCCGCCGACGCCGTCGGGCGGTGCCGCGCCGTCGGCGACTCGACCGGCCGGCCCGGTCACTGGCCCGATCGTTGGCTTTGGCGGCTTGTGTGTGGATGTGCGCTCGGCCAGCCGCGCGGACCGCACGGCGGTGCAGGTCTACGGCTGTAACGGCAGCGACGCGCAATCGTGGACCGTGCAGACCAACGGCACGATGGAGGCGCTGGGTAAGTGCCTGGACGTCACCGATGGTGCGACGGCCGACGGGACGCCGGTGCAGCTGTATGACTGCAACGGAACCGGGGCGCAGGTGTGGCGGGCGCAATCCGACGGGACACTGCTCAACCCCCAGTCCGGCAGGTGTCTCGACGATGCCGGATCCGGCCCGGCCGGGACACAGTTGATCATCTTTGCGTGCACCGGCTCGGCCAACCAACGGTGGAGACTGCCGTAGGACGGCGACGTTTCTGGCGTTGCTTCGCCGATCTCGGAGTCAGATGTCCCGGGGGTTGGGCGGTGCCGGCTTCAGCCGCCGGCCTCATCGCCCGCCGAAAGGCACCTGATGCGACATCGACCGACAGGTGCGCCGCTCGCTGGCGCGGCTGTCACCGCGACATGATCGTCGAACAGGCCCGATTGGCTGCAGAGGAACGCGCGACTCGCGGTTCGGCGAGCACCGTCGGCGCATGGAGGCCCTCGTCGTCCGCGGACACAGCAAGATCGCACCGCGGTTGCTGCGGTTGCTGGCCGCGCGGCAATCATGCACGCGGGCTAATCCGCAAGCCGGAGCAGGCCGGTGGCAGAAGCGTAGGGAGATCGTCATGGGCTTCTTCGGCACGTACCTCTTTGATGGGCAACGCTGGATGACGCATGAGGCCGACAAGCTGCCAACTGTCCCAGAGCCATGGTTGCTCGTGGACATCCACGACAGCGACATCGCGACGATCGCGTACCGGCCGATCGGGTCCGGCAGCGGTGTGGCGTACCTCGGGGTCACGCCCCGCACCTACTTCGAGGACCCAGGTGCGTCCGCGCCCTCCGATGTGGCCCGTGAAGCCGGCGGTCTGGTCGAGTGGTAGGCGCGGTACCACGCGGGCGCGGATGACGCGGCGCTACGCGCGAAGGCAGCCCAACTGGTCACCTACATCGCAGCTGACATCGACCCCGCCGAGCTGGGCTCAGAGGAGGAGGACGACGAGGACCTCGATGACGCTGACGTCTTCGTGGAGATCAAGACAGCTCGGTTCCTCGCCGCACCTGCCCTGCCAACGATCAGTGAGCTACCGAAGTAACCCTTTGCCACCGGGGTCAGCGTGGTCAGCGTCCGAGTGATGCGTCAAGGCAGGCAACACCATCCCTCCCCGACGGCAGTTGGAGGATGGCCGCGCGGGTCGCGGCAGTTGAGATGACATGCATCGGCTTCGTTCGGGTGTCGCGGGGTGGGTGAGCTGGCTGCGGGGTTACCTTGATCAGGGTATTGACGATTCTGGCGTTCGGGGGCCTCCTCGGCTCAAACGCAGTGCTGCGTTGGGACATCGATGTGTCGGAGCTCGAGGAGGCCCTGATGTCGATCGTAGGCGGGGTGGATATCCACCGGAAGCAGTTGACGTTCGATTACGTCGAGCACGAGACCGGGCGGTGGGAGCGGGGCCGGATCGCCCCGGCGGACCGGCAGCACCTGGCGGACTGGCTGACCCGCTTCGAGGGTGTCGAGGACGTGGAGCTCGCGATGGAGGGGTGCACCGGGTGGCGGTACGTGGCCGAGGAGATGCGTGCCGCCGGCGTCGTGCCGCATCTGGCGGAGCCGGCCGAGACCTCGGCGCTGCGCGGGCGGAAGTGGCGGGCCAAGACCGACCGAGCGGATGCGAAGTTGCTGCGGGAGTTGCTGGCCACCGGCCGGCTGCCGGGTTGCTACGTCCCGCCCTCGCCAGTGTTGGAGTGGCGGGCCCTGCTGGAGCTGTACCACGACCTGCGCAGCGAGCACACCAGCTGGGCACAGCGCATCCACGCGGTCTGCTTCCACCAGGGCACCACGGCGCTGGGGCAGGCCGGGGTGATCCGCGGCGACCGCCAACAGCTCGCCTCGATCGTGGAGGAGCAGTTGTCGCCGGTGGGACGGCTGCAGGTCAACACCGCCCTGGCCGTCATGCTCCTCCCGGCGGGCAGTCCGCTTCGTCGGCCTGGACATCACCGTGCACTCCTGCGACAACAAACGCAGCCCCGGCCGGCTGTCCCGCCAGGGACCCGAGGTGTTGCGCTGGCTGCTGTTCGAGGCGGCCAAGACCTCCGCCCGCGGCTGCGCCCCCGGCTACGGCTACCACACCACGGTCAAGGAGCGCATCGACGCCAACCGGGCCTGCCTGTCCCAGGCGCGGCGCATCGTCGGCCAGGCGGTACACCTGCTGGCCGACCTCGGCGATGAGGCGTTCACCATCGTCGCCCAGCCGGCCGCGCCCAGCACCATCGCCCGATAACAGGATGGGGACGGGACGTGGGACCAGGGACCGGCACGCCCGCCGTCAACCGATGGGAAATCATGCGGCCAGCTCCCGGCGCGCACTTGTCACGCCGCCGCCGGCGACACCGAGGCACCGGCGCTGCGGACGGCCCAATGAGACTGAGCGGCCGCACCCCCGCGGGCGGGGGATCACCCAATCGATCATCATGTCGCCAGGCGCGAGATCAGCTGCCTGAGCACCGTAGGTAAGTCTGGCTGCCACCCGCCCACACCCGACACCCACCCCCAACACTCCCCGTCGACCAGCAGGAGGTGGGGGCACCTACCGTCAGGAAACGACATCCCCGTCCCGAAACCACCGAGCCCGCCACCCCGGCCGCTCGATCATTCGCAGGCGTCCGGCCGCGTCAAGAGCGCCTCCGGCGTCGCCACCGGCGACCGCGCTGCGCCCGGCTCTTGACCCGGCCCGTCCGCCTGGCGACCCACAGCGCCGATCACGGTAGGCAGAACACTGGACTACACCCTCAACCACGGAAGATATCCCCTATCGAGGGACACCGAGCAGTATTGACGCTCGCCGTGATGCAGGTAAGTGCGGCGGAGTCCGCGTAGCCGGACGACGCCTGCCGGCGCACCGTACACCGGAACCATCCTCGGTACCTCGGCCAGCTTTCGCTGGGCGGTCTTCATCCTGGACCCGCAATCGCTCGGACGCGGACGCCTGCGGTCATGCCAGAAACCGTGTTGCGGTCGGGGCGAAGAAATGGTCGTTGCGATCGGCCTCGCGGCCGACCATGCTTACGCCGGTGTCTCCGAAGGCTAGCCGCGGGGAGGCGAACGCTGAATGAGCTTGTGGAGCGGGCGGCGGGGACCGCGTGCCGTGGAGGGCGTGCGGTGGCGGGATCTCGATGCCGGTCACCGCGATGCCGTCGCGGTGTTGGCCGGGCAGAGCGCTACTGCTGACGGCGCGAGGCGGACCAACCATCTCGCCGGCCTGTTCCTCGGCGTGCGCGGCTGCCTTGGCACGGGGGGCTTCGTCGGGGAACAACTCGTGGCGGCGACCGCGGTGCGCACGGGCTATCGACCGACGGTTGAAGGCCATGTCCACCCGGCGTACCGCGGACGCGGCCTCGGTGGGGCCATGCTGGACTGGGCATTGGCGCGGGCCGGGTCCGATGTCGTGGCAACGACCAGGACCCTGACGCCGCAGGCGCAGCGTCTGTTCGAAAGCCGTGGGCTGCGCCTCGCTGCGGCTTTGGAGCGACTCTGGCTGCCGCTGGACCAGCCGGTCGAGACCGCGCCGCCGCCGCCCGGGACGGCATTGTGGGAATGGAACGCCGGCGACGGGTTCGGCGTCTACGCCGAGGCGTTCGCGGACTTGCCCAGTAATCCGTTCGCCGACTCGGAAGAGCCCGGCCGGTCACGTGAAGACTGGCTGGAGTGGACCGACGACATGGAGTTCGTCGCGGCGTGTTCCTTGCTGGCCCGCGACGCGGACGGCAGGCCAGTAGGGTTCCTCACGTGTGACGAGGGTGGGCCGCTCCAGGTTGGCACGGTCCCGGCCTGGCGGCGCCGCGGACTGGGACGAGCGATGGTCACCGCCGCGATTGCGCGACTGCGCGCCCTTCCGGAGCGGGTCGACGTAGCGGAAGTTGAGGTGAGCGCCGACAACGTCGCGGCCGTCCGGCTCTTCCAGGAGAGTGGATTTCAGCCTGATTCCCGCGTGGGGTACTTCGACGTCAGTCGTTCCGTGCACCGATGACGTGGCTGCCATATGGTCCGGCGCGGAACGCCCGCCGCGCTCGGCACCGCCGCCACCAGATCGGCTCAGACGTGGCATCGCTACATGACCTGCTGGAGAGACGTCTTGGCAGGCGTTGTCGCCGACACCCGTCAGGGCGACCGTGGAGACGCACTCAATTCGGCAGATCTGGTCGCCGGCGACCAAGAGCCACGCGTTGGTCGCCGCACAATGTTTTGCGGTAGTGGTGCCGGTCGTGGTGGACCGCTGGTTGTGCAGCCTTGCAGACTGGGCGAGTGTTGGCATGCCTTTCGTGCCGACGGTCGAGGGCTTGACCTTCGGCGGGTCAGACGGCGGTGAGCAGCGCGTCGAGCGGCCGAGGCAAGGTATCCCGGCCAACGGCCGCCTCCACGAGCAGCTGTGCGTAGCGCAGCTTGCGGCGCGAGCCGCTGCCCAGGAACCGCCGCATCTGCGCTCTCAGCTTGATCTTTAAGGTCGTTGGTTGCTTCATGCCTGGTTTCTGGGGCTGCGGCGGCGTTTCGGCGTGACAGGGACGGCCGTTGTCGTGATCCTTCGTGTCTGCGAGAACCCGAGGGATCCAACAACGGCCGGGAGGCAAGTGTGTCAGGCGTGGGCCTGTCCGGCGAGCAGGCGTTGGCGTGTCGGCAGCGGCTGGCCGCCTTCCGGCGAGAGCTCTACCGGTCGTTGAATGCGGCGGCCGGATGCGTTGTTCGAGCTGTGTGACGCGGTGTTGTGTGCGCCGGGGCCGGTGACCTCGTTGCCGGAACTGTCGCTTGCCGGAGTGCACCAGCGGGGGTGGGGCTCAACGTACGCAGCGTTGGCCGACGGGCGGATGGACGTGGACCGGCTGCGGATGGCCCTGGCCGTGCTGGAGTTGCCTCGGGGCAGTGATGGGCAGATACGGTTGGCGGTGGACGTGACGCCGTGGCCGCGCCCGGATGCGGAGTGCTCACCGCAACGGGCGCACGCGCATCGGCCGTGTCGCTGTGACGGGGTACGCCAGACGATCCCGGGCTGGCCGTACTCGATCGTCGCGGTGTTGGAGTCGGGGCGCTCGTCATGGACCGCGCCGCTGGACGCGGTGCGGCTGGTGCCCGGCGATGACGCCACCGAGGTAACCGCCGACCAGATCCGCGAGGTCTGGGCCCGGCTGCGGGCCGCGGGGCAATGGCGGGAGGATGACCCGCCGCTGCTGGTCGTGACAGATGCCGGGTACGACGTGATCCGGCTGGCGTTCCTTCTGCGCGACCTACCGGTGCGGCTGCTCGCGCGTATCCGCAGTGACCGGGTGTTCTACGCGCCGGCGCAGGTGTACGCCGGCACCGGACGCCCGGACCGACACGGCCCGGCGATGAAGTTGGACGACCCGACCACCTGGCCCGCCCCGGCGCAGGCCGTGACCAGTGTGCACGAGCGCTACGGCCAGGTGGCGGTCACCGCGTGGGGCCGCTACCACCCCAAGCTGCAGCGCCGCGCTGGCTGGGCGCGCCACCCCGGTCGTCTGCCCATCGTGGAAGGCACCTTGATCCACGTCCGAGTGGATCGGCTGCCCGGCGACCGGGCCCCGAAACCGATGTGGCTGTGGCACTCCCACCCGCACATGGCCGACCTGGACGTGCTGCGCCTGTTCCAGGTGTTCCTGCCCCGCTTCGACCTGGAACACACGTTCCGGTTCCTCAAGCAGACACTGGGCTGGACCCGCCCCCGGCTGCGTCATCCCGACCAGGCCGACCGGTGGACCTGGCTGATCCGTGGCCGCCTACACCCAACTGCGCCTGGCCCGCGGCCTGGCCACCGACCTACGCCGACCATGGGAGGCGCCGCTGCAACCCGACCAGTTGACTCCCGGCCGGGTCCGCCGCGGGTTTCCCCGCATCCAACCGAAGACCGCCCGTCCCGCCAGAGCACCGAAACCCTCCCACCCCGGCCCCGGCCGTCCGAAAGGCATCCGCAACAGCAGCCCGCACCCCGCTATGCCGTCGGGAAGCAGTCCAAAGTAGACACACCAAACCCAAACAAGAAGACAGAAGCACCTTAAAGATCAAGGCGCGCCACGAATGTGGAAGGAGCTCTATGTAGGAAGGGTTCTGGAAGCAGTGCTGTGCAAGGGATGAAGGATCGGCCCTTCGGTGTCGTCCTGCGGGGGAGGGCATCAAACCGCCGTATGCCGCATTGGCTGAAGACCGTTGCGGTGAGCGATACGGAAAAGGCGCCCCGGGAGGGTGTCAGGTAGGGATCAGGGAGACGGTGCGCAGCCCCGGTGGAAAGAGATTCGGGGTCGCTGGTGACGTGTCGTTATTTAAGTCAGGTGACATCAAAACCGGGCGTTCTTGTGCGTCCGGGATGAGTCTGGCGGGAACCCGTGGACTGGCCAGACGGTGTCCGGCATGGACGCGACGTGAACCTGATCTGCAGCCCTTGCACGGAACGTGGGAAGGCGTGCCCCGACACGCCCGCCCTGGTGGGTGGGGAGAGGGAGCGGCCCAAGCAGCATGACCTGCAAGGGCTTGAGTACCGACGCGGGGCGCGCCAGCGGACCGGCTCGTAGTAGTGGTGAAGCTCCTGCTGGGCGCGGTGGGGGTGGAGCGAAGGGGCCGGGTCATCCGTGGCTTGTTCAGTTGGTCAACCGGCGTTACCGGGAGGAACTTGGTGAGCGAGCTGAAACGGTCAGGCAAGCCGTTTGAGATTTCGAAAGCGGAGGTGTGGAAAGCCTATCGGCAGGTGAAGGCGAACAAGGGCGCCGCCGGGGTGATGGAGTCACGATCGAGGAGTTCGAGGCCGATCTGAAGAACAACCTGTATCGGATCTGGAATCGGATGTCCTCGGGCAGCTACTTCCCTCCGGCGGTCAAGGCGGTGGAAATACCGAAACCGCATGGCGGCGGGATCCGTGTGCTCGGCGTGCCGACGGCCACGGCATAGTGCCGCGGCATCCAATGATCCTTTGGGTTTTGTTGTCGTCACCCATCCGTTTCATCCGTTGAACGGGCGGCGGCTGGAGGTCCTGTTCGTCAAGCGGCGCGGCGACGCGATGGTGTTCGTCTGCTCGGGCGGCCTGGGCGGTCAGATGACGCTGCCGCAGGCGTGGACGGACCGCGGTGACCCGCCGGCGGCGCATCGGCTGTGGGCGGAGGGGCTGGCGGTGCTCGACACGCTGGCGAAGATGCTGGAGAACCGATGAGTGCGCCTCTACTCTTGTGTGTCAATGGAGCACAAGATAGACCTGGATGGGTTGACAGCGCGGCAGTTGCGGGCGCGGCGGCGCCGGCTGGCGTCAGGTCTGTCCGATGTGGAGGCGCTGCTGCGGGGCACGTTGGTGTCGCAGGGACGTCGGTGCGGGAAGGAGAGCTGCCGATGCGCCACCGGGGATCTGCACGGTCCCTACACGTATCTGAGCGTGCCCCGGTCGGCCGGCCGCCCGCGGATGGTCTACGTGTCCGCCGACCTGGTCGACCTGGTGTCGGGGCAGGTCGTGGCGACGGCACGCATCGAGGCGATGCTGGCAGAGATCTCGGCGATCAACGCCGAGCTGCTGGCCCGGCGGGAGCTGTCGTAGATCATGAACGTCGCCCGGCTCAGCGGGCTCGCGCGGGCCGAAGCGGTGGTGGTACTGGCCAACATGACCGCCGCGGCGTTGGGAGGTCCTGGTGAACGGCGAACACAAGATCACCAGCGGTCATCGGGGCCGGGCGGCGCTGATCTACCTGCGCCAGTCCTCGATGGCGCAGGTCCGGGAGCACACCGA
>WNGF01004734.1_pt1 | contig 17686 bp, 9 predicted proteins | sample 5400641 | NCBI WGS metagenome assembly WNGF01 (sample SAMN13153371, study PRJNA577476) | soil metagenome | isolation source: 80 cm soil or saprolite under grassland replicate 2 | place: USA:California | collected 2016-06-15
GATCCTGCACACGTGGCTCAACACCCAGGACGAAGGCTGGTGGCGTCTGGCGTTTGATCAAATGCAGGTTCCTTACGACTATATCAGCACTCAGGAAGTAGCGAAGGACGCAAATCTGAGTTCCAAATACGATGTGATCGTATTCGGTCCCATTGGGACCACGGCCAACGCGATCATTCAGGGCCGGCCAATGTACGGCAATCCTCTGCCGTGGAAAAAAACTGACTTGACGCCGAACCTGGGCGGCTTCGCGTCAACGGATGACACTCGTCCCGGCCTGGGCTTAACCGGTCTCGCGAATCTCCAAAATTTTGTGAGAAACGGAGGTGTGTTCATCGCCACGATGGACACCGCCGACTTTGCCATCTCAACCGGTTTCACACCCGGGGTATCGATCCAGCGCTCGCAGCGCCTGCGCGCGATTGGCGACATCCTGAAGACAAAGTTTGTTGACGCGACCAGTCCGATCGCCTACGGCTATGGCGATTCACTTTCGATCTATTGTTTCAACGGACCCATTTTCAACATCAGCAATGTTGCCGGTGGTGGCGGTGGCGGGAGGCGCGCGCGAGGGACGGATCGCGCTACAGGCCGCGGCACAGTTGACGATCCCGATGTGGTACAGGGCCGTCCACCCGCCGAGGTGCCTGAGCAGCCGAGCTGGGAGGTTTGGGAAGCGGCGCCAATTAACGAAGAGCAACGGCGCAATCTGGTGGGTTTGATTCCGGTTAATCAACGGCCGCGGGTGGTTCTGCGTTACAGCGATTCGCGCGAGCTACTGGTTTCTGGACTGCTCGATGGCGGTGACGAGATCGCGCAGCACGCGGCGTTGATCGACTCACCGTGGGACAAGGGCCACGTGGTGCTCTTTTCCAACAATCCGTTTTGGCGTGGCCAGACTTCGGGCAGCTACTTTCTGGTCTTCAACGCGATTCTGAATTTTGATAATTTGAATGCCGGCCGGAAGGTTGATTAAGTAGATTTCTAGCGTCTACCGGCAGACTGTTTCGGCTTACCGTCAACAATAACGATCCGAGAAGAGTAAGCGCGCGGCGGCCCGCTCTCTCTTCAAAGCAAGCAGCCTCTTTTCCTTCTCCCCCATTCCGCTCACATCTATGACGAGATAGATTGCGTTTCGAGTCCGGAGTTTGCAGTAAGCTCGAACTCGACGTTCTTACAATAAGCTTTGTTATTTACATCTCAGCAATTCCTCACCAATTCACCGGCCTTAACTCCGGCCCGCAGATGTGGCCGAACTCACCGGGCGGCTCGGCAGCAACGTCGTGCGTCACGTGGCCGGCGTACCAGATCACCACGTCGTGATCGCTGATTGGCTCGCCGTTTACAAAGCTGTCGATGTTCGCCTCAGTAACGCAGCCAAATCCGCCGGTGGTGCAATTGACTCCGTCGTCAAGCTCCGTAGCGTGATAGCGAAGAATCCAAACATCGCCGCGCCCGTAGGGCGAGTCGGGCGAAGTCGTGGCCACGCCATCGTCGGCTCCGGGAATAATGTCGTAGCCTTCGCCGGTCACCGTGTTCTCGACCCGCCATCTGCGGTTTCGCGCGGGATCGCGCGGCCGCATTATCTCGAAGGTCTTGGTGTGCCAGTGTGATTTGCCAATTAGCGGAGGATTGTTGTATTCGCGCACGCGGTTGTTTCCAGGCGTGCGAATGTCGAAGTCGAAACGCCAGTAAGGATGATGATGATGAACGTTGCAGACGCATGAATTCTGCACAGCGGAGAAACCAAACCGTGGACGAATTGTGCCGTTCGCGTGCAGCCGCCACTCGCTGATGTAGCGATACCAGCCGGCCTCCATCTCGCTCACCAGAACCACTTCCAGTCCCTGCACATAGATGGCAACGCCGAGATAGTTTCCGAGATCCGATCCGGTATCAAAAATTGTGGTGGCCGGCGCCGGACAAAGGCGGAATCCGGGAGCGACATCAGCGCCAACGGCCTGGATCATACTTTCCGCATACTGCCAGTCACGATACGGGCCACAGGCGTTGTTGTCGTAATGGACGTTGAGGATTGGCACGTGAGCGCGATAAAGGACGCGCTTGCCGCGATAGTCAACGAAACGCAACTCGACGCCGGACGCGCGCGTTCCCGAAGAAGCGGCCGGCCTTACGGCTAGAAATTTCCAGAGGACAGTGCCGCCCTGAGTTACTGTGATCCAGACCTGTCCGGCGTCGCCTTTATTCGCGGTCGGTTGTTGCACAAAGGGTGGTCCACAAATTGGATTATGCGCGGCTGAAGCCCTGGGCGCCCGGCCTTCAAATCGCACCGGCTCTCGCCGAACCATGTTGACTCCCACGATTTCATGACGCGCGCCTTCTTTAAGTGGAAGTAATCCGACACCGACGGTTCGCTCGATGCGACCATGGGCCGTTTCGACGTCGATGAGCGGAGGCATGGGCGGATATGGCTGGACTTGCTTTTCTCTGATTGCGGGACCAAGGTTCGGATCCTTCACCAGGACCCTCACTGCTTCCTGAAACTCTTCGTAGTTGGGCAATGGCTGAAAGCTCGATTCCGAAACGGTAACGCGCTTTGGTTGATCGAGATCTCCGTCGACGAAAATCGTGCGGTTGTTCGTGTAATCGTAAAAGGTCGCGCGGTAAGCATGCGGTGGCGGCCCTGGCCGCGCGGACTTTGTCTCGACCTCTGGTTCGACCAGTTCGAACGAGAGCATTCGATTTCGAGTCTTCGCGAGGTATTTCTGCACTGAAGAATGCTCAATCAAAGCTGATGATATTCTTTCGATTCGGGCCTGGTCAGGACCTCGCGGCTCGATCTTCAGTTTCAATTCATCTGGCGCAGCACCCGCCGCTGCTTTTCGTGGCCGAGTGGTCTTTCTTGCTTTTTTCTTCATGGGATTACTCCTTGAACTTTTGAGGTTGTTGAGTGGTTAGGTAAGGTGACACGCATGTGTGCCTTTTTTAAGGATCGGCTGGCGAATTGAGTGATCCACGCTGCCCCAATGCTGAATCAATCGGCTGGAGCGAAAAGGATGCGGCTTCGGTCGCAGGCTCTGGGACCAGCCTCTCGAAAAGTTTCGAGTATCGAGTTCCGCATTTAGAGTTAGTTTTGAGTTAGACGGAACTCAATTCCACCGGGTTATACGAGGCGGGCGAAGCATATTCCTGCTTCGCGCCGAAGTCAATCGCAATTAATCGCGGGTTCTTTCCTTCAGTACAATCCGAGATTTACTTTTCTTCTATTAGACAAAAGACATTCTGCCGCCACTTCAGGGCTTGAATAATCTCCTGGGCCTCGATCTCAGGGGGCGTGCTTCGCGCTTGCGATGGGCTACCATATTTCACGCTTTCAGCGTGATGGCGAACACTCGAACCTCTTATGTGTACAGATCATCAGCGGTATGCCATTCATGAGCGATATTTCGCATGATTAATGCATGATCAAAATCGATGGTTCCCTCGGGAAACTTCATCTTATCCGAGAAGTAACTTGAATAAACCTTCGTAACTTCGAGCGGCTCGACGCGCCACTCTTTCGTTTCCAGCTTTAGTCCGTCCAACCGATCCTGATCGCTCGTGACGGAATATCCAAGAGATCCACTTTCAAAGAAAGACGATGCTTCTTTCACGCTCGAAAATATGGATGATGGCGGTAACTCGTACGCCGGGATCCCCTCAATCTCTACAGCCACTGCTCCATCAACAGACTTCATCGCAAAGTCTATCTTCAAATCTGAATCCGTCACGTTGAACGACGCGTGGTGATGTTCACCAGGAAATATTCGCCCGCCCAGGAAATGATTCAGCTGCGAACTTGTGTCTCGGCGCGAAATGAAGACTCCTTCCCGTGTCGCTCCATCCTCATCCCAAAGGACTGCCACGCGATGCGCGGCGTTCTCGCTGTTAAGTCCCACGATTTCTGGCATTAGCTTAGGCCGGATATGCTCGAGGCGAATCAGACAAATGCCGGCGACCGCAAATCCATTGTGAAGCTTCGGCCGGAAGCGCGAAGGCATGTGCCGTTGCATCACGTCAGGATCGATACGAAAGTTAGCCAGAATGCGCCTGCGAATGATGCCTTGAATTGTTGGTAATCTCATTTATCTTTGCTGCTCGAAGTCATAGTAGATCCCTACGCTCTTCACGCCTGCCAATCCTTCAATCCATCCACCACGCGCAAGACTTCTGCGCGCTTCTTCTCGAATACGGCGAAGGTCGCAATGATCAGCGCCCCGGTGATGATGCCGGCGACATACCACAGCCAGGTCCAACCGAAATTCGCTGAGGCGTAATAAATCATGGTGGCGATTGCCAGCAGCAGAAACACCGAGCCCAGGATCAGAAAGGCGCGGACGCGAAACATGATGCCGCAAAAAACGCCGGCGATTGAAAGCGCTGCCAGAATTGGCGGCAGCCAGGGCGATTCGGCCACGCCGTTGATGAAGATATCTGCGGTCGAGGAGACATAGATTGTTACCAGCGCCAGATAGCGAATGGCGGTCATCTGTTGTTCCGAAAAATCTTTCCGGTTCAGTCGCGCGGCGATCAAAACGGAGACGGCTACCGGAATCAGCCAAAGCTGTGGATGTTGCAGAAAGCGATAGTCCTCGCTGTGATGCAGCAGATACCACAACCCGCCATTGCCCGAAATCGCGGCCAGCAGGCCAAACAGAAATGAACGCCGGAGGATCGAAAGCACGCCGTAGAGTCCGCCGACAATGAAAAGCAGCAGCGAATAATCAACCTGCGAGTGGAGCACCCAAAAGCCCAGTACCGGCAGCAGGGGCAGTAACGCACCCGTGCGCGCGATTGGTTCTGCCAGGACAAGGACTTTGCGACGCCGCAATAACTCGCTGGTGGCAATTCCCGCATAGGCGATCAGCATCACCACTAGCGGCCAATAGCGCTCAAAGAATCCCGTAAATAGCCAGGGCATTGTCAGACGTACGTGCATGAACAAAAGCGTGAGTACTACTTCCGCCAGGTAGACGTAGCTGGAGCGGCGGTGCTCGGGCAGATTCAGCGGATCGTGTTTTGGTGAGAGAGCAAACCAAAGACAAACAACGGCGACGGCAGCGAGCGTCAGCCCTGTCGTGATCAGAGCCGGGGTGTTCGTGCGTACCTCGCCGAACTGAATTCGTTGGTACACTTCATCGCTGAGAACCAGCACCAGCGCCGCCGCGCCAACTCCGGTCATCCAGGGCACGCATTCACGGATTGCTATCGTCCAGTCGGGTTCCCGTTCAATCAACTTGTCCAGCCCGGCGCCGAACAAGGCGACGAGGACGAACATTTCGGTCATTAGAATCACGCCGCGATTGAGCCAGGTGCCGCCGGCCCCGGGCTCCAGGAAGGACCAACCGAGAAACACCACGCCAATTATGAAAGCCGCCGCCGCGGCGCGCTGCCATCGCGCGCGCCAGCGGCCCTGGGCCATAAAGCCAAAAGTCAACGTTTGCGCGCTTACCGCGAGGGCCGCACTGGCCCGCAATGTCCATTCGAGGAATTTCAGATCGATCGCGAACGCGAGATATACGACGAGGGCAACCACCGCAACATTGAAGAACATCAACCAACGCAGTTCAGGCGCAGACGGATCCATCCGCGGTGGAATATTCAATTGCGTCGCCCACTTGATCAGGGTTGCGCGACCGCGCCACATGAGGCTCGCCACTAAAGCATGAATGGCGAGAAAGATCATCGCGGCCCAGGTGAGGCGGCGGGGCGGGAGCTGCAGATAGTCCAGGATCAATCCCGCCAGGAATATTCCAATTACGTAGACCCCGGCCACGGCGTACTCAGCATCGCGATCCCAGAGACAGGCAAACATCAAAATGCTAATGGAGATGAGTGCCAGCCAGTCGAAGAAAAACGAGTGCGAAATCGGAATGCGGCCGGCGTCGGCTGTAAGGGTGACGGCGACGATAACTCCCACGACAAAGGTTGAGAGAAGCACGGCCAGATTATGGAAGGACAACGCCGTCTTCCTTCCGCTCTCCGTGGAGATTCGACGCGCTCGCAATTCGAGCCAGAGCCAGAGCAGACTGGATAGAGACAGGGCGATGACGTTCGCCTCGAAAAATTCCCGGCCACTGCTGGTCCGTTGCGAATGATATTTCACTAACCAGATAACAAACGAGGTGTGAAACAGAGTGGCTGCCGCATAGAGATATCCACGCTTTATTGTCCGCCACTGCGCCGCGGCCGCCAGGGCGCTGATCAGCACCAATGATCCGATTGACCACCAGGCGCCCGTTGGGTCGCTGAAAGGGCCTCGCAATGCGAGGAGTACAGTCACCGTCCCGGCCACCGATGCAAATAACGCGGTTTCCCATTCCCAATCATCGGCAGTCGAAATCCACCGTAGCCAACCGCGCAAGGTTTCGGAGCGGTCGCGTTTTGCCGGCAGATCGCGCGCGAGAAAAACGATCCAGGCCGTGAGCGCGCATGCGGCGAGCAGCACATGAAAGCCAAGCCAATTGGCAACGTCGAAGCGAGCGACGCTGAACGCCAATGAGGAGCCGACGGCCAGCAAAGCCACGCATAATGAACTAACCCTAATTGATCGCTGAAAAACCTTGTCGAAGGCGAGCGCGACGCCGATCGTCAGCAGCAAAGCCAACCAGGCGTTGGAATCACCCGCTGCGAACGTGCCGATGCCGGCCCGATCGGGCAACATCACCAGACGCAGAAACACGGGGACGATTACGAGTGCGTTTAGCAATACCGCTATCTGCGTTTGCACTCTCAAAAAAGTTTCTGACTGCAGTTCGTTGCCGGGCCACCAACTGCGCGTCGCCATCCATACGAGCGCTACCGCCGCGGACGCGATCGCATTCAGCTGGATTGTGTGGGCGAGTACGACCCGATCCATTAGGCCGTTGGCTGCCACGACGGTCAGCAGATGAACGACCGTGACGGTAAGATTCACAAACAATCCGGCCGCAAATGCGAACGCGGGCGCGCGCTCGCGCACTGCATGAATTCCGAGCGCGACCGCGGCGAAGATCAGCGGCCCGCTGTAAAGGGCCAGGTTACCGATCCAGTGGAAAAAACCTGATTGCGGGCCGTGCGGCGGGTGGTAATTGATCTCAGAAATCACCGGCACCATGGTTAGAAACAAGAGCGGCGCGAGCGTGATGAATAGAACCACCGCGCGCAAGTCGGCCGCCAATTTGTGACCTCGAAGCGACGACGAATTCCCGATCGCGAAAACTCGCGCGAACTGATCGCGAAATGAAAATGCAACGGACGCTGCGAGCAACAGAATTGCGGCAGCCCAGCGCCACGTAGATGCGGTGGCGACTTGCGCTTCAAATCGCCCGGCGAGTAACGGGCAAAATATGCCCGTCACTATTACGGCGCCTACAGCGAAGGCAGGACGCCGGCGCTCCCAAAGACTTCCGAGCATGACCGAAATCAGAATCGCCCAAAGGATCCATCCGCCACTATCAAAAATTGTTGTGTGAGAGAAGCTCGCAAGATCTCGAACCGGCGCGAGAGAGGAATCAGTTGCCAGTTCCTGGCCAACTCCGGTCATCGTCCCGTACACCACAAGAATTCCGAATGCGATCACCAGTCCCGCAGCTACCAGATGATCGAAGGCCAGCGGCATGTCCAAAACCTTCCACGCTTCGTAAATTTGTCCGGCAAACTTTTGTTCGCCGGAAGGATCGGACGGAGATGATTCAGGCGAATGATCGACAAACTGAGACTTGCCGGGCACTCTTCGACTGCGCCAAATCAGTCGCAACGCGATCCAACCAAGACAAATAAATCCAAGCACACTGCCCTGAATCTCCAACGCCCACGGGTGGAGCCATGCGTCTGGTTGAAAGGCATACCACTCAAAGCCCTGCAGTGTTGATTTGACGAAAACCGCGACGCCGAGAAATGACGTGATCTGAAATGCCGTGAAAAAAATCGGGGCGCGACTCAGGACGAGCAACGCGAGCCAGATCGCGGCCAGCCAAAACAGCCGCGTCCACAGAAGTGCTGCCGGTTCGAATGCGCGCGAGGTTATTTCGGCGATGATGAATAGCGAAACGATAAGTGATGCTGCGACTGCCGCGCGGCGAAGCGGCTTAACAAAAATGTTCGGCTCAGTCCTCACCCAATCGATTGAGGAGAAGATTGCCCCTGCCGCGCACGCCGAAGCAAACAAGAGCAGTGCTGCCTGCCACGGGAATCGAACTGCCAGGAAGCTCGTGCAGAATTGCGCGCAGGCAAAAAACAGCATCGTCGCGCCTGCCCATGAAAACATAACCGAGCGCTCGCGATGGGCGAACCAAAATGCTCCGGCCGCATATAACGCGAAAATCGCCCAAACGTTATGCGGATCGCCCGGCAGCCCCAGGCCATAGAAGCCGACAAAGAGCAGGCTGACCACGCCGACAGCGCAAGCGGCCACGAGATAAGAATATGCATCACCTGTTCGCAGCCGTTTTCTTAGCCACTCTGACGTGAGGATAAATAACACAAACGGAATTGTCAGAGCTTGTCCTGTACGTACGCTCATCGTCACCCGGAGCAGAGAAGTGACGCGCAGGTTCTGCCAGCGAACGTTGCCCGCGATGACGTGAACCAGGACAACATACGAGAGCGTCAAACAACCGGCGGCAAATATGTGCGCTGCCGGAATCTCGAGCAGCACGGCAAGCGTGGTTAGGATCGCAAAGTTGAATAATGCCGCCGGCACAATGCTGCCGGGATTCGGCCATGCCAGAATCATCCCCGCGAGTACCACGGCCATTCCCAAAATCGCAATGCTCGTCCCGGCGGTGCGCGAGGCAATTAATTCTTTCTGCTTAACCCGGCGCCAGATCAGCGTGCCGCTCGCGAGCATCGGCGTCCCGGCCAGCGTCACCAGTGGGGCGAGATACATCATCGACATGGCAATTGGGCCGGAGCGGTAAAGCAATAACCCGAAAGGTAAGATGGTCGCGAAAGTGATCGCGCCAAGGGTGACGAAGATCGCGTTTGTCTCTCCTTCATCAATCTCGGCATCAGCCAGAGCAATGCGCAACATCCAGGCGGCGGCCGCTACGTAACACAAAATCGGAAATGCTCCGAGGGCGAGAAGCAATTCCGGGGGATTCTCGGGCGCCGCAAAATGTCGAATCAGCAATTGACCAATTGATGAACCAAGCACACCTGCCGCCAGAAGGTGCGGCCAATCTGAAGTGATGACTCGGCCCGCGAAATAAACCAGACAGAGAAATAATGCCGGCGCGATGAGTTCGCTGCCAATTACCAGGGTTCCGGCCGGAATCGTACTGCCTGAGACCGCGGCAATCGCCAAAAAGTTCAAAGGCACGAGCAGGGTGGCGATTGTTAGTATTCCGCGACTGGTGGTGGGCAACTTCCAACGATGTTCCGTGTAAAAGCCCACGCCGAACAACGCGGCCGTCACGGTCGTGAAGATCAAAAATTTCAAGACCGGGATGCGCGAAATCTGGGCCCACAAACTGACCACCAGCGCAGTCGAACAACCGATAATCAGAAGGCCGCCAATAATCTCGCCCCAGCGAATGTTGCTCTGCTCCATGAACGCAGCGAGCACTTCGGAAAAAGGTTTGCGAGGCGCTCTCGTGGTTTCAGTTGGTATCTCACCGGCGAGAGGTGCATGCGCAGATGCGGGTTCTGCCAGGGGCGGCGGCGTGAAAAGGGATGGCGGAAAATGCGTTTCTGACGCTGACGCGATTGGCTGCTGGGTGATCGATGGCATGGCCGGAGCCGCTTTGTCGCCCGCGAATAACGGCGCCTGCACGCGCGTCCCGGGCCGGCCATTGGGAAAAATAATCAGCTCGCGCTCTTTCTCGATCCTGGTTCTTAATTCGAGAAAATTAACCTGATCAATTGCTCCGATGTCATGCATCCGAGTTATCTGCAGCAATGTAATCTCGAGATCGCGGACGGACTTGTCCTGCTGATTCGTTAAGAAACGTGCGCCGCAGATCGGGCAGAACTGCGCGCCCGCAGAAGTGGGCCATTCGCAATTAACACACTGCTGCGGCATGGACGGCTGCGATGGCAGCGACAACGTCTGCGTCGCAGCACCCGATCTCCCGTCGGACAAACGCCGCACGAACCAGCGAACGACTACGAACAGTCCGATGCAGCTAAGAGCCAGGACCGTGATCAGAATGAGCAGAAAGAAAAGAATGATTACGCCTTCGTCCATAAAAATTGCAGCGTTGCCAATCAGCAATTGACGCAAAGTGCAAAGCAGGAAGTTTTCTGGGAAGTAAGGACGCTTCGTTTCATGAAGGGCGGCCTAGCGCGCATGTGAAGCACCTAATCGTGATTTGACGAAACGAACTATACTCCTATTTCGTTTGGGCCACCAGAAAACCGTATAATCTGCCTCCACATTCGCTTGAGCGTTTTTACCATGGCTGATTTCAATCTCTTTGATGCTCTATTCAAGAGTGACCGCGATGAGCGCGTGGCCTTGCTGTATGAACAGCGGGCCATTACTTATGGTGCGTTGCGCGGCGAAGTCGTACATGCTGCTGAGGTTTTGAGCGCCCTTGGGATTTCGACCGGTGATCGGGTGGGAATGCTTTTGCATGACTCGCCCGAATTCATAGCTTCGTTTGTAGCGGTCATTTCGCTCGGCGCCATTGCAGTTCCCATTAACATGGGACTCGGCGCCGAAGAACAGCAGGTTATTCTGAAGGATTGCGGAGCGCGTTTGGCGATTGTGGAGGGAGAAACCTGTCCGTCGCTGTTTGAGAATTCAACGGCTGCTGCTGATGAGTTCGAAACATCTGTTCCCTTCGCCCTCTGGGAGAAAGCGAGGGACACGGGGCCAATAATAACCGAATCCCGCCGGGACAAATCTTTTTCACCTGCACTGAAAGACTTGCTGATTGTCAGACGCGGTAATGGTGTTTCCTCAAGCGTCGCCCGATTGAGGACGCAATCGTGGGAAAATGCCATGCGGCGTCCTCTGACACAGAATTTCCCTGTCCGCCTCGAGGTCGATTCGCCCGCGTTTATTCTTTACACTTCGGGCAGCACCGGCGAGCCCAAGGGAGCAATTCACACTCAAGGGCATATCGACTACACAAACCAAACTTACTGTGCAGAGGTCTTGCAATTGCGGGACGACGACCGCTTGTTTTCTTCTTCGCGCTTGCCGTTCGCATATGGGCTTGGCAATGCATTCACATTTCCGTTACTGAACGGCTGCACGTCGATTCTTTGTCGTGAGAAGCCTTTGCCCGAGATGATTGCCGGCGTTTTCAAGGAACATCGCCCGACTATTTTCTTCGGCGTGCCGGTCGTGTATCGAATGCTGCTCGATCACCATCGCAGTGTAGGCGCCCTTGACTGCTCGAGTTTGCGAGTGTGCGTCTCGGCCGGCGAAGCATTGCCTGCGAATCTTGGTGAGGAGTGGCAGAAAACCTTCGGGGTCGAAGTGCTTGACGGCATCGGTTCGACAGAAATGCTTCACATGTTTTTTTCGAATCATCAAGGTCAAGTCCTTTACGGCAGCAGCGGCACGCTTTTGCGCGGTTATGAAGCGAAACTAGTCGATCATGAAGGTAGCCCAACACCGGATGGAGAAGTCGGCAATCTTTGGATTGGCGGCGCCAGCGCGGCCAATGGTTATTGGCAGCGACCTGAAACAACGGCTGAGACTTTTGTCGATGGCTGGGTACGCACTGGTGATCTTTATCGACGTAACGACAACGGTTACTGGTGGCACATGGGCCGCAGCGACGATTGTTTCAAGCCAACCGGACAATGGGTGTCGCCCGTGGAAGTCGAAAGCGTGCTGTTGCGGCACGAGAATGTCGGTCGGGCAGCGGTAGTTGAAGGTTTCGACGATTCAGGTTTGTCATGCGTCTGCGCTTTCGTGGTGCTTAGTGATAACGGTTTGGAGGTGGGCGTCGCTGAGAAACAATTGCGAGCGAGTTGTGAAGACGCATTGCCGCGATTCAAACGACCGCGGCGCTATATTTTCGTTTCTGAGTTGCCGTACACTGCGACCGGAAAGATCCAGAGATTCAAGCTGCGAGAACAATTAAGGGCGCAGCGAACGTCTGACTAGGCAGGCCTGGTCTTAACTTTGCGAACTGCTTTGTGTCTTGGCGGCTTTGCGAGAATTGGTTCACGCCAAGTCGCCAAGTCGCCAAGAAAAGCCCGCAGGACAAGCCAGAAGACTGAAATGAAATCTTCAACCAAAAAAAGTCTTCAGGAAACTTACGCACCCAATAACGCGTGTTTTGGCTGCGGTCCGGCGAATGAAAAAGGTCTGCACATTCGCAGTTTTCCCGAAGGCGATGAAGTTGTGGCTACCTTTCAACCGGAGAAATACCAGGAAGCTTTCGAGGGCATGTTGAGCGGCGGGATCATCGGCACACTCCTGGACTGTCACTGCAATTGGACCGCGACTTATTACTTGATGAAGAAAAGCGGGTTGGATCATCCGCCATGCACAGTCACGGCTGATTACGCGATTAAGTTGTTGCGTCCAACACCGACCGATCAGCCGGTTCAGTTGCGTGCGCGGGTGATCGAATCAACGGAGGATCGCGCGATCGTTGAAGGTGAGTTGATCGCGCATGACAAAGTCACGGCCACGTGTCGCGGTACTTTTGTCGCAGTGAAACCTGGCCATCCGGCTTATCATCGCTGGTAGTTTTGGAATGCGCCGGCCGAGTCCCGACTTATCGGGACGGCGACGGCGCTACGCTTCGCACCCTCACCCTAACCCTCTCCCAGTGGGAGAGGGAATACAAAGCGGTGTCGCTGCGCTTGCCACCGCACTGCAAATGAGGACGTTATGATCACCACCATCTTCTTCGATATCGGCGGCGTCCTGCTCACTGACGGCTGGGGACGTGAAGCGCGGCGCGGAGCCGCCGAGAAATTTCGTCTCGATTGGGATGAATTCAGTGACCGGCACGAAAAGCTGGCGCATGCAATCGAAACGAACCGGCTGTCGCTCGAAGATTATCTTGACCGCGCCGTGTTTTATCAGCCGCGTGAATTCAGCCGCCAGGAATTTCGCGATTTCATCTTTGCGCAATCGCAAGCGAAACCGGAATCACTCGCCCTGCTGTCCGAGTTGGCCACGACGCGCAAATATCTCCTGGCGACAATCAATAACGAAATGCTGGAGCTCAACCTGTTTCGCCTCGAGCATTTCGGCCTGCGTTCGTTTTTTTCCGCTTTCTTCAGTTCCTGTTTTTTGGCTCTTTGGAAACCCGATGAAGCCATCTATCGTCTGGCGTTGAATGTAACGCAACGCCCGGCGGCGGAATGTATCTTCATTGATGACCGGAAAGTAAATCTCGAGTGCCCGCGCAAACTCGGAATGAGTACAATCCAGTTTGAGAGCGCGACCCAGTTGATGACCGAACTTCAGGAGCAAGGCGTCGACTTCTAATTTCAGAAATTACCATGTGGAAAACAACCAGCGTCCTGCTGATCTTTCTGCTTGCAGCTACGCTGAACGCGCAAAGTAAAGCCGATCCGTCGCTGCTGGCTGAGATTAATAAAATCAAGGCGATCGACAATCATGCGCATCCTTTGAAGTACATCGCCGAGGGCGAAAAGGCGGACGATGAATACGACGCACTGCCGCTGGATGTGATGGAACCGTTTCCGCTGCCGGTGCGCCTGAATCCCGCCAATGTGGAGTTCATTCGCGCCTGGCACGACCTTTATGGATACCGGCACGATGACATGAGCGACGCTCACAGGCGCGAACTGATGGGTGCCAAAGAACGCGCGCTCAAAGAACGCGGCGAGGGCTTTCCGACGTGGATATTGGATCAACTTAATATCGAAACTATGTTTGCCAATCGCGTGGCGATGGGACGCGGTCTAACAGCGCCGCGCTTTCGCTGGGTGGCGTTCGATGACGCGCTGATCTTTCCGCTCAACAACGAAGCGGCAGGACGATCAAACCGGGATTACAAGGCTTTCTATCCTGGCGAAGAGAGACTCTTAAAAAGATACCTTGGTGATCTGAAGATTAATGCTTTGCCGCTGGCTCTGAACGACTACCTTGCCAGAGTTGTAACGCCCACACTTGAGAGACAAAAGCGCAACGGCGCGGTCGCGATCAAGTTTGAAGCAGCATATTTGCGCAAGCTCGATTTTGATGATCCGGACGAAGGGCGCGCGCGGGTGACCTTTTCGCGATTTGTCAGGGGCGGTGAACCCGGCGCCCACGATTACAAAACCCTACAGGATTTTCTTTTCTATTACATTGCGCGCGAGGCAGGCCGTTTGGGTCTGGCGGTTCATATTCACTGCATTGAAGGCGCGGGTGGGTACTATCGTCAGAGCGGAAGCAATCCACTGTTGCTCGAATCGGCTTTCAACGATCCAGGCTTGCGCAAGACGAACTTCGTCGTCATCCACGGTGGCTATCCTTTCACCAAAGAGATGGGCTCGCTGATGAGCAAGCCCAACGTCTATGCAGATTTTTCGGCCCAGACATTCTTTACTTACCCGCGCGAGTTAAGCGAGATCCTGCGCAACTGGATGGAGTTTTACCCGGACAAAATTCTTTTCGGCACCGACGCCTTTTCGTTCGGGCCGGAAGTTGATTGGGGCGAAGTGGCCTGGCTGTCGAATACCACGGCGCGTCAGGCGCTGGCGCTGGCGTTGACGGGCATGATAAACGATGGCGAGATCTCGCGGGAGCGAGCGTCGGAACTGGCACGCATGGTCTTGCGCGACAATGCGCTGAAACTCTACCGCGCGCAGTTAACCTCAAAATACTAAATGCCGAATCTATCCTTCATCTCTTCCAAAGCCAAAGTCAAAGAGAGTTCGATTCACGGAAAAGGCTTGTTTGCCAGCGAACCAATCAAGAACGGCGAGATCGTTTGCGTCAAAGGCGGTTACGTTTTTGATCGAGAGAAATTGCGGGGCTTGCCTGACTGGTATCGCGCAGCGGAGGTGCAGATTGAGGAGGACCTGTTCATCGGTCCGCTTGCGGAAGGTGAGCGAGCGGACAGCATGATCTTCAGCAATCATTCCTGCGATCCAAACATCGGCGTCCAGGGTCAGATTGTTTTCGTCGCGATGCGGGACATCGAAGCGGGCGAAGAGCTAACTCACGATTGGGCCACCACCCACGACGATGATTACGAGCTGGAGTGTAAATGCGGTGCACCAAATTGCCGGAAAAGAATCACCGGCAAAGATTGGCAAAAGAGCGAGTTGCAGCAAAAGTACGAAGGCTATATCTCAACCTACCTGAGCCGGCGCATCAGCAGGTCGAAGCGCGGGCCGCAGAATTAGATTGAAGCAGCGCCGCGCGGAGTTCAGTTCTAACCACATCGGGTTCAAGAGCCGAGGCCGCAAGCCTTCCCGCCGGATCGGCAAATTTTACTGCCGATGAAAGCTCGCTCGAATCAATCTGCCATTGGCCGGCGGAACGTTTCTCGAGTTCACTCAGTCGCCCTACGAGGGAAGCAAAGTCGCGGCGTCCAATCTGGGGCCGCACCACAGTCTCAGCCCACGAGTAATAGGGATAATCGATCCGGTAAGCCCAACCGTTATCGAGAACGGTCGTAATCAAAAACAGTTCGCCATGCGCCCGTGAAGAGATCGCCGTGAACGGCGCTGTATGACGTGTTGGCTTGAAACCCGAGGTGCTGAAAATTTCCGGCGCCAGGGTGACGAATGAAAATTTCGCTTCCCTGTCTTCTTCGACGCGCGACGTTCCTTTCGCAAAACTATCAAGCGCGGCCGCGATTTTGTCCCAGGCGTCTCGCCAAAGCGACTCATATTCTGCGGTGTGCGTGAGCACGCGCTCGACATGCGGCAGCACCAATTCGTAAGCACGGGCATCATCATTCACCGGCTCTCCCGCCAGATGTCGAGCCAAAGGCGATCCCGAATTATCTGTTGGCGAGTCCGAACCCTGAATGACGATGCTGGCGCGTACGCCATCTTCAGTGCTGAGTTCCGAAAAGTCTCCAGCTTCGGCGGCAGGAATTAGTTTGTCGCGAAATGGCAGCGCGCGCTCGCCGGTCAGGACCGTCCAAACTGAAAGCACGCCATCAGTATCGAAGTGATTGTTGGTGACCAGATCGATTCCGCGTGTCAGCTCTTCGCGATTCGGCGCGGCCACCAGGTTCAAAACAATTTCCGTCGAGGTGTCAGCCTTTACCGATGCGGGCGTTTCATTGCCCTTCCAATGGGAAAAGTGAACTGCGTTATCGACGGTACCATCGACCGACAGCTTCGGCGCGTCAGCGATGGCGTCACTGTAATACTCAAATCGCATTGCAACTCCTTACCTGAAGTCGTGAATCAGGACGACGTCACTTCGGGTAGTGCCACGAGAAAAGGCCAACACTTTTCCGTCAGGCGAAAACGCGAAGCTATGAACACCATTATCACTAAAGTTCGTTAGCTGCTTCGGTGTTCCACCATCCAATGATTGGATCCAAAGGTTGTATGTTCCGCTTCGTGAATCCACATAGGCAACCGAGCGCCCATCCGGAGTCCAGCCCGGCGCAACTTCTCGGATGCGCGTTGGACGCACGTCGAAAATTTTTATCGGTTCACCTCCCGCGGCCGGCAAGATCATCAAATGGGGCGGCGTGTTGGGTTGCTCTTCGTTAAAAAAGCAAGCAATTAGTTTTCCGTCAGGGGAAAACCTTCCGTTCCATGTGAACTTATCAGTTAATTGCACCGGCTGACCGCCATCGATGGAAATCCTCCATAATGTCTGCCGGCCGCTGCGCCAGGATGAAAACAGAATCCACTGCCCGTCGGGCGCGACTTTGGGACCGTAATCTTCCTGCCCATCGGTTAACTGTTTAAGGTTGCCGCCGTCCAGGTCCATCCGCCAAAGACTCGGAAATCCTCCGCGTAACGAAGTGAACACAACATACTTACCGTCGGGAGATACTGACGGGGCCTGGTCTTCATGCGGGTCACTGGTTAAGATTCGCTGATTGCTGCCATCCTGGTTCATTATGGAAAGGTCATCGCTGCCGTTAGTGTTTGTCATGTAGACGATTCGGCCGTCAGACGTCCAGGTTAAGCCTGCACCTTCAAGTTTGCCATTGGTGATTTGGTGGGCCTGTTCAGGATCGGTGGTCGGAGCGATCCAAACATTCGCTGTGTCATCGTTCTGAACAGATGCGAGGGTCTTTGAATCCGAAGTCAAACTGGTTCCACCGTATCCATTCAGATCGTTGGTGATCCGATGGGCTTCGCCGGTTGGGTATGAAATCGACCAGATTTGATCTTGATAGGCCCCACCCTCAGCGGCATTAATAACCACGGCGGTTCCCTCTGTTGACCATGAGACGCGGCCAACATCCGAAAATCTTTGTTTGGAGAGGTCGGTCTGCACTCCGGTTTCAGCGTCCACTGCCAGCACGAAATCATGGAAGCCCCCGCTGTAGCTGCCGGCCGGACAAGCGATTACTTTGCCATCAGGTGACCAGCCGCAGCCACCGTAATTGAAAAAGGTATCCGCTCGTCGCGCGGCCAGCTTTCGCTCACCGCTGCCGTCAGCGTTCGCAATCCACAGTTGGTCCTCCCCTGAGGCGGCCGTGTCGGTCCGAATAAACGCCAGGCGATTACCATCCGGAGAAAATGTTATTGGACTGATTATGTTCGTAAGCAGCTTACGCGGAATTCCACCAAGTGACGGGACTTGAAACAGGACGCCATCGGGATGGTTTTGATCGTTAAGCTGATAATAAAT
>WNGF01009424.1_pt1 | contig 17684 bp, 16 predicted proteins | sample 5400641 | NCBI WGS metagenome assembly WNGF01 (sample SAMN13153371, study PRJNA577476) | soil metagenome | isolation source: 80 cm soil or saprolite under grassland replicate 2 | place: USA:California | collected 2016-06-15
CCCGGAGCGCTGCGGCGAGCTGCGCGCTGGCGTGACCGGCGTCGACGACGAGGATGCGTGGCCGGCCCATGGCGGAGACAGAGAGAGCAAGAACGATACCGGGAGGGCCGGCCGAGCGATCGCAGGGTTTGCGCATACTCCCGACCCATCGATGGCGCACCGCGGCGCGGCGGCCGCAAATCTTGCGTGAAAGCGGTGCGGCGATCGCGCAGGGTCCGCGCGGGTCCCGGGGTACGCTGCCCCGATTCCGTCACGGCGCTGCGCATCCTTCGCCGCTAGGGAGGCGTCATGGCGCGCTATCTCGGCGGCCGGCTCGAGACCGTCCGCGACGACATCACACGGCTGTCGGTGGACGCCATCGTCAACGCCGCGAACCCCTCGCTGCTCGGTGGGGGCGGCGTGGATGGCGCCATCCATCGGGCTGCCGGGCCCGGGTTGCTCGATGAGTGCCGCGGCCTCGGCGGAGCGCAGCCCGGCGAGGCGAAGATCACGCGGGGCCACCGACTCCCGGCGCGGCACGTGATCCACACGGTGGGGCCGGTGTGGCACGGCGGCGGCCATGGCGAGGGGGACGTCCTCGCCCGCTGCTACCGCGCGTGCCTGCGCCTCGCCTCGGAGCGCGAGCTGAGGACCATCGCCTTCCCCGCCATCTCGACGGGCGCCTACGGCTTCCCCCTCGACCGCGCCACGCGCATCGCGATGGAAGAGGCGCGCCGGGGGCTCTCCGCGCACCCGGCCCTGGAGCGGATCGTCTTCTGCTGCTTCTCCGACGCGGACCTCCGCGTCTACGACGCGACCGCGCTCGAGATGTTCGGGCCGGCGGCGCGGTGAGCGGCACCGGCGAGGCGTCACGCTCGCGCCCGCCTCCGCACCGCCCGCGCGGCCACGCCAGGATCGGAAGGACGGTCAGCGCCCCGGCGCCGGCGCCGGGATGCCGACGTCGTGCCCGGGCTCGCCGCTCGGCGGCATGTCGACCCGCTGCGCGGGCTCCGGCGGGCCGCGCGGCGAGAAGATGTCGGGCCCGGGTGGCTCCATCTGCAGCGTCGCGCCGCGCCCCGGGTTCGTGAGCTCGAACCGCGTCGCGTTGTCGAGCACGACGATGCCGATGAGCAGCACCACGAAGACGACCGACGTGGCGAAGACGATGCGGTTCGCGCCGCCGTGGTCCCACAGGTGCATGAAGAAGAGGACCACCAGCACCGACTTGGCGGAGGCGATGGCGAGCGCGACGATGAGGTTGAAGGGGGGGTGCAGGTGCACGCGCGAGAGGCCGAAGGTGAGGAGGGTCCCGACGAGCAGCAGCACCCACACGATCCAGTAGCGCGCGCCGCTGGCGGGCTCCCCGTGCTCGAAGTGCGAGTCTCGTGTGGTGATGGCCATGGCGTCCGAGATCAGATCAGGTAGAGCAGCGGGTAGAGGAAGATCCAGATGAGGTCGACGAGGTGCCAGGACATGCCCCCCAGCTCGACCGGCGTCGTGTACCCGTGGTCGTACGCGCCGCGCCAGCACAGGACCATGAGCACGGCGAGCACCACCATCCCGATGACGACGTGCAGGCCGTGGAGGCCGGTGAGCAGGAAGTAGACGGTGAAGAACATCGGCGCGCCGACGCTGGTGAGCTCGGTGGACGAGAAGTGGCGCCCGGGCAGGAGGCCCTCGTGGAAGTCGGTCGTCCACTCCCACGCCTTGATGCCGAGGAAGGCGAGCGCGAAGCCGAGCGTGACGAGGAGCAGCACCGCCGCGAGGCGGCCCCGGCGCTGCTCCACGAAGTGGTGCGCGAGCGCGACCGTGAGCGAGGAGGTGATGAGGACGACGGTGTTGATCGTCCCTGCCGCGACGCTGAGGTGCTCGCTCGCCTCGGCGAAGGTCTCCAGGTAGAGGAACCGGTACACCGCGTACCCGGTGAAGAGGCCGCCGAAGAGCAGCAGCTCCGTCACGAGGAAGAGCCACATCCCGAGGCGCGCCGCGTGCTCCTGCTGGCGCAGGTTCGGGAAGTGGTGCGCGACGTACGCCTCAGGTTGCATGCTTCACCTCGACGCCCGGCGGAAGCTCGGTGTAGTCGTGCGGGCCGTGGGTGTAGACGGGGTCGTGCAGGAAGTTCTCGGTCGGCGGCGGCGAGAGCGTGTCCCACTCGAAGCCGCGCGAGCCCCACGGGTTCGGCCCGGCGATCTTCCCGTGGCGGAGCGAGACCATCAGGTAGACGAAGATGATGAGGAAGCCGAAGGCGAGCAGGGTCGCGCCCGCGGTGGACGCCACGTTGAGCGGCCAGAAGCGGTCCGGGTACGAGTAGTAGCGCCGCGGCATGCCGTAGTTCCCGAGCAGGAACTGCGGGATGAAGGTGGCGTTGAATCCGAGGATGATGAGGACGGCGGAGACGAGCCCCCAGCCCTCCGAGTACATCCGCCCGAACATCTTCGGCCACCAGTAGTGGAGCGCGGCCAGCCAGGCCATGATCACGCCGCCCACCATGATGAAGTGGAAGTGCGCGACGACGAAGTAGGTGTCCTGCCAGTGGATGTCGAGCGACACGGTCGCGAGCGCGATCCCGGTCATCCCGCCGAAGACGAGGAAGAAGAGGAACCCGCAGAAGTAGGCGAACCAGGTCGTGAACTGCACCGCGCCCTTGTAGAGCGTCGCCGTCCAGTTGAAGACCTTGATGGCCGTGAAGATGCCGACGAACATCGAGAGGATGCCGAAGATGCCGGCGTCGAGCGTCGATTGACCCGAGGTGAAGAGGTGATGGCCCCAGGTGAAGAAGCCGACGAAGGCGATGCCGAGCGACGAGAAGGCGACCGCCCGGTAGCCGAAGATGTTCTTGCGGGCGGCGGACTGGATGACCTCCGAGATCACCGCCATCGCCGGCAGCACCATGATGTAGACCGCGGGGTGCGAGTAGAACCAGAACATGTGCTGGAACAGGATCGGGTCGCCTCCGCGCGCCGGATCGAAGATGCCCCACCCGAAGGCGTGCTCGAACGCGGTGAGGAGGAGCGTGATGGCGAGCACCGGCGTCGCGAGGATCTGGATGACGGAGGTCGCGTAGATCGACCACACGAAGAGCGGCATGCGCATCCACTCGATCCCGGGCGCCCGCAGCGTGTGCGTCGTGACGATGAAGTTGAGGCCGGTCAGGATCGACGAGAAGCCCAGCACGAACGCGCCGAGCAGGATGGGCACGACCTTGGTGATCGTCGTGGTGCTGTACGGAGTGTAGAACGTCCAGCCGGTGTCCGCGCCGCCGTGGATCATCCCGTACAGCGCGATGGCCGCGCCGAGGCCGTACAGGTACACGGAGAGCAGGTTCAGCTTCGGGAAGGCGACGTCGCGCGCGCCGAGCATGAGCGGCAGGAAGAAGTTGCCGAAGATGCCCGGCAGGGCGGGAATCATGAAGAGGAAGATCATGACCACGCCGTGCAGCGTGAACATGCGGTTGTACGTCATCGCGCTCATGATGGTCGGACCGGGCGTGAGGAGCTCGATCCGGACGAGCATGGCGAAGAAGCCGCCGAGCGCGAACGAGATGCTCGTCAGCACGAGGTACATGATCGCGATGCGCTTGTGGTCCCTCGTGAAGAGCCACGAAGCGATCCCCGCCTCGGCGTTGAGGTAGTTGCGCGGGTTGTACGCCGGGAGGTCAGCGGGCGCTGGTGGGGTCGTAGCCAGGGACGGGGACATAGACGGGGCCCTTCGACGGCTCGGGGCGCACGGCGTCGGTGCGCAGGGACTTGATGAACTCCACGATGGCGGCGATCTCCGGGCCGGGGATCCGGCCCTGGAACGTCGGCATGACGTTCTGGTAGCCCGCCACGATCTTCGCCGACGGATCCATCATCGACTCCGTCAGGTACGACTCGTCCGCGACCACGGTCTTCCCGTCCTGCAGCCTCTCGGACCTCCGGTAGAGGTCGAGCCAGGTCGGGCCGATGTGGCGCGTGCCGTCCACGGTGTGGCACTTGAAGCAGCCGTACTCGCCGGCGAGGCGGCGCCCCTGCTCCGGGAGGCTCGTGCGCGGGTCGACGCGGTCCTCCGGTGAGTCCTGCGTCGCCGCCACCGTCGAGCGCCGCGACTCGGCGACCCAGGCGTCGAACTCGGCGGGCTCCATGGCGATGATCTCGCCGAGCATCGCGGAGTGCCCGAGGCCACAGTACTCGGCGCAGAAGACCTGGTGCCGGCCGGGGGCGCTGGCGGTGAACCACGTCTGCGTGTAGCGCCCCGGCACCGCGTCCTGCTTGATGCGGAAGTCCGGCACGAAGAACGAGTGGATGACGTCGCGCGAGGTGATGAGGAGCCGCACGGGGCGCCCCGCCGGCACGCGCAGCACGTCCACGCCGTTCGGCCCGCCGGGGTAGGCGAACTTCCACATCCACTTCTTCCCCTGGACGTAGACGTCCATCGCGTCCTTGGGGGGCGTCTGGAGCTTCACGAAGAGCGGGAAGCCGATGGCGAACCAGAGCAGGAAGAACGCGAGCGGCACGCCGATGAAGAGGACCTCGTGGATGGCGCGAGGCTCGACGTGCGGGGTGGTCTGCGTCTCGGAGCGGCGCCGGAACTTGATGAAGAACGCGACCGCGACGAGACCCACGCCGGCCGCGCTGAACATGGTGACGGTGATGACGAAGAAGTGGAGCTTGTCCACGCTCGTCGCGTACGCGGAACCCTGCTCCGGCAGGAACAGGAGCCTTCGCATGAGCTCGTTCACCGCAGACCCTCCCGACGCGGCGGCCGGCGAGGCGCCGGCGCGCTCCCCGCGTCCCCGGCGCGGCGCCTCCCCTTCAGCTCGCGCCTCCAGAAGACGCCCAGCATGAGCCCGAGCGCCCCGAGGACGCCCAGCATCGAGATGCGCACGAAGCCGAGCGCGTAGGGCACGTAGGTGCGGCTGGCGGGGTCGTACCGATAGCAGGTGAGGAGCAGCCGGTCGAAGCTGGTGCCGATGCGGCCGGCGGACGCCTCCACCAGCGCGAGGCGCAGGTCCTTCGACGGGTACTCGATGCCGTAGAGGTAGCGCGAGACGCGGCCGTCCGGGGTGAGGATGAAGATGGCCGCGGCGTGCGCGTACTGCTTCGTCCGCTCGTCGTAGGCGTACCTGAACCCGACCGCCTCCGCGACCGCCCTGATGTCGGGCTCCTGGCCGGTGAGGAAGGTCCAGGCGCGGCGCGCCTCGGGCTTCCCGAACGCCTGGAGGTAGCCGCGCTGCCGCTCGGCGGCGAGCTTCGTCGTGTCGCGAGGGTCGAAGCTCACCGTGACCGCGTCGAAGTCCTTCCCGAGCTCGAGCCCCGTCTCGCGCATCGCGCGCGCGACGCCGGTCAAGACGAGCCCGCACAGCATCGGGCAGCTGTAGTAGACGAGCGCGACGACGACGGGGCGCTCGCCGCGGACCAGCTCGCCGAAGCGCACCGGAGCGCCGTCCTGCGTGGTGAAGCGCGCGCCCATGGGCAGCTTCGCCCCGAGCTGCTCCTCGATCTCCACGTTCTGCAGCGCCGCCGGGAGCGACTGCCCCGCGCCCACCGGCGGCACCGGCTTGTGCAGCGCCTGGCCGAGCGGAAGCGCCTGCGCGAGCGCGGGGGCGCCGAGCGCGAGGGCGAGCGCGAGCGCGAGTCGCCTCACGGCCGCGCCCCCTTCTCGACCAGCTCCATGGCGCGGTCGATGGGGATGTGCACGACGCCCTTCGAGCGGTCGACCCAGCCCATCGACTGGAGCCGGCGGTGCGCGTGCTCGCGCCAGGCGACGCCCTGGTTCGCGTGCTCGAACAGGCGCTGCTCGATCATGGCGATCTTGGCCCTGCCGGCCTCCGCCGGCTGCGCCGGCGGGCCGTCGGGGTTCGCCTCGCGCCGCATGGTGCGCATGCCGATGCCGGTGGCGATCGAGCCCAGCGTGAAGATGACGAGCGCGACGACGCCGACCCAGACGATCTTCCCCGAGGGGATGATGTCCTCCTCGGCCGGCGGGTGGCCGTGGGCGTGCTCCGCCTCGTGCGCGCGCTCGGCGTCCGTCATGACGGGTCGTACCTCAGCGAGTCCTCGAGGTAGGGATCGCCGATGGGCACCGCGGCGCGCCCCCGCATGCGCCACACCACGAAGGCGAAGGCGGCGGCGCCGATGCCGGCCATGGCGGTGAGATCGGCGAGGTGGGGCGTGAGCCCGTGCGCGTCCTCGTGGCGCAGCGCCGGCATCATGACCCAGTACACGTCCACGTAGTGCACGACGAGGATCCAGACCGCGATGAACCCGAGCGCGCGCGGGCTCCGCTTCAGATCGCGTGACAGGAGCACGAAGAAGGGCACCAGGAAATGGAAGACCACGAGGAAGACCGAGAGCGGGAGCCACGCGCCGCGGTCGCGCGCGAGGTACCAGGGCACCTCCTCCGGGAGGTTCGCGATCCAGATGAGCAGGTACTGCGAGAACGCGATGTACGCCCAGAAGCAGACGAACGAGAGGAGGTACTTCCCGAGCGAATGGTAATGGTTCGCGTTGAGGAGCCTCCCCGGGAGTCCCTCCGCCTGGGCGCCGTTCAGTAGACGCCGAAGATGGTGGAGGCGAGGTGCAGGTCGAGCGACATCTGCCAGTCGAACGCCGCGAAGGTCAGCGCGACGGCGACGAACGGGAGGGCCCCGGCGCCGAGGCGCCGCTGCCTCAGCGTGAGGGCCACCCCGCGCTCCTCGTCCTGGCGCACCGACCAGCGATGGAGGAGGTGCGCGACCACGAACCAGAGCGCGAAGTAGAGGACCGTCCTCAGGACGAAGAAGGGGACGTTCAGGTACGGCCGGCGGTGCTCCGCGAGGCGTCGGAGCTCCTCGTCGAGCCCCGCGGGATTCACCCACGGGAAGATGTGCCCCATCCCGAGCAGCACCGGGACGAAGAGGAGGAGGAAGAGGGGCGCCGAGAGCGGGATGCTCTCGAGGACGCGCCGCAGGACGACGTACCACGTCGCCTTCCCGGCGTGGAACACCATGTTGATGAGGAGGGTGCCCACGGCGATGCCGGCCCAGTACACGAAGGCGACGTGGTAGGCCTGCAGCACGCGCCGCCCGTCCCCGACGAGCCCGAGGACGAGGGTGAGCCCGAGCCCGGCGGCGGCCACGACGAGCGCGCGCGTCATCGTCCTGCGTCCACCCTCGAACGGCAGCGTCCTCATCGCCCCTCCCTCTCGAGCTTCGCGCGGTCCTCGGGCGCGAGCTGGTCCACGCGCGCGGACTGGCTGAGCTGGAGCGCGCGCAGGTAGGCGACGATGGCCCACCGCTCCTCGACCGGCAGCACGCTCGCGTACGACGGCATCAAGCCGAAGCCCTCGGACATGACCTGGAAGTACCAGCCGTCCGGCTGCTGCGCGCGCGCGAGCAGCGAGGGCGGCGGGCGGAGCGACATGTTGCGCGCGACGAGGCTCACGCCGTCGCCGAGGTAGCCGTGGCAGGCGGCGCAGATGATCTCGAAGCGCTTGCGGCCCGTCTCGAGGAGCGCCCGGGTGACGGGGATGGGCAGCTCGGCGAGGACCTTCCCGTCGGGGCCGCGCCCGGTCACGAGCGGCGAGGTGAGCGCGTCCTCGCGCGCGACGGTGCCGGGCTGCGGCGGGCGCATCGAGATGCGGTCGGGCCAGAAGTCGCTCTCGCGATACGGCTTCACCTTCTGCTGCGAGATCATGGGGTCGAGCGCCTCGCAGCCGCCGGCGGCGAGGAGCGCGAGGAGCGCCGGGGCGAGGCCGGCCGCGCGCGCGCGCCGCGTCATGGGCGCTCCTCCGGGACGCGCGAGACCTGCATGGCACCGAGCCGCTCCAGCTCACGCGCCACCGGCTCCTCGTCCTCGTGCTTCACCTCGGCCGCGAGCCAGAGCGCGTCGAGGGACGCGGTGCGGAACCCCTCGACCTCGAAGACCGGGTGGTACGTGCGTGGCAGGCCCGCCAGCACGATGAGGCCGATGACGATGGCGAGCGCAGCGACGAGCACCCCCGTCTCGAAGGTGATGGGGATGTTCGTGGGCGGGCTGTGTGGCCCGCGGTTCGCCACGTTGATGGGGTAGTCGACGGCGTTCATCCACCACTGCATGAGGTACCCGCCCGCGGCGCCCGAGACGCCCGCGATGAGCGCGATGAGCGGCACCACCGACGGCTTCAGCCCGAGCGCCTCGTCGATGCCGTGGAGCGGCACCGGCGAGTGCGCGTCGATCCGGGTGTGGCCGAGCTCGCGGAGCCGGCGCGCCGCGGCGCACAGCGCCGCCTCGTCCTTGAACTCCGCCAGCACCCACGACCCGGCCATGCGCTACCTCCCGTGTGACGGCGCGTGCGCGCGGCGCGCGTGGGCCTGGTGCTCGAGCTCGCGCCGGAGCTCCTTCACCTCGCTCACCGCGACCGACGGGACGAAGCGGAGGAAGAGCAGGAAGAGGAGGCCGAAGAACCCGATCGTCCCGATGAGGATGCTCCAGTCGACGACGGTGGGGCGGTACATCGCCCAGCTCGACGGCAGGAAGTCGCGGTGGAGGCTCGTCACGATGATGACGAAGCGCTCCGTCCACATGCCGACGTTGACAAGGATCGAGATGATCCAGAGGCCGATCATGCTGTCGCGTGCCCGCTTCCACCAGAGGATCTGCGGGACGAGCACGTTGCAGGTGATCATCGTCCAGAACACGGGCGCGTAAGGGCCGGTGCGCCGGTTCAGGAACGCATAGGCCTCGTAGGGATTGCCCATGTACCAGGCGATGAAGTTCTCGCACAGGTAGCCGTAGCTCACCATGAGCCCGGTCGCGAGCATCACCTTGGCCATGTTCTCGAGGTGGCGCTGCGTGATGACGTGCTCGAACCCGAAGGCCTTGCGAGCCGGGATCATGAGCGTCAGCACCATCGCGAACCCAGAGAAGATGGCGCCCGCGACGAAGTAGGGGGGGAAGATGGTGGTGTGCCACCCGGGCACCTGCGACACGGCGAAGTCGAACGAGACGATGGTGTGCACCGAGAGGACGAGCGGCGTCGCGAGCCCGGCGAGCAGCAGGTACGCGATGCGATAGTGCCGCCACGCCCGCGCCGAGCCGCGCCAGCCGAGCGAGAAGATGCCGTAGGTGATGCGGGCCGCCTTGCTCTTGGAGGCGTCGCGGAGCGCCGCGAGGTCGGGGAGCAGGCCGACGTACCAGAAGAGCAGCGAGACGGTGAAGTAGGTCGAGACCGCGAAGACGTCCCACAGGAGCGGGCTCTTGAAGTTCGGCCACACGCCGAGCGTGGACGGGTACGGGAAGAGCCAGAAGAAGAACCAGGGCCGGCCGAGGTGGATGAGCGGGAAGAGCAGCGCCTGGATGACCGCGAAGAGCGTCATCGCCTCGGCGAAGCGGTTGATCGAGGTGCGCCACTTCTGCTGGAAGAGGAGGAGGATGGCGCTGATGAGCGTCCCGGCGTGGCCGATGCCGATCCACCACACGAAGTTGATGATGTCGTAGGCCCACGCGACGGGGATGTTGTTGCCCCAGGCGCCGATGCCCTTCACGAACGTGTAGCCGATGGCGCTGAAGAGCAGGCCCGTGAGGCCGAGGCAGATCCCGACGAGCGCGAGCCAGCCCCGCCGCGTCTCACCCCACACCGGGCGGAACAGGTCCTCCGTGAGCTGCCGGTCGTTCGGCCGGCCCACCAGGACCGGCGGGCCCTCCAGCACCTCGTCCCGCTCCAGCGCGGCGATCCGTCGTGTCTCGACGCTCATGTGAGCTCGGGGTTGGGGTTTCGGATCCGGGCGAGATAGGCGGTGCGCGGCCGCGTGCCGTTGTCGTGCAGGAGGTCGTAGCGCCGCTCGTCCTGGTGCAGCTTCGAGACGTGCGACCTCGCGTCGTTGAGGTTGCCGAAGACGATCGCGCTCGCCGGGCACGCCTGGGCGCAGGCGGTGGTGAGCTCGCCGTCCTTGATGGCGCGGCCCTCGACGCGGGTCTCGATGCGGGCGCGCTCGATGCGCTGCACGCAGTAGGTGCACTTCTCCATCACGCCGCGCGTCCGGACGGTGACGTCCGGGTTCATCGCCATCTTCTCGGTCGGCGACATGTCGCCGCGGTAGTCGAGGAAGTTGAAGCGGCGCACCTTGTAGGGGCAGTTGTTCGAGCAGTAGCGGGTGCCGACGCAGCGGTTGTAGACCATCTCGTTCAGGCCCTCGTCCGAGTGGACGGTGGCGTTCACGGGGCAGACGTACTCGCAGGGCGCCGCTTCGCAGTGCACGCACATCACCGGCTGTGCGACGACCTCCGGGTTCTCGGGCGAGCCCGCGAAGTACCGGTCGACCCGGAGCCAGTGCATCTCGCGGCTCCGCAGCACCTGCTCCTTGCCCACGACCGGGATGTTGTTCTCGGCCTGGCAGGCGATGGTGCAGGCGCTGCACCCGATGCACTTCGACAGGTCCACCGCCATGCCCCACTTGTACTGCTCGTGCTGGTAGTCAACGGGCTCCTGCAGCGTCGGGACCGGGCCGCGCAGGTGCTCGAGGCGCTGCGTCTTCCACTCGCTCGCGTCGAAGGCGAGCGCGAGGTCGCGCCCCTCCATCGAGAAGTGCTCCTGGGTGAGCGCGAAGACGTGGCGCGCGCCGGCGAGCGCGGAGATGGCGAGGCCACCCGCGAACCAGGGCGCGTCCGAGCCGCGCAGCGCGCCCGCGTCGAAGCCGACGCCGCTGCCGACCGGCCCCGCGCGCCGGCGCCCGTACCCGAGCGGCAGCGTCACGACGTCGTCCGCGTGGCCCGCCATCGTGAAGACGGCGCCCTCGACCCTGCGCCCTCCGAGGCGGAGCTCGACGCGCACGCCGTCCGAGAAGCCGAGCTTCCGGGCAGTCGCGGGCGACAGGTATGCCGCGTTGTCCCACGTCATCTTGGTGACGGGATGGGGCAGCTCCTGCAGCCAGGCGTTCTCGGCGAAGCGGCCGTCGAGGAGCTTGTAGTCGGGGACGAAGCTGGCCTCGAGACCCATCGACGCGGCGGAGCCGCTTTCCTTATTCGGGGCCCCCTGGGGGGCGAGACCCCCCGGGGCTCCCTGGGGGTCGAGGGAGGCGGCTGCGGGCGCAGGCGCCGCCTTCAGCGCCGATGCGATCGCGCCGGCGTTGGGCTTTACCGCCTCGGGGCTGGCCGCGGTGTTCGGCACGACGCCGCGCGCGAGCCACGACTCCCATTGCCGATCGAAGTCGGCGCCCCCCGCGCGGCCCCGCCAGAAGTCCTGCAGGACGCGGTGGGCGCCCTGGTCGCCGAGGTCCACGAACGCCGCCAGCAGCTCCACCTCCGAGATGCTCTCGAAGAGCGGCTGGATGAGCGGCTGCACGATCGAGACGGTGCCGTCGTGCGCGCGAGCGTCGCCCCATGTCTCGAAGGGGTGCGAAGCCGCCAGCACCCAGCTGCAGCGAGGCGCGGTGTCGTCGTCGCGGTACGTGAGGTAGATGGCGTTCTTCGCCTTCCCGAGGAGCGCCGCGAGGTCGACGTCGGCGGGCGCCGTGTAGATCGGGTTCGAAGCCGTGACGACGACGGTGTCCACCTTGCCCGCCGAGAGCTCGCTCACGAGCGGCGCCAAGGGCGCGGGCCCGTTCGCGTCGTCGAACGCGCCGGGGGCGTAGTCGACGGTCTTCCCGGCATTGCCGAGCGCGGCATTGAGGACGTGGGCGAGCGCGTGCGCCGCCGCGGGCTGCCGCGCGCCGGCGAGGACGAGGGAGCGCCCTCGCCCGCGGGCGAGGTCGTCGGCGACCGCCGCCGCTTCCTTCGCGAGCCGCGTCTCGCCGCCCACCGGAGCGAGCTCGCCGAGGCCGTGCTTCGCGGCGAGGCGCGCCGCGACGGCGCGGCCGAACCCGAGCACCTCCGAGGGCTTCATCCGCAGCCGGTGGTCGGCCGACGCGCCCGTCACCGAGAGCTGGGCCTCGGCGACGTAGAGCCGGTTCATCTCGGGCCCGGGCTCGCGGTGCTCCGCGAACTCGCGAGCGAGGCGCAGCGCCTCCGGTCCGACGGCGAGGAAGTCGGCGTCGAGCGACAGGATGACCCGCGCGTCGCGCACCCGGTGGCGCGCCGCGAGCGGGCGCCCGAAGGCGAGCCGCGCGCCCTCTCGCGCGGCGTCGTCGGAGAGGCTCTCGTAGGCGTGGAAGCGGGCGTTGGGAAAGCGCGCCTGGATGCGGCGGCGGAGGTCGAGGAGGAGCGGCGAGCCGGTGGCGCCGGTGAGGAAGCGCAGCCGCGCCCCGCCGTCCTGCTCGTGCGCGGCCGCGACCGCGGCCAGCTCCCGGAGGAGGCTGCGGTACGCGAGTGGCGCCTGCCCGCGCCTGAAGCCCTTCGCGCGGCGCGGGTCATAGAGGTCGAGGATCGTGGCGAGCTCGAGGCTTGAGACCGCGCCCCGGCTCGACGGGTGATCCGGATTCCCCTCGACCTTCGTCGGCCGGCCGTCGTAGCTCGTGACGAGGAGCCCCGTCGCATAGCCGCCCACTGACACCGCCGTCGCGTAGTGGACCGCCGTCCCGGGCACGAGCGGCTTCTCCGGCGGTCGGACGTAGGGGAGGATCTTGTGGCGCGGCGGGCGGCACGCGTCGAGCGAGGCGAGCGCCGTCGACGCGCCGAGGAGCTGGAGGAACGTCCGGCGCGAGACGCCGTCGGGAGGCTCGGCGGCGCCCGGCTCGAACTCGGAGGAGGCGACGCGGCCCTCGCCGAGCTCGGCGAGACTGCGCCAGCGCTCGCGGCCGTCGGCCGAAGCGCGCACGGGTGCGGCGGGCTGGCCGTAGATGGGGAGCCCTGGATGCTTGCCTAGCGATGACATGTCGTGCAGCTCACCCGGCTGTGGACGTCGTGGCGCTTCATGAGCTCCTGGGCGAGCGCGGCGGGGTCGCCTACGGGCGTCCAGCCCATGGTGGTGACCTGGTCCAGCGGCCGCAGGTTCGGGGCCGGGTTGCGGTGGCAGTCGATGCACCAGCCCATCGTGAGCGGCGCCACCTGCTCGATGGCCGGCATCTGGTCGACGCGCCCGTGACAGGTCTCGCAGCCCACGCCCTTGGTCACGTGGATGGCATGGTTGAAGTAGACGAAGTCGGGCAGTCGGTGGACGCGCATCCACGGGATGGGCTGTCCGGTGAAGTAGCTCTCGCGCACCGGCTCGAGGCGGGGGCTCTTGTTCCAGATCTGCGCGTGGCAGTTCATGCAGAGCGCGGTCGAGGGGAGCCCGGCGCTCGGCCCCCGATCGACGCTGGTGTGGCAGTAGCGGCAGTCGATGCCGTCGTCGGCGATGTGATGCCGGTGGTCGAACTGGACCGGCTGGATGAGGGGCTCCCGCTGCCCCGTGCCCGACGGCACCCGCGCCCAGACCATGAGGCCTCCGAGCGTGCCCGCAGCCCCTCCGACGATCAGCAAGAGCACCAGCCTGAATGCGGTGTTGGACCCCGGTCTGAAGAGAGAGCTCATTGACGGTGAGTGTCGGCCCACCCGCTCCAGCGGGCTCACAGTGGCCCGCCTGGGCTCGCCGTGGGTAAACTGCCGACTGCCGCACCGCAGCGCAGTTCCCTCTTGGGTCGAGCGCTTGCTTTGCGGTCGCTCGATTTGCCCGGCGGTGAACGTCATCGCACGGGCTGCTCGCTTTACGAAGCGCCGGGCACGCGCCTGGCAGGGATCATGGTCCGGAAGCTCTCGGTTCAGAGTGCGCGCTCGCCACGCCGGCGCTGGGCCAGAGCTCGCCGCCCGCTGCTCAGCGAACGGGTGGCAGCAGGTGGGATCGCAGCAGGTGGTGGTGAAGCCGCTCCGGCACCAGCCTGCGGCGCAGCAGTCCCCGGCTCAGCAGCCGCCTGCTTCACCCCCGTCCTCGACCGCGGCGACGGTGACCCGCCGGCCGGCTTCGTGGTCGGGTCGCCCGATCGCGATCCGCCGCTCGCCGCGGCGCGCCCGGCGGTCTCGTGGCAGGGCGGCGCCTAGATTTAGAGCGCCTCGACCGGGCAGGCGCTTTCGAGGCCCGCGGGCGCCATGGTGAAGCTACAGTTGTAGCCGTGCCCATCTTTCGCCTTCCCCGCGAGCCTGTCTTCCCGGAGCCGCGCGAGGCGGAGCCCGACGGGCTCCTCGCCGTCGGCGGCGCTCTCTCGCCGGAGCGGCTCCTCCAGGCGTACGGCGCCGGCATCTTCCCCTGGTATTCGGATGACACCCCGATCCTGTGGTGGTCGCCCGACCCGCGGCTCGTCCTCGAGCCTTCATGGCTGCACGTGCCGCGCTCGCTCGCGCGCACGATGCGGCGCGGCCGCTACGCGGTGCGCGCCGACACCGCCTTCTCCCAGGTCATCCGCCGCTGCGCCGACCAGCCGCGGCCGGGGCAGGACGGGACGTGGATCACGGACGAGATGGTCTTCGCCTATGAGCGGCTGCACCGGCTCGGCTTCGCGCACTCGTTCGAGGCCTGGGAGGGCGACGCGCTCGCGGGCGGGCTGTACGGCGTCTCGCTGGGCGCCGCCTTCTTCGGCGAGTCGATGTACGCCGACCGGCCCGACGCCTCGAAGGTCGCCTTCGTGCGCGCGGTGGAATCGCTCGCGGGGTGGGGCGTCGAGCTCGTCGACTGCCAGGTGAGGACGGAGCACCTCGCGCGCTTCGGCGCGCGGGAGATCTCGCGCAACGACTTCCTGGCCCGCCTCGAGCGCGCGCTCGAGAAGCCGACCCTGCGCGGAACATGGGACGTCGGCGGGGCCGTGAACCCGCCGGCGCCATGAGGTGGACTCGTGGCGCGCCCGCCCGTTCGGGTCGGCCGCTCGCCGGTGCGGAGGGGGTCCAGGCAGACGGAACGAGCAGCTCGTCCGCAAATTTCTTACAATGGAGCAGTATGGCCGAGCGCACCCGGAACCCGGGCGACACGGCTGTCGCGATCCCGAAGCCACGGACCGCGAAGAAGCTCGCCAAGCCGCCGCTCTTCAAGGTTCTGTTGCACAACGACAACTACACCACCATGGAATTCGTGGTTGAGGTCCTCCAGACGATCTTTCATCACGACCTCGAGCGGGCCACGCGGATCATGCTGCACGTGCACCAGCGCGGCGTCGGGGTGGCCGGCACGTATCCGATGGACGTCGCGGAGACCAAGGCGGAGAAGGTGATGGCTCTTGCGCGGGCGGCGGAGTTCCCCCTCCTCTGCACGGTCGAGCCGGAGTAGGAGCAGATGGTGACGGTCACGAAGGAGCTTCAGCTCACACTGCAGGCGGCGGTGGCCGAAGCGAAGAAGCGCCGCCACGAGTACGTCACGCTGGAGCACCTGCTCCACGCGATGACGAAGGACAAGGTGGCGACCGAGATCCTCCTCGCGTGCGGCGCGGATCTCGACCTGCTCGCCCGCGAGCTCGAGGACTACCTCGACCGGACCCTCGAGTCGCTGCCCAACCGGACGCAGGACCCGGAGCAGACGGCCGCGTTCCAGCGCGTCCTCCAGCGGGCGGCGTGGCACGTCCAGGGATCGGGCCGCACCGAGCTCAACGCGGGCGACGTCCTCGTCGCCATCACGCGCGAGCGGGGCTCGCACGCCGTCTACCTCCTCGAGCGGCAGGGCGTCCGCCGGCTCGACATCCTCTCTTACATCTCGCACGGCGTCGCCAAGGACGGCGGCACGGGCGGCGATGAGGACCCGGAGGGCGGCGAAGGAGGCGAGGAGGCGCCGCGCACGGTCCGCGATCCGTTCCGCGCCTTCACGGTGAACCTGGTCGAGCGCGCCGCGAAGGGGCTCATCGACCCGCTCATCGGCCGGCGCCCCGAGATCGAGCGCACCATCCAGGTGCTGTGCCGCCGCCGCAAGAACAACCCGGTGTTCGTCGGCGAGCCCGGGGTCGGCAAGACCGCCATCGTGGAGGGGCTCGCGCTCGCCATCCACGACAAGCGCGTCCCGAAGGTGCTCGCCGACGCGAAGATCTTCTCGCTCGACATGGGCGCGCTGCTCGCCGGCACCAAGTTCCGCGGCGAGTTCGAGCAGCGCCTGAAGGGCGTCATCGCGGGCGTGAAGAAGACGCCGGGCGCCATCCTCTTCATCGACGAGATCCACACCATCGTCGGCGCGGGGGCGACCACCGGCAGCTCGATGGACGCCTCGAACCTCCTCAAGCCCGGCCTCGCCTCGGGCGAGCTGCGCTGCATCGGCTCGACGACGTTCCACGACTACAAGCAGACCTTCGACCGCGATCACGCGCTCGCGCGCCGCTTCCAGAAGATCGAGGTGCACCAGCCGACGGTGGAGGAGACGGTCAAGATCCTCCACGGGCTGAAGAAGGTGTACGAGGAGCACCACGGCGTCACCTTCAGCCACAAGGCGCTGCGAGCCGCGGCGGAGCTGTCGGCGAAGCACATCAACGACCGCCAGCTCCCCGACAAGGCGATCGACGTCCTCGACGAGGCCGGCGCGTTCGACCGCATGCGCGCCGAGGGCAAGCGCCACTTCAAGATCACGGCCCGCGACGTCGAGCGGGTGGTGGCGAAGATCGCGAAGATCCCGGAGCGCACGGTCTCGGCCGACGACGAGCTGGCGCTCGCGAATATCGAGCCCGAGCTGAAGAAGGTCATCTTCGGCCAGGACAAGGCCATCAACGCCATCGCGAGCGCCATCAAGCTCTCGCGCTTGGGCCTCGGCAGCCCCGAGAAGCCCATCGGCAGCTTCCTCTTCTCCGGCCCGACCGGCGTCGGGAAGACCGAGCTCGCGAAGCAGCTCGCGCGCGTGCTGGGCGTCGAGTTCCTGCGCTTCGACATGACGGAGTACCAGGAGAAGCACACCGTCTCGCGCCTCATCGGCGCGCCGCCTGGGTACGTCGGCTTCGACCAGGGCGGGCTCCTCACGGACGCGATCCGGAAGACGCCCTACTCCGTGCTGGTGATGGACGAGATCGAGAAGGCGCACCCCGACATCTACAACATCCTGCTCCAGGTGATGGACCACGCGACGCTGACCGACAACAACGGTCGCAAGGCGGACTTCCGCCACATCGTCCTCATCCTGACGACGAACGCCGGCGCGCACGAGCTCAGCTCGCGCAAGCTCGGCTTCGGCGCCGACGAGTCGGCCCCCGGCAACGCGCGCAGCGCCATCGAGAAGACCTTCAGCCCCGAGTTCCGCAACCGCCTCGACGCGTGGGTCTCGTTCGACGCGCTGCCGCCCGAGGTCATCCGCAGGGTGGTCGACAAGCAGGTGAAGGAGCTCGGTGAGCAGCTCGCCGAGAAGAAGATCGCGATCGAGCTGACGGAGCAGGGCCGCGTCTGGCTGGCCGAGCACGGCTTCGACAAGACCATGGGCGCGCGCCCGATGGCGCGCCTCATCCAGAACGAGGTGAAGAAGCCGCTCGCCGAGAAGATCTTGTTCGGCGAGCTGAGGAACGGCGGCAAGGTCCGCATCGCCGTCCGTGGCGCGGAGCTCCACCTCGAGATCGTGCCCGCCCCGGCGCCGGCGCCGGCTCCGGTCCCGGCCTAGGCGGCCGCGGTCCCGGCCTTGGACACGACCCGCGACGTGAAGAGATCGCCCGCGTGCGGCGAGACGCACCCGATGTAAGCTCTTCGCCGATGCGTGCAGACCGCGATCCGGCCCTCGCGCCGCGGGCCACGGGCGCCGACAGCCCTTCGCGGGCCGCGCTCGCCGCCCGCCTCCTGCGCGCCCACCAGTGGGTGAAGAACCTCCTGGTCTTCGTCCCCGTCGTGGCCGCGCACCGCCTCGAGCGCGACCTCCTCGCTCGCGCCGCCGTGGCGTTCCTGGCCTTCTGCCTGTGCGCGTCGAGCGCCTACGTC
>WNGF01005216.1_pt1 | contig 17677 bp, 18 predicted proteins | sample 5400641 | NCBI WGS metagenome assembly WNGF01 (sample SAMN13153371, study PRJNA577476) | soil metagenome | isolation source: 80 cm soil or saprolite under grassland replicate 2 | place: USA:California | collected 2016-06-15
GGTCCTCCGCCGGGTATTCGACGAGCTCGGGCAATCGCCCGTGCCCGCGACGGAGTGGCGCTCGGTCCTTGATCGGCTCAGCCCAGACCTCGTGACGAAGCTCGTCGGTGTGTCCCCGGCGAGCGTGCGCCGGTACGCGGGCGGCGCGCGACGGACACCGGACGCCGTGGCCGAGCGCCTGCACTTTCTCGCGCTCGTGACAGCCGATCTCGCCGGAAGCTACAACGATTTCGGCATCCGGCGGTGGTTCGAGCGGCCGCGGCCGCAGCTCGACATGCGCAGCCCCGCCCAGCTCCTGCGCGGCGAGTGGCACGCTGACAACGAGGGACCCCAGCGGGTGCGTGAGCTCGCACGCGCGTTGACCGGCCCGCTCGGGACATGATCGTCTATCGCCGGTGCGCCGGGGCGTTTCCCTTTCTGTGGGAAACGGCGGACCAGCCCCCGGCGCGCTGGCACGCCGCGGCCGAGGGGCCGGCGCACTATTTCGCAGACACGCCCGACGGCGCCTGGGCGGAGTTCCTGCGGCATGAGCACATCACTGACCCGGAGGACCTCGGGGGCGTGCGCGAGACGGTCTGGGCCATCGAGATCCCGGACGACCTCGCGCTCGCGGCCCCTTCGCTCGACGACGCGACGCTCACGGGCGACGAGCGCACATACCCCGACTGCCAAGAAGAAGGGCGACGGCTGCGCGCGGATGGCGCCGAGGGACTGCGCACGGTCTCGGCCGCGTTGCGTCCCGCCGGTGCGACGGGTTGGCGTGTCGATGCGGGCCTCCGCGAGGGGACGCCGCGCGACGGCCGGGTGATCGTGCTGTACCGGCGTCGCCCGACGCTCGACGGGTGGCGAGCCTGTGCTGAAGGACGACCCGCAGCCCACCTGCTGAGCAGGGTCCGCTACCTCCGCTAGGAGTGCCTCTCGGCTTCGGCCCGGGGCCGGTCATGTTCGGCCACCAGACTGGCCCGGCGATCGATCACGTCTTGTCACCCATCCCAGTAGATACGCGAGAGGCGCGCGCGGGTCGTACCGGGCGTCGACCCGATGCGTCAGCGCCGATGCGTCGCGACGAGCAGCAGATGCGTCAGCGCCGATGCGTCGCGACGAGCAGCAATCCGCCGTCGATGGTGACGCTCGCTTCGCGAGCGGTGAGCTCGTTGCTCACGCCCCGGCTCGGGCCGCGCACGAGATCCTGGCCGTCCAACCGGTAGCGCAGCCCCGCGGTCCGTATGCCGCTCGCGCGTTCGCTCAGCGGGACAAGTGTCACCAGGTCGCCGGTCGCACCCTCGAGGACGATCGTCCCGGGCCCGCGCAGCAGGGTCACCGCATCGCGCTCCGTGACGAGCGCGAGACCGAGCGATGCGTACGCCGGATGCGCGAGCAGCATGAGGTTGCCGATCGCGTGGTCGGTCCGCGCGCCGCCGAACGCCCCGGCGACGGTGATCTCGTCGGCCCCACGCGCGATCGCCGCGTCGAGCGCGAGCTCGGCATCGGTCCGGTCCTTCTCCGCGGGATGGGCCTCGATCGCGATCCCCTTTCGCTCGAGATCCGTCCGGTCACGGGGCGCGAGCGAATCGAGATCGCCGACGACGAGGTCGGGCGCTCGCCCAGCCTCGAGCAATCGCGCGGCCGCGCCATCCGCGGCGACGACCAGGTCGTGCTTCTCGGCGAGCGACGCGAGCCACTCCACGGGGCCGCCGGGATCGCCATTCAGCACGACGAGCGCGCGCACCGCGGCAGCGTACGACGCGTGCCGAACGCTGGACCGGATCGGTTCGGTGGGACGCGCTCGAGCCTTTCAGGCCCTCTGGCCGCGCATCACCGGCACCGCCGCGACGACCGCCGCCGCTTGCGTCGCGAGGATGATCGCGATCACGAGTGGGATGGAGCGGTCGTACGCGATCCCGAGCGCCGAGCTTCCCGCGAACCACGCGAGCCCGTAGACCGTGTTGAAGATGCCGTAGGCCGTGCCACGCGATCGCGGTGCCACCATGTGCGCGACGGCCGCGCGGACGGTGGAGCCCTGCGCGCCGAGGACCAATCCCCACAGCACGAGGCCGGCCGCGAGGGTCGCCGGTGTGTCGGAGAAGATGAGGAACGGCGTGAGCGCGGTCACGATCGGCACGGCCAGCACGGAGCGCAGGCCGACGCGGTCGAAAAGCAAGCCGCCGCCGAGCGCCGCCGCCACGCTCACACCGGTCGCGATCGCGAAGAAGAGGGGCACGACCGGCTCGGACAGCACGTGGCGCACGGTGGCGTGGTACGAGATGAGCGAGAAGTGCGCGAAGCCGGCCACCGTGAGCGCCGCGAAGATCGCGTAGAACGTCAGGGCGCGGCGGTCGGTCACGGCGCTGCTATGTTCTTCGGATCGCTCGGGGTGCGGGTAGCGACGGCGGGCGACCGTGAGCGCGACGAGAGACGCGAGCGCCGGGAAGGCGAGGAGCGCGAACGCACTCCGATAGGTCCCGCCGAGGAACAGGATGAGCGAGACCGCGAGCGGCCCCAGCAAACCGCCGATCTGGTCCATCGCCTCGTGGAGGCCGAACGCCCAACCGGCGCCGAGGCGGCTGCTCGCGGCAGCGAGCATCGCGTCGCGCGGCGGCGTGCGAATGCCCTTGCCGAATCGCTCGGTCACCACGAGCGCCGCCGCGACGGGCCAGCTGCCGGCGAGCGCGAGCGCCGGCACCGAGATGAGGTTGACGGTGTAGCCGGCGAAGGTCACCGGCCAGTAGCCGCGAAGGCGGTCGACCGCATACCCGGACCCGAGCCGAACGACGTAGCCAACGAGCTCGCCCGCGCCGCTCGCGACGCCGACGATGGTCGCGTTCGCGCCGAGCGTGGCGAGGTACGGACCGACGATGCTCCAGCCGCCCTCGTAGGTCATGTCGCCGAGCAGGCTGACGAACCCGAGGAGGATCACGAACGAACGGGCAGCGCTTCGCGCACCGACGTCACCCGCTGCCGCTCGCTCGGTCACGGCTCCAGGTTGCTTCCGGCGATCAGCGTGGCTGCATCAGCCTTCTGCGGCGCGGTCTCGCGCGGCTGACTAGCGAATGAGAACGCGAGCGCGACGAGCCACAGCGCCAGGGCGACGTGCGCGACGGCGAACGACGGCTGGGCGAGCACGTCGGCGAGGGGGCGCGACATGACCGACCCGAGGACCGGTGAGAACGCCTCGATCGGGACCAGGACGAACGCGACCGCCCCGAGCACCGCCGTCGCCGCGCCGAACGCCCGCGGCAGCGTGCCCGTGTCGAGGGCCATCTTGCCGATCGTCCACCACCACAGGCCGAGCGCGAAGAGCGACGCGGGCCGGACATCGACGTTCGCGGATCCGGCGAGTCCGATGGTCGCCACGGCGGCACCTGAGATCGTTCCGAGGATCGCCCCGCTCTGCCGATGGACGGCGTTCCGGACGTGCAGCACGGCCACGGCAGGCAGGAGCAGGCCGTACGCCACGGCGGTGAGCGCGTCGTAGAGGTACGGATACGCGAGATCGCCGACGGCGACGACCGCGAGGTGGGCGACGCCGGCGATGGTCGCCCACAGAGCGGCCTTGCGGGCCGCGTCTACCTCGTGCCGGTCGACGACTTCTTCTGGCCCTTCTCGTCGTACTCGTAGAAGCCCTTGCCGGTCTTGGTCCCGAGGCGCCCCGCCAGCACCATGCGCTTGAGCAGCGGGGGCGGCGCCATGCTCGGGTCCTTGAATTCGTCGAAGAACACGTTCGCGACGTGGAGGTTGATGTCGAGGCCGGTGTAGTCGAGGAGCTCGAACGGGCCCATCGGATGGCGAAGGCCGAGCTTCACCGCCGTGTCGATCTCCTCGACCGTCGCGACGCCCTGCTCGAGGGCGCGGATCGCGCCGAGGAGATACGGGACCATGAGCCGGTTCACGATGAACCCCGGCGTGTCCTGGCAGACGACCCCGGTCTTCCCGAGCGAGGCGACGAGCTCACGGAGCGTCGCGATGGTCGCGTCGCTCGTCGTGATCGCCCGGACGATCTCGACGAGCGGCATGACCGGGGCGGGATTGAAGAAGTGCAGGCCCGCGAAGCGATCGGGGCGCTTCGTCGCGGCGGCCATCTCGACGATCGTCAGGCTCGAGGTGTTGGAGGCGAAGATCGTCCGCTCGGGGCAGAGCCGATCGAGCTCGGCGAACAGCGCCTTCTTCGGCTCGATCTCCTCGACGATGGCCTCGATGACGAGATCGACGTCCTTGAGATCGGCCAGCTCGGTCGTTCCGTGCATCCGCGCGCGCGCCGCCTTGGCGTCGTCCTCGCTCATCCGGCCGGCCTTCACGATCCGCGCGAGCGACGAGTCGACCCGACCGAAGCCCCGGTCGATGAGCGGCTGCGCGACCTCGCGCACGATCGTCCGGTAGCCGGCCTGGGCGCACACCTGCGCGATGCCGGAGCCCATCAGGCCGAATCCCACGACGCCGACCGAGCGGATGCTCAGCGGCGCACGCTCGTCATCGTTCCGCAATCACGTCCCTCGCTTTCGTTCCGAGCGCGCATCATAGGGACAGTTTTTTCCGTACGATGCAGCCGTGCCCAAAGCCCCCGATTACGTCGGACCCGGGCCGGTCGCCGTCTCGTTCCAGGTCAACGGCGACGCCGCCACCGTCCACGTGCCGCCGCATCGGACGCTGCTCGACACGCTCCGCGGCACTCTCGGGCTCACCGGCGCGAAGCGGGTCTGCGACGAGGGCGCCTGCGGCGCGTGCACGGTCCTCGTCGACGGGCGTCCGGTGTACGCGTGCATGACCCTCGCGATCGCGTGCGAAGGCCGCCACGTCGAAACGGTGGAGGGGCTCTCCGAGGACGGCTCGCTGCATCCGCTCCAGCGGGCGTTCATCGAGGAGGACGCCTACCAGTGCGGCTTCTGCACGCCGGGCCAGCTCATGTCCTGCGTCGCGCTCCTGCGTGAGAAGCCCGCGCCGACCGAAGCCGACGTGCTCCGCGCCGTCACCGGGAACCTCTGCCGCTGCGGCGCGTATCCGAACATCGTCGCGGCCGCGCTGAGCGCGGCGAAGCGATCGGCGAAGCGATGAGCTCGCGCATCGTCAAGACGCGCGTCGAGTTCGAAGGCGACATCAGCGAGGAGGTCGCGCTCGTCCACGGCCGGGACCTGCCGTCGTGGGAAGCCGGCGCGGAGCTCATGACCGTGGGGAAGCCGGCCGGGCGCGTCGACGGCGTGGCCCGGGTCAGCGGGCGGGCGCGCTACACGCAGGACATCTACCTGCCCGGAATGCTCTACGCGCGCATGCTGCGCAGCCCGTATCCGCGCGCGCGGGTGCGCCGCGTCGACGCGAGCCGCGCGCTCGCGCTGGCCGGCGTGCACGGCGTGATGCATCGCTTCAACGCCCCGAAGGCCGCCTTCCGCGGCGAGGAGACGATCTTCCGCGAGGAGGTCCGCTTCGCCGGCGACGAGGTCGCCGCCGTCGCCGCGGTCGACGAGGACGTCGCGGCCGAAGCGCTGCGGCTCATCGACGTCGACTACGAGCTCCTGCCCTTCGTCGTCGACCTCGAAGAGGCGATCCGCGACGACGCCCCGCGGATCGCCGACAAAGGCAACGTCAGCGAGGAGGCGAAGCACGACCGTGGCGATGTGAAGGCCGCCTTCTCGTCGGGGACGGCGGTGATCGACGCGACGTATCGCACGTCGACACAGCTGCACAACTGCTTGGAGACGCACAGCGCGGTGGCCAGCTGGGACGGAGACGAGCTGACCGTGTGGGAATCGACGCAGCACATCTTCGCGGTCCGCGAGGCGCTCCGGAACGCGCTCAAGCTGCCGTACGCGAAGATCCGGGTGATCTGCGATTACATGGGCGGGGGATTCGGCTCCAAGGGCGGTGCCGGGAAGTACACGATCGTCGCCGCCATCTTCGCCCGCCAGCTCGGGCGTCCCGTTCGCTGCGTCCTGACCCGCGACGAAGAGAACCTCGCCGCGGGCAACCGCTCCGCCACGCTCCAGAAGATCCGGATCGCCGCGTCCGGCAAGCGTATCTCGGCGGTCGAGCATCTCTCGTGGTCGAACGCCGGCCAGGGCCGCTGGATCGCGAACCCGACCGGCCCGACGAACGGCCTCTACGACATCGCCAACGTGCGCTCGCGCTCCTACCGCGTCCTGACGAACGTCGGCGCGCTCTCCTCGTTCCGCGCGCCGGGGTACGTCGAGGGCGCGTTCGCGTTCGAGTCGGCGATCGACGAGCTCGCCGATCGGATCGGCGAGGATCCGCTCGCGCTCCGGCGCCGCCACGCCGGCCGAGCGTCGGACCCGCTCACGGGGATGCGCTACTCGCTCAAGCGGCTCGTGCGCTGCTACGACATCGGCGCGGAGGCGATCGGCTGGCGGCATCGCCGGGCCGGAGGCGCGCGCGGGAGCGCCGCGCACCGCCGGCGCGGCTACGGCATGGCCTCCCAGCTCTGGGGTGGAAGCGGCATGCCGCCGGCGTACGTCACCGTTCATGTCAATCCGGACGGAACGGTGGTCGCTCGATCAGGGACGCAGGACATCGGCACGGGCACCCGCACGGTCGTGGCGCAGATCGTCGCCGAGGAGCTCGGCGTCGAGCTCGGCGCGGTCCGGGTCGAGATCGGCGACACGAACGACGCGTACGCGCCGATCTCGGCCGGTTCGCTGACCGTCGCCTCGGTCGGCCCGGCGGCGCGGCTCGCCGCCGCGGACGCGCGCGCCCAGCTCCTCGAGGCCGCGGCCGGACTGTTCGAGACGCCGGCGAGCGAGCTGCGGATCGAACGTGGCTCGGTCGTCGGGCGGGGCCGGCGGACGCCGCTCGGCGAGATGCTCGGCGAGATCCAGAATTTCACGGTGATCGGGAAGGGCGCGCGTCATCCGAATCCGGACGGGCTCGCCCTGAAGACCTTCGGCGCGCATTTCGCGCAGGTCGAGGTCGACACCGGGACGGGCGAGATCGTCGTCGAGCGGATCGTCGCGGTCCACGACATCGGCCGCGTCGTGAACCCGCTCACCGCCGCGTCGCAGGTCGAGGGCGGCGTGATCCAGGGGCTCGGCTTCGCGCTGAGCGAAGAGCGGATCGTCGACCGTCCGACCGGACGGGTCGTGAACGGTAACTTGGAGGGATACAAGGTGCCGACCGTCCGCGACGTGCCCGAGATCGTCGTCCGGTTCGTCGACGAACCCGACCGGCGAGCGAACAACATCGGCGCGAAGGGGCTTGGCGAGCCGCCGATCATCCCTGCTGCCGCGGCCGTCGCGAACGCGGTGGGCAACGCGATCGGCGTCCACGTGCGCACGGCACCGATGACGCCGGCTCGGGTCCTCGAGGCGCTGGCGCTCCGGTGAGGCCCTTCGAATACGCGCGGCCGACCGAGCTCGGCGACGCGCTGCGCCTCGTCCGCGCGGGCGGCGTGCCGCTCGCCGGCGGCACGGACCTGCTCGGCCTCATGAAGGACGGCATCGAGGCGCCCGCGCGGCTCGTCGATCTCCGCGACGTCGCGGCGCTCCGTGGGTGGTCGCGCACGCGCGGCAAGGGCCTGCGGATCGGCGCGCTCGTGCCGCTCGTCGAGCTCGAGAGCTCGGCGGAGCTGGCCGCGGCGCTCCCCATCGTCGCCGAAGCACTCGGGCCGGCCGCGACCGCCCAGCTCCGGACCATGGGCACCCTCGGCGGCAACCTGCTCCAGCAGAACCGCTGCTGGTACTTCCGCGATGAGGGATATCCGTGCTGGCGGAAGGGCGGCGTGCGCTGCTTCGCCCTCGAGGGCGACGACCGGCTGCACGCGATCCTCGGCGCGGAGGAGTGCGTCGCCGTCGCACCGTCCGACCTGGCGCCGGCGCTCATCGCGTTCGACGCCGAGGCCACGCTCGACGGCGCCCGAGGGACGCGGAGCCTGCCGCTCGTCGATCTGTACGTCGTGCCGCATGGCCGCGTACGCCGGGAGCACAGCATCGTCGCGGGAGAGCTCCTCACCGAGATCCGGATCCCTGAGAACGCGCTCGGCCGGCGCGGCGCGTTCGCGAAGGCCATGGAGCGCAAGGGGTGGAGCTTCGCGCTCGTCTCCGTCGCGGTTTCGACGAAGCTGCGCGAGGGCGTCGCCCGTGACGCGCGGATCGTCCTCGGCGGCGTGGCGCCGGTGCCGTGGCGCGCGCGGGAGGCCGAGCGCCTGCTCGAAGGGCGCGCGCTCGACGAGCCGGCGTGCTCGGCGGCCGCCGATGCCGCGCTCGAGGCCGCCCAGCCGCTCAAGCAGAACGGCTACAAGGTGCCGCTCGCCCGCGAGCTGATCCGCCGGACGCTCCGCCGGCTCGCGTGACCGCCGAGCCCGGGCTCGTCCGGCTCGAGCTCGAGAACCAGATCGCGGCGAGCCGCGCATTCCTCGCGAGCGACCCGCTGCTCGCCGAGCGCTACGGGCTCGGGGTGAGGACCGTCGCGTCGCTCCAGTGCTCGCGCTGCCGGGTCTGGCCCGTTCCCCTCTTCAACCGCGCGATCGGCGCCGGCGTTCTCGCGCCGCTCGACGAGGCCGGGCTCGACGCGATCGTCCGCCACTACGCCGCGGCCGGAGGTACGGCGTGCGTCGAGGTATACGAGGGCATCACGCCCGCCGAAGTGACGGAGCTGCTCGAGCGGAGCGGCTTCACCCGCCAGGAGGGCGGCCTGGAGTCGCACGTCCTCGAGACCGAGCAGCCGCCCGCCACCGGTCCGATCGCGGCGACGGTACGGCGCTGCGGCCCGGAGGAGCACGGGCGATTCGCGCGGCTGGTCCGTGATGGCTTCGAGGCGGCCGGCGAGCCCGGCTCGTTCTTCGAGGAGGCCACCGCGTCGTCGCTTCGCGCGCTCGGCGACGCGGGCGCCGCGTTCATCGCGACCGTCGACGACGCGGATGCCGGCACGGGCGAGCTGCTCCTCACCCCGCGAGTCGCGGGCCTCTACTCCGGCAGCGTGCTGCCGCCGTTCCGCGGGCGCGGGATCCAGCACGCGCTCATCGCCGCGCGCGTGGCCGAAGGCCTCGCCCGTGGCCGCCGGATCTTCGTGTCGCAGACGGATCCCGACAGCCCGAGCGGTCACAACCTCCACGACCTCGGATTCCGGACGCTCTACCGCGCCACCTGGTACGTGCGGCCGCCGTGAACCGCTGGCACGCCCGAGGCGCGACCGCGCCTCAGGCCGACGGGCAGGCCGGTCATCCACGCGAGGCGATCGAGCTCTCGGCCGACGAGGCTCGACGGCTCGCCCTGCTTGCCCAGGCGCTCAGTGGTACCCCGGATCGGGTCGGCGGTGTGCCGTCGATGCTCCGCCGGCTCGGCGCCGTGCAGCTCGACACGATCTCGGTGCTGGCGCGCTCGCACGAGCTCGTCGCGTACGCCCGGCTCGGCGCGGTCGGGCGCGCCGCGGTCGAGGACGCGTACTGGGGCCGGCCGGCGCGCGCCTTCGAGGCGCTCGCCCACGCGATGTGCATCCTGCCGATCGAGCTCTGGCCGCATTTCGCCGCGCGGCGCAGGCGCAGCGCGCGCTGGGTGCATCCCCGACGTCCGCCGGACGCTCGCGTGATGCGCCGGGTCGTCGACGAGCTCCGGGCACGCGGGCCGCTCACCGCGACCGATCTCGGCGGGTCGCGGAGCCGGGCCCCTCGGCCGGCCACGGTCTGGTGGCACTGGTCGGCCGAGAAGATCGCGCTCGAACGGCTGCTCGCGATCGGCACCGTCGCCTGCGTCGAGCGGCGCGCCTGGCGACGGGTGTACGACCTCGCCGACCGCGCGATCCCGGCCCGGCTGCGGGCCATCGAACACGACGATCCGACCTGTCAGGCCACGCTCGTCGCCTTGGCGGCGGACCGGCTCGGCGTCGGTACGCTCGCCGATCTCGCCGGCTACTTCGGCGGGATGACCAGGGTCGAGGCCGTCGCCGCGGTCGAACGGGCGCGGCTCACCGCGGTCCGCGTGCGCGGCTGGGACGAGCCGGCGTGGATGGCGCCCACCGCGCTCGCGGCGCTGTCGGCCGGCCGTCTCGGCCGGGCCGGCCCGCCGACGCTCCTCTCGCCGTTCGACTCGCTGGTCTGGGATCGTCCCCGGGCGGCGCGGATCTTCGGGTTCACGCATCGCCTGGAGGCGTACGTGCGTGCGCCCGACCGCGTGCACGGTTACTTCGCCATGCCGGTCCTTGCCCGGGGCAGGCTCGTCGGGCGGGTCGACCCCGGCCGCGACGGCACGACCCTGCTCGCGAAACGCGCGAGCGGCGAGCCCGCGGTGGCCCCGGAGATGGCCCGCGCGCTCGTGGCCGCGGCCGAGTGGGTGGGATGCGATGACGTCTCGGTGCTCGAGGCCAGGCCGGCCTCGCTGCGGCCAGCGTTGCGCGCGGCCCTACGCGCGCTGCGGTGACGACCTTCGCGCTGGTCCTCGTCCTCGCGTCGGCCGTGGCGCATGCGACATGGAACCTCTTCGCGAAGCGATCGGCCGGCGGCGTGCCCTTCATCTGGCTGGCCCTGACGCTCGCGATCCCGATCTACGCGCCGTTCGCCGCGCTCGTGCTCCTGCTCACCGCTCCGCGGATCGGCCCGGGCGAGCTCGCGTTCATGCTCGGCAGCTCCGCGCTGCATGTGGGCTACTTCGTCTTCCTTCAGCGCGCGTACCGCATCGGCGATCTGTCGGTCGTCTATCCGATCGCGCGTGGGACCGGTCCGGTGCTTTCGACCGCGGCGGCGATCGCAGTCTTCGGCGAGCGGCCGACGCCGCTCGCGCTGGCGGGCGCCGTCGCGATAGCGGCGGCCGTCTTCGTCCTGGCCGGCGACCCGCGTGCCCTGCGACGCAGCGCTCGCGGCGGCGCGATCGGCTACGCGCTCCTGACGGGACTGACGATCGCGGCGTACACGCTCTGGGACAAGCGCGGCGTGGGGGTGCTGCTCGTCCCGCCGCTCCTCTACGACTGGGTCGTCAACGTGGGCCGCTCGCTGCTCCTCGCGCCTTTCGCCGCGTCGCGCTGGACGGAGGTCCGCGCCGAGTGGGCCGCGAACCGCGGAAGCGTCCTCGCCGTCGCGGTGCTCTCGCCGCTCGCGTACATCCTCGTGCTCAGCGCGCTGGCCGTGAGCCCGGTGAGCTACGTCGCACCGGCGCGCGAGACAGGCATCCTCATCGGCTCCCTCATGGGCGCGCGCGTCCTCGCCGAGGGCGACGCTCGGCGGCGGGGGCTTGCCGCGGCCGCCATGGTCGCGGGCGTGATCGCGCTCGCCCTCGGGTAGACGACGCGTCATGCCGTTGTCGAGCGGCTTCCTGACCGCGCGAATGCCGGATGGTCCAGGCGCCTGCTCGGGCGATGATAACTGGTTATCATTTTGATGCCAACATGATAATGAGTTAGCCCGTCTCATGCGCACGGGACGTTCGTATGGGAGGCAAGGCAATGGCGAGGCGGCAGAGCGCCAGGACGAGCTTTTGGCAGCGATCGAGGCGTGGTCCCTGGCCTGAGGCGGTGATCGGACGACTGACGCGCGCGCTCGAGACGATCGTGCGCGCCGCTCGAGAAGAACCCGAGGTGATCGCCGTCATTGTCTTCGGGTCCTACGCGCGCGGGGACTTCGGCCGCAAGTCGGACCTGGACCTGCTCGTGCTCTTTCCGGGACACGCGCAGCGTGAGCGCACGCCGACGGCCATCCGGATCCGCGAGGCGATCAGCCGGGTCGAGACGGATGAGCGGCTGCCGATGCACCTCGCGCCGCTTCTCGTAGGCGTTGAGGATCGCGCGACCCTAACGAACGAGCTGCTGCACGACATCTGGCGTGATGGTCTGGTGCTTCATGCCGATGCATCGGCACTGGCGCTCCTGCGGCCCGAGGGGCTGACACCATGGGCGATCTTCCGGTTCTCGGTCCGAAACAGCGCCAGCGATCGTGTTCGCCTCAGTCGTCGGCTTCACGGTCTCACCAAGGGTGCGGGCCTCATCCAACCCCCAGCGCTCACACTCGGGCGCGGCGCGGTGCTCGTCCCTGCGGCTCAGCAGGATGCGGTGCGCGCCGCGCTCGACGACGCCGGCGCGACCTACGACGAGCTCGCGATCTGGCGCGCCGCGTAGTCAGCAAGCCCGCGGCGGACCGCCATGGCAATTGACTGCCGCAGCTCTGCGGCAGAAGGACGCCGTCGACCGATCGTCCGGGCTTGACACGGGCATCGACCTCATAAGCGCTTGGACGGAATACTGTCCCGCTGTGGGGGACGGGCTGCTGCTCGAAGCGCAGCGGGTCGAGCGCGCCATCGCGCGGGTGCGCTGGGGCGCGGCCGCCCTGGAGTTCTTCCTCGGCCCGCTCTTCCCCAACCTGTCCCTGGCCGGCGTCTTCCTCCTGGGCGCGCTCATCGTCGCGTACAACGTCGCGACCCTCTGGGCCTCAGCCCGAGCGACGTCGCTGCGCATCCACCGCCGGGTCGCCGAGTTGGCGTTCGCCGGTGACCTCCTCGCCCTGTCGCTCGGGATGCTGCTCTTCTCGAGCGACCTCCTCTGGACCACGTACTTCCTCGGCACCATCGTGATCGTGGCCGGGGCGTTCCGGTTCGGCACCGCGGGCACCGTCAGCGCGACGGTCGTCATCTCGTCCGCGTACCTCGCCGTCGCCGCCTTCAGGCAGATCGCCTTCGGCTTCGCGCTCGAGCCGGAGCGCGCGCTGTTCAACCTGTCGATGTTCGTGTTCACGGGGCTGCTGATGGACCGCTCGCTCCGCGATGCCCGCCAGGTCCGTGAGGAACGCGAGCAGCTGATCACGCGCCTCGAGCGGCGCGTCGCGGAGGACGCGGCACTGGCCCAGGTGATGCGGATCGTCGGCGGGGTACCGTCGGCCGAGGCGGTCGTGCCGGCGATCCTCCGCGCGAGCCGCGACGTGCTCCGGTTCGATCGGGCCACGGTCTTCGTGGCCGACGAGGATCTCGGCGAGTACCGGCCCCTGCACCGGATGGGGGCCGACGCCGCGGCCGAGGCCGTACCGCCGCCGCGCTTCAAGCTGGGCGAGGGGCTCGTCGGCACGGCGATGGCGAGCGACTCGACGCTCGTCGTGCCGAACGTCCTCGTCGATCCCGGCTATGTCGCGCGCGACGGCGACGAGCCCCGCGCGGTGATCCTCGTGCCGCTCCGCGTCGGCGGCCGCGCCGTCGCGGTGTTCTCGCTCTCGCGCGCGCTGCCCGACATCTTCGTCCCGGACGACGTCCGTCTCGCCGAGACGGTCGCCGGGCTCATCGCGCAGGTCCTCGAGAACGACCGGCTCTTCGCGGAGGCGAGCCAGGCCGAGGCACTCCGTGGCGCGGACAAGATCAAGGACGAGTTCCTCGCGACCGTGAGCCACGAGCTCCGCACGCCGCTCACCGTGATCGGCGGGTCGCTCGAGCTCCTGCGCCGCGGCGCCGCCCGCGACCGGGAACATCTGCTGGCGCAGGCCTCGCGACATGTCGAGCGCCTCGAGCGGACCGTCCAGGATCTCCTCGACCTCGCGCACCTGCAGCAGGCGAAGATCGTGCTCGAGCGCGAGTACCTGCCGTGCGACGCGATCCTGCGCGAGGCCGCCGCCGCGCACGCGCTCGTCGCCGAACGGCGGCGCCAGCGGATCGAGGTCGACTGCGCCGACGGGCTCCCCGCGGCGTTCGTCGATCGACGACGCGTCCAGCAGCTCCTCGGGAATCTCATCGCGAACGCGATCCGCTACGCCCCCGAGGGCAGCACGATCCGCCTGGTCGCCGCCGCGAACGACGGACACCTGTCGTTCCGCGTCTCCGACGAGGGCCCGCCGATCCCCCGCGCGGAACGGGAACGGCTGTTCGACAAGTTCTATCGCCGGCCCACCCATCGCGACGTGCCGGGCGGCTCGGGGCTGGGGCTCGCGATCGCGAAGACCCTCGCCGAGCTCCACGGGGGAGGCATCCGGCTCGAGGACGCCGGGCCGACCGGCAACGTGTTCGTGGTCGAGCTGCCGGCGTGAAGGTCCTCGTCGTCGATGACGAGCCCGACGTCGCCGGCCTGGTGGCCATGGGGATCACCTATCAGCGGCCGGCGTACGAAGTGCGTGAATGCCACAGCGGCGAGGCCGCGCTCGAACGGGCGGCGGAGGGGTGGGACCTCATCGTCCTCGATCTCTCCATGCCGCAGCCGGACGGGTTCGCGGTCCTCCGGACGCTCCGCGAGGCCGGCAGCGACGTGCCGATCATCGTGCTCACCGCCCGCGGCGCCGAGGGCGATCGGGTCCGCGGGCTCGAGCTCGGCGCCGACGATTACGTCACCAAGCCGTTCAGCCACAAGGAGCTCGTCGCGCGCATCGACGCGGTGATGCGCCGCTACCGCGCCGGTGCCGAGACGTCGCGGACCCAGCTGCTGAGCCATGGCGACCTGCGGATCGACTTCGCCCAACGCCGGGTGAGCGTGCGCGGCCGCGACATCCCCTTGACCCCGACCGAATACAACCTTCTCTTCCAGCTCGCGACGAATGCCGGACGCGTGCTGACCCACGAGCAGCTGCTCGCGCGGGTGTGGGGTGAGGAGTACCGCGACGAGGTCCACTACCTGAAGGTGTACGTGGGGCGGCTGCGCACCAAGCTCGAGCGCGACCCCGCGAAGCCGGAGCTCATCCTCACCGTCCGCGGCGTCGGGTATGAGTTCCCGGCGGCCGCGTAGCCCTACGGCACGCTCTTCTTGCGGGCCTTCACCGAATCCACGACGCTCGCGACCCGCTTCGCCCGGGTGTCCTCGCGTTTGGCGGCGGTGACCCAGGCGACCTCTTTCCTGCGGTCGGTGTACGCGAGCTTCGCGAAGACATCTCGCACGGCCGCCGCGGTGAGCGCCCGGGACAGGTCACGTGGGAGCTCCACCGTCCCTCGCGGACGAACCGGCTTGTCCGTGGCTCGGGCGCGTTTGACCGTGCTCACCCGCGTGAGGCTAGCGCGCACGTGCGGTGCGAGATGTGGAGGCCCGGCCTGGGGGACCGGGCCTCGCACGCGCGGGGGATACGACGAGCCTCGACGCGGCGCATCAAGCCGCGGTCAACGGCCGGTCAACGTTCGGTCAAAGCCCGTCGGGCCGGCGGCCAGCCACCCGCCGGCACAGCGTCGCCGCGCTCGATCGCAAGGAGCGCGCGCTTGGCCTCGAGGCCGCCGGCATAGCCGCCGAGCGAACCGTCGCTCGCGACGATGCGATGGCAGGGCACGATGATCGGCACCGGGTTCGCGCCGAGGGCCGCGCCGGCCGCGCGCGACGCGCGTTCGTTGCCCGCCCGATCGGCGATCGTCCGGTACGTCGTGACCGAGCCGAACGGGACACGTTTGGTCGCTTCGAGCACCCGGCGCTGGAACGCCGTCAGCCCCGCCAGGTCGACGTCCAAGTCGAACGCGGTCCGCCGCCCGGCGAAGTACTGCTCGAGCTCGCGAGCGAGCGGGGCCGAGCGCCGAGCGTCCGGGACGATGCCCGGCCCGTAGACCCGAACGAGCCGGCGCAGCTCGGCGGCCGACGGCTCCGGGCCGTAGTGGATCGTCGCGACCCCGCGCTCCGTGATCGCCACCCAGAGCGGCCCCAGGGGCGAGCTCAGGCGGTCGTAGCCGACGGTCGCGAGACCTTCCTTCTTCGCTCGCGCGACGAGCCGTTCACGCGCGTCCTCGATCAACGCTTCGATGCTCATGCCACCCCGGCCCTCACTTTCTTCAACGCGTCGCTGACGCGAGCCCGCGCCGCCACTTCGCTGCACTCGAGCGCTTCCGCGACCTCCGCGTAGGCGAGCCCCTGGACCTTTCGCAGCAGGAAGGCCGCGCGCTGGCCCGCCGGCAGCTCTCGGATCGCCGCCGCGAGGTCGACGAGGGTCACGTCGTCCCGCGCCGGCGCGGCGAGCGCGAGGTCGTCGGTGCTCGCCGTGACCCGGCGCGCGCGACGGCCGCGGTCGATCGCGCGGTTCGTCGCGATGCGGTACAGCCACGCGCGCTCGTTCCCCCGCCGCGGCGGCGGCCACGCCCGGAAGGCGGCGAGGAACGTGTCCTGGAACAGGTCCTCGGCGTCCGCGCGCTGTCCCGAGAGCCGGAGCGCATAGGCGAAGAGCTCGCCCTCGTAGCGCTCGAGCAGCTGCCCGAAGGTGACCGCTTCGCCTGCCATCCGCTCAGTAGAACGGACCACGCGGGCCGATGTGAGATGGTGGCGGACGATGGCCGACCTCGCTGCGTTCTGGATCGGTCGCAACCCGGCGGCCGGCAGCCGGCTCCCGTACCTCCTGCGGCTGCCGCTCGCCGGCGAAGGCCGTGTCTTCCTCGCGGCGCGCGAGACCTGGCCGCGGAGCGGCGACGTCTTCTGCTACCAGGTCGGCGAGTGGCCGGCCGAGGCCGACATCATCGAGGAGGTGCCGGTCGAGGGCTGCTGGCGTCAGGGCGCCGCGGTCCATCTCGTGCTCCGCCGCCGGACGAATCGCCGCTCGCTCTTCGTTTGGACGAAGAAGGCGGGACGCACGCTCGTCTTCTGGCGCTCCGCCGCCTCGATGCAGCGTGCTCGCCCCGGCATCCGCGTCCCGCTCGCCCGCTCGTTCGGCGGTCCGATCGCGATCGCCGTCGACTCCGGCGAGCGATACCCGTGGCGATTCAGGCGGAGCGGCGCGAGGATCGAGCGCCGGCGGCTTCCGGTCGGCGATTACGCCGTGATGCGCGACGACGTCGTGCTCGCGGCGGTGGAGCGGAAGACGCCTCAGGACCTCGCGGGCGCGGCCGTCGGTGGCGCGCTCGGCCTCGTGCTCGCGGATCTCGAGCGCGCGGCGCACGCGGCGGTCGTCGTCGAGGGCCGGCTGAGCGACGTGGTGAAGGCCGCGGAACGCGGCCGGGTGCGTTCGGGGTGGCTGCTGGACGTGATCGCGGCATTGCAGGCGGCGCACCCCAGGGTCCAGTGGATGTTCGCCGAGACGCGCGCGTTCGCCGAGGACTGGGCGTACCGGTGGCTCGCGGCGTGCGAGCGGGCCGAGTCGGAGCCCTACGCGATGCCCCTGCTCGACGAGCGCGCGTTCGCCGAGCCGTCGTTCGTGCCGGACGAGCCCGGGCCGCGTGCCCTCGACACCGCGGCACGCCGGGCCCTGCTCCTGCGCGAGGCGGCGAGCGGCACCGTATGGACGAGCCGGGCGGCGGCTGAGCGTTGCGCGGTGAGCCGGCCGACCGCGCTCGCCGACCTCAACGCGCTCGTCGCCGCGCGCGAGCTCACGGCCGAGGGAGCGGGCCGCGCGCGCACGTACCGGGCCCGAGCGCCCTGACCGGCCGACGCCGCTACGTGCGCTGCGCCGCCACCGCCCGGTCGTACAGCGCGTCGCCGATACGCAGCGGGCGCCCGGTGCCCCCGTAGCGCTCCATCGCCAGCTCGGCGAGGACGGAGAGCGCGATCTCGGCGGGCGTCCGTCCGCCGAGATCCAATCCCACCGGCGCGCGGACCGCGCGGATGCGCTCCTCGGGGAGGCCCTCCTCACGCAGCATGCGCTCGATGAGGATCGTCTTCCGCTTGCTCCCGAGGAGACCGACGTATCGAGCGGGCGTGCCGAGCGCGGCGCGCAGGCAATGCGCGTCGAGTTTGTGGCCGCGCGTCGCGACGACGACGAACGCGTTCCAACCGATCGGTAGCGTGCGCAGCGCATCGACCATGTCCGCGCGCACGACCTCGACACCGTCGGGGAAGCGCTCGCGCGCCGCGAACTCGGGCCGGTCGTCGACGACCGTCACCGCGTAGTCGA
>WNGF01011730.1_pt1 | contig 17676 bp, 15 predicted proteins | sample 5400641 | NCBI WGS metagenome assembly WNGF01 (sample SAMN13153371, study PRJNA577476) | soil metagenome | isolation source: 80 cm soil or saprolite under grassland replicate 2 | place: USA:California | collected 2016-06-15
GCGGAGCTTCAGCTCGCTACCTGGGGCTGGAAGACGAAGAGAAATTGATCGGGCACGGGCTAACCTCATGCGCCACGTGCGACGGCGCGTTTTACAAAAATGTGCCGGTCTGCGTCGTTGGGGGCGGCGATTCTGCCGCCGAAGAATCGTTGTTTCTTACTCGGTTCGCGTCAAAGGTTTATCTGATTCATCGACGCGACAAAATGCGCGCTTCTGTAATCATGCAGGAGCGCGTGTTCGCGAATAAGACAATCGAGTCGATCTGGAACACTGTGGTTACGAAATATATTCCCGATGAAAAAGGCGAGATGCGCGCCGTGCGTTTACGAAACGTGAAGACAAACGAAGAACGCGAGCTGGCGGTGGCGTGTGTATTTATGGCGATCGGTCACGACCCGAACTCGCAACCGTACCGAGGCAAACTCGACATGGATGGCGATAGTTATTTGATCACGAAAAATCTCGTCGAGAGCAAGCATCCCGGTGTGTTCGTGGCGGGCGACATTGCCGATCGCTTTTACAAGCAGGCAGTAACCGCGGCCGGATCGGGGTGTGCGGCCGCAATGGACGCCGAGAAGTACCTGAGCGAACTGGAGAGCTAATTGTCGGGTTTGGTCACGAACAACTGTAGCGCAGGCGCATCGCGTGCCGACGCTCGATTTGGCAACCGAAGCGGTTGCCCTACAAAGGCCGCGTAGTGAAGATCTGCGATCTGACCCAGTTTTATTCTCCGTTTAGCGGCGGCGTGAAGCGTTATCTCCACGAGAAGATCGCGTACATCAGGAATTACTCACCGGAGGATGAACATGTTCTCATTGTCCCGGGCCCAAGAACCGAGGTGCGAAGCAGTTCGCGGTCGCGGCTCTATTCGATTCATTCGCCATTAGTCTCGCGAAGTTCCCGCTATCGCGCGCTGGTTAATTTGCGCGCTGTCGAAGAAATCCTGGAACGAGAGCGCCCTGATCTCATTGAATCGAGCGATCCGTACCAAATAGGATGGAAAGCGGTTTCCGCCGGACGTGCTCTGAAAGTCCCGGTTGTTGCGTTTTATCATTCGCATTTCCCGGAAGCGTACGTGCGGGGCAGCGCGAAGATTTTGGGTAAGCGCGGGACGCAGCGCGCGGTTAAACTGACACGCGCCTATGTTCGTAAACTTTATAATCGCTTTCAGGCCACGCTCGTTCCGTCGGAGAAACTGGCCGAACTCCTTTCTGAATGGGGCGTGCACAACGTCCAGCCGGTACGGCTTGGGGTGAACACGGAAGTTTTCAACCCCGCACCCGATGATGCACCAGCCACACGCCAGTCGTTAGGAGTCGAGGCGGACCAAAAGCTGCTGCTCTACGTCGGGCGTTTGGCGAAAGAAAAAAATACGCAAACACTGTTTCAAGCATTCGAGCTTCTGCGTCTGCGAGACGGGAATAAATTTCATCTACTGGTTATCGGCGATGGACCGCAGCGACACAGAGTACAAAAGTTGCGGCAGCACGTTGGAAACATTTCGTGGATTTCGTACTGCACCGATTCTGCTGATCTCGCCCGCTACTATCGGGCGGCGGATCTCTTCGTTCATCCGGGGATTCAGGAAACATTTGGCCTTGTCGCGCTGGAGAGTCAGGCATGCGGGACACCGGTGGCGGGAATTCGTGGCAGTTACATGGACCGGATTATTTGCCATGAGCAGGAATTGTGGGCCCGCGAGAACACTCCGGAAGCGCTGGCCAGCGCGATTGAAGGTTCAAGCGCAAAAAAATTGACGACCATCGGCATGAGCGCTGCGCAGACCGCGGAGAAGCTCTATAGCTGGCCGCGTGTGTTTGAGGAACTATTTTGCATTTATCGCGAGGTTCGCTCAAACTATCGCCGGTTTTAAATGGCGAGCGACGATCACCAGCCGTTCCTCATTCGTGGCTATCGCAGATCCGACCGCGAAGCGGTGAGAAAACTCTGCTGCGAAACCGGATTTCTCGGCGAGCCGATCGATCCTGTTTACGAAGATCGAGAATTGTTCGCTGATTTTCTCACTACCTATTACACCGATCACGAGCCGGAATCGTGTTTTCTCCTCGAGGTGAACGGCGAAATTCGCGGTTATCTGCTCGGCTCGCGCAAGCCGCTGCAAAACCAGCTCTACGCGCTGTATCAAAACGTCTGGCTATTTTTTCGCGCGCTGACGCGCTATTTCCGCTACAACGAACGCTCGCGCCGGTTCATTCGCTGGATACTGATGTACGGCTGGCGAGAAGTGCCCGCTCAGCCGCGGCGGGTCCCGCATTTTCATGTCAATCTCCTGCCGGACGCCCGAAAAGTTTCCACTACGCGCGCGCTGATGAGCGCGTATTTAAGTTATCTGTATCGCTCCGGCGAAAAACGCGTCTGCGGTCAGATCGTCACCTTTGAGAGCCGTCGCGGCGAAAAGATGTTCGAGCGGTACGGGTTCAAGGTTCTCAACCGGGCGGAGATCACAAAATACAAGGCGTTCTACCCGGAGTCCGTTTATCTCAGCACCGTAATCAAGAACCTGGAAACGGCGGGACCTCTTTCTGCTTACTCACGTGTCCGCGAATAAGTCGGACAGGCTCCGACCAAAAGGTCCGACAGATGCAAAACTTACAATGGCTTTCTCGCGCTTCCGTTTTAACTTTGTAACGCTTGTGACCTTTTAACCTTTCGTACGCCGGCATAGCTCAGCTGGTAGAGCAGCTGATTTGTAATCAGCAGGTCGTCGGTTCGAATCCGACTGCCGGCTCCAGCTTTCGCTCGCAACAACGTGGAGAACAAAGGCTGTCGCGCCGTGTCATGGACCTGGAGACTTTGCCCGTTACGCGGTGGGAATCTTTGCATGCGATAAAGCTTGAATAGCGCGTCTATCGAATGGTAAGGAGTCAGCCAGATGGGAGTAACAACTATGAAGACTCATAGCTACCTCAGCGCGATCCTCCTGCTCATGGTCTCGCTGTTTTTTAGTACATTTGTCGCTGGCCAGGCGACGGGTGCTGATCCACGGTCGCCTCACGCCGTCGCGCCAAACCAAGCCCCTGCCCGTTTAATCATGAGGCGCAACCCAAATTTGGGCTTTAACGTAATCGTTCAATTGTGGATCGATGGCCGGCCGGCTGGATCCATTGGATACGGCCACACCTTCGAAGGGTTCCTGGAGCCTGGTCATCATGTGTTAGGATCAATGGCGACCCCCAGTCCGCGATGGCCGATTCCCTGGCAACTGCCTTTGAATGTGCAAAGCGGCCACACCTACAGTTTCACAGCAGTGGGAGATGGTTCAGGAAATTTGATTTTGAACGGCCGGTTTGGGTTCCCGCCACGCGTTCAGTGATTCAAAATGAAAATTCATCCATGGAGTAACAAACTATGAAGACACATAACTACAGTACCCGCAGCGTAATCGTTCTGCTCATGGCCTTGCTGTTTGTTAATGCATTTGCAGCCGGTCAGGCGATGGGTGCGGATCCACGGCCAACTCACGCCGTCGCGCCAAGCCAAGCCCCTGGCCGTTTAGTCATAAGACGAATGCCAAATCTGGGCTTCAACGTAATCGTCCGGTTGTGGATCGACGGCCGGTCGGTTGCAGCTCTTGGATATGGCCACACGTATCACGGTGCCCTGACACCTGGCCGGCACGTTTTAGCAGTGCTGGCGACTCCAAGGTCGCGCTCGCCGATTCCGTGGGAAATGCCTTTGAATGTGCAAAGCGGGCAGACCTATGTCTTCACGGCGACGGGAGGTTCTTCAGGAGATTTGGTTTTGGCCAGCGGATTTTAGCAGGTAACGTATCCGTTCAAGCGGCCGCGGTGTCGCCTGGCATTTTCAGGCGCGTGAGAAAATCGAGCGCGCCAAGCTCCGTCGGCGGTCGTTGTGAATCTCAAGTGCCATTTGCAGCCGTCGCGTTGCCGGCGAAATGGAGGTGCTCGAGAATATTTCCGCGGAGGCGCAGAAATTCCGGGCTGCTGCGATCGCGCGGTCGAGCCAGCGTATTCGTAATGGCCCGATCGATCCTGCCCGGAGGCTGAGTCATGATCATGATGCGATCGCTCATGTAAATGGCTTCGTCGATGTCGTGGGTAACAAAGAGTATGGTCGTGCGGTGTGTCTGCCAGAGTCGCAAGACTTCATCCTGCATCCGCATGCGAGTAAAAGCGTCGAGCGCGCCGAGCGGTTCGTCGAGTAGGAGAACTTTCGGGTGGTTGATGAGCGCTCGCGCAAGAGCAACGCGTTGGGCCATGCCTCCGGAAAGATGGTGGGGGTAAGCGTCGCCAAACGCTTCGAGGCCCACGAGGCGCATGAATTCGTCCACCTCTTTTCGTTTCTCGCGTAACACTCCACGCGCGACGAGGCCGGCCTCGATATTGCGACGAACGGTGAGCCAGGGAAACAGATTCGGGTCTTGAAAGACCAGACCGCGTTCGGCGCCTGGTTCGCTGATTGGCTCAGAACCGATCAAAAGTTCCCCTGAATCGGCGGAATCCAAGCCAGCAATGAGACGAAGGAGGGTCGACTTGCCGCAGCCACTTGGGCCAATGAGTGAGACCAATTCTCCAGCCGCTATCGATAGCGAAATGTTACTGAGAGCCTGCCGGCGCGCGAACGGGTCATCGGGAGCGGGAAAACTTTTGCTCACCTCGTGAACGCGGAGCGAGGACGCTTCAGTCTCAGCTAGCGCTACCATTTGATGACACCTTTTTGCCAAACCAGAATGCGGTCGCGGATCTTAAACAGAAGCGTCATTACGGTTGAAAAAAAGCCAGCCATAATAATCAGCGCGGCGAACACTTTGCCGTATTCAGCCCAGCCTTGCGCCCAACTGACATACCAACCGAGACCGGATTTAACGCCCACAGACTCCGCGACCACAAGAGTCAGAAAAGACGCGCCAAGTCCCATGAATAAGCCGATGAAAATATTCGGAACTGCGGCTGGAATTGCGACCCGAAAAATGAGATAGGCGCGTCCGGCACCGAGTGTTCGAGCCACATCAAGATAGGACGCGCGAGTATTGGAAATCCCGGACGCAGTCAACATTGTGACCGGGAACCACACCGCGAGCGCGATCAATCCCGCCGCGGACACTATTGCCGAAGGGGACACTACCATCGCAAGAGGTATCCATGCTGTCGCCGGAATCGGCCCTACAACTTTGAGCAGCGGCATTCCCCAATAGCGCACCGAAGTTGACCAGCCGATGCACACTCCGCTAACAAGTCCGACAATCACGCCAAGCGCGTAGCCACTCAAAAGCAAAACGAGCGAGTGCCAGGTGCTATCCAGCAAAAGCGCGCGATCGCTAATTAAACTGCGTAAAACTGCCGCAGGTCCCGGAAAGTACGGCAGCGGAAGCAAGTGGAAGCCCAACGTAATGACATCCCAAAAACCGATTAACAGGATCGCGGCCGAAAAAATCGGCCACATGTGCCGCATCCATTGGCGCAATGCCGGCCAGAAACTTTGCGCAATTGCGAGAACAATTGACACGCCGAGAATTTCCCAAAACAGCAGCATGTAAGAATGCGTCTCGAGCGGCGGCGTTTTTCTGGAAATCAGCAAATGAATTCCGAAGGTAATCAAACTTACGACCGGAACAGCCAGCTGCATCAGCCAAGGGAGTCTCAATGCGCACTTGAGCTGATCTGCGCTGTTGTTCTCCGGCTGCTTTCGCATAGAAGGTGACTGAGATCGTGACGCCTGGGTCGCCCCGCCCTGGCAGGGAGAGGGGGAGGGTGAGGGTTTTCTCCAACGCAGCTGGCGCATGGGATCTTTCCAGAAAACCCCTCACGTTAGCCCTCTCCCCTTAGCCAAGGGGAGAGGCGAAACGGTTGGCGTCTTAGATTCATTTTCTCAAAGCTCACAATCAACGAACGGTAGCGAAGCTCATGCCGCCGCTGTCTGGGTGTATTCGCAAGAAAGCTAACTGAATGCCGGCTCACTTGTCAGCGGCTATTGTATTTTTCTGAAGACACGGTGCGTCAGGGTCGGCGAGATTCGGCGCATCCTGATCGGGTTGGTCGAACATTTTTCTGCGGCAACACGAATCTCCGCTGTCTTTCTGGATCAACTCCGCGATTAACCGAATATCATCCTCGGGTGAGACTTGGCCTCCGGCGACTTTTTCCACCTCCAGGCTCTTAATCCACTCGTCAGTAACACCGTCAAGATGCATGAACGCCCGTTTGGCCAGCGATTCGGTGTCGGTCTCCGGAGAAAGCATTTTCGCGGTTTTCATTTCCCGGCTGGCAGTGTGAACCGACTCCTCCGCGAGCTGGACACTCGGGACATAGCGCAAACGCGCAAGCGCGGCCGTGTTCAATTCAGGCGTTGAGGCGAGATATTTTTTCTCCACTGCCATCACCGCAGCAGTTCGGGGATTCGTTTCCACCCACTTCGCTCCTTTTAGCAAGGCGCGCGTTGTTCTGGCCGCCGTATCGGGGTTCGCGTCCACCCACTTGCCGTTGGCGATGACCTCGCAGCAGTATTCATCCTTGTACGGCGCGTCCATTATCTGGTCGGCAATGTTTCTCACCTTGCCCTCCGCAATCAGTAAACTGCCGATCGGCTCGGCGTCAGCGACTGCATCTACTTCCCCTTTGTCGATTGCCAGGCCTAATTCGCCCGCCGGGTAAACTTTCCATGTGATATCTTTCCCAGCGTCGACCCCGTGAGTTCCAAAAACCCGATTCGCAAACACAAACGGCGGCGTGCCCATTCCGGGCACGCCAATGCGTTTCCCTTTTAGATCCTGAATCGTGTGAATATTTGTTTTCACGCCCGCTTGGACGCGAAGACATCCCCGATGAATTCCGGCCAGGAACCTCACATCCAAACCTTGCTCGATCGGCTTAAGAAAATACATCACCAGGTGATGAGTGATGTCGTAGCTGCCCAGCGCCAGTGCATCTTTGTAAGTGGCCCAATTGCACTTTACCAATTCAGGCTCAAGTCCCTCCTCCTTGAAAAACCCTTTCTCATACGCGGCGTATATCGGAGCTTCACAGGTCAACCCGATGTAGCCAATGCGAACTTTCTTTGAATTCCGAACGGGCGAACTGGAATTTTTGTCGCAGCCTGCCACCAGCAGAATGCTTAGCGAAACAGTGGTGATGAGCTTGGGAACCATTTGCCGTTTATTCAAAGGTTTTGGGAATAAAGCGATAACCTGCGCCTATGGAAGCAAAATCTTTCGGAGTGGTCAAGCTGCCTGATTGCGTTTTGTAGTTGGTCCACACAGTATCTGGTTTGCAATGATGCATGATCCCATGGAGCTGCGCCACCTGCGCTATTTTCTCGCGGTAGCTGAGGCTGGAAGCTTCAGCCGCGCCGCCGATCGCCTCGGAATTTCTCAGCCCACTCTCTCCCAGCAAATGCGCGATCTGGAGGTCGGGCTTCGGGTGTCTCTGTTTCAACGTCGGGGAAAACGGATTCTACTGACTTCAGCAGGCCTGATTTTTCAAGAACACGCGCACGCGATTCTGCGTCAGTTCGAGAGTTTCCTCCAGGAACTTAGCAGCGAGTCGCAACAACTGCGCGGGGCTTTGCATCTCGGAGTGGTTCCGATTCTCAATGTGCCGCTGGTGCCGCGTCTGCTCGGCCTGTTTGCTGCCAAACACCCGGGCATCAGCATCATCGTTGATGAGATTTCATCCACTAAAATAGAAACGGCACTGGAAGAAGGGCGGATGGACGTCGGGCTCGGATTCGTCACGCGATACTCACCAAATTTGCGATACGAACGCCTTTGCACCGACGAATTTGCCTTGGTCGTTTCCGAAGAACACCCGTGGTCGAAGCGGCGAAAAGTTCCTTTCGCGGAACTGCATCAGCAACGATTACTGCAGTTAACGGACAGCTTTGTCATGCGGCATATGACGGACGAGATTTGTCGAAAGCATCAGGTCCGGCCCCGGACCGTTGCCGAGATCAGCTCAATTGAAACGTTGCTGCGCTCGCTTGCATCATTAAAAGCCGCGGCGTTAATGCCGAACATTGCGTTGCGAGGAAGGGAAGGCTTGAAATTGAAAGCAATCCAGCTTCACGGAAAAAATCTCGGAGTGGAGATCGGACTACTGCGCCTCAGCGATTCCCTAGGGAATAGCGCGGTAGACGCGTTCACAACGCTCGCCAAGGCGACTGTTCCGAGGATAATCAAAAATAGAAACTTGGGTCGGCGGTAATGAAAAATCGTTTCAAAGCGATTGGTGTAGTATGAGGTCTGCATTCTGGCTTGCGCTTGCATTGGCGACGAGTGCTTTCGGCCAACAGAAACCTGAAGCGCGGCGCGACACCGGCAGTGATTTGCTCTGGAAAAAGCTCGAAACGCGCGTCGAAGAAATCGCCGACCGGCTCGATGGCGTGATGGGTGTGGCCATTCTCGATCTTACTGACGGCCGAATTCTTTTGCGTAACGCCGATCGGGTTTTCCCCACCGCCAGCTCAATCAAAATCGCGATTCTGCTGGAATTGTATCGTCAGGATCAGGAAGCGCGCGCAGGAGCAAAAGCCAAAGCAAAGTTGGATGACAGTTACACATTTGATCCCAAAGATCTCGTTGAAGACAGCCAGATCATGGCCGGTCTCACCCCCGGTGTGACGCGGGTTACCAACCGCGACCTCGCTCAATTCATGGTCGCTGTGAGCGACAATGCGGCCACGAATGTTCTGATCGATCGCGTTGGAATGCAGAACGTGAACGCAACCCTGCGGAGCGTTGGCCTAACGAAAACAATGTTGCGCCGGAAAATGATGGACATCGCTGCGGCTCGACGCGGCGATGAAAATGTTTCCACTCCGCAGGAAATGACGCGGCTCTTGGAAATGATCTACAAAGGCAAAGCTTTGAACAAGGAACTTACCGACGAGCTCATCAAGCAATTGAAGACTTTGAAAAAGGACAGCTATCTGTCGTACGAACTGCCGGCGGCCGTCGAACTTGCCGATAAGCCCGGAACTCTGGACGGCGTGCGCACCGATTCAGGGATCGTTTTTGCGCAGAACCGGCCGTTTGCCATCAGCGTGATGACAGCTTACGACCGCGACGAGAAAGCCGCCGAGCGCGCCATCAGCGAAGTTGCTCTCGAAGCGTATCACTACTTCGACATGCGCGGCAAGACGTCCGAGTTCGGCCGTATCTTGCCGCCGACCGAAAAGCGGTAGGAGAAAGTTCGAGGCTCGTGCGCTCCCCAATCTTACAGCAACTGATAAGGATCGACGTCGACGGTGACGGTGACGTCTTCGGGAAAAGGGAGTTTGTCGAGTGTTTCGCGGCCGAGGCGGCTCAGGCGCATGATGGCTTCGCCGCGGATCAGGATGTGAAACCGGAATTGACCCTGTAGTTTTTCCAGTGGCGCAGGCGTTGCATCGCCCAGGATGAATTCTTCTGGCAGCGCTTCTTTTAAACGGCGCTTTAACGTTTCAGCCGAAAGTTTTGCGCGACCTTCGTGAGCAGAGCGGACGGTGATGAGGATCGCATGTTTGAACGGCGGGAAATCGCAGCGCTCGCGGAATTCGAGTTCCTGTTGGAAATAGCCGGCGAAATCGTGGTGGCGCGCAAATTGGATCGAGGGACTGAACGGCGTGTAAGTTTGCACAAAAACTTCGCCCGGCGTTTCGCCGCGCCCGGCGCGCCCGGCGACCTGAGTGAGAAGTTGGAACGTTCGCTCGCCTGCGCGAAAATCCGGTTCGTAATGTTTCGCGATACGCTTCCTTGCGCGTCATGGAATCGGCGTCCATGCGGCGCACCACAGCTTTTGGAAAAATCTGCGCGACGGTCGATTCCACTTTCTCGGTGCCGAACCCGTGATAAATCAGCGCATCTTGTCCGCACGCCGGACATTTCTTCGGCACGGCGGCGGTGTGTCCGCACAAATGACAGCTCAATCGTCCGGACATCGTCTTCGGACAAGCCGATCCACCGTGGGAGAAATGCCGGTGAAACGTAAGCGCGACGCTGCAATTCGGACAATTGCGCGCTTCGCCGCAATTGCTGCACAGCAGCGAAGTGGAAAAACCGCGCCTGTTCAAAAATAAAATTGTCTGCTCGCGTTTCTCCAAACGATCAGCAATTGCTTGCGACAATTTTTCCGACAAAATAGCCGCTTTCTTTTCCCTCCGTCGTTCCTGACGCAGATCGATGATCCGCATGAGCGGCATTTGTTTTTCATCGATGCGCTGGGTGAGTGTGACGAGCCGATATTTGCCAATGGCAGCGTTGTGATAACTCTCCAGCGATGGTGTGGCGCTGCCCAGAACCACGACGCACTTCTCGATCTTCGCCCGCACGACCGCAACGTCGCGCGCGTGATACCTCGGCGCCTCTTCCTGTTTGTAGGTTGTCTCATGTTCCTCATCGACGACAATGAGGCCGAGATTTTTCAACGGCGCGAAAACCGCACTGCGCGCGCCGATCACGATGCGCGCACGACCGGAATGGATCTTGTGCCATTCATCGTGCCGTTCGCCTTCGGATAAGTGGCTGTGTAAAACTGCGACCGCATCTTGCACGTCTGCGAACCGGCCTTTGAACCGTTCGACCGTTTGCGGCGTCAGCGAAATCTCCGGAACCAGAACGATAGCGGTGCGCCCGCAGTCGAGCGCGGCACGGATCGCCTGCAAATAAATTTCCGTTTTCCCCGAGCCAGTGACGCCGTGAAGCAAAATCGGGCGCGCGTTTTCCGGCGACTCGAGCGCCAGCACAACTTCCTTTAGTGCGCGCGTTTGCTCCTCGTTCAAGACGAGGTTCGACGTCGCGATGAACTGCTCGTCTGCGTGCGGATCGCGAACGACAGCTTCTTCGCGCAACTCTGCGAGGCCGCGTTTCACCAGCGCACGTAGCGTCTGGTTATCGAGCGACGTTTGTCGAAGAAGCTGCGCTGCGCGTATCGGCGATTCCAATCGCGAGATTGCTTCCAGAAGTTCCGCCTGACGCGGGGCGCGCTTTCGGAGTTTCTCGAGCTCGTCGCTGTCAATTTTGCGCGCTGGCTGGATGAACAACTGTTTTTTCCATCCGACTTCCGCGCGCCGGATCACTTGCGGCAGTATGCTGCGCATGACGGTTTCGATCGGGCAGCAATAATAGGCGCTGATCCATCTCGCCAGTTCGAGCAATTGCTCGCTTAAGATTGGCGCTTCGCCGATTACCACTTCGATAGGCCGAATGCCTTTCGCTTCGCTGCTTTCTGGAATGGCCACGACCGTGGCGAGCGCAGATTTGTCGCGAAACGGCACGCGCACGCGGGAGCCGACCCCGACTCGTTCCGCCAAACTTTCCGGCACGGAGTAATCGAGTTCGCGGTGGATCGCCCGATCAACAACGACGCGAACGTAATTGGCCTTTGCCAAGCCCTGCTCGCGATTCGTGCTCATGCTCGTGCTCGTAATCGTAATCGGCTATTGTAGCACGAGCCGAAGTGATACGATTCCTCTTCAAACTGATCCTCTGCGTGCTGCTGGCACTGGCTGCAGGATTTGCTTATCTCGCAGTGCGATCGGGAGATCCGGTTTACACGCTCTACGAATGGATGAGTCCGGCGCGGTTTCAACAATATGATCCTCTGATTCGCGGCGTCGCGGTTGAACATCACCTTGATCCCATGTTGGTGAAAGCCGTCGTTTGGCGCGAGAGCCGCTTCGATCCGGGAAAACATGGCAGCCACGGCGAACGCGGGCTTATGCAAGTAAGTGAAAAAGCGGCTAATGAATGGGCGCGTGAAAATAAGATCGCCGGCTTTCAAGTGGAACAGCTTTTCGATCCGAAAACGAACCTGGAGGCGGGCAGTTGGTATTTGCATCGTGCAGTCGAACACTGGGAACATCAGGCCGATCCGCTCCCTTTTGCGCTGGCGGAGTACAACGCCGGCGCCAGTCGCGCCCAGCGATGGAGCGGCGGAAACGATGTCGCCGATATACCAGTGAAGAAGTTTCTTCAAAACATCGATTTTCCCGGAACGCGCAAGTACATCGAGTCGATAATCGATCGCTACCAATTCTATCAGCGCCGTGGCAGGATGTGATGACAATTGTGCGGACTCACGATCCGACTTATTGGCGGTTCGTTTTTCGAGTTGTGCAGTAAAAATTCGCATCTAGATTGGCTGCCTTTCGTGACGAAACCATGCAGCGGCTGGGCTTTTCCCTAATGGGTTCAATTGTTTTTAGTGGCGTGGCACTGGGACTCACTGTGCTCGCTGGCAACATCAATTCGCCACAGCAAAACATCCTTTCCCGCACGCCGTCCCAACCCAGTGCCGCGACGCACGAGACGCGCGTAGGGTCGCAAGGCGTGCTCGAGCCTCCAACCGCGAATGAAGTTACCCATCGAATTGAAACTGTTGCGTCGGCGCCGCCTACTCGCAGCAGCTTTATGGCGACGTGGGACAGCGTAAGCGGCGCGAAGGGATACTTGCTGGATGTCTCCACAAGCAGGTCGTTCAGCAGTTACGTGGACGGCTACCACGACTTGGACGTGGGCAATGTGCGTGGCTATGTGGTGACCGGGTTAAACCAGGGCACGACCTACTACTATCGCGTGCGCGCTTATGATGCCAGCGGTCCGAGCCGCTACTCGGATACAATGACAGCTACAACGGTACCTACCACCGGGTTGATAATTCACGCAACGTTCGACAGCTCGATTACCGGTAATCCTAACGCGGCAGCCATCGAGGCGATGATTAACCGGGCCATCGCGATTTACGAATCGCTTTTCAGCGATCCAATCACAATTCAAATTCTTTTCCGCTACTCAACTACCGCGCCAGACGGCACTCCTCTGGGTCAGGGAACGGTCTCGCAAAGCGATTATGTAGTTTATGGAGTCCCGTGGAGTGCGTTCATCAGTGCATTGAGAACCGATGCGAGGACCAGCAACGACGGCGTCGCAAACGCGAGCCTGCCGGGCGGTGCATTATCCGCAAACATCAAGCCGGCGAGCGCAAACGGTCGAGCGGTGGGCCTCTATACTCCGCCAGCGATGTTTGCAAACGGCTCGGTCGGCGAGGGCGGGCCTTATGACGGGATTGTTACGCTCAATTCTGGGCGACTGTTTCAATTCACCCGGCCCCCCAGCGACAGCAGGTTCGACGCGCAGCGTGCTACCGAACATGAAATGGACGAGGTCATCGCTCTTGGTTCGCGGCTGAACGCCTCTGGCAATGACCTTCGTCCCCAGGACCTTTTCAGTTGGTCTTCGGCCGGCGTTAGAAATCTAACTTCGAGCGGAACACGCTATTTCTCAATCAATGGCGGCGTCAGCAACATCATTAATTTCAATCAGAATTCGAACGGCGATTTTGGTGATTGGCTGAGCGAGGCCTGCCCGCAGACGTATCCGTATGTTCAAAACGCGTTTGCTTGCACCGGACAATACTCCGACGTCACGGCGACATCGCCGGAGGGGATTAACCTCGACGTCATCGGCTACGATTTGACGAATCTCGGCACCGCCAGAGCTGTGGTAGCCGATTTCAACGGCGACGGCAAGCCGGATTACGTGCTCCGCAATGCCGCCACTCGCCAAACAGCGATCTGGTATCTCAACAACAACGTTTTCGTCGGCTCGGCGTACGGCCCGGCTCTTCCGGCTAGCTGGAGGCTGGCGAGCGTCGCGGATTTCAATCGTGACAGCCATCCAGATTATGGCTTGTTCAACCCTGGTACCGATGCCACATCGATCTGGTACTTGTCAGGTCCAACGTTCATTGGAAACGCCAATGGGCCGACCCTTCCCAGCGGGTGGGAACTGGCGGCTACAGGCGACTTTAATGGGGACGGCAACCCAGATTACGTGCTTTACAAAGCCAGCTCCCGTCAAACAGGGATCTGGTACCTTAACAACAACGTGTTCGTCGGCAGCGGCTACGGGCCAACCCTTCAGTCCGGCTTGAGGCTGATAGGTGTAGCGGACTTTGATGGCAATGGCCACAGAGACTATGCCTTGTTCAATTCCAGTAATGGCCAAACAGTGATCTGGTATTTATCGGGACGAACACTCGTTGGAACCGCGAACGGACCGACCGTTCCCAGTGGCTGGGCACTGGTGGCGGTAGCCGATTTTAACAGCGACGGGCACCCGGATTATCTGCTTTACAAAGCGAGCACTCGGCAAACCGGGATATGGTATCTCAACAATAACGTCTTCGTCGGCTCGGCGTACGGCCCGGCTCTCCTGACTGGCTGGAGTTTGGTGCAGTGAGCAATCGTTAGCGCGCATCCAGGAGTAGTAATCATACGCTCGCTTGGTTACCGCGCCGTAGCGCGGTTTGGCGGGCAGGAAGTGAAGCCGCACAGCGGCATCGACGGCGAGCCAATCTGGGCTAATGATCTACGCGATGACCAAAAGTGAAATCGCCGGCATTTTGGAGCAAATCGCGGCGCTGCTCGAATTGAAGGGCGAAAATCCGTTCAAGATTCGCGCATATGTCAACGCCGCCCGCGCGCTCGAAACATTCGGCGGAAATATTCCGGACCTGCAGGACGAAGAAGCAGTCGCAAAAATTCCGGGGATTGGAAAAAGTATCGCCCTCAAGATCAAGGAGCTTGCCGCTACTGGCTCGCTGAAATATCTGGAAGATTTGCGCGCGGACTTTCCGCCGGCCATTCTGGAATTGTTTCAGATTCCCGGTCTGGGCGCGAAAAAAATCAAGGCGCTTTACGAGCAACTGCGCGTCAATTCAATCGAGCAGCTCCGCCAGGCTTGCGAGGCGGGTCGCGTGGCGGAACTGCCCGGTTTCGGTGAAACAACGCAAGCGAAAATTTGCAAAGCGATTAAGGAACAGGTCAGGCACGCCGGTTATTTTCAATTCGGACAGATCGCGCACGAAGCGGAGACGTTAAGGAACGATCTGGCAGGCCATCCCGAAGCGCTGCAGGTCGATATAGCGGGAAGTTATCGGCGTCGAAAAGAAATTGTGCACGATGTCGATTTGTTGGTGGCGACAAAAAAGCCGGAAACGATCACGAAGTTTTTCGTTTCCCATCCGCTGATGGAATCAATCATTGCTCAAGGCCCGACGAAATCGAGTGTGCGACTTCGTTCCGGAGTGCAGTGTGATCTGCGAGTGGTGAGCATGGCGGAATACCCTTTTGCGATCGCTTATTTCACCGGAAACAAGGAGCACAACATCGAACTGCGCAGCCGCGCGCTGAAGCGGGGCTGGACGCTCAACGAGTACCGGCTGTCACCGTTGCCGGCTGATCCTAAGGCGAAGAAGAAAATTCGGCCAAAAAAGATCCCAAAGGTGCACGACGAAGCCGAACTTTATCGGGCGGTCGATCTCGATTTCATAGCGCCGGAGCTACGGGAAAACTGGGGCGAGTTCGAAGCCGCTGAGAAGCATTCTTTGCCAAAATTGATCGAGAAGGAAAATTTGCGGGGCACGTTTCATTGTCACACGACCGCGAGCGACGGACACAACACCCTTGAAGAAATGGCGGAAGCCGCGCAGGCGCTCGGGCTGGAGTATCTCGGTATCGCCGATCACAGCCGCAGCCAGATTCAGGCGCATGGGCTCGATGAGAAAAAGTTACTGGCGCAAGTCGCGGCGATTCGAAAACTAAACAAAAGGTTCGACGGCTTCCGTCTCTTTGCTGGAGTCGAATGCGACATTCTTCGGGACGGTTCGCTTGATTTTTCTGATGAAGTTTTGTCGCAACTCGATTTCGTAATCGCTTCCGTTCATTCTGCTCTTGGTCTGAGCGAAGCGGACATGACCAGACGCATGATTCGCGGCATGGAAAACCCGTTTGTGACGATGCTGGCGCATCCGACCGGTCGTTTGCTTTTAAAACGCGAGCCTTACAAAATCGATGTCCCAAAAATTCTCGATGCCGCTGCGCGCACCGGCACATGGATTGAGCTCAACGCCGCGCCGAAACGGCTCGATCTCGATTGGCGCTGGTGGCCAATGGCGAAACAGAAAGGAGTCAAATGCGTGATCAACCCGGACGCGCATCGCGCCGAGCGTTTGCAGGATCTATGGTTCGGGATTGGCATCGCGCGCAAAGGCTGGCTCACAAAAGCGGACGTGATGAATTGCTTGCCATTGGGAAAAATAGAGAACGCACTCCAAGCGAAGAGACAGAAGTAAGCCAACAAGCGCTCACATCACGGGGCGCCATTCCGACCGGTGCTGCGATCGCGACCTATTTCCTTGACTGGCCTCTGGCAGATTTGCCAGTGTAAGGCTTCGCCCTACACATGGCTCAGTCAGCAATGGAGGCTATCGATGCTTGCCCGGCGAAGCCGTCAGGACCGAGAAATCCGTGGCTCGCCTACGCCGCGCTTTATCGTGATCCGCTTGGCTATCTCACGCGTGCGGCGCGCAAACATGGAGACGTCGTCCACATAAAGATTGGCCGTAAAAGCGATTTTCTACTCAATCATCCCGATCTTGTCCGGGCCGCCCTGCTTGATCATGAGAATCTTCGGCGGTGCGTGCACCGCCCACTGCGACGGGTCCTTGGGACGGGCTTGCTGACTTGCCGCGGCGAGAGGCATAAGAAACAGCGCGCGCTCTTGCAACCGATGTTTAGCCGGGAACGGATCGTTGCGCTCGGCGATGTCATGGTTGATCAGATCGCGCGGTGGACTGACAAGTGGCGCGACGGCGACACAGTGGACATGGCGGAGGAGATGACGGACCTGGCCATATCCATTAGTGGAAAGGCGCTGTTCAATGTTGATTTCGGCTCGAAAGCGGGCGAGTTGCGCGATGCACTCGTCACGGTCTTGCAAGCCACTCGATTTAACAATCTGGCCTTGGCTAGCAAGCAGTTCGAGAAGATTTCGCTCCCTTCCCATCGTCGCTTTGCACGCGCTGCGGCGAAACTCGACGCGGAGATTCGCGCGATGATTGCAGAGCGTCGAAAAGGCGCGTGCGACGATTCGGATTTACTCTCGGTAATAGTGCGCCTGCATAAACAATCGCGAAAAGGGATTACCGACCAGAAGATACGTGATCAGATGCTCACATTTTTCATGGTCGGCAACGAAACGCCTGCCACCGGATTGATGTGGACGTGGTATTTGCTTGCGGAAAATCCCCATGTGGCGACGAAGTTGCACAATGAAGTGGATCACGTCCTGGGTGATCGGCTGCCGTCAGGCCAAGACTGCGACCGTCTCCGGTACACACGGATGGTTTTCGCCGAATCGATGCGCCTGTATCCGCCCGTCTGGCTCATGACCCGGAGGGCAGTGCGAGATACGAAGATGAATGGGTTCACGATCCGCAGCGGATCTTATGTGCACCTCAGCCCGTTCGTGACACATCGCGACGCGCGATACTTCCCGGACCCGGAACGCTTCGATCCAGAGCGGTGGACGCCAGAAGCGGCCGCGGCGCGCCCGAAGTTTTCCTACTTTCCGTTTGGCGGAGGTAGCTTGCAATGTATCGGCGAAGGCTTTGCCTGGATGCAAGGCGTGCTGACGATAGCCACGCTCGCCCGCCGGTGGCAGATGCGGCTCCTACCGGGTCACCGAATCGAGCTTGATCCACATATCACTTTGCGTTCGCGATATGGCATGCCGATGATCCTCGACGAGCGCCGGAAGTGATTCCCCGGTTCGCTCGGGACGACAGCGCGCGCGCGTGTTTACGACACGCGCTCTCGTTGCGGCATGAACATCACAAGACATTTGCAGGCGCCGCCGGCTTTGATGAATTCGCTCATCGG
>WNGF01004742.1_pt1 | contig 17671 bp, 17 predicted proteins | sample 5400641 | NCBI WGS metagenome assembly WNGF01 (sample SAMN13153371, study PRJNA577476) | soil metagenome | isolation source: 80 cm soil or saprolite under grassland replicate 2 | place: USA:California | collected 2016-06-15
CGTTCGAGAGCGATCACGAATGCCTGCGCCTGCTGCTGCCGTACGCGCCGGACATCGCCGCCACCACCGCGCTGTCCGCGCCGATCAGCACCGGCGACGTCACCGGCGCCCGGCTGCTGCTGGACGCCGGCGCCGACCCCAACCACCTGCTTGAGGCCGGCCTGCTCGGCGAATCGCACGAGCAGGAGCCGCCGGTTCCGCCGCTGTCCGCCGCGGTCGATCTGGAATCCGGCTCCGAAATGGTCGGGCTGCTGCTGGAGCGCGGCGCCGACCCCGACGTTCCCGGCTGGCACGGCCGCACTCCCTACCAGCAGGCCGTCCGCACCGGACAAGGCCAGCTCGCGGACCTGCTCGCGCGGCACGGCGCCAGCACCGCGATGACGGCAATCGATGAGTTCCTGGCCGCCTGCCGCCGCGCTGACCGCGCCGCTGTCACGGCGGTCCTCGCCGCCAAGCCGGACCTCGCCGGGCAGCTCACCGCCGAGGATCACCGGGTGCTGACCGACGCCGCCGGCCACGGCCACACCGAGGCGGTCCGGCTCATGCTCGACCTGGGGTTCCCGCCCGGCGCCCGGTCCGAGCCGGACAACGGGGCCACCGCGCTGCACCTCGCGGCCGCGGCCGGCAGCCCCGGAACCGTCCGGCTGCTGCTGGACCGCGGCGCGGACATCGAGGCCCGCGAAACCGCCTGGAACAGCACCCCGCTGGAGTGGGCCATCGTGGGCAGCGGCATGCGGCTCGGCCACGACCCGGACCCCGACTGGCCCGTGACCGTCGGCACGCTCCTCGAAGCCGGCGCCTCCGCCGACGGGATCGTGCTGTCCTCCGACGACCCCAAGCCGCCCAGCCCCGAGGTCGCCGCCTTGCTGCGCGCCCGCGGGATCCCCGACGAGGCCGACAGCACGACGGGCGGCTAGGCCGGCCGGGCGCATCCTCGGGTTCGCGCGCGTCGTTCCGCGGTCGCACCCGCGCGGAAAACCGTTCAGGGAGTGCATCGCGCCGGGGTTACGCTGCCGTCGTGGCGAAGCGGAGACGCCAGGACTGCGCGCATGACCCGGAGACCGTGCTGGCGCGGCTGCGTTCGGCTGATGCGGACGCCCGGTCAAGGCACTGCAGCGGGTCTGCCCGTGCGCCGCGGGATTCCTGGTCTATGAGCGGTTCCGCGGCGAAGTGCGGCGGCTGCAGAAGGATCCCAGCCCGCGGGTGCGGGCCGCGGCGCTGCACGTCGAGCAGGACGCGTGCCTGATCGAGGAGCTGGAAACCCGTCTGGACGGGCCGCGGAGCAGGGCTGCCGGTACAGCGACGCGAACTGGGTACGGGCGCTCCGCCGCCGGCAGGCGACCCGCTACTGGCTGCCGCTGTGACGGTCGTCCCTCATGGGATCCGCGGGCGCATCGTTCCGGGCGGTGCCACCCAGTACTGGTGCCCGCCCGCGCTCAGCTCCCGGCGGAAGACGCGTCCGGCCTTGCCCGGGGTGGCCACGACCCGTCCGTCGCGGATCACGATCCAGCGCCCGCCGTGTCGTTCCGTCCTGGCCACGATGTCAGGCTCCAGCTCACGACGCCTGTCATCGGATTCCCAGCACTTACGAAGCCGGCGGATCTCGGATGCCGCGGACTCCCGCAGCTTGAGGCTCTTGTCTGATGTGGCCACCGCGGCGACGAGGTCGATCGCCCACTGCTGGTCGAAGAAGTGCAGCGTGCACACGTGGACGACCATCGACCGGACCAGGCTGCTCGGGTCGCGGATGGCGCGCTCGAAGGCCGGCCGCACGTCGGCGGCGCACCCGTTCGGCTTACAGTTCTCGCAGGTCAGCGTGTGTACGGCCTTACGCCGGACCTGCGGGTGCTCGTCATCGAGGGCACGGGTCAGGGCCGCTGCCGACTCCGGGGTGAGGTCGACCCTGTCCAGTAGCAGGGCGCAGGTCCGGCGTACCCGCCAGTTTCCATGCCGGAGCCCTTCGATAGCCGCGGCGCGGCGCTCGGGCTCCGGTAGCCGCGCGAGGTGATCGCGGCTCACCGCCGCGAGGCCGGTGTCCGCGAGCTGGCCCAGGAGGCTGCGCGTGCGGTCGCTGACGGCCAGTTCGCCCGCGTCCCGCCGAGCGGCCAGCGCGGTCCGCGCCTCGGTGTAGCGCTCGCCGGTGTCCTGCATCCTTGCGCGCACGAGGCGCTTGAAGTCGTGATCTTTGGCCATGACGGCTCCCGCGGCGTGACGCGTCCCCCAGCAACGCGGCACCGCTGGTCCGCCGGTATGCCCGGCCCGGAAGTGTTCCTCCCTTCGCACCGCCTCCGGAGCTGGGGTCCGCTGGAGAGGTGCTCGGCGTCGGGCCGCGCCACCACCGACGTTACGCCGTTCGGCGACACTCTTACCACATGGTTTCTCGCTGGCCGAAGCCGCTGGACGAGCCGGAAGCAATGCCGGCGATCGTATCCTCTCCAGGTGCGGTCGGTACTTGCTGACCCGGGCGGCGTTCTGGAGACTGGCTGGCCTGGCATCGCCCGGGTGCGGACGGCTATCGTGTCGAACGCCTGGCCGCACGCCCGGGTCCGGCTGGCCGCCGACGGCGTGACCGATCAGGCCGACGAGATCGTGCGGTCCTGCGAAGCCTTTAACGCCGCCGTATGACCTGCCGCCCTGATCAGCTGCGCGGGCAGCCCGCTACTGCGTGCGTGCCTTGCCGTCGGCGAGCGCGGCCAGGACCAGGGCCGCGGCCCGCTGGGGATCGACGGCACCGGTATCGATGTCCAGGTCATAGGCCCAGCCCTGGTGAACGGCATGCGACTCGCGCGCGGCGTTGCCAGCCGCCCGGTCATCCCGGTCTCGTTCCCGCTGCTCGCACACCGCCAACGCCGGGGTCAGCCCGGTGAACAGGCAGCCGACGCCGGCCAGCCGACGGCGCCACCCGGCCTGGCCGTCCAGCCCGGCGGCGCAGGTGATCACCTGGAACTCATCGGGCAGCAGCCGGATCCACGGCGTGTCCGCCGCCTGCTGGATGGCCGTGGCCAGCGTGGATTTGCCGCTGCTCGACGGCCCGTTCAGCACCACCACCAGGCCGCCGGGGGCGCCGGCGAACACGGCGGGCTCACGCTGCACCCACAACGACGTCACCCGGTCCTGGCCGTCCAGGCCCGCGACCACCGCCCACCGCGGGCCGGCCTGGCTGGCCAGCATCGCATCGACCCGGCCGCCGTTCCGGCGGGCCCGCACCACCTGGACGCTGCCCGCACCGGCGAACTTCGCCAGCTCAGCCCGGACCGATCCGGCCGCATCCGGGCTGATGCCCCCGGCATCAATGGCCCCGCCGACGGCGGCCAGCAACCCGGCCGCGCTCATGAACCGCACAGTACGCCACAGCCGGCAGGCCGCGGGCACGGCGCGGCCCGCCCTGGATCCGGTCAGGGGAGCAGCCGCCTCAGCCCATGCACAGGGCAGGTCAGGGTGGGGGCCAGGTGGACTGGGCCCTTTCCGCGGACCGGCGGCGTCCTGGCGCGCCATTTGCCAGCATAAACCGTCTCGCGCCGCCGCCGGGGCGCTGAGGTAGGTGGTCACGGCCAGCCGCAGTCCGGGGCTGTAGTTCAGTGTCCCGGAGTGCCACAGGCTGGCGCTGTTGAACAAGATCAGGGACCCGGCGGGCGCGGTCAGCTTCACCTCGTCCGGGTGCGGGCCCATGCCCGGGAACTCCATGTCATCGACCGGGTCGCGGGCCGAGCGATGAGAGCCGGGGATCACCCGCAGCGGCCCGTTGTCGCGGGTGAATCCGGTGATGCACCACATGGCGGCCAGCACCTGCCACGGCCCGCTGGTGCGGTGCCCGGGGAAGAAGTCCGGGTGCAGGCCCTGGTGGCCGCAGCCCGGCAGCGGCGCGCGCAGGCCCAGGCCGTCAACCCGGCAGCCGGGCCCGATCACCGCCTCCGCCGCGCTGAACAGCAGGGGCTGCCGGACCAAAGGGGCGTACCCGGGGTCGGCGAGGTCAAGGCGGACGCTGACGACGCCGTCCCACTGCTCGCCAGCAGCATCACGTTCGGCGATGATGGCGCGGGCCAGCTCATCCAGGCGGGCCGCCACGGCGGCCACGGCATCGGCGACCAGGACCGAGGGCAGCAGCAGGTAGCCGTCCTCGGCGAGGGAGCGCCGCTGCCGGCTGGTGAGCTCGGCCTGCCCGGCCACGGGCCGAGCATAACCAGGCCGCCGACCGCCATTCACCTGGTTTTCCGCCGGGAACCTCCGGACATACGCGCACGCCGCGCCCGCGCGGGCCAGGAACCAGGCCCACGCCGTGGTGTGATCTGAGCGCTAGTGTTGAGGATCGTGGCGGACGGGCCGATGGCGGCGGACCGGGTACCGATTCCGATCCGGTCCGGCGGCCAGCAGTGGCTCGTGTCGTGGCATCCGCCGCCCGAGCCCCCGGACGGAACCCCGCATGGCGCCGAGGGCGTGTGCGTGACCGCCGACGGCGAGGTCGTCCTGATCAGCCCGGACGGCACGATCTGGGATCTGCCGGCGGGCCGCCCCGAGCCCGGCGAGACCTGGGAGCAGACCCTGCGCCGGGAGATGGATGAGGAAGCATGCGCGACCGTGACCGGGGCACGGCTGCTCGGCTTCACCCGCGGCCAGTGCCGCACCGGCCCCGAAAGCGGCCGGGTGCTGGTCCGGTCGGTGTGGCGGGCCGAGGTCGAGCTGCGCCCGTGGGAGGCGCGCTTCGAGATCGCCGACCGCCGGGTCGTCGCCCCGGCCGCGGTCGCGGATGCGCTGTCGCTCGGCTCGCACCCCTTCGCCGCGATCATCCGGCGCGAGCTGGCCGAAGCCGCGCTGACCACGTAGCCGCGGCAGCGGGCAGGCGTTCAGCCAGCCGGCGAAGCTAGTTCGCCGGGGCGGGGTCACCCAGGACCGGTCCCTGGTCCACGGCGGGCCAGCGGTCCCGCCACCTGCGGGTGGCGATGATGTCCGGGTGGCCCGGCGGCCAGCCGCACCCAGGCAGCGCGGCCCGCGAGCCCGGGTAGCGGCGGGCGAGCACCGGCGCCCCTCGGCAGTGACCGGCTCCTGGATGCCGGTGACCGGCCCTCCACCGTGACGCAACAGGTGGGGGCCGGGTGCCTGTGCACACAGGCCAGCGCGGACAGCGCCAGTCACCTGCAAGGCCTGTGGCTGGCTGCTGACCTCCGCGGAGCCGGGCGGGTTCGTCCCGGGCCGCCGGGCGTATCCTGCTCGCATGCACCCGATTTGAACGTGCTGACCTTGCGCCGCTAGCTGTGCCCGACGGCCAGTGGAACGTGGCCGGGCTCCTCCGGCCGGGACGGTCATCATCCCGTCCCGGCAGTCATCCCACGGAGGAACCCCGATGCTCACCACCGGTCACGTCGACCACTTCGCCACCTTCGGCTTCGCTGTGCTGCGCGGCTTTCTCGCCGACCGTGTCGCCGCGCTGCGCGCCGAGGTCGATGCCGCGATCCGCGACGCCTACGCCGCCACCTACCACGAGCGCGTCATCGACGGGATCAGCGGCCATTACCTGCCCATGGCCGCCCGGCTGACCCCGGTCAGCGCGTCCCTGGTGGCCGACGACCCGCGCCTCATCGACGCCGCCGGACAGCTGCTCGGCGGCCCGGTCATCCCCGGATGCCCCGAGGGCGTCCTGTACTTCGCCGAGGCCAGCTGGCACACCGACGACGGCATCGGCGTGCGCGGCGTCAAGTTCGCTGTCTACTTCGGCGAACTAAGCGCCGGTAACGGGGCGCTGCGGCTGGTGCCCGGCTCGCACCACCCGGAGCAGAACGCGAGGCTGGCCGCCTACCGCAACCGCGCCGAGGCGATCGGGCGGATGCGGCACGCCGGGGTGCTGGACCTGCCCGGTGCGCGGGACGGCTGGTGACCGGCGGGCACGAGCCTGCCGGGATCAGCCCGGCAGGCCGCTCACCCGCGCACGGGTTCTGCGACGACGAGACGACCCGGCGGCTGTTGCGCTCCCGCCCGCCGCGGCAGGCGCTGGCCTGGGCCGCCGCCTGCCTGGGCGGCCCGGTGCTCTCGGCCCGGGCCCTGCGCGGCGGGATGTCATCGGCGGTGCACCTGCTCACCACCTCCGACGGCGCAGACGGCGCAGGGCAGCGGCGGCAGGCGGTGCTGCGCCGCTACGTGCGGCCGGAGCTCAACGCGGAGGAACCAGATATCGCCGAGCGCGAGGCGCGGGCGCTTCGCGTCGCCGGGTCCGCCGGCGTGCCCACGCCGCTGCTGCTCGCGGTCGATCCGGCGGGAGCCGAGGCCGGGGCGCCAGCCGTGCTGATGTCGCGGCTGCCCGGCCGGGTGGACTGGTGGCCCTCGGACACCGGCCGCTGGCTACGGCGGCTGGCGGAGCTGCTGCCGCGCATCCACGCCTCCCCGCGCCCGGCCCCGGGGGCGCTCCGGCGCTTTGCCCCCGATCCGCAGGCCAGCTACCAGCCGCCCGGCTGGGCGCGCCATCCCCGGGTATGGGAGCGGGCCGCGGAGATCTGCCACGGGCCGGCGCCCCTCCTGCCCGAGGTGCTGGTGCACGGCGACTTTCACCCCGGCAACGTGCTGTGGCGATGGGGCAAGGTCTCCGGGGTGGTCGACTGGCAGGCCGCCTGCGCCGGCCCGGCGATCATCGACGTGGCGCACTGCCGGGTGAGCCTGCTGACCTTCGGCACCGAGGAAGCGGAGCGGTTCACCGCCTTGTGGCAGCAGGCGGCCAGTGTCACCTATCATCCGTGGGCCGACGTGATCACCATCATCGGCTTCCTCGACGACCTGCGCGACGACTGGGGATCCGAGCGGCTCCTGGTCGAGGATATGCTCGCCTGTGCCGTCGCCGAACTCGGCGGGACCAGCCGCTGATCAGACGATCAGGCCGGCCGAAGATACATAGGGGCAGGACGCCGGCGCCCAGGCGCCGCTACGCTCGGGGACCACCCTCGGCTGTAGCGTCGGCTGAGTCTCCGGCGAGGATCTCGTTGCACAGCGCGACGCACTCGGCGCAGATGTACACGCCCGGACCGGCGACCAGCCGCAGCCCGGTGCCGCCGGGCTTGCCGCAGAACGAGCACGCCCCGGCGGCTGCCTTGCCGCGCCTGCGGCGCCGCTGCCTGCCGGGGCTGATGTAGCACTCGAGCTCTTTCTTGATGGCCGCGATGCTGACACCGAGGCTGGCCAGGACCCGGCAGGCCCGCGACCCGGGATCGAGGGCCAGCGCGCCGAGCAGGTGCTCGGTCCCCACGTACCCGCAGCCGGCGCGCCGGGCCAGGGCTTCCGCCCCGCAGATAGCGTCGCGGGCCTCGGCGGACTCCGGCGGCGGCACGTTCCCTGGCTGCCCGGTGCCGGGAAACAGCTCAGCCGACGCGGCGCGCACCGCGTCGGCCCGCACGCCCAGCTTCTCCAGGATCGCCGCCGCGACGCCCTCCTCGAACAGCCCGGCCAGCAGGTGATGCGTGCCTGTCTCGGCCGCCCCGTCCGCGGCGGCTTCCCGGCCCGCCGCCTCCAGGCAGGCCAGCAGCCGGTCCATCGGCTTCAGCCGACCCTGGGGCTTCAGGCCAGCTGCGGCTGGCGTCGCCGCCTGCTGCGCGAACCGCTGCCGCGCGGCCTGCTTCGACACCCCCATCCGCTGGCCGATCTCGGTCCACGAGCACCCGGCCTCACGTGCCTCGGCGACAAAACGGCCGATCAGCGCGTCGCCGCCGGACGCCAGTTCCTCGCCGACGGCGATCGCGGCCTCGACCCGGTCCAGCGGGGCATCCGGCGCCCGCGCCCGGACCGCCGCCATCAGCGCAGCGTCGTCCAGGATCTCCACACCGACAATCTAAGATTGCCGCCCCCGATCGTCAACCTTAAATTGTCGGACGCCGCCCGGGGCGGGCCGTTGACACAGGCTGTGGCCGGACACTTATAATGACTGGATAGTCAGTCATTATAGCTGTGAGGTGGTGGTAGTGCAGTGAGCTGGCAGTACGGCGGCCCGGACCTGGCCCGGCCGGAGGCCCGAAACACGGCCACGCTGGCCTCTGATGGTGACCGTGACGCTGCCGCCCGGGTGCTGAACGAGGCGTTCGCGGAGGGCAGGCTGACGGCGGGCGAGCACGGCGAGCGGGTGCGCGCCGTGTACGCGGCGCGGACCTGGCGCGAGCTGGCCCAGGTCACCGCCGACCTGCCCGGTGCGGCGCAAGGGGCCGGCCCGGCAGCGACGGGCATGGCTGACGGCCTGGACCGGTGCCTGTTGTGCGCGCTGCTGATCTGCTGCCCGCCGGCCGGGATCGCCTGGCTGCTGGCAGCCTGGCACCGCGCACGCGCTGGCCAGCGTCACGCGGTGACCGCCGCCGACCGGCCCTCTGGTGGCCGTGGCGGCGCGGCGGTGCGGGCCGGGGCGGGGTGGCGTGCCGAAGATCGCTGAGCAGGCGCGGGCGGCACGGCGGCAGCAGATCATCGCCGCCGGGCTGGCCTGCTTCGCCCGCTCGGGCTATCACGCCGCCACGATGGCCGATGTCGCCGCGCAGGCCGGGGTGTCCAAGGGCACCCCCTACCTGTATTTCGCGGGCAAGGAAGAGCTGTTCCTGGCGCTGCACGAGGAGTGGGACTGCGGCGCCGGGCAGCGGGTGGACGCGGCGATCGCCGCACTGCCCGAAGGCGACCGCAACTCGCCGCGGCGGGTCCTGCACGCCGTCGCCGCGGGCATCGCGGCGCACGTGACCGCCGAGCCGGACACCTGCCGGGTGCTGATGGAGGCCCGGGCCCTCGCCGCGCACGAGCCGGCCCTCGCCGCCGCCGTCCGGGCCGCCGACGCCAGGACCCATCAGCAGCTGGAGGAGCTGATCGCGGCCGGCGTCAGCGCCGGGGAATGGCCGCAGGGGACGGACCCGGGGCTGGCGGCCCGGCTGTTCACTGCCAGCCTGTACGGGCTGATGGCGCAGTGGCACCTGGCGCCCGGCTCGTTTTCCTGGGACGCCGCCGCGGCCGCCCTGGCCGGCAACCTGGCAGCTGCCGGCGGCGGTGCCGCCGCGCCCGGGCCGGGCCAGCCACCTGACGTTCCTGTTGCCTGAGGAGAGCCTCGATGACCCAGGAGACCGGCCCGCAGCTGGGCGGCTGCCGCACCGAGGGCCTGACCGGCCCGGCCCGGCAGGTACACCAGGCGGTGCTGACCGCGTTTGCCCGGACCGGGCGGCCCCCGGCCCGCGGCGAGCTGGAGCGGCTCGCCCGCAGCCTCGGGGCCAGCCCGGACGCGGTACGGGCCGAGCTCGCCGAGGCCGACGCGATCGCTTTCAACGCCGACCTGGAGATCCGCGCGGCCTACCCGTTCTCCCCCGTCGCCACCCCGATCCGGGTCAGCTGGGCAGGCAGTCCCGCCGCCTACGCGATGTGCGCGATCGACGCGCTCGGCGTGTCGGCCATGCTTGGCCTTCCGGTCACGATCACCGCGGCCGAACCGGGCACCGGCCGCATCATCACCGTCCACGCCGTCGGCAGCCAGGCGCGCTGGCACCCGCGGACGGCGGTGGTGTTCGCCGGCTCGGCCGGCGATGTCTGCCGCTCAGCGGCGGAACGCTCTTGCGGGTATATCAACTTCTTCGCCAGCCGGCGGGCCGCGCGGGCCTGGGCCCGCCGCCATCCCGAGGTCACCGGCAGGCTGCTCACTCGGCAGGGCGCCCTGGCCATCGGCATCGCCGAATTCGGCACCCTGCTGCAGGCCGCGCCGCGGCCCGGCACGCTGAAAGCGCCAGCCCGGAGTAAATGGTGAAAGCCAAACCTTCGACCCGGGCGGCGTGCGTCAGCAACCCGGTCTTTGCCCGGATCTTCCCCCGGCTCAGCCAGGCCATGGAGGCCGGCGGGATGGCCGCCCGCCGCGAACCGCTGCTGGCCGGGCTGACCGGGCAGGTCATCGAGGTGGGCGCCGGCACCGGGGCCAGCTTCGGCCACTATCCGTCCGCCGTGGACCGGGTGCTTGCGGTGGAGCCAGAACCCCGGCTGCGGCAGATCGCGGCGGCGGCCGCCCGCACCGCGCCGGTACCCGTCACCGTGATAGACGGCCTGGCCGACGCGCTGCCCGTGCCGGATGCCAGCTTCGACGCCGCCGTGGTCACGTTCGTGCTGTGCACGGTCGCGGACCAGGACGCGGCGCTGCGGGAGATCCGCCGCGTGCTCAAGCCCGGCGGCCTGCTGTGCTTCCTCGAACACGTCCGCGCCGACACCGCCAGCCTCGCCCGGATCCAGCGCGCCCTGGACGCCACGGTGTGGCCGCACCTGTTCGGCGGCTGCCACCTCGGCCGTGACACCGCCGCGGCGATCGAGCGGGCCGGCTTCAGCATCGGCCGGCTTGACCGTTTCCTGTTCCCCGAGGCCCGCGCCCCCGTCTCCTTCCACATCACCGGCCAGGCGGCCATTCGCGCTGATCAGCCCACCTGATCAGCGCCGGGCGGGCGGCTCACCCGCGGTGCTGAGCGCGGCCAAGAGTGCTGGTGCGCGACGGCTGGCTGTACCGCGGCCGGCCCAGGTCGTATACCCTGCGGCTCGCGGTCGGCCGCCGCTGGTCACGCGGCTCAGGCAGCGGCTTGCTGGTATCCCGGGACGAGCCAGCAGCCGGCACCGGAAGCAATAATTGAGTGTGTGCGGTGGCACGCGGCATCCTCCGGCCCCGCGCCCGGACTGTCTTCGATGGCCGCGCCGTAGCTGACGGCGAGGAACTTCATTTCTCCTCCAGGGGACGGCGGTGGGCCGTTTCCTGGCACCCGCCCGCCCACGTTCCGCCGGGCCGTCTCCACGGGGCGAATGCGTTGTGTGTCACCGGCGACGGCCGCGTGGTGCTGATCAGCCCCGATGGGTGGCACTGGGGCTGGCCCGGCGGCCGCCCCGAGGAAGGAGAGGACGGGGAGCAGACACTGCGGCGCGAGTTGCTGGAGGAAGCCTGCGTCGAAAGTGCTGCGGGCGCAGCTTCTCGGCTTTACCCGGTCAGCATGCCTGCGCGGTCCCCGAGCAGGACCTGGTTCTGGTTCACAGCACATGGCGGGCCGAGGTCCGCCTGCTGCTCTGGAATCCGGAGCCCAGCATACCGCACCGCCGATTGGTGCCTGCCGCCGAGCTTGGCTGCCATCTGTGGATGGAAGACGGGCTCGAGCCGACCTACCGGCGCGCCGCGCTTGAGGCCGGTCTTGCCTGACCGCCGCAGCGAAGAAGCCCCAGGGCGGTCCAGGCGCGTGTACCGAACGGCCGTGTGGCTCACCTTCTTAACCCGATCCGGGCGTAATGGCAGGAAAGCCTATGAACGCGGGCGCGGCCGAGTGCGTGGGCCGACGTTGCGGGCTGTGGGCCCGCCGGCTGTGATGGTCACGGTGGCAACGGCGTGCCGGGCATCTCGGCGCGGCGCAGCCAAGCGGCCCGGCTTCCCAGGTGCAGCAGCGGAACCCGGGACAGCGGAACATGGCCGACGGGAGCCGCGGCGGGCGGCTGCAGCGGGCCGACGGGGCAAGCCCGTGACAAGAATGCCAGCAGATCTCCGCGCTCGATGATGGTGGTCAGCTCAGCCAGCCCCCGCGCGGCGCCGCGCGCTTCCGCGCGCACGATCAGCCCGTCGCGGCTCGCCCGGCCGAGCTCATCCAGGTCGCAGACCCGGTAGCTGGCCGCGTTCGCCCGCACCAGCACGTCAGCGAACAGGTCAACAGCGAGCACCGCGGTGCCGTGGCGGCGCATCGGGGTCGCGATGTCACAGTTGAACGCGAAGCGGCCACCCGGCTCATCGCCGCCGGTCTCCACGATCTGCCCGGCCAGGTCGGTGGTGAGGTTGATCTTGAACCAGTGCCGCACGAACGCGTAATGCCACAGCACGACATCCCCGTAGCGGGCGGCGCAGACATAGACGTCACTGCCGAAGCGCAGGACTCCGCCCGGCTCGGCGGTGAACACGCGCACCCCGTCCTCATCGGGGTGAAAGTCGAAGTCCCTGACCGGCCCGGACACCACCCGCCCATCATCCACCGCCCGAGATCACAGGCGGGGAGGCTTGGCAGCAGCTGCCGCCAGGGCGTGCCTGACAGCGGGTGGCGCGCCGCGCGGATTGCCCGCCCCGCCCGCCAGCCTGGAACACTGCTGCCGCTACGACCGGGGCCTGGGGAGAACCGCATAGCCGGGCGGCGGCCGGCGGCAGGATGCTGTTCGCGCTCATGCCGAGAGGAAAATACGTGGTGCCGGGCGGCCTGCCGGGCTTACGCTGCGGCCGTGGCGAAGCGGAACCGTCACAGGTGCCGGCCCGCGCCCGACCCGGACGTCCCGCTCGCGCGGCTTCTTTCGTCCGATGAGAGGGTGCGGGTGAGGGCGCTGCACCGGATCTGCCCGTGCGGCGCCGGATTCCTGGTGTATGCGCGCTTCCGCGGCGAGGTGAAGCGGCTGCAGAAGGACCCCGTGCCCGCAGGTGCGAGCCGCTGCGCTGCACGTCGAACAGGACGCATGCCTGATCGAGCAGATGGAAGCCAATCTCGACCGGGCCGCAGAGCAGGGCTGGCGGTGCAGCGACGCGGACTGGGAGCGGGCACACCGCCGGCGTCAGGCGACCGGCTACTGGCTGCCACTGTGACCGCGGCCTGCCGCGGCGCACCCCCCAGCGCCACCCCGGCCCGCTACGCCCTGGGCAGCACGAGGTGAAGGTGATGGCTGAGGTCATGGTGCCACTGACGGTCCGCGACCTGACCCGCGCGGACCTCCCATCGTGCGCCTGGTCAGGGCCGGCCACCCATCTCGCCAGCGTCGCCCAGGCGCTGGACCGCGCCGGGCACGGCGAGGTGGACTATCTCGCGGTCTGCCCGCCGTCGGGCCTGCCCGTGGCGATCGGCGGGGTCGACTACGCAGTCACCCCGGGCGCGGGCACCTTGTGGCAGCTGGCGGTCCACGATGCGCTGCGATCGTGCGGGATCGGCACGATCCTCATCCGCGGCGCTGAGCAGCGGATCCGTGCCCGAGGGCTGCGCCGGGCCGAGCTCGGCGTGGAGGAGGACAATCCCCGGGCCCGCGCGCTGTATGAACGGCTCGGCTATGTCGCCTACGGCCGCAAGCCCGCGGCGTGGGACGCTGAGGCTCCGGACGGCTCGATCACGCGTTATGAAACGGTGTGCACGCTGATGCGCAAGGAACTGCCGTAGTCCCGGAGGCCGCCAGTGCACCAGCCACATCAGCCCGGACCCGCGGACCCGGGCCGGGCCGTTCGTGCTGCTTTTCAGCGGCGGTGCGATCGGCCGGTCATGGCGTTGGGTAAAGGTCGGCGGCCAGCCGGCTGAGGTCGATGCCGTGTGCTTGCAGCTGGAGCCGGACGGGGTTGGGCCGTCCGGGGGCAAAGCCGAGGGCGGCCAGCTGCCTGCGGCTTCGGCGGCTCAACTGGGTGCCGAGCGGATCGCGGGCATCCTGCAGTACGCCGTAGAGCAGGTGCTCCGGCCCGATCCTGGCATCCCCGCGGCCCGCCGCGAACCGGGCGGCGATCGCCAGGGCGCGGTTGGCCAGCAGGTGGACACACAGCGGGGCGGGGCCAGGGTGCCCGCCCCGCCACCGGGGCCGGCGCCGCACCCGCCGTTCGGCGGCTCGCAGCGCGTCCGTCCCGAAGCTCGCCTCCAGGCGCTGCCGTACCTGTTCGGCGTCGATGCCGAGGGTGCGCAGCGCGGTGGCCGGGCTGGCGCCCGGCCCGGGCGCCGGGCCGACACGGTGAAACCCCGCACGGAGCACATTAACGTCGAGCCCCCGGGCTTCCAGCAGCGTGGCGGCGCGGCTGCTGCCGTGGCGCAGGAGCGCGAGGAGCACGTGCTCCCCGGAAATGCAGGGATGGCCGAGTTCACGGGCCTCGGCAAACGCGAGCCGGATAACCCCCCGCCCGTCTGGGGTCAGCCGGGGCCACACCGCGCCCGTGCCGTCGTCACCGATAGCGGCACGTAGCAACCGGGTCAGCCGCGGCCACATCACAGCTCCTTGCTGCGGTGAATCCGCAGCCCGTGCTTGTAATGGACGGCCTGCTTGGTGACCCCCAGCCGGCGGGCGATGTCCCGCCAGGACCAGCCCAGCCGGCGTGCGCGGTCCACGTGGAGCTCCTCCAGGACCTCCACCAGCTGCCGCAACGCCACCACCGCGGCTAGGCCCACGTCGGGGTCGTCGCTCGCCGCCGCATCCATGAGCCGCCTGCCTTCCGCAAGATCCCCGGGCATGTCGTCAAAGTAGCTTGACGACACGGCATCGTCAAGCATTTTTGACGACGCGGACGCGGCGGCCAGGGAGCAAGGCGAACCGTTTTCACAGCGCCAGGCAGCAAGGCAAGTCAGGTGGACAAGTTCGCCCGGCCGGCCCCGAACTTGTGGCCCCCCGCCGCATGACCTGCGGCAGCCCGGTCCCTGCCGTGATGCCAGTCCGGCATGGCGGGCAGTCACTGACTGGGGACGCCCGCAGGTCCATACGAGGTACATGTGCGCCACGAGGCGCAGTTTCATATGCCCCGCCAAGCGGGGAGAGATTGGAGGCATATCTCTAGATCCGATGGTTTACCCGGAGCCGAAAGGCCACCCCGGGAACAATAGCATGCCAGGAAACCAGCGGTCATGCCCAGGCGTAAGGGGTGATGCGCTGAGGGATCTGCGTGACATGGCGAAAGCTGTATTGCCTGAAGCCTAATCTCCAGGAGGCGCAATTCGCACGCCCGCCGGAAAGACGCCTGAAACCGGTGCCAGCCCTGCGGCAGGATCGATGTACTCCTGCCGCAAGCCTCCGGGCAGGGAGCGATTCCCAGCGAGGGAATTCAAGGAGATGAGTGGGCCGCCTAAATCATGCTGGCAACGTATGGAACTGACGAACGTGGGATCGCCTAAGGGGCGCGAGCCCTATGGCGACAGAGTGCCCGTAGTAGTCGCAGGAGTAACGACCTGCCAGGGAGGACGGGAAGGCCGTCCGCAGGGCGAAGGGGCACAGGTGACTGGATGACGAGAGCTGCGAGGTATGCGTAATGCAGACAGCCGAAACGGTGCTTGAAATCCTCCGTGAACGGGGCAGGCGCGGCCTGCCGTGCAACGAGCTGTACCGGCAGATGTTCAACTTCAACCTTTACCTGCTGGCCTAGGGGAAGATCTACGCCAACCAGGGCGCGATGACCCCCGGGGCCAGCGCAGAGACTGCGGACGGCATGTCCGAGGACAAGATCCACAAGATCACCGAGGCGATGCGCGCCGAGCGCTACCGCTTCAGTCCCGCCCGGCGGATATTCATCCCGAAAAAGAACGGGAAAATGCGTCCTCTGGGGCTGCCGTCATGGTCGGATAAGCTCGTCGGCGAAGTGGTGCGCCTCCTGCTGGAAGCGTATTACGAGCCGACTTTCTCCGACAATTCGCACGGGTTCCGTCCCGGCCGCGGATGCCACACGGCGCTGACCGACGTGGCAATATCCTGGACCGGGACGACGTGGTTCATCGAGGGCGACATCGCTGACTGCTTCGGGTCGCTGGATCACGAGGTAATGGTCCGGATCCTGTCAGAGAAAATCCACGATAACCGGTTCCTGCGGCTCATCCGTAACATGCTCAAAGCCGGGTACCTGGAAGACTGGGAATACCACGACACGCTCAGCGGATGCCCGCAAGGCGGCGTGGTATCGCCCGTTCTCTCCAATATCTACCTCAGCAAGCTGGACGAATTTGCCGAGACAGTCCTCATACCGCAATATACCCGAGGGGGACGCCGGAAAGAAAATCCCGAGTACAGAAAGGCACACTACCGGCTCACGCAAGCCCGCCGAAAAGGCAACCGGGCCGACGCCCGGGAGTACCAGCGGCAGGCACGCACCCTCCCCTTCGGAGACCCGGACGACCCCGGGTACCGGCGGCTGCGCTACTCACGCTACGCCGACGATCACCTCCTGGGGTTCACCGGACCGAAGGCCGAGGCCGAGGAAATCAAGAATCAGCTGGCCAGGTTCCTGCGCGACGAACTCGCACTCGAACTCAGCCCGGAAAAGACGCTGATCACCCACGCCCGCACCCGGGCGGCCCGGTACCTCGGCTACGAGATCACCGTCCAGCACGCCGACCGCAGGATCACCAGAGGCCGCCGCGCGGCCAACGGGAGCATCGCGCTGCGCGTGCCGCTCGACGTGATCAGGGCCAAGCGGGCCCCATACCGGCGCCACGGCAAACCCTGGCGCCGGACAGCCCTGCTGAACCTGGACGACTACGACATCGTCCGGGTCTACGGGGCCGAGTACCGGGGCATCGCCGGCTACTACCTGCTCGCCAGCGACGTCTGGCGGCTCAGCGCGCTGCGCTGGGACGCCGAGACGTCCATGCTGAAGACCCTGGGCGCCAAGCACAAGTCCTCGGTGTCCAAGACCGCGGCCAGGTACAAGGCCAAGGTCGAGACACCGCACGGGCTGCGCACGTGCTTCGAAGCCAGGATCGAGCGTGACGGCAAGCCGGACCTGGTAGCCCGGTTCGGCGGGATTCCGCTGGTGCGGAAGAAGAACGCGGTACTGCACGACACCGTATCCCGGCCGGTCCCCTACCCGCAGAAAGAGCTGGTCCAGCGGCTCCTGAAGCGGCGGTGCGAGCTGTGCGAGGAAGCGGGCGCGGTGCTGGTGCACCAGGTCCGCAAGCTCGCCAGCCTCGGGGAACCCGGCCCGGGACAGCCCGCCTGGGCGGCGAAAATGGCCAGGATGCGGCGCAAGACCCTCATCGTCTGCCGCGCCTGCCACGACGCCATCCACGGGCACCCTGCCCACGCCACGGCGTAAGTCACCGGAGAGCCACGTGCGCTGAAAGACATCCCAGGAGCTTAAATGTCAAGCCGCGATGGAAGATTGAGGGAGGTTTTCCCGGTGTCCCCATGCGGTGGCCTCGTCGTAGCGGGTGCGGGTCTTCAGGCAGCCGTGCAGGATGCCGACCAGCCGGTTGGCGAGCCGCCGCAGTGCGTCGTTGTGTTCGAGTCCTTTGGCGCGCTGCTGGTCGTAGAACGCGCGGGCGCCGGGCGAGGCGTTCAGCGACGCGAACGCCCAGGCCATGAGCGCGTCGATGAGCCGGTCGTTGTGAATGAACCGGGCGGCGACGACCTTCTTCTTGCCCGAGGCGCGGGTGATCGGGCTGGTGCCGCCGTAGTTCTTGCGGGCCTTCGCGTCGGCGTACCGGCCGGTGTCGTCGCCGAACTCGCCGAGCACCCGGGCGCCGAGGATGGCCGCCAGGCCGGGCTGGGACTGGTAGATCTCAGCGTCCGGGTGCCGGCCAAAAAACTCCCTCACCTGCTCTTCGAGGATCTTGACCTGCTCGTTCAGGGTGGTGATGACGGCGATCAGCGACCGGGCGGTGGCGGCGTAGGCCGCGGTCAGCGTGGCGGGCAGGCCGAGGTGCTCGCCGCGCAGCGCGGCCAGGATCACATCGGTCTTGTCCTTGATGTTCCGGCGGCGGGCGCGCTTGAGCGCCGCGCTGATCTGGGCGCGGGTCAGCTTCGCCGCGCGGGCAGGCTCCGGGGCCTTGCCCAGCAGCTCCAGCACGTCGGGGGCGTCCAGGTCCTCGAATGCCTCCAGCGCGGCCGGGAAGTACTCGCGCAGCTGGTGCCGCAGCCGCTGCACCGCCCGGGTGCGGTCCCAGATCAGCGTCTTATGGGTGCGCGCCACCACCTTGATCGCCCCGGCTGCCGGGCTGTCCCCGGCGGCCGGGCGCAGCTGGTGGGAGTCGGT
>WNGF01004749.1_pt1 | contig 17651 bp, 16 predicted proteins | sample 5400641 | NCBI WGS metagenome assembly WNGF01 (sample SAMN13153371, study PRJNA577476) | soil metagenome | isolation source: 80 cm soil or saprolite under grassland replicate 2 | place: USA:California | collected 2016-06-15
GGTGTTCGAGCTGAGCGGAGCGGGCCGATGAAGCCCGGCCAGGAGCTCCTCGCCAGCCTGCAGACCCGAGGCTACACGCACGCCGTTGTGGCGTTCCTCGACGACGAGGGCTACCCCGTTTCGGTGGCCACGGCGTTCAGGGTGTCCCCCGAGCGGGGCGTGGTCTCCCTCGACGCCGTGGCCGGCCCCGCGGCCAGCCCACCGGAGGATCGAACCGTCAACGTGGTGTTCAGCCACATCCGGCCGCAGCCGGGTATGGGCTACGACGAGCGCCGCTACGTCTCGCTGTGGGGCCGGCTCCACCGGTCCGACGGCCACCTCGAGCTGGTCCCGGACAGCGTCCAGCACTGGGACGAACAGGAGATGACGTTCTTCGAGTTCTCAGAGCGAGGCGTGCCCCAGGCCCACAAGTACATGGAGCGGCTGTCGCGCGAGACCGGCCGCACCGTGAGACCGCGGCTCTCACCGTTCTGGCTCTTCCTCCGAGCCACCCGGTTGCCGTTCCTCTCGGCCACCGTCGTCCCCATCGGCGTGGGGATCGCCGTGGCCGGCCTGCACCGCCAGTGGCACTGGTGGCTGGCCATCCTGACCATTGTCGCGGGCGCGTGCGTGCACCTCGGGCTGAACGTGGTGAACGACGTGTTCGACACCAAGAGCGGCGCCGACGCGGCGAACGTCACCCCCACCCAGTTCAGCGGGGGCTCCCGGGTCATCCATTACGGGCTGCTGACGATGCGGCAGATGGAGCTCATCTCGGCCGGCTTCTACGCGGTGGGGCTCGGGATCGGGCTTTACCTGGCGATCACCCGGGCGTTCTGGCCGCTGGTGGCCATCGGCGCCCTCGGCGCGGCGATCAGCTACTTCTACACCGCGCCCCCGCTCCGGCTGGTCCACCGGGGGTTGGGCGAGATCGCGGTGTTCCTGGGGTTCGGGCCGATCATGGCCCTCGGTGCGTACTACGTGCAGGCCAAGCACTTCTCGTGGGAGGCCGTGTACGCCTCTCTCCCGGTTGGCATCCTGGTGGCCCTGATCCTCTACGTGAACGAGGTCCCCGACCGGCCCGGGGACGCCGCCGCCGGCAAGCGGACGCTCCCGGTCCGGCTGTCGAAGGACGCCGTCGTCGCCCTGTACGCCCTGTCCGTCGCGGCGGCGTTCGCCCTGATCCTCGGGGGTGCAGTCTCGGGCCTCCTGCCTCGCCCCGCGCTGATCGCGCTGGCCGCCGCGCCGCTGGCCCTCCCCGTGTACCGCGGTCTGAAGGAGCACTACGAGAGCCCGTATCAGCTCATGCCCCAGATGGGGACGAACATCAAGCTGCACCTGGCCACGGGGATGCTGCTGATCGCCGGCTACGTCATGGCCATCGTCGCCTCGCACGCCAGCGGCCACCCGCCCTTCTTCCTGAGGTAGCTCGTGGAGTACAGGCCGCTGGGACAGACCGGGGTGGAGGTCAGCGCGTTCTGCCTGGGGACCATGATGTTCGGAACCTGGGGCAACACCGACGTCGACGACTGCGTGCGGATCATCCACACCGCCCTCGACGCCGGCGTCAACTTCGTCGACACCGCCGACGTGTACGGCGAGGGCACCTCGGAGGAGATCGTGGGGAAGGCCCTGAAGGGCCGCCGCGACGACGTGGTCCTGGCCACGAAGGTTCACGGGGAGATGGGACCGGGCCCGAACGACCAGGGACTCTCGCGACTGTGGATCATGCGCGAGGTCGAGGCCAGCCTGCGACGGCTCGGGACCGACCACATCGACCTGTACCAGACCCATCGGCCCAGGCCCGGCACCCACCTGGAGGAGACCCTTGGCGCGCTCTCCGACCTGGTGCATCAGGGGAAGGTCCGGTACCTCGGCTGCTCGACCATGCCGGCGTCGACCATCGTCGAGTCGTACTGGGTGGCCGAGCGACGGGGACTCGAACGGTTCGTGTGCGAGCAGCCGCCCTATTCGATCTTCGCCAGGCACATCGAGATGGACGTGCTGCCGGTGTGCCAGCGGTACGGGATGGGCGTGATCGCATGGAGCCCGCTGGCCGGCGGCTGGCTGACCGGGAAGTACCGCCGGGACCAGGATCCGCCCTCCGACTCCCGGATGGCCAGGTGGCGGCCGGGCACCAGCCCGGTTGCGGCCCGGTTCGACGTGTCGCTGCCGGAGAACCAGCGCAAGCTCGACGCGGTCGAGGATCTGTCCGCCGTGGCGGACAAGGCGGGCCTGTCCCTGACTCACATGGCGAACGCGTTCGTGCTGGCCCACCCCGCGGTCACCTCGGCCATCATCGGCCCCAGAACCATGGACCATCTCGAGGACGTGCTGGCCGGGGCCGACGCGAGGCTGGACGCCGAGACGCTCGACGCGATCGATCAGATCGTCCCGCCCGGAGTGGTCCTGAACCAGGCCGACCGCGGATGGACGCCGCCATGGATGGAGGCCGCGGCTCGGCGGCGGTGAGGTTCGGTCCGATCCGGCGCTCCGGGCGACGGTGCTCCGCGGCGCTGGTTCTCGCCCTGGCGCTGGTGGCCGCCGGGTGCACGAAGCACGGCCCGCCCGTGACCGCACCTCTCGCGGCACCCGCATCCTCGTCGCCTCCGGCCCCGTCTCCCCCCGTGGCGAGCCCCTCGCCCACCGCCCAAGTCCTGGGAGCCCCCGTCCACCGGATCCGGGGTCCGCTCCACACCGTGGGCACCCAGATCGTGGACGGACGGGATCACCCGGTCCGGCTCATCAGCATCGGGATCAACGGCATGCAGAAGGGCAGCGGCACCCCGAAAACGGAACCGCAGCCCTATTCGGGGTGCTCCGGCTGGCGTCCGCTGGAGCAGGCGGCGTACCGGCAGATCCCTTCGTGGGGATTCAACTCGATCCGGCTCCAGATCACGTGGGCCAATCTCGAGCCCAGCCCGCCCGGCAAGCGCCCGGACGGCACGCTGGTCCACCACTGGAACCAGGCCTATCTCGCCGAGGTCGACCAAATCGTGGACGGGTTCGCCTCCAGAGGCGTCGCCGCGATCCTTGACATGAACCAGGTGCGGTGGTCGCCCGTCTTCCACCACATCCCGCTCCCCAGTGGGGGCAAGCTCTGCGGGACCGGCATGCCCACCTGGCTCTACTCGCCCGACCTGGGGATCGACTCCATCGCCCCCGTTGAGGAGGGCTTCTTCGCGAACAAGGGCGGGGTGCAGGACCTCTTCATCGACGTCTGGAAGTTCCTGGCCAGGCGGTACGCGAAGCAGCCGATGTTCATCGGAGCCGACATCCTGAACGAGCCCTACGACATCCTTGTGACCTCCTACCCGGGGGGAACGGACGTCCGGCCCGCAGGCCTTCGCTTGCGGGAGTTCTACGAGAAGGTCGGCTCTGCCATCCACGAGGTGAACCCGAACCTGCTCCTGATCTTCGAGGACAACCGCAGCAAGCGGACGAGCCTGTGGTCGGTGGTGGGGAGGCCGGACCTGCCGAACGAGGTCTTCTCGCTGCACTGGTACCCGGAGGAGTGGGACGCTCCGGAGGGCCTGGCCCGGCTGAAGCGGTACCTGGACAGGGCGCGAGGATGGGACCTGCCCATCTGGATCGGGGAGTTCAACGCCTTCAGGTACACCTCGTGGTTCTCACACAAGGCGACGTGGGCGTCCGACCTGCGCAAGTTCGTGGCCTACGCGAAGCAGAACGACATCGGGTGGACCATCACGTCCTACGGGTCCGGCCAGATCCTCCAGCTGGGGAGCGACCAGCCGAAGCCCGACATCCTCTCCATCCTCGCAACCGGGTACTGACTCAGCGGCCGGCGCTCGCCTCGAGCCCCACGGTGAACCCGTCGAACAGCCGGTCCATCTGCTCGGACGGAGCCAGGTCGAGCTCGGCGCGGAGGAGGTCCCGGTACCGAACGAACTGGCGGATGGCCTCGCCGGCGTTCCCCTCGGCCAGGTACGCGTTGACCAGGCACCGGTGGGCGCTCTCGCGGAGTGGCTCGGCGGCCACCGCGGCGAGCCCGGCCTCCACCGCCTCGGCGAACCTCCCCGATGCCGCCAGAAGCCTGCTCAGCGCCTCAAGGGCGTGCAGCCGGAGCTGGCGGAACCGCTCCCGCTCGAACACCAGCCAGTCCTCGTACCACCCGGGCAGCAGGTCGGCCGCCCCGGTCATCCGGCGGGCGTCGTCCGGGCCGGCCACCACGGCCCCCCGAAGCACCGCCGCCGCCCGCTCGGCCAGCTCACGGGCGTCCACGACCACTCCCGCCGCGAGCCGAAGGTGACTGTGCGACGCCTCGACCAGCTGGAACGGGAGTCGACGAAGCCGCCAGATGGCGGATCGCAGGTTCGCCGAGGCTCGTTCGTCGGCCGACTCCGGCCATAGGAGGCCGGCCACATACGTCCGGAGCATCGGCCGGTCGTGGAGGGCGAGCAGGGCAACCACCCGTTGCGCGGCACAGGGCAACGATATGGCCCGGCCATCGAGCCGAAGCTCGAATCCGTCGAGCAGGCGGATCTCGACGCGGGGCACGGGGCGGACATCGTGGAAGGCGCCTTCGGAAGCCCGATCCAGGGGAAGCGACACCGGTCTCTCCCTTTCGATGCTCCCCGCTGGCCCACCGGCGAGCGGAGAGGGGGGCGGAAGCGTCATCCGTCAGGCGAGGTCAGTGACCCCAGGGGAAGCTTGCGGTCCCTGCCAGTGCGAGAGCGGCGAGGGAAAGCATCGTGACCATCCCGGTCAGCAAGCGCTTCATGTTCACCTCCTCCCAAGAGTCAGGGCGCTGATGCTACTCGGAGACTTGACGATGAGTCAAGAATGACTGTTAATGTGCGGCCAAGGAGAGTAGGCTGAGCGCCAAGATGCAGGGCGACCTGGGCAAACGATTCCGGACCCTCCGCCTCGGGACCGGATTGAGCGGGGCGGCGGTGGCCGCTCCCAAGTACACGGTGAGCTACGTCAGCCAGATCGAGGCTGGACGGCGGCGGCCCTCCCCCGAGGCCCTCGAGTACTTCGCCCAGCGCCTCGGAGTGACCCCCGCCTTCCTGGCAACGGGTGTGCCCGACGACCTCGAGCCGGAGCTCAAGTACCGGCTGGAGGAGGCGCGCAGAGATCTGCGGGAGGCTCGCCCGGACGAGGCCGAGACCGCCGCCCGGTACGTGCTGACCCAGGCGGACGGATTCGGGCTCGACCGGCTGGCGGCGCGAGCCAGGGTCGTCCTGGGGGAGGCGCTCGCGCTCGAGGGGCGGGTTCGCGAGGCGATCGACGCGTTCGAGTCCGCGCTCGAGGGCCCGCTCGCCGAACGGGAAGCCGCGACGGCCGTGGCCGACCTCGCCGACGCCTACCGCACGGTTGGGGACCTCACGTACGCCGTCGACGTCGCCGAGTCCTTCCTCGGACGAAACGACCGGACGCCGCTCGATCCCGCCGTGGTGGCCCACCTGCAATCGGTCCTGATCTCCATCTACTTCGAGCGGGGGGACGTCGTCCGGGCCGAGCGGGCGGCGAACCGCGCGCTGCTCGCGGTGAACGACGAGACCCCTCCGCACGTCCGGGCGGTGGCCTTCTGGAACGCCAGCCGGGTGCTGGCCGAGACCAGGCGGTGGGACGAAGCCCTGGAGCTCGCGACGCGCGCCCGGATCCTGGTCGAGGAGTCGGACGACCGACGCCGGCTCGCCCAGCTTCACAACGCCTACGCCTTCATCTGCCTGGAGACCGAGCCGCCACGAACCGGTGAAGCGGGCGAACACCTCGAGACCGCCGAGCGGCTGCTCCTGCAGGCCGGCGCGCCCGGTGACCTGGCTTACGTGTACACCGAGCGCAGCCGCCTGGCCCTGCTGGAGGGGCGGCCGGAGGAGGCGGTGGCCCATGCCGAACGAGCCCTGGTCCACACGTCGTCGGACGACCTCGAGCGGGCTCGAAGCCTGTTCCTCAGGGGCCGCGCGCTGGGTGCGCTCGGCAGGCAGCTCGAAGCGCGGGAGACGCTGCTGGAGGCCGCCACCGTGTTCGAGAAGCACGGGGCCCGGCAGCAACAGGCGTCGTCCTGGCGAGAGATCGGCGAGCTCGACCTGGCCTCCGGAGACGTCGACGGAGCGGTGGAGGCCCTGCGATCGGGCCTCCGCGCCCTCGACCCCTACCGGTCGAGGGCATGAGTCCGCCAACTGGAGTCGATCCGCCCGCGGAGAGGAGAGGACCGATGACGGGGTGCCCGGTCTGTGGCTCGGCGAACGTCGCCGTGGCGACGGTCGACGGGATCCAGCGGGCCACATGCTCCGCGTGCGGGGCGACGTGGGATCAGCGAGGGAGCAAGCAGAGGTCGATCCGGCCGGGGAGGCTTCGGGGGGCCCGCCGTTGGAGGGGTGGTCTGGCCATCCTTCCGTAGGCCTCGGGGCCCGGGGTCCGGCAACCGAGTCCGACATGGCGTCCTGGCCGCGGCAAAGCCCGAGTTCAAACACGAGCGGCGGGGACGCTCGGGCCGGCCTCATCGGAGAGGACGCGGGAGGGGGAACGGCGAGGGGCCAGGCCGGCGAGCATGGCCGCGCCCAGGAACAGCATCCCGGACCCCACGAACGCCACCCGGACCCCGAGACGCTGGCCGATCAACCCGCCGGCAAGGGCACCGACCAGGAAGGCACCGTCGAGGACGGCCTCCAGCGCCGCCAGCACCCGGCCCCGGATCGCGTCGGGCACCCGTTCCTGCAGCAACGACTCGTAGAACACCGTCCCGCTGCCGTTCCCCATCCCCGCCAGGAACCACAGCAGGAGCACCGGCGACAGCATCCGCTGCTGGGACGCCACCAGGACCGCGAACCCGACCAGCACGATGCTCAGGCCGAACAGGCGCTCCCGAGCCCACCGTCGCGCCGCGGCCGGCGCGGCCAGCGATCCCAACACCATCCCGACCCCCCAGGCCCCACCGACCAGGCCGAGGGCGTCCGGCCGGCGGCCGAGGGTTCGGAGGATGAACAGCGGCTCGAGGGGCGCCTTGACCGCCGAGGCCAGCATGACCACCGCGAGCGCGGCGAAGACCCACCGGACCAGCGGCGTGTCCCTGATGTAGCGGATGCTCTCGGCCAGGGCTCGAGGGGCGCTCTCCATCGCGGCCGCCGCCCGCACGCGCGGGACGTGGGCCCGCCCCACCAGGATCGCCGAGACGGCGAACGAGGCCGCGTTGATGGCGAAGGCCGGAGCCAGCCCCAGTCGGGTCACCAGGAGGCCGCCGAGGATGGGGCCGGCCATCACCGCGACGTGGAAGGTGGTCGACACCAGCGCGTTGGCCGCCACCAGGCTTTCCTTGGGAACCAGGTTCGGAAGCGAGGCCTGGAAGCTGGGCTGGAAGAGGCCGCCGAACAGCCCCAGGCAGAACGCCACCGCGTACAGGTGGACCCGGGACGTCGACCCGCCCACCAAAAGCGACGCCACCGCCAGCGCGCGAAGGATGTCGGCCGTCATCATGAGCCGCTTTCGAGACAGCCGGTCCACCAGCGGGCCCCCCAGCGCCCCGACCGCCATGGACGGAGCCACCTGGAGGATCAGGAGGAACGCGAACGATTCCGGCCCTCCCCCCCGCTGGCTCAGGCTGGTGGCCACCGCGAGCGAGTACACCCAGTCGCCGAAGTTCGACGCCGCCTGCGCCCTCCACAAACGCATGAAGTCCCGGTGGCGCCGGAGCTCGAGGAACTGGCCGGCGCCGGATGGGATGAGCCGGGAATGGCACAGCCGGTGCAGGGCCACGGCTGCTCCGATGGCGATGCAGATGTCCCCCGCGCTGAACACGTTGTGGAAGGGGAGGGGCGCGGGGATGGCGAAGACGTCGCCCAGGAACGCGAGGCGCGGGGCCGGCACCACCGCCGAGTTCTGGAACAGGCCGTGGGCGCTGGCCAGGCCGGCCGTCGAGAACGCCGAGGGGAGGACGGGCATCACGCCGCCATTGGCCGCGATGGCCAGCAGGTTGATCGAGCCGCCCAGCCCCACCAGCGAGATCCCGGGGACCCGGGCATTGGCCACCACGAAGCCCCCGGCCAGAACGTAGGACCCGATGTGGAGCACGGCGTGATACCAGGCCGCACCCTGAGGGGCCAGCCAGAAGGCCACGACCTGGAGTGTGGCGGCCAGGGCCAGCATCCACACGGCTCGGAGCCTGAGCTGGGCCAGGTCGGCGAGCCGTCCTCCCGTCACCGGGACCGACAGGACGCAGACGAGGAAGAACACGACGACCAGCACGAGTCCGCTCCAGACCGCCGAAGGAGTCCGGCGCCCTGGATATCGGGATATAGCCTCCGGTCCTTGAGTTCGACCGGGGTCCGGCCGAATGCCCCGAGCCCCCCGGTGGGGTTCAACCTCGGCCGGTCGATTGTCGATATCTGAACGGACATCACGGCCAGTGGCGAGAACACCAAGGGTTCGAAAGGAGGTGGGAGGATGAAGGCTCGGGTTTACCGGCTGGGCCTCGCGCTTTGCGCGCTCGGGCTGCTCGTTGCGGTCATGGGCGCCGGCAAGAAGTGGTAGCCGCCAGCGCGGGGGACGGGCCTGTCCGCCGGGCACGCTGGACGCTCGAGGTTACGATCTCCCCGGTTGTTCCGGCCTCCAGGAAGCGCTGGTAGGGATGAAGAAGCTCTCCCCGGTCCATGTCTACGTCGCCATCGTCTCGGCCCTCGGGCTGGGCGTGTTCGCCGCGCTCATGGCGACCGGCCATTTCGACCACATCCTTTCCGCCCGGTCCGTGGTTTTCGCCGTGTTCGTGGTGCTCGGCGAGCTGATCCCCATCACGGTTCCCCGGAACGGGGAGGAGGACCAGATCACCACGTCGACCGCGTTCTCCCTGGCGCTGCTGCTGACCGCGGGCATCCTTCCAGCGGTCCTCGCCCAGGTGGCCAGCTCGGTGATCGCGGACCTCCTCCGGCGCAAGCCCCTGTGGAAGGCCGGCTTCAACGCGGCTCAGTACGAACTGTCGCTGTGCGCCAGCGCCGGGGTGCTGGTGCGGCTGACCGGCCACCCGCAGATCGCGGGCGGCCACGCCCTCGGTGCAGGCAACCTGCCTGCCGTCCTCGCCGCGGGGACGGCGTTCTTCATGGTGAACACCTGCCTGACCGGGACCGCGCTGGCCCTGGCCCAGGGGGTGCCTCTGGCCGCGTACCTCCGCCGGGACCTGATGTTCCAGGGCTCGACCGACGGCGTCCTCCTGGCGCTGGCTCCGATCGTCGTCCTCGCCTCCCAGACCTCGCTGGTGATGGTCCCGCTGATCGCCGTGCCCATGGTGGCCGTGTACAAGAGCGCCATGGTCTCGCTGGAGAACGCCGCCCTGGTCCGCCGGCTGGAGGAGTCGCTGGCCGACGTCAGGGAGATGAACCGATTGAACGAGCACCAGGCCCTCCACGATGCCCTCACCGGCCTCCCGAACCGATCGCTGTTCCTGGACCGGGTGGCTCAAGCCATCCGGGTGGCGCATCGGGACGGCGAGGGGCTGGCGCTGCTGATCATCGACCTCGACCGGTTCAAGGACATCAACGACACGCTCGGGCATCACGACGGGGACCTGCTCTTGCAGCAGATCGGCCAGAGGCTGGAGGCCACCTTCCGCGACAGCGACACCCTCGCCCGGCTGGGCGGCGACGAGTTCGGCGTTCTCGCTCCCGCCGTGACCGGCGGGGAGCCGGCCATCCGCGTCGCCGACCGGATCCGAGCGACCTTCGAGGCCCCGTTCGAGGTCGAGGGGTTGCCCCTGTACGTGGAGGCCAGCATCGGGATCTCCCTGTATCCCGAGCACGGGGCCGACGCCGACACCCTGATCCAGCGCGCGGACCTGGCGATGTACGTGGCGAAGAGCGGGAGCTTGGGGCTCCAGGTCTACGCGACGAAGTACGACCAGCACAGCCGGAGCCGGCTCGCCCTGCTGGGAGAGCTGCGCCGGGCCATCGACGAGGGACAGCTGATCCTGCACTACCAGCCGAAGGTGAACCTGGAGACGGGAACGATTGCCGGTGTGGAGGCCCTGCTGCGGTGGCAGCATCCCAATCGGACGCTGATCCCTCCCGACGAGTTCATCCCGTTCGCCGAGCACACCGGCCTGGTCAGGCCGCTCACCCTGTTCGTCATCGACGCCGCGCTCCGCCAGGCCCACGAGTGGCGTTTGGCCGGCCTGGACCTGAACGTCGCGGTCAACCTGTCCGCACGCAACGTGATCGATCCGCAGCTCCCCGGTGACGTCTCCCGCGCCCTGGAGCGGTGGGGCGTGCCGCCGCAGCGGCTGGAGCTCGAGATCACCGAAAGCGCGCTGACCGGCGAGCCGGTTCGGGCCATGGAAGTGCTGACCCGGCTGAACGACATGCAGGTGGCCCTGTCTCTGGACGACTTCGGGACGGGCTACTCGTCCCTGGCCTCGATCCGGCGCCTGCCCGTGGACGAGATCAAGATCGACCGGTCCTTCGTCATGCACATGGCCTCGGTCGAGAGCGACGCGGTGATCGTGCGGTCCACCATCGATCTGGGGCACAACCTGGGCCTGCGGGTGGTGGCCGAAGGGGTCGAGACCCGGGCGATCTGGGACCTCCTGGCCGAGCTCGAGTGCGACGTGGCCCAGGGATACTTCCTGAGCCACCCCCTGCCGCCGGCCGACGTGGCCCGGTGGATCCGGGACTGGGGACGGAGCCGGAACGGAGAGGATCACAGCCCCGGCCTGGCTCCCGCCGGAGCGGGCGCCACTGACGGAGCGACGGCCATCCCGTCGCTGGTTCCGCAGATCGAGGAGTGACCCGGCCCCAAGGGTGTCCCCAAATGGCCGGTTTGGAGCTAGTCGGGAGACGGCAGCACGAACCGCATCGTGGTTCCCGCCCCGGGACGGCTGCTGGCGGAGATCTCCCCGCCGTGGGCTTCGACCAGGCTCCGGGCGATGGCCAGTCCGAGGCCGGCGCCGCCTGAGTCGGCGGCCTTGACGAATCGATCGAACACCCGGGGCAGGGCGTCGGGCGCGATCCCGGTGCCCGTGTCCTCGACGGAGAACGCGACGGCTCCGCCCTCGGCCTCCTCGGCCGCCACCACGACTGAGCCTCCGCGCGGCGTGTGCTGCAACGCGTTCCGCAGCAGGTTCGAGATGACCTGCCCGATGCGGACGGGGTCGACGTCCAGCTCGGAAAGCCCAGCCGCCACCCGGAGCTCGACGCTCACGCCCGCAGCCTCAGCCGTGGAGCGAAAGGCCGCCACGGCCTCTCTGGCCAGGTCCGCCGGATCCGCCGGCTCGCGGTGCAACCGCAGCGCGCCCGCCTCCGCGGTGGACAGCGTCTGGAGGTCGTCCAGGAGCCGGGACATCACCCGGATCTCCTCCACGACGGGCTCGAGGTGGGCGTGATCGGGAGGATACAGACCGTCGAGGATCCCCTCGGCGTTCCCCTGGATCACCGACAGCGGGGTTCGGAGCTCGTGGGCGATGTCGGCGAGCAGATCGCGTCGCTGCTTCTCGTTCGCCTCGAGCCGCCCGGTCATGGCGTTGAACGCACGGGCCAGGCGGCGCATCTCGCCGGGCCCTCGCTCGTCGACCCGAACCGCGTAGTCGCCGGCTGCCACGCGGTCGGCCGCCTCCATCAAATCGCCCATCGGCCGAGCCATGCGCCGGACGGCCCGCCCGATCGCGACGAAGGCGACGAACAATGCCAGGCCGAGGATCGCCACGGGCGCACCGAAGCCACGCCGGGGCCCGGGGCCGAACCTGCCCGACAGCAGGGCCACGGCGATCGCGTTGGCCGCGAACACCAGGCCGAAGAACACGGCCACGAACAGGCCCACACGGCGCAGGAAACGCCGTCGCATCCCCCGCCACGCGGTGGGACCGGTCGGCGGGAAGGGCTCGCCCTCCGGCCACCATGGAGGACGAGACCGCCGCCAGGGCCCGCCGCCGAAACCGGACCCGTGGCGAAAGCGCTCGGGACCGCCCTCCGTCTCACTCATCGGCGAAGCGGTATCCGACCCCGTGCACCGTGAGCAGATATCGCGGACGCCCCGGGACGGGTTCGACCTTCCGCCGGATGTTCTTCACGTGGGCGTCGATGGCTCGCTCGTACGACTCGAACGAGACGCCGTGCACCGCATCCAGCAGCTGCCCTCGGGTGAACACCCGACCCGGCTGCCGGGCCAGGGCCACGAAGAGCTGGAACTCGGTGGGCGTGAGGTCCACCGTCCGCCCCCGGACGGAGACCCGCATGCGCGGAACGTCGACCTCCACATCCGCGACGCGGATCACCTCCGGGCCCTCGGACCGCGCCGACTCCGTCCTGCGCAGCACGGCCCGGACCCGGGCCACCAGCTCCTTCGGGCTGAACGGCTTCACCACGTAGTCGTCGGCCCCGAGCTCGAGGCCGGCCACGCGGTCGGCCTCGTCGCCCCGGGCCGTGAGCATGACGATGGGCACGTTCGACCATCGACGGAGCTCCCTGGCCACGTCGAGCCCGTCGCGGCCCGGCAGCCCGAGATCGAGCACGATCAGGTTCGGCTTCGTGCCGCGAGCGCTGGCGACGGCGGCCTCCCCGTCGGCCACCGCGATCACCTCGAAGCCGGCATGCTCGAGGTAGTCGCGCACCAGCCGCGCGATCTTCATCTCGTCCTCGACCACCAGGATGGTCCTCAGCCGACCCTCCCCGATCGCACCAAGCCTGACGAGGCCGCGGGGCGGAGGCAAGCGCCCCCGCCCCGCTCGGTAGGTTTCTCCGCGTCCGGTTAGACGGCGGCCGGTTCGCCGCCGGCTCCCCCCTCACCCGAGCCTTGCCCGTGCTGGCGCCGGTGCCACTCCTCGAACGTGGCCGGCCCACCCCAGGCCCAGGGGCCGGAGTGCGGGTGGTCCGGGCCGTCCGGGCCGTGGTGACCGGGACCGCCCCACCGGCCGCGCCAGAACGCTCCGCGGACCAGGGCGAAGATGGCGAAGAAGAACAGCGGGAACAGGATCAGCCCGAAGGGGAAGAACCCCCCCGCGGGACCGACCACCCGCACGATCTGCCCCACGTGCCCCGCCTGCTCGAGCCCATGTGTCTCGCCGGCGTGGTACGCGCCGACGCCGATCGCGATGCCCGCCAGGATCAGCAGGATCACCGCTCCGACCCCGAATGCCCGTCGCATCTCGTTCCTCCTTTCGACGGCTTCCGTCCTCATCGGTAGCGATGCTGCGGCCCGGATGTGAACGGCTCGTGAATCCGCCGGGGAGGTTCCGCGCAGAAGCCGGGTCTCAGCGGAGGGCGATCCTTATGACCTGGTCGCCGCCGAAGTCCGCGACCCACAGGGAACCGGCGCCGAAGGCCATGTTGCGCGGCTCGGTGCCGAGATCGAGCGAGGCCACGACGGCGTTCGTCGCGGGATCGACCCGGCGAAGGATGTGGTCCCGGTCGCTCTCCACCCAGAGTGCTCCCCCGTGGATCAGGACGCCGTCGATCCCCTGGCCGACCGGGATCGTGGCCACCACGCGGTTCGTCTGCGGGTCCATCCGCTCCAGCGTCCCCGCGTCGTAGCAGGTGACCCACACGGAGCCCAGGCCGACCGCGGCATGGACCGGGGCGGCGCCGACCGCGATGGAGCTGATCACGCGGCCGGTCCTCTGGTCGACCCGCTGAACCCGGTCGCCGTCCTGGTTGGCGATCCACAGCGTCCCGAAGCCGATGGAGCCGTAGAAGGGACGCCCACCCAGGTTGCTGGTCCTGGTCACCCTGTTCGTCCGTGGGTCGATCCTGGAGAGCGACCCGTCGACCAGGTTGATGGCCCATACCGCATCGTCCGCGGCCACGATCCCTTCCGGTTGGAGGCCGACCCGGATCGTGGCTGCATGGTTCGTGTCCGGATCGATCCTCGACACCGTGTTGCCCGAGTAGTTGGCCACCCACACCGACCCGAAGCCGACGGCGAAGTCGATGGGGCTCTCGTCGGTGCGGATCCTGGCCACGACCTTGTTCCGGGCGGGGCCGATGCGCTCCACCACACTGGCCTGGTAGTGGCCCACCCACAGGGAGCCGAACGCGAACACCAGGGGATCGGCCTGGTTGTCCACCGGGATCGCCCCGACGATCTTCCCCGCGGCAGGCAGCAGCGCGACCGGGGTGGGGGAGGGTGACGTGGCCGGAGGAGCGGACGACGGTGAAGGGAGGGCCGGCTTCGCCTTCGAGCCAGCACACGCCGCGAGCGCGATCGAGCCTGCGCCGGCAAGGGCCACAGCCCCGAGCATCAGGCGGCTCCTTCCGGCTCCAGCGTACGACCGGACCGTCATGGTGAGCTGTACGTCGTGGGCGAGGGGCGGGGATCGAGCGGGGTTCACGCCTCGCGATCGCGGATCCCGTTCGCGGCGTGCATGGCCAGGCCCATGATCGACAGCTGCGGGTTGACGCCGGTGTTGGTCGGGAACACGGAGGAGTCCACCACGAACAGGTTGTCGATCCCGTGCACCGCGAAGTCGGGGCCGACCACACCGGCCTCTTTGTGCCGGGCCATGCGGGCAGTGCCGAACATGTGGCTGATGGAGAAGACATAGGCCCTCGGATCGTCCGGACCCGAACCGATCAGCGCCACGTCGTCGGGCCGGGTGATCCGCTCGGGCACCCCGTGGATCCCCGGCAGGACCTCCCGGGCCCCGGCGGCGAAGAGCATCTCCGCGGTGAAACGGAGCCCGGCGCGCAGGTTCGCCATGTCTCGGGGACCGGGGCCGTAGCGGATGAGCGTCCGGCCCGCACGGCCTCCGACCGCCCCCTCGGCCTCGGCCCGAAGGTCCACCGCCCACATCGCCATGTGGGATGCCTGGGCGATGTTTCGGGCCCACCGAGGGCCGACTCCGGGGAGACGGGCGAAGAGCAGCTCCGGGCTCAGGGAGACCGATTCGATCTTGAACCGGCCGTCCCGTCGGTGCTGGTCGGACTCGAATCCCTGGGTGGCCCCGAACCACATGTCGACCTGCTGGTCGAACACCCCGATCAGGGACGCGCCGGGGTGAACCTGGAGATGGGCGCCGAGGTGCGGGGACCGCACGCCGCTCCGGCGAAGCAGGCCCGGCGTTTGGATGGCCGAGGCCGCCACCAGCACGGCCTTGCGCGCGTGGAGCCGGAACCGAGGGTTGCGGCGGCCGGCCGGAGCGTGCCCCAGCCTGCCTTCCACCGCCACGGCGCGGCCCCCCTCCACCACGACCCCGTCCGCCCGGGCTCGGGTGAAGAGCGTGGTCCCCCGTCGCTCCGCATAGGGGAGGTAGGTCAAGGCCATGCTCTGCTTGGCGTCGAAGGGGCAGCCGGCCTGGCATCGGGCGCTGCCCCGGCAGTCCCGGACGGCCCGGCGCATGGGTCCCGCGCTGATCCTCATGACCTGCCCCGCCCGCTCCATCAGGCTGTTGTTGCCGCCCCACACATCCCTCGGAGTGGGCCCCACCGATAGCTCCGCCTCGATCTGGTCCCAATGGCGGTGAAGCTCCTCCAGGGGCAGGGCTCTCCCCAGCGAGTGGTCCCGATCCCATGTCGTCCACACGTCCTCCGGGAGCCGCCACATGATCGCGGAGTTCACCACGGTGCTCCCCCCCAGGCAGCTCCCCTGCAGGACCGGGATGTACGCCCGGCCCCGCGCTACCTGCGCCCCCATATCCCGGTACAGGCGCCGGAGGGAGGCGAAGGTTCGGTCCTCGAACTGCGTCGCGTCCACCGCCGGCCCTTCCTCCACCACCGCGATCGAGGAGGACGCGTCCGACAGGATCCGCGCCGCCGTGGCTCCCGCGGCCCCCGAGCCGACGATGACATAGTCGAAGGACTCGTCGATCGGCCGCAACTGGCGCTCGCCGTCGACGATCACGGACCGCCCACCCGGCGAGGATCGTCGTGTTGGAGCGGATATCCGATGGCGTCGCGAACCTGGGAGTCGGCCCCGTAGCAGAGGGCCACGGTCACCTTCAGCAGGCCGAGGAGCTGGCGCAGCGAGTACAGGCGTGAACGCTCCAGCGCTTCCAGGGCGCGCTCGCGCGTCTCACGCCCGTACAGCGTGAGCGGGGGGATCCGCCCGATCAGGATCGGAGCCACCCAGATGGCCACGAACAGGGCGGCCCTGAGCCCCAGCCGGAGCCGATCCGCCGCTTCCTGTTCGAATGCCCGATGGAACTCCTCCCAGCCGGCTCCCAGGGCTCCCTTGGACGGAACCGGTTGGACTCCATCCGGGAGCAGCGTGTCCACCACGATCCGGGAGCCCCTGTTCACAGCCGGATAGACTACGCACCGGGTGGGGAGGCCCGGATGTCCATTCACGACCATTTCTCCAGGGACGGCGTCGACGTGGCCTCGCTGGCCACGTACCTCGACGGGCTCGACGACGCCGCCCGGGTCGGCGAGGTGCGCAAGCTGTCGCGGCGCGAGCAGGCTCCGCTGTTCGAGGCCGCCGCCGGGGTTCGGCCGGTCACGCTGGCCGGCCTGGTGCCGGCCGATGCCCCGCCCCTGGCCGAGTTGATCCACTACGGACGCAACTCGCTCCCGGTCTTTCGCATCTTCGAGAAGCGCTTCTGTCGTCCCCCGTCCGGCCTCTCGGAGCTGTGGGGCTACAACGAGCACGGGCTGCGATGGCTCACCGGGCCGGGATACTTCGTGGCTCGCCAGCAGGGCCCGGGTGAGGTCCTGATCGACTACCTCGAGGTCCCGACGGGCAAGCCCGACGCCTGGCCGCCCCTCAAGCCCAACTCGGCGGGCGGAGGGCGGCTCGTCTACTTCCAGACACAGGACCTGCTTCGGGGCGTCAGCGGGCATGTGTGCGTGGGTCGGGCCTCCAGACGCGGACGGCCGATGGACAACTGGTTCGTGCTGTGCCGGTCCGGCTCCAGGTAGCGGATGGACCCGGCCCATCGGGCCACCGACGAGCGTCACCATGGACCGGGAGCCGCCGGGCGCACCGCAGAGTGTTACGCTGGACTTCCAATCCATCCCCCTTCGTGTCCCCTTCGCGACTGGGGCGAAGCGAAGGGAGCCGCATGGGTCGCTCGATTCATCGCCCCGCCGGCCACGCAGGACTGTTGACCACCGGCCAGCGCTTGTCCAAGCTCATCGTCGATCGCGGCGTCACCACCAGAGAGCTCGCGGAGAACCTGGGCATCCAGGAGAGCACGCTGGCGAACTTCCGGCACGGCCACCGAAACATCCCCTCGGGCATGGTCGTCGAGATGGCCCGGGAGCTCGGTACCAACGCGGCCTTCCTGCTGGAAACCTCCGAGGACGCCCGTCCCTGGACCATCATCCTCGAGGAGACCCGCCTCCGCGACGAGGCCTGGCAGAAAGCGGCCCGGCGGGTCGCGCGGTAGCCCGAGGCACCAAGGTTCCTTCTCCGACCACCGCTTTTCGAGCTGCCCCGACTCGAGTTTGTGTTCGCTCCCCGTCCGGGGCCAGACTGGTGGGCGCTCCCTCGTCGATCACGGAGCGGTGACGCTGCCGTGACGTGGGGACGGCAAACTCTGTTCGGACCATCGGCCACGCCGGGGGGCGGCCGAGCAGACCAGGGTGGAGGGTGGTGCCGATGAAGCGCGCAGGGGTCCTCTCGAAGGCATTCACGGATCTCACCGAGGCCATCGACAAATCGACCGGGTGGTCCCGCCTGCCGAAGTTGTTCGGGATCCTGACCCTGGTGGGGCTGCGAACGCGGCTCCGCCAGCGCAACCTCTACGACTCGGGAGGGCCGGCGGACCAACCGGCCGGCGCCCCCGGCGTCCCGCC
>WNGF01012582.1_pt1 | contig 17650 bp, 28 predicted proteins | sample 5400641 | NCBI WGS metagenome assembly WNGF01 (sample SAMN13153371, study PRJNA577476) | soil metagenome | isolation source: 80 cm soil or saprolite under grassland replicate 2 | place: USA:California | collected 2016-06-15
ACGCGCTTGGCGTACTGCACCGGGATGCGCCGTTGGGCGCGCTCCATGAAGACGACGAAGGCGACCACGGCGACCATGAAGACGACCAGGAAGAGCATGGCGAAGAGGTTGCGCTGCCCGGTGCGGATGTCGTCGATGAGACCGATGCTCGCGTGCGGCAGGTTGACGACGATGCCGGCGAAGATGATCAGGGAAATGCCGTTGCCGATGCCGCGCTCGGAGATCTGCTCGCCGAGCCACATGATGAAGGCGGTGCCCGTCGTCAGCGTGAGCACGGTCATGATCGGGAAACCGAGGCCCCAGAGCGCGTCCTGGACGTGCGTCGGCACCAGCGGCGCGCCGCCGGGCGAGGCCTGGGACTTGAGCCAGAAGGCCACGCCGAGCGACTGCACGATCGACAGCGCGATCGTGCCGTAGCGCGTGTACTGGTTGATCTTCCGCCGCCCCATCTCCCCCTCTTTCGACAGCTTTTCGAGGTACGGCCAGACGACGGTGAGGAGCTGCAGGATGATGGAGGCGGAGATGTACGGCATGATGCCGAGGGCGAAGACGGAGAGACGGCGCAGCGCGCCGCCCGAGAAGAGGTCGAGGAAGCCGAAGACGCCGCCGCTCATCGACTTGAAGAATTCGGAGAGCGCGACGGGGTCGACGCCCGGCGTCGGGATGTGCGAGCCGAGCCGATAGACGGCGAGCAGGCCGAAGGTGAAGAGCACCCGCTTGCGCAGGTCTTCAATGGCCCAGATGTTCCGCAGCGTTTCGAGAAAGTTCACTTACTCGGTCTCCTGACAGGTGCCCCCTGCGGCTTCGATCTGCTTGCGGGCGGACGCCGAGAACTTGTTGGCGACCACGTTGAGTTTCTTGGAGACTTTCCCGTCGCCGAGGACCTTGATGCCTTCGTGGCGTCCCTTGATCAGGCGGGCCTGGCGCATGGCGAATTCGTCGACGGTGGCGCCGTCGTCGAAGAGACGCTCGAGGTCCGACGTGTTCACGATGGCGAGATCGCGCTTGAAGATGTTGGTGAAGCCCCGCTTCGGCAGGCGCCGGTGCAGCGGCATCTGGCCGCCCTCGAAGCCGAGAGCGCGGGAGAAGCCGGAGCGCGACTTCTGCCCCTTCTCGCCCTTGCCGGAGGTCTTGCCGTGGCCGGAACCGGGGCCGCGGCCGACGCGCTTCTTGGCGTGGCGGGCACCCTTTTTCGGTTTTAGGTTGCTCAGTTCCATGTTTTGACTCCGGGGCTCTCGGCTCTCGGCTCTCGGCTCTCAGGGGCGTTCTCCCCGAGAGCCGAGAGCTGAGAGCCGACAGCCATTTTCATTCGACCACTTGAACCAAATGCGGGATCTTGGCGATCATCCCGCGCAATTCTCTCGAGTCGACCCGCTCGGTGACGCGGTGCATCTTGCCGAGGCCGAGGGCCTTCAGCGTCTCGCGCATCTCGCGCGGGCAGCCGACGCCGCTGCGGACCTGCTTCACTTTGACGATCTTCCGTTCCGCGCTCATGCCGCATTCCCTTCCGGTTCGTCGCTGCCGCGGAGGGCGCGGTACTCGCGCTCGCTGCGGAGCTGCTCGAGGGCGTTGAACGTGGCCTTGACGACGTTGTGCGGGTTGGCCGTGCCGAGCGACTTGGTCAGGATGTTCTGGATCCCGGCCGACTCGAGGATGGCCCGCACCGGACCGCCGGCGATGACGCCCGTCCCCTCGGAGGCGGGCTTGAGCAGCACCTTGCCGGCGCCGTAGTGGCCGGTGGCGGCGTGCGGGATGGTGGTGCCGCTCATGGAGATCGAGATCATGTTCTTCTTGGCGATCTCGATGCCCTTCTTGATGGCGGCGGGGACTTCCTTGGCCTTGCCCGAGCCGTAGCCGACCTTGCCCTTGCCGTCGCCGACGACGACGAGCGCGCTGAAGCTGAAGTTCTTGCCGCCCTTGACGACCTTCGTCACGCGGTTGATGTGGACGACCTTGTCGATCATCCCGCTCTCATTACGCTCCTCGCTCCGGCGATCGCCGCGTTGCGAGCCCTGGCCGGGGCGATTCATTGGACGCTGCACGTGATGACCTCCCTAGAACTTCAGACCGTTTTCGCGCGCCGCATCGGCGAGCGCTTTGATGTTGCCGTGATAGACGTAGCCGCCGCGGTCGAACACGACCTGGGTGATGCCCTTGTCCTTGGCCTTCTTGGCGATGAGCGCGCCGACGGCCTTGGCCGCCGCGGCGTTGGCCCCCTTCGCCCCCGAGTCCTTCTCCCGGCTCGAGGCCGAGGCGATGGTCTTGCCCGAGGCGTCGTCGATCACCTGCGCGTAGATGTACTTCAGGCTGCGGAAGACGGCCAGGCGCGGACGATCCGCGGTGCCGTTGACCTTGCGGCGGATGCGCACTTTGACGCGGCCGCGGGCGGTGACTCTTTGCTTTGCTTGATCCATGTGTTTGCTCCGGGCTCTCGGCTCTCGGCTCTCAGCTCTCAGGGAGAACCGCCGGCGGGCGGGGCCTGAGAGCCGAGAGCTGAGAGCTGAGAGCCGATTTCTTACTTGCCCGCAGCCTTTCCGGCCTTACGCCGAATCACCTCATCGGAGTACTTGATCCCCTTCCCCTTGTAGGGATCGGGCTCGCGGAGCGAGCGGATCTCGGCCGCCACCTGCCCCACCTTCTGCTTGTCGATGCCGGTGATGGTGATGTGGTTCGTCTTCGCGTCGACGGTGACGTCGATCCCCTGCGGGATGGGGAAGCGCACCGGATGCGAATACCCGAGCTGGAACACGATCTCGCGTCCCTTGACCTCGGCGCGGTAGCCGACGCCGACGATGTCGAGCTCGCGCTTGAACCCCTCGGTCACGCCGTGGACGTTGTTCGCCACGAGCGCGCGCATGAGGCCGTGCAGCGAGCGCGACTTCCCCTCGTTGTCGTGGCGCTTGAACTCCACCACGTTGTCCTGAATCTCGACGTCGATTCCCTGGACCATGGCCGTGGAGAGCGTCCCCTTCGGCCCTTTGACCGTGAGGGTGTTGCCCTCCTGGCGGACTTCCACGCCCTTCGGCAGCGGAATCGGCTTCTTTCCAATTCGCGACATGGGTCTCTCCTTACCAGACCTGGCAGAGGATCTCGCCGCCGACGCCGCTCTTGGCCGCCTCGCTGCCCGACAGGACGCCCTTCGACGTCGAGACGATGGCGAGGCCGAGACCGTCGAGCACGCGCGGGATCTCCTGCTTGTTGCGGTAGACGCGGCGGCCCGGGCGCGAGATGCGCTCGATGCCGTGGATGACCGGCTCGCCGTCGGGCGAGTACTTGAGGTCGATCCGCAGCGTCCCCTGCGGCTTCTCTTTGTCCGCGAGCGAGTAGTTGCGGATGAAGCCTTCGCTCTTGAGGATGCGGGCGATCTCCACCTTCAGCTTCGAGGCGGGGAGCTCCACGCGGTCGTGATGCGACGTAATCCCGTTCCGGATTCTCGTCAACATATCGGCTACTGGGTCTGTCATCGACATTCTCTGAATCCTTTCGTGTCGGTGGCCGGCCTACCAGCTAGCCTTGGTTACGCCCGGGATGTAGCCGCCGAGCGAAAGCTGCCGGAAGCAGATGCGGCAGAGTTGGAACTTGCGCAGGTATCCGCGCGGACGTCCGCACACCTTGCAGCGGTTCTTGCGGCGCGTCATGAACTTCGCCTTGCGCTCCGCCTTGACGATCATCGAGGTCTTGGCCATCTGATTTTCTCCGCCTACTTGCCGAACGGCATGCCGAGCTCGCGCAGAAGGAAGCGCGCCTGCTCGTCGTTCTTCGCCGTGGTGACGATGGTGATGTTCATCCCCTTCGCTTTGTCGACCTTGCCGGCGTCGATCTCGGGGAAGATGAGGTGATCGCGGATGCCGAGGGTGTAGTTGCCGCGGCCGTCGAAGGAGCGCGTGGCCACGCCGCGGAAGTCGCGCACACGCGGCAGGGCGATGTTGATCAGCCGGTCGAGGAACTCGTACATCTTGTCCCCGCGCAGCGTGACCCTCGTCCCGATCGACATCCCCTCGCGCAGCTTGAAGCTGGCGATCGACTTCTTCGCCTTGGTGACGACCGGCTTCTGGCCGGTGATCTGTCCCAGCTCGTCGACCGCCGCGTCGAGCACCTTCGAGTTCTGGATGGCGTCGCCCATGCCCATGTTCAGGACGACCTTCTCCACCTTCGGGATGGCCATGGCGTTCTTGATCCCGAACTGCTCCTGGATCTTCTTGCGAACTTCCTTCATGTAAACGTCTTTGAGTCTTGCCGGCATGTTCCGAGTCCTACATCTCGCTATTGCACTTGCGGCAATAGCGGTTCGCGCCCTCGTGCGTGCGGTGCGACCCGGTGCGGGTCGGCTCGTTGCAGCTCGGGCAGATCACCTGCAGGTTGGAAAGACGCACGGGGCCCTCGCGCTCGAGGATGCCGCCGGAGACGTTCTTCTGCGGGTTCTTCTTCGTGTGCTTCTTGATCAGGTTCACGCGCTCCACGATGGCCGCCCCTTTGGTGGGCATGACCCGGAGCACCTTGGCCTGCTTGCCGCGGTCTTTCCCTGCCAGGACGACGACGTTGTCGCCTTTCTTGACGTGGGGCTTGGTCGACGGCTCTGTCTTCTGCTTGGTGACTTTTCCGTACATGGCTTTTGGCTCTCAGCTCTCGGCTCTCAGCTCTCAGGCCCGCCGCCCCCGGTTCTCCCCGAGAGCTGAGAGCTGATAGCTGAGAGCTTCTTCATCAAATGACTTCCGGTGCCAGTGAAATGATCTTCATGAACTTGCGCTCGCGGAGCTCGCGGGCGACGGGGCCGAAGACGCGCGTGCCGACGGGCTCGCGCTGCTCGTTGATGAGAACGGCGGCGTTGTCGTCGAACTTGATGTACGAGCCGTCGCGGCGCCGGTACTCCTTGACCGTGCGCACGACCACCGCCTTGACCACGGCGCCCTTCTTCACGGTGCCGTCGGGCGACGCTTCCTTGACCGACGCCGTGATGACGTCGCCGAGGCCGGCGTACTGGCCGGCCGTGGAGCCGCCCAGCAGGCGAATGCAGGCGATCTTCTTCGCGCCGGTGTTGTCGGCGACTTGAAGGATCGTTCCCATCTGAATCATGGCTAGCTCGCTTTCTCCAGCACTTCGCGCACGTTCCAGCGCTTCCGCTTCGAGAGCGGCCGGCTCTCCTCGATGATCACCCGGTCGCCGACGTTGATGCCGGGAGTCTCCGCGTGGGCGAGGAACTTGCTCGTGCGCCTGATGTACTTCTGATACATCCCGTGCCGGACCAGGTTCTCGACCGCGACGACCACGGTCTTCTGCATCTTGTTCGAGACGACGACGCCGGTCTTCGTCCGCGTGTTCGTTTTCTTCGTTTCTTCAGTCGTAGCCATCGTCTTAAGCCCTTGCTTTTTCGTTCAAGATGGTCTGGATGCGGGCGATCTCGCGCCGTACCTGGCGCATCTTGGCCGGCGATTCCATCCGGCCCGTGGCGCGCTGGAAGCGCAGCTTGAAGAGCTGCTCCGTCAGCTCGCGCTCGCGGGTGTGGAGCTCGTCGACGCTCTTGTCGCGGAGCGGTGCCGCCTTGCTGCTCATTCACCCACCTCCATCGATTCGCGCGTGACGAAGCGCGTCTTGATGGGAAGCTTGTGCGCCGCCAGGCGGAACGCCTCCTCGGCGATCTCCCGGCTCACGCCCTCCATCTCGTAGAGGATGCGGGCCGGCTTGATCACGCACACCCACTCTTCCGGTGCGCCCTTCCCTTTGCCCATACGCGTCTCCAGCGGCTTCTTCGTCACCGGTTTGTCGGGGAAAATGCGGATCCAGATCTTCCCGCCGCGCTTGATGTGACGGGTCATGGCGATACGTCCCGCCTCGATCTGGCGCGCCGTCACCCATCCGGCCTCGAGCGCCTGCAGCCCGAAGTCGCCGAACGAGATCTTCTGACCTCGCGTGGCCAGGCCGCGCCTGCGGCCGCGCTGCTGTTTTCTGAACTTGACCTTCTTCGGCATCATCATGGTTGAAAACTCCTGGCTCTCAGCTCTCGGCTGTCAGCTCTCAGGCCCGCCCGCCCCGCTCTCGGTTCTTCCCGAGAGCTGCCGACAGCCGAGAGCCTCTTGCCTCTCGCTACGCCGGGCGCCTCCGCGATTTGGTCTTCGCCATCTCACCTTTGTAGATCCAAACTTTCACGCCGATCGCGCCGTAGGTCGTCGTGGCCGTGGCCACGCCGTAGTCGACGTCGGCCTTGAGCGTGTGCAGCGGCAGGCGGCCGTCTTGATACCACTCGGAACGCGCGATCTCGGCGCCGTTGAGGCGGCCGGCCACGCGGACCTTGATCCCCTTCGCGCCGAAGCGGAAGGCGCTCTCCATTGCTTTCTTCATGGCCCGGCGGAAGGCGATGCGCCGCACGAGCTGCGCGGCGATGTTCTCGGCCACGAGCTGGGAGTCGAGCTCCGGACGCTGGATCTCCTGGATGTTGATGTAGACCTCACCGTTGACGAGCTTCTGCAGCTCGTCGCGGAGCTTGTCGACCTCGGCGCCCTTGCGCCCGATGATGATGCCCGGCCGCGAGGTGTAGATGTTGATGCGCATCTTGTTGGCGGTGCGCTCGATGTCGATCTCCGAGACCCCGGCGTGGGAGAGACGCTTCTTCAGATCCTCGCGGAGCTTCAGATCGCGATGCAGCGTCTCGGCGTAGGTCTTCCCCTGAAACCAGCGGGAGTGCCACGTCTTGTTGAATCCGAGCCGAAATCCGTACGGGTTGACCTTCTGACCCAAAGTAGCCTCCGTTATTTCCGGGCGCGCGCCGTGCGGCCCTTGCCGCCGCTGCGCTCGTTGACCGCTTTCACTTCGTCCGACACGTGAACCGTCACGTGCGCCTTCCGCTTCTGAACGCGGTAGGCGCGGCCCATCGGCGCCGGCTGCACCCGCTTCTCCCGCGGTCCCTCGTTGACGTAGATCTTCGAGACCACCAGATCGTCGCTGTCGACGTTGGTGTCCTTGTTCTCCGCGTTGGCCACGGCCGAGCGGAGAAGCTTCTCCAGGTCCTTCGCCACCGTCTTGTTGGTGAAGCGGAGGATGTTCAGCGCCTCGTCGACCTTCTTGCCCCGCACCAGGTCCACGACCAGGCGGACCTTCTGCGGCGACGCTTTCAGGTATCTCAACGTTGCAGTGGCTTCCATCTCGATCCTCTTACTTGGTGGCCGCAGGCGCCGGCGCCGCGCCGGCCGGCTTGGCGCTCTTCTCGACCTTCTTGCCGCTGTGGCCCTTGAACGTGCGCGTGAGCGCGAACTCGCCGAGCTTGTGCCCGACCATGTTCTCGGAGATGTAGACCGGCACGAACTTGCGGCCGTTGTGTACCGCCAGCGTGTGCCCGACCATGTCCGGCGTGACCGTGGAGCGGCGCGACCAGGTCTTGATGACCTTCTTGTCGCGCTCGCGGTTCATCGCCTCCACCTTGCTCATGAGGTGGTCGTCGACGAAGGCGCCCTTCTTGACTGAACGTGCCATTACTTGGTTCTCCGCTTGACGATGAACTTCGTGGTCTGCTTGTTGCGGCGGGTCTTGTAGCCCTTGGTCGGCTGGCCCCACGGGCTGACCGGATGACGGCCGCCCGAGGTCTTGCCTTCGCCGCCGCCGAGCGGGTGGTCGACGGGGTTCATCGACACGCCGCGGTTGTGGGGGCGCTTGCCGAGGTGGCGGGTGCGGCCGGCCTTGCCGATCGAGACGTTCTCGTGCTCGAGGTTGCCGACCTGGCCGATCGTGGCGTAGCAGCGCACGTGGACCTTGCGCATCTCGCCCGAGGGGAGGCGGAGCGTGGCCCAGTCGCCCTCGCGGGCCATGAGCTGCGCGGCCGCGCCGGCGGAGCGGACCATCTGGCCGCCCTTCCCTTCCTTCAGCTCGATGTTGTGAATCGTTGTGCCGAGGGGGATCTTCGACAGCGGCAGGGCGTTGCCGACCAGGATGTCGGCTTCGGGGCCGGCCGTGATCGTCGTGCCGACCTGCAGCCCGTCCGGCGCGAGGATGTAGCGCTTCTCGCCGTCGGCGTAGTGCAGCAAGGCGATGCGCGCGGTACGGTTCGGGTCGTACTCGATGTGCGCGACCTTGGCCGGGATGCCGTGCTTTTCCCGCTTGAAGTCGATCTCGCGGTATTTCTGCTTGTGACCGCCGCCGATGAAGCGCGAGGTGATGCGGCCCTTGCTGTTGCGGCCCCCCGTCTTCGGCTTCCCGCTCGTCAGCGCCTTCTCCGGCGTCGTACGCGTGACGTCGCTGAACGACGCGTGCGACTGGAACCGGATGCCCGGCGATGTCGGCTTGTAGTTTTTCTTCATTGCCATGGTTACACGCCCTCAATGAAGTCAGGGGCTTTCTCCCCTTCCTTCAGTCGCACGTACGCCTTGCGCCAGTCGCGGCGCTTTCCCGAGTAGCGGCCCATCTTCTTCACTTTGCCGCGGACGTTGAAGAGGCGGACCTCGTCGACCTTGACCTTGAAGAGCTCCTCGACAGCGTCCTTGACCTGGATCTTGTTCGCGCCCGGATCGACCTCGAAGGCGATCACGTTCGCGCCGGCCTCGCGCATCAGCGTCGACTTCTCGGTGACGAGCGGCCGGCGAATGATCTTGTTCGCGTTCATGACTCCAGTGCCTCCGTGAGCCGCTGCAGGGCGTCCTGCGAGAGGACGATGTAGCGGGCGTTGACCACGTCGTACACGTTGACGTGCAGCGGGTCGACGAGCAGCAGCTTCGGGTTGTTCCGCGCCGCCAGGGCCAGGTTCGTGTTCTCGAACGAGTCGACCAGCAGCGCCTTCCCGTCGATGCCGATGCCGGCGAACTTGCGGGCCACGGCGTTCGTCTTGGCCTCGTCCACGTTGAGGTCGGAGAGGAGCACGAGCTTCCCTTCCTTCACCCGCTGCGAGAGCGCCGACTTCAGCGCCGCCTTCTTCTCCTGCGCGTTCATCTTGTAGGAGTAGTCGCGCGGCGTGGGGCCGAACACGGTACCGCCGTGGCGGTGGATCGGCGGGCGGTTACCGCCCTGCCGGGCCCGCCCGGTGCCCTTCTGCCGGAACGGCTTCTTGCCCGAGCCGCTGACTTCCGAGCGGTTCTTGACCTTGGCCGTTCCCTGGCGCAGCGAGGCCAGGTAGTTGCGCACCGCCTCGTGGATCAGGTGCTCCTTGTACGGATACCCGAAGATGTCGTCGCTCAGCTCGACCGAGCCGACCGTTTTGTTGTTCCAATCCTTGACGTCGATGGTAGGCATCGTCATTCACCCCGCTTGCCCGGCACGGCGCCTTTGATGTAGAGGAGGTTGTTCTCGGCGTCGACCTTGGCCACGCGGAGGTTCTTGACCGTGACCTGCTCGCCGCCCATCCGCCCGGCCATGCGCATGCCCTTCATGACACGCGACGGGAACGCCGAGGCGCCGATCGAGCCGGGGGCGCGGTGGAACATCGAGCCGTGCGTGGCCCGGCCGCCGCGGAAGTGGTGGCGCTTCATCACGCCCTGGAACCCCTTCCCCTTCGACTCGCCGACGACGTCGATCGAGTCGCCAGCCTTGAAGATGTCGACCTGCACGCGGTCACCGACGTTGGCGTCGCCGCTGTACGGGACCTCGCAAAGCGTCCGAAGAGGCGGGATGCCGGCTTTCTCGAAGTGCCCGCGCATCGGCGAGGTCACCCGACGATTGGAGATCTTCTCCACGAGGCCGACCTGCACGGCGTCGTAGCCGTCGCGCTCGGTCGTCTTCTTCTGCACCACGAGACAAGGGCCGGCCTGGATGACGGTGACCGGCACCAGGGCGCCGTCCTCGGCGAACACCTGGGTCATCCCGACCTTCTTGCCAATGATTCCTTCGATTGCCATCTGTGAACCTTTCGGTTGGCTCTCAGCTATCAGCTCTCAGCTCTCGGCCCACCCGCCCGTCGGCTCTCCCTGAGAGCTGAGAGCCGAGAGCTGAGAGCCTGTAAGCCACGAAGCCGTCACTTCCCAAATGCCTTAATCTCCACGTCCACGCCCGCCGGCAGTTCCAGCTTCATCAGCGCGTCCACGGTTTGCGTCGTCGGCTCGAGGATGTCGAGCAGCCGCTTGTGCGTCCGCATCTCGAACTGCTCCCGCGACTTCTTGTCGACGTGCGGGCTGCGCAGCACGGTGTAGCGCGAGATCTGCGTCGGCAGAGGGATCGGTCCCGCCACCTTCGCGCCGGTGCGCTTGGCCGTGTCGACGATCTCCGAGGTCGACTGATCGAGGACGCGGTAGTCGTACGCTTTGAGGCGGATGCGGATCTTTTCGTTCATCATGATTTTTCGACCTTAAAGAACAATAGGGGGCGGGTTGAAACCCGCCCCACATTTTCATTTGGGCTACTCGAGAATCTCCGTGACCGTGCCGGCGCCGACGGTGCGGCCGCCCTCACGGATGGCGAAGCGAAGCCCCTTCTCCATGGCGATCGGCGCGATGAGGTTGATCGTCAGCGAGGTGTTGTCCCCCGGCATGACCATCTCCGCCCCCTCGGCCAGCGTGGCCGTGCCGGTGACGTCCGTCGTACGGAAGTAGAACTGCGGACGGTAGCCGTTGAAGAACGGGGTGTGGCGGCCGCCCTCTTCCTTCGTCAGGATGTAGACCTCGGCCTTGAACTTCGTGTGCGGCGTGATCGAGCCCGGCTTGGCCAGGACCTGACCGCGCTCCACGTCTTTGCGCTCCGTGCCGCGGAGGAGGAGCCCGACGTTGTCGCCGGCCACGCCCTCGTCGAGGAGCTTGCGGAATATCTCCACGCCGGTGACGACCTTCTTCACCGTGGGACGGAGGCCGACGATCTCGATCTCCTCGCCGACCTTGACCTTCCCGCGCTCGATACGGCCCGTGACGACGGTGCCGCGGCCCGAGATCGAGAAGATGTCCTCGACCGGCATCAGGAAGTCCTTGTCGATGGCGCGCTGCGGCAGCGGGATGTAATTGTCGACCGCGTCCATCAGCTCCATGATCCCCTTGCCCCACTGGCTCTCGGGGTCTCCGCTCTCGAGCGCGCGAAGCGCGGAGACGCGGATGACGGGGATGTCGTCGCCGGGGAACTCGTACGAGCTGAGGAGCTCGCGGACCTCGAGGTCGACGAGGTCGAGCAGCTCGGGGTCGTCGACCATGTCGACCTTGTTCAGGGCCACGACGATGTACGGCACGCCGACCTGACGGGCCAGCAGGATGTGCTCGCGGGTCTGCGGCATCGGGCCGTCGGCGGCGGAGACGACGAGGATCGCGCCGTCCATCTGGGCCGCGCCGGTGATCATGTTCTTGACGTAGTCGGCGTGACCGGGGCAGTCGACGTGCGCGTAGTGGCGCTTGGCGGTCGAGTACTCGACGTGCGCGGTGGCGATGGTGATGCCGCGCTCGCGCTCCTCGGGCGCCTTGTCGATCTGATCGAAGGCGACGAACGAGGCCGTCCCCTTCGCGGCGAGGACCTTCGTGATCGCCGCCGTGAGCGTCGTCTTGCCGTGGTCGACGTGACCGATGGTTCCCACGTTCACGTGGGGTTTGCTGCGATCGAATTTCTCTTTAGCCATTTGCGACTGACCTCCTGATTAGCTCTTTAATTAGCTCTCAGCTCTTAGCTCTCGGCTCTCAGGCCCACCCGCCCTCGCTCCGGTTTTCCTGAGAGCTGAGAGCCGAGAGCTGAGAGCCCGTTTCTTATCCTGCGACTTTCGCGATGACTTCCTCGGCGACATTCTTCGGCGCCGGCTCATACGCAAAGAACTGCATCGTGTAACTGGCGCGCCCCTGCGACATCGATCTGAGCTGCGTGGCGTACCCGAACATCTCCGACAGCGGCACGTGGGCCCGGATCACCTTCGCCCCGCCGCGCTCGTCCATCTGTTGGATCTTTCCGCGGCGCCGCGAAAGGTCGCCCATCACATCGCCCGCGTAATCCTCGGGCGTGACCACCTCGACGTCCATGATCGGCTCGAGGAGGATCGGGCCTGCTTTCCTGGCCCCTTCCTGGTAGGCCATCGAGCCGGCGATCTTGAACGCCATCTCGCTCGAGTCGACGTCGTGGTACGAGCCATCGTAGAGGATCGCCCGGATACCGGTCATCGGGTAGCCGGCGATGATGCCGCGCTCCATCGCTTCCTTGATCCCCTGCTCGGTCGGCTTGATGAACTCCCTCGGCACCGAGCCGCCGGTGATGTCGTTGACGAACTCGAACCCACCCTCGGGGATCGGCTCGAAGCGCATCTTCACGTGGCCGTACTGGCCCTTGCCGCCCGACTGGCGGACAAAGCGCCCCTCGGCTTCCGACTTGCGCGTGATCGCCTCGCGATACGCAACCTGCGGCTTGCCGACATTCGCCTGCACGTTGAACTCGCGCAGCATGCGGTCGACGATGATCTCCAGGTGCAGCTCGCCCATCCCGCGGATGATCACCTGGTTCGTCTCCGGGTCGGTGTGGACCTTGAACGTCGGGTCCTCCTGCATCAGCTTGGCGAGGGCGACGCCCATCTTTTCCTGATCGGCCTTCGTCTTCGGCTCGATGGCCACGGCGATGACCGGCTCGGGGAACGTCATCGTCTCGAGGGCGATGGGGTGGTTCTTGTCGCAGATCGTGTCGCCCGTGGTGACGTTGCGCAGTCCGACCGCCGCGCCGATGTCGCCCGCCCACACGTCCTTGATCTCCTCACGCTTGTTGGCGTGCATCTTCAGGAGACGGCCGATGCGCTCGGTGTTGCCCTTCGTCGTGTTGAGCACCGCGGTGCCGGAGTCGACGTGACCGGAGTAGACGCGGAAGAAGGCGAGCTGGCCGACGAACGGGTCGGTCATGATCTTGAACACGAGCGCGGAGAACGGCGCCGCGTCCGAGGCCGGACGCTCGATGAGCGACTCGTCGTCGGGGTTGATCCCCTTCACCGGCGGGATGTCCACCGGGGAGGGGAGGTAGTCGACGACGGCGTCGAGCAGCGGCTGCACGCCCTTGTTCTTGAACGCCGAGCCGCAGAGGACCGGGGTGATCTTCTGGCCGATCGTGGCCTCGCGCAGCGCGTTCTTCAGCTCCTCGATCTCGAGGGCCTCGCCGGCGAGGTACTTCTCGAGGAGCTCGTCGTGCTGCTCGGCGATCGACTCGACCATCTTCTCGCGGTAGTGCTCCGCGTCGGCCTTCATTTCCGCCGGCACCTCGGCCACCTCGTACTTCGCGCCGAGGGCCTCTGGAACTTGTCCTCGGCGCCGATGGGGAGCTGCAGCGGAACGGCGTTCTTGCCGAGCTTCTGGCGGATCTGGTTCACGACCGCCTCGAAGTTCGCGCCGATGCGGTCCATTTTGTTGATGAAGGCGATGCGGGGGACGCCGTACTTGTCGGCCTGGCGCCACACCGTCTCCGACTGCGGCTCCACGCCGCCGACGGCGCAGAAGACGCCGACGGCGCCGTCGAGGACGCGCAGGGAGCGCTCCACCTCGACGGTGAAGTCGACGTGGCCGGGCGTGTCGATGATGTTGACGCGGTAGTCGCCCCAGAACGCGGTCGTCGCGGCCGACGTGATGGTGATGCCGCGCTCCTGCTCCTGGACCATCCAGTCCATGGTCGCGGTCCCCTCGTGCACCTCACCGATTTTGTGGGTGATGCCGGTGTAATAGAGGATGCGCTCCGTCGTCGTGGTTTTACCCGCGTCGATGTGGGCCATGATCCCGATGTTTCGCGTCTTTTCCAGAGGTACTTGGCGTGCCATGTTCTTTTTCTTCTCGGACAACACACAGTCGGCGCGGGCGAGCGCGCCGACAGCTAGAGCGATCGAATTTTGTCTTTCCCGTTGCTCGGTCCGGAACCGCAGAACCCGTTCTGTGTTATCCGGTCGAGACGGAGCTACGGAAAGCTGATGAAACTGCTTGTGGGGCGGGCTTAAGCCCGCCCTACATTTCTACCACCGATAGTGCGCGAACGCCTTGTTCGCTTCCGCCATCTTGTGCGTGTCTTCGCGCTTCTTGATGGCGTTGCCGCGGTTGTTGGCGGCGTCGAGAATCTCGCCCGCCAGCTTGTCCTGCATCGTCTTCTCGCCGCGCGCGGCCGCGTAGGAGATCAGCCAGCGGATGGCCAGGGCCGTCCGGCGCGTCGGACGCACCTCGATGGGAACCTGGTAGTTCGACCCGCCGACGCGGCGGCTCTTGACCTCGAGCGCCGGCTTCACGTTGTCGACCGCTTTCTTGAACAGCTTGATCGGGTCATCCTTGGCCCGGTCTTCGACCTTCTTCAGAGCGCCGTAGAACACGCTCTCCGCGACCGACTTCTTGCCGCCGGTCATAAGGGAGTTGATGAACTTCGTCACCAACTGGCTGTTGTAGACGGGATCCGGCAGGATCTCGCGCTTGGGCACTTCTCTGCGACGTGGCATCTTTTGGCTCTCGGCTCTCAGCTATCGGCTCTCGGGCCCCACCGCCCCCGCTCTCCCTGAGAGCCGAGAGCTGAGAGCCCTCTGTCATTAACTCTTCTTCGGCCTCTTCGCGCCGTACTTGCTGCGGCTCTGGTTGCGCTTGGCCACGCCGACGGCGTCGAGCGTGCCGCGGATGACGTGGTAACGGACGCCCGGGAGGTCCTTCACGCGGCCGCCGCGGATCAGCACGATGGAGTGCTCCTGCAGGTTGTGGCCGACGCCGGGGATGTACGTCGTGACTTCGATGCCGTTCGTCAGACGGACGCGCGCGACCTTGCGCAGCGCCGAATTCGGCTTCTTCGGCGTCGAGGTGTAGACGCGCGTGCAGACGCCGCGCTTCTGCGGGCTCGACTGCAGCGCCGGCGACTTGGTCTTGTATGCGACCTTGTCGCGACCCGCGCTGACCAGTTGGCTAATCGTTGGCATTCACGATCCTCTTCTTTGGAGACACCTACAGCGAAAATAACTGCCTGCTTGGGCAAAAACCCGCGCACTTTACGCTTGGGAGGCCGAGCTGTCAAGCCCGACCAGCGCACCTAACTCTCTCTCCAGACTCAGAATTCCACTCGCGTCCCCACGTTCAGCCGCCGCCCCTTCTCGTTGAGGAGCTGCGCCGAAGCGAGGTCTTCGATGGCCAGGCCGAGCGACTTGAAAAGGGTGATTTCGTCGGCGCTGGTGCGCCCTTTCGCCGTGCCGATCAGGATCTCGCCGAGCTCGGCCTTGATCTTGACGTCCGCCCCCTCTTTCAACGCCAGCAGGTAGTCGCCAGACTCGTTCACCGTCGACTCGCGCCGGTCGACGAAGAGCGACGCTGCGGCCATCGTGGCGGCGTCGACCTCGCGCGTGTGGGCGACGCTCGAGCCGACGGCGTTGATGTGCACGCCCGGCTTGAGCCATTCGCGCCGGATGACCGGTTCGCGCGAGTTAGTGGCGAGCACGACGATGTCGGCGTCGCGCACGGCTCTCTCGACGTTGTTGCCGCGCTTGAGCACGACGATGTCGTGGAGGTCGCGGACGCGCGGAATGGCCCGCAGGTGCGAGCGCCCCTGCACCCCTGGGCCGACGATCACCATCGTCTTGGCATCCTCGCGCGCCAGGAGCTTCGTCGCCACGGCCGAGACCGCCGCGGTGCGGATCGCCGTGATCGCCGAGGCGTTGAAGATGCCCTCGAGCTCGCCGGTCTCGGCGCTGTGGAGAAGCACTGCGCCGACGTGCGTGTCGAGTCCGCGCTTCGGATTATCCGGATAGACGCAGATCTCCTTCAACCCCCAACCCGGCCGCCCGCCCCCGCGCCACGCCGGCATCAGGCCGAGGAAGCCGGGGGCGTCGGGCGTGCGGACCATGCTCCGCAGCGGGTTGAAGACCTCGCCGCGGGCCAGCGCGGTCAGCGCTTCCTCCATCGCGGCGATGCACTCGTCCATGTCTAGCAGCGACTCGACTTCGCGTTCGTTGAGGATGAGGACGTCACTCATCGCGGTGTACGCCTTCCATCGAGAACGCCGGCAAGCAGACGGCGATGTACTCCGCGCCGTCGGGGCCGGGCGTCGAATACTGCACCCACTCGCCCGCGTGCGCGATGACCGCCTGCCCCGCGTGGACGTCGACGACGCCGCCGTGCGTCGTCACGCGCAGCGAGCCCCGCAGCACCACCGTGTACTCATCGAACTCCGGCGCCTGCCCCGGCTCGACCCAGCCGCTCGGGCTCTGCATCCGCGCCACGCTCAGCGCCTCGGTTTTCGAATTCACACGCCCGATGAACTCCTCGATGATCTTCGGCTTGTTCCCCGCGGCGGCGATGACGGACGGCTTCTCGATGAGCGTCGGCATGGGCGCTATTGCGGCTTGCAGTAGGCGGCGATGTCGGAGCTGGAGACGACCTCGATGATCGACCCTCCCCGCACGACGTATTCGGAGGCGCCGTAACGATCGTCGCCGCTGTGCCAGTTGAAGGTATAGCCGAGGTGGGTCCACGGATAGCCGACCGTCGGCTGCGATCCGGAGGGAGGGTTCTTGGGCGTCTGGTACGAGAAGAGTGTGTTGCTGGCGATCCAATTGATATGCGCGGGCGTCGTCGACGGCGGATAGGTATTGCCGCAGTTCGGCGTGAAGGCGCTGCCGCCCGAGGGCGGCTCCGGACACGGCATGGTCGTGCCGGTCTGCGGATCGGAGGCGGGCCGGAAGACGTTCACGGCGCGAACGCGGAACGCGTTGAAGATCGTGTACGACTTCGGTGAGTACGGCGGCAGGCCGAGGAGCTGGCGGAGGCGCATCGGCGCATCGGCGCCGTACTGCCTGCACAGCGTCTGCACCTCGGGGACGAGCGTCACCCAGATGTCCGACGACGTCTGGATCGTGCCGGCGGTGTACGCGCTCGGGCCGAGCGCGACGACGAGAACGTTGCCGTTTGCGTCGGGGACGAGCGGCTTGAGTGGCCGCAACTTCGTCGGGTTGTAGATCGCCGAGTCGCGCACGGCGTCGTAGTAGGCGCTCCAGAGCGCCGGATCCTCTTGAGCGAACGCGAACGAGGCGACGAAAAGGAACGCGCCAATGAAGCGGTTGATACGGCTCAAGAACGGAAGTATAAGTGGACTGGCACTCTTCTTGAGCAACCTCGTGCATGCTCTTCGCCGTCGTCTTCGCCCTCGCCGCCGATCTCCTCCCCCTCAACGACCTCGGGCCCGCCCCCTACGCATACGGCTACTACGGCGGCCTGTACGAGGACGGCTCGAACGCGATCCCCGCCGACCACCTGGCGGCCGGTCTCCGGCGCGCGTCGCTGATCCGCCCGCTCGACGCGAACGGAAAGCCGTCGCCGAAGGGCAAGGTCGTCTTCCTCGGCGTCGGCTTCGGCGAGACCGCGCGGATCACCGACTCCTTTATCGAGATGGCCGCGGCCGACCGCCGCGTCGACCACCAGTCGCTCGTGCTCCTCAACGCGGCCCACGAAGGCTTCGACGCCAGCGCCTGGTACGCGCCGAACGCGACGGGGAACTTCAATCGCATCAGGGACCAGATCCTCACGCCGAACGGCGTCAGCGAGAAGCAGGTGCAGGCGGCGTGGGTGCAGATGATGACGACCGAGATCGCGCCGCCGCTGCCGCGCCAGGACGCCGAGGCGTATCGCTTGAAGGGCGAAATCGCCACGGCGTTGCGCAACCTCAAGGCGCGCTACCCGAACCTCCAGGTCGCGTATCTCTCCAGCCCAGTCTACGGCGGCTACGCGGCTACGGAGCCATACCCGTACGAGTCCGCGCTCACCGTCCGCTGGGTGATCCTCGGGCAGGTCACGTTGAT
>WNGF01004750.1_pt1 | contig 17648 bp, 18 predicted proteins | sample 5400641 | NCBI WGS metagenome assembly WNGF01 (sample SAMN13153371, study PRJNA577476) | soil metagenome | isolation source: 80 cm soil or saprolite under grassland replicate 2 | place: USA:California | collected 2016-06-15
CTCGCGCGCGTCTCGGGGCCGCTGCTCGACCGCATCGACATTCACCTCGAGGTCCCCGCCGTGAAGTACCGGGCGCTTGCCGACCGGGGTGGGGGCGAGCCCAGCGAAGCGGTACGCGAGCGTGTGGACCGGGCGCGGGTGGTGCAGCGCGGGCGGTTCGTGAGTCGGGCGGGCGTGTACGCCAACGCGCACATGGCGCCGCGCGACATCCGCCACTTCTGCCGCGTGACCGACGGCGCCGACGCGTTGCTGCGCACGGCGATCAGTCGCCTGGGGCTGTCGGCGCGCGCCTATCACCGCATCCTCAAGATTGCGCGCACCATCGCCGACCTGGATGAGGCGGCGGACCTGCAGCCCAAGCACGTGAGTGAGGCGATTCAGTATCGGACACTGGACCGGCGTGGGGTTGGATGAGAAACACCGGGCGGTAGAGGAGACGTCCTCTACCGCCCGGTGCTCTTCGAGACCAGCGGGGCTAGTTGTGAATCACGATGCTGCCCCCGCCCAGCACGGTGGTCGCCGGCGTGCCGTCGCCGCTGCCCATCTCACTGTCGTAGATGACCACGCCCGTGCTCTTGTCCCAGATCTTCATCCGGAACGTGTCGGGATCACCGCCGGTGACGTCGCCGTCGACCGCGGAGACCAGGAACGCGTAGTCGCCGGCGCCGTTAATCGTCCCCGACCCCTTGAACCGCACCTTCGAGGTCGACACCACGAGCCAGTCATAGCTCGTGCTGCGGAAGTGCAGAGCCCCGAGGTGGAAGTCGAACTCCATGTTCCCGACCGGCGTGATCGCGTTCTTGGGATACTTGGACACGAACCCGAACGTCGCCTTGCCCGAGAGGTTCGGGGCCGCGGGGTACGCGCCGCGCGGCGAGACTATCCAGCCGCCGCCGGTGACGAAGCCGCCCGCGGGGTTGAACACCACCACGAACTGGAAGACGGACCGTCCGCTGTCGCCGTCCTTGTCGGTGACGGTGAGGGTCAAAGTGTAGACTCCCGCCGCCGCGTAGGCGTGGCTGCCGCTCGCCGAGCCGGAGCCGTTGGTTTCGGTGATCGCGGCATTCGACGCGCTGCCGTCGCCCCAGTCGATCACGCCGGTATGCGTGTCGATCGTCCCGGGGTCACTGAAGGGGGCGGTGGCGTCCACCAAAGTGCCTGCTTCGAGTGGATCGATCGGCGCTGTCATCAACCCGACATTGGGCGCGACGTTGGCGATCACGGCCGAGGTCGTCGCCTCGCCGGAAAGGGTGCCGTCCGAAACCGTGAGCTTCACCACGTAGGTGCCGTTGTCGGCGTACGTGTGGCTCGGTGTGGCCCCGCTGCCCGAAGAGCCGTCCCCGAAGTCCCACGAGTAAGTGAGCGGATTCCCGTCGGGATCCATTGAGCGGCGGCCGTCGAAGGCGACGTCGCTACCCTCGTTCCCGCTTGCGGCCGGGCCGGCGTTCGCGACCGGCGCGCGGTTGACCTCCGCCGTCACAGTCGCCTCGGCGGTGCCGGCGTCGCCGTCGTCGTCGCGCACCGTCACTCGGACGGTGAACGGCCCGGCCTGACCGGCCGGATAGGCGTGACTGAGATGGAACGTCATCCCCGTCAACGCGAGTGCTTGGTCTCCCGAACCGTCGCCGTAATTGACCGTCGCCGTCCACGTGTCGGCGCCGGGATCGGTGAAGGAGCCGTCCGCCGCGTACGTCTCTCCCAACCGCAAGGTGACGTCGGCGAGGGCGCTCACCGCGGGGGCGACGTTCGCGATCGTCGCCGTGGTCGTCGCGCTGTTCGTCAAGCCGCCATCGAGGGCGGTGACGGTGAGGGTGACCGTGTAGTTCCCGTTGTCTGCATACGTGTGACTCGGCGTCGCGCCGGTTCCGGTGGCGCCGTCGCCGAAGTCCCAGGCAAAGCCGAGCCCGCCGCCGGCCGGGTTCGTGGCCGACGCGCTGCCGTCAAAGCCGACCGCCGTCCCCTCGTTCCCGGTGTACGGGCCGCCGGCGTTGGCGACTGGCGGCAGGAAGCGCACGGCCTGACCGAAGGAGATGTTGTCGACCCCCTCAGACTGGCCGCTGGGCGCGTAGATCCTGATGTGGGTGATCGGCTCGCTGGAGCTGAGGCCCCAGAAGGCCCCAGCGTTGGTGCACGGCGCCGTCGTGGAGAGGATCAGGCCGCTTCGTCCAGAGACGTCGATCTGACAGATGTCATTATCCAGATACGCAACGAGATCCATGCCCACGGCGGTCACGCCGCCCGGGAAGTCGATGAGGAAGGCGTCGGTGAACACGTTGGCGAGGATGCTCTTCGACGGCGCGCCGAAGAACCCAGCGTCGACCATCACGATCTCCTCGCCGGCCTCGAAGTGATCGGCGTTGAACTGCACGCCGGCCGCGATGTCTCCGGGGTGGAAGCAGGCGTTGTCGCTGGTCGCGTCTAGCGGTCCGGGGCACGTCATGACGCCGGGCGGAGTGCGCACCCGGCCGGCCTCGAAGTCCTCCATCGGCAGATCGGGGAACTGCGCGAGGAAGCTCGCGCGGTCGGTGAAAAAGAACACGGACGCAGCGCCCACATCAGCCTGAAGCGGGCGTGCAGGATTGGTGGTCGGCTGGTCGCAGCTGACTAGGCTGAGGCACAACAGCAAACCGACGGACAGGAGACGGGACGCGTATTTCACAACACCCCCCGGTTGAAGGAGTCCCTGCTGCGGACCGACTTTGGGTCCTAATTGGGGGCGCTATAGGACCCAATTCGGCAACGGGACGGCTGGAGGCGGTGACCGGCGTCACACCGCTGAGGGAGCGTGTTGGGGGTGAAGGAGTTGCTGTTTCTAGCGCAGGGACGTCAATCGCCAGCTAGCACCGTCTCGCACGAAGGTGGCACGGAACGCGAGGGCTCGCTGCATGCCGCGCCCGGTGGCGATGTCGTCGTAGTCGTAGGAGCCCTCCAGCCCCGCGTCGGCGCGGTCGCCGAGGGTGGTGAGCGACGAAACGCGCAACGTGACGCGCGGATTCCGCGCGGTCATGAAAAACGTGCCCCAGTCCTGCGCTTGTTCTACCGTGAGGTTGGGGAACACCTGGCGCAGCCGCGCGAGGTTGCGCGATTCGAGGGCTCGCGCCACTGGCGCCGCGGCTTCCTCGATGGCCGCCCGCGGATCCGCCACCGCCGCAGGGGGCTCGGCCTGCCGGTTGACGCTCTCCCGCGCCACGGGGGGGCGCGGTGACACCAGCGGCGCGGCCTGCGGGCGGGCGAACCGCTCGTTCGTGGGCGGGGCGCAGCCTTGGTTGCCGCCAGGGGTGTCGGGGTGGCGTGGGCGACCGTGGTTTCTGGGGGAGGGACCGCCGCGGCCTGCGCCGTCGGTGGGGGCCCGTCGTCGCTAGTCGAGCGATGGGCCACCCACCACCCGGCCACCGCCGCGAGGGCAACGAGCGGCAGTGCCCACGCGACGACCGGCATTCGACGTGCCGGCGCCGCCGCGGCCCGCGTCGTCTTGGGTTTCGGCCCCCGCGTGGGAGGGAGCGGGCTGACCGGCGTCGCGAGCCGCCGCACGTCGGCATCGCCTTTGGCTTGCCCGAGGGCCGCAAGCTGTGCCCGGATCGGATCCTCGCGGCCGAGCGGCGCGCCGCCCAGGGCGGCGACAGCGGACTCGATGTCGGGCCAGCGCTGAGCCGGGTCCTTCGCCAGCATCCGCATCAGCGCTGCGGCGGTCTCCGGCGGGCAGTCGGGGCGCAGGTCGGCGATCGCAGGCGGCGGCTCGTGCACCTGGGCGTAGAGCAGTCCGATGGTCGTGTCGGCGAGGAACGGCAGCCGCCCGGCGAGCAGCTCGTATCCCACGATCCCCAGCGAGTACTGGTCCGATGCGCCGGAGAGCTCACGCTTCGCCTCGCACTGCTCGGGACTCATGTAGGAGGGCGTCCCGATCGTCGCCCCCGTCATCGTGAGCCCTTGCGTCTCCGACACTTTCGCGATGCCGAAGTCGGTGACGACCACCCAGCCGTCGGTGTCGAGCATGATGTTGGCCGGCTTCACGTCGCGGTGGACGACGCCGCGGCGATGGGCGTAGCCCAGCGCCTCGCCCGCCTGATAGAGGACGGCCCGCACGAGGGTCAGCGGCAGCGGCCCGGCGGCGCGGACGATGGACTCGAGCGAGCGGCCCTCGACGAACTTCATCACGAAGTAGACGAGGTCGGCGCTCTCGCGCACGGCGTAGATGGGGATGATGTGCGGATGGCTGAGCGCGGCAGCGGTGCGGGCCTCGCGCTTGAAGCGCTCGACCATGCCGGCGGTGGAGAACAGCGCCGGGGCCATCACCTTGATGGCGACTTTGCGGTCCAGCGCGATGTCGTGGGCGAGGTACACCGTCGCCATGCCGCCCTGGCCCAGCTCGCCGTGGATGTCGTAGTGGCCCAGCGTTGCGTGGCGCAGCGCCTCGAGCTGCGCCGTCTGGCCCTGCGTCAGGCGGGCGGCGTCGTCGGGGGTGACGTAGGCCGTCGCGACCTGTCCCTGCTGGCCCGACACGTCCGCGCCGCACGACGAACAGTGGCGCGCCCCCGGCGGCACCGGCGTGCCGCAGCGCCCGCAGGCGGCTGGATCGGGCATGGCGTGACCAATATAGCTGGACGGTCGGACCGTCGGACGGTTGCCGGTGACCGGCGCCCGGCAACCGGCAACGGCCTCAGGTGTTGCTCAGCACCTCGTAATGCTCCACGTGCGGCTCCAGCCACAGCAGGAAGGCTTTGTCCTCGGGATAGTAGTGGGCGACTTCCACGTCGGCGCCCGCGAACATCCGAATCGCGTCCCAGCTCTCCCAGAAAGAGAGGAAGACGAACTGCGCGCGGTCGCCGACAACCCGCCGGAGCACCTGCACGCCGCGGTTCCCGGGCGTGCCCCGACATTCCGCGGCCCCGGTGCGCTCGAGGTACGCGGCGTAGGCGTCGGCGGCCTCGGCGTGCGTCTCGCCGCGCCAGACACGAGCAATCATGAAGCGTCGGACAGTCGGACTGCCGGACTGTCGGACGGTAGGCGCTGTCCGGTCCGACTGTCCGACTGTCCGACCGTCCGACCAAGTTTGTGTGACAGTTGAATCCACACCACCGCTCCGAGGATCAGGCCCATCGCCACGACCGTCCGCGCGGTGATGGGCTCTTTGAGCAGCAGCCCACCGAGCAGCACGGCGATCACCGGGTTCACATAGGCGTAGGTGCCGACGGCCGTCGCGGAGGCGTGGCGCAACGCGTAGGCGTACGCGCTGTAGCCCACGATCGAGCCGAAGACGACGAGATACGCGATGGCGCCCGCGCCCCGGGGCGTCAGGTGCCAGGTGCGCCATTCGCCGAGGAGCGTCCCGAGCAGCGTGACCGCGACGCCTCCAGCGATCATCTGCACGGCGGCCCCCATGTACGGGCTCGTCTCCGTCGGGCGGCGCTTGGCATACACTGAGCCCAGGGACCAGAACGCGCTCGCGCTCGTCAGCGCGATGGGGCCGCGCAGGTCCGCGTGCAGGATCTCACGGGGGCTCGCGCCGATGAGCAGCGTGCTGCCGAGGAATCCCAGCACCAGGCCGGTGACGACGCGCCAGTTCAGATCGCCCGAGCCGCCCGGGATGATCGTGTCGAAGAACGCCATCCACAGCGCGACGGTGACGACGAAGATGCTCGCCACGCCCGAGGGCGTATACTGCTCGGCCCACACGACGAAGGCGTTGCCGCCGGCGAGCAGGAACAGCCCCACGATCGCGAGCGTGCGCCAGTCGACGGCGCGCCGCGGCCCCCGGTCGCCGAAGGCCAGCGCCCCGCCGAACAGGATCACCCCGGCGATGAGGAAGCGCAGCCCCGCGAACAGGAACGGGGGCAGCTCGCCCACGCCCACGCGGATCGCGAGGTAGGTGGATCCCCAGAAGACGCACACCAGCAGATAGGCGATGAGCGCCTTGCCGCGAAGGGCGGCCATCAGTCGGGCTCCGTGAGGACGAGCCCGGGCTTCTCGAACACGGTGCCCAGGACGATGGTGGTGCGGGTCGTCATGTTCTTGTTGTTGCCTTTCAGGTCGCGCAGCACGTCCTGCAGGCTTTCGAGCGACGGCGCCACGACCTTCAAGACGTAGCAGTCGTCGCCGGCCACGTGGTGGCACTCGAGGACGCCGGGGTGTTTGAGCATCTGGCGCATCCGCGGCTCGTCACCGACATAGTCGGTGCTGGCGTAGCGCACGGCGACGAACGCCGTGATCGGGTAGCCCACCTTGCTCCGGTCGACCTGCGCGAGGTAGCCGGTCACGATGCCCGCTTCCTCGAGCCGTTTAACGCGCTCCATCACTGCCGGTCGCGACAGGCCGACCTCGTCGGCGATCGCCTGGTAGCTCTGGCGACCATCGGTCGTGAGCAATCGCAGGATCTTGCGGTCCACGCCATCGAGCTCGTGTTTGGCACTCATGGTCACCACCAGCCGATGATGGCGGCGAAGGGGGTCCCGACCGGATACAGCGGGCCCTGGTCGGGGCGGCATTCCGCTCCACCCTTTTCGAATCGCGGCTCGGCGGCCGGCGGCACGGGGAGGTCGCGATCCGCGGTGTCGGTTTCGTGGTCTACCGTCATTTCGCAGCTCCTGTGCATGTAATTCGGACGAATCGTCTATTGATCATGATAATTGCACAACACTTCATAAGCATAGTGGGGTTCCCGCGGACACGATATCCGATTGCTGCGCTCGAACTGTCCTTTACCGAGGACAGCGTAAGTCATTAGTATTTCGCCATGTCCGACTCCCTCGCGGCGCTGCGGGCGCTGGCCCGCGGCTTCCCATCGGTCCTCCTGGGCTATTCCGGCGGTGTGGACTCGGCGCTCCTCGCCGTGGTGCTGCGCCAGGAGCTGGGCCGCGAACGGATGGTCGCCGCCATCGGAAAGAGCGCCTCCTATCCCGAGGCCCAGTGGCGCGCGGCCCGGGATGTGGCGCAACGCTTCGACATTCCGCTGCTCGAAATCGACACGTTCGAGCTGGACGACCCGCAGTACCTCGCCAATCCCACCAACCGTTGCTTCTTCTGCAAAACCGAGCTGTGGAGCCGCCTCGTGCCGGCGGCGCGCGCGCGGGGGCTCGCCGTCGTGTGCGACGGGACCAACGCGGACGACCTCTACGAGCACCGGCCCGGGCGCGCGGCCGGCGCCCTGGCGGGCATCCGCTCGCCGCTCGCGGAGGTGGGGATGACCAAGGCCCAGGTGCGCGCCGCCTCTCGTGCGCTGGACCTTCCCACGTGGGACGCTCCCGCCGCCCCGTGCCTGTCGAGCCGCGTGCTGTACGGCCTGCCGATCACCCGCGACCGCCTGCGCCAGGTCGAGGAGGGCGAGGCGTTCCTGCGCGGGCTCGGTGTGCGTGGCGACCTGCGCCTGCGTCACCTCGGCGATCGCGCGCGCATCGAAGTGGAGGCCGCGTGGATCGGCTTCGTGTCGGAGCGCCTCGCCCAGGTGCGCGCGCGGCTCGCCGACCTGGGATTCCCCGTGGTCGAGGTAGACCCACGCGGGTACCGCCGCGGCGGTTTGCTGACCGAGCGGCCCGTCCAGCAGTGAGGGTGTTCGTCGCGCTCAATCTGCCGGACACCGTGCGCCAGTCGCTGTGGACCACGACCTCAAGGCTCCGGGACGCGGCGTTTCCGGTGAAGTGGGTCCGTCCCGAAGGCATCCACCTGACGCTCAAGTTCCTCGGGGAGGTGGACGATGCCCGCGAGGCGGAGCTGCAGGACGCGCTGCGGCGCGCGGTCGCCGGCAGCAAGGCCCTGCCGCTCGCCGTCGGCGGGTTCGGCGTGTTCCCCGACCTCCGCCGGCCGCGCGTGGTGTGGGCCGGGATCGCGCCGGACCCCGCGCTCGAGTTGCTGCAGCATGGCGTGGAACGGGAGTTCGGCCCGCTGGGGTTCCCGCCGGAAGGGCGCGCGTTTCGTCCGCATCTGACGCTGGGGCGCGCGGGCCGCGAGGCGCGGGCCCGCGACTTCGAGGGGTTGGAGGCCGCGCTCGGCGCGCTGCGGTTCGAGGAAACGGTGGTGGTGGAGACCCTGGATCTGATGCGCAGCACGCTCGAACAGGGCGGGGCGGTGTATCAGGTGATACATCGTGAACGGCTGTCTTAAGGGTCTCCTGAAACTCGCCGGATTGGCGCTCCTGGCGCTGGCGCTGCTCGCAGCTTGGGTGTTCCGGGAGCCGATCCTGCGGACGGCGTCACGGTGGATCGGCCCGCACGGCACGGCGCTGCCGCCCGTGACGGACACGGCGGTCGGGGCGCCGACGCCGGCGGCGGTCGCGTCGGCCCAGACCAAGCTGGCCTCGCTGGCGCGGTCCGGCGGGCCGGATTCAGTGGTGCTCACGCCCAACGAAGTGGCGTCGCTGATCGGGGGCGGCGTGGACTGGACGGTGCGCAAGACGTTCGATTCGCTGCGGGTGGAGCTCCTGAACGGTGCCATCGCCGTGCACGCGCGGCTCGATACCCGGCGGATGCCGCGCGAGGCGCTGGGACCGCTCGCCGGCGTCGTGCGCCCGCAGGAGCCGATCCGCATTGCGGGACCCCTCACCATCGCGCGGCCCGGGACGGCCCGGTGGGCGGTTCGCGAGCTGAGCGTGCGAGGGATCCCGGTCCCCGACGCCGTGCTGAAGCGCATCGCCCGGGACGTGGCGGGCGCGGACACGGGCGGTGCGGTCAAGGTGCTGGTGAATCCGGCCGTCGCCGACGTGGCGGTGTCGCCGGTGGGGTTGGTGTGCTATCGCCGGCGCCGGCCATGAGCCGCCGCGTCCTGGTCGTCGACGACGAGAAAGGGATCCGCGAGGCCCTGAAGCAAGTCCTCGAGTTCGAAGGGCTCGAGGTCCACGCCGCGGCCTCCGGCTCCGAAGGCCTCAAGGTGTATGCCGAGGTGCGCCCGCAGCTGGTCTTCCTCGACGTCAAGATGCAGGGGATGGACGGGCTCGAGACCCTGGCGCGGCTGCGGCAGCTCGACCCGCAGGCCGTGGTCGTGATAATTTCCGGGCACGGCACCATCCAGACGGCGGTCGAGGCCACGCAGCTCGGCGCCTACGATTTCCTCGAGAAGCCGCTCGACACCGACCGCATCCTGCTGACGCTGCGCAATTCGCTCCAGCACGTGGACCTCGCCACCGAGAACGTGCGCCTGCGCGCCGAGGTCGAGGAGCAATACGAGATCGTCGGCGCGAGCCGCGCGATCCGCGAGGTGATCGAGCGCATCGAGAAGGTCGCCCCCACCCCCGCCCGCGTGCTCATCACCGGCGAGAACGGCACGGGCAAGGAGCTGGTGGCGCGCGCGATCCACGCGCTCAGTCCGCGCGGCCGGGGCCCATTCGTCGAAGTGAACTGCGCGGCTATTCCCGCCGAGCTGATCGAAAGCGAGCTGTTCGGGCACCTGAAGGGGAGCTTTACCGGCGCGACGGCGGACCGCCCCGGGAAGTTCGAGCAGGCCGACGGCGGCACGCTGTTCCTCGACGAGATCGGAGACATGAGCCTCTCGGCCCAGGCGAAGGTGCTGCGCGCGCTGCAGGAGGGCGTCATAACGCGCGTGGGGTCGGGCAAGGCGATTCACGTCGACGTGCGCGTCATCGCCGCGACCAACAAGCGCCTCGACGAGGAGATCCACGCGGGCCGGTTCCGCGAAGACCTGCTGTACCGCCTCAACGTGGTGCCGATCCACGTCCCGCCGCTGCGCGAACGCAAAGGGGACGTCCCGGGCCTGGTCCAGCACTTCGCCGACCAGCTGGCGCAACGGGCCGGCCTGCCGGTGCGCGGTTTCGCTCCCGAGGCGCTGAAGCGCCTCCAGGGCCACGACTGGCCGGGTAACATTCGCGAGCTGCGCAACGCCGTGGAGCGGCTGCTGATTCTGGCGGCGGGGCCCGACGTGGGCGACGCGGACGTCGAGCATCTGGTGGGGACGGGCGCGGTGAAAGCCGCAGCGGGCGCGGGCGCGGCGCCGCACGGGAATGCCAACTGGCTGCGCGCGTCGACGTTCGAAGAGTTCAAGCAGGCGGCGGAGCGGGCCTATCTGCTCGCTAAGCTCAAGGAGAACGACTGGAACGTCTCCGAAACGGCGCGCACATTGGAGATGCCGCGCAGTAACCTGTACAAGAAGATCGAGCGCTACCGGCTGGCGCGGGAGGCGTAGTGGCGGAGAAGGAACGGGACTGGGATAAAGAGATGAAGGAGGTGGATAAGCTGCTGGCGAAGCTGCCGGCCGCCGATCCGTACCTCGTGGGCAGCGCGCCCACCGTCCGCAAACCCGCGGCGCACGCGCCCGCCGCCGGAGGGGGGGGACCCGGCGCCGCGCCCGCGCGCGCGCACGAGCGCCTCGGCACGTGGCTGCGCGTCGGGCTGGGGGCGTTGCTGGCGCTCGGCATGGCGGCGTGGCCGTACTCCCATCAGTGCGGGCTACGTCTGATCTTCTATATGATCGGCGCGGGGACCGTCGTCGTCGCCGGCGCGTGGAGCGCCATCTCGTCCTGGAGGCGGCACCTGGGACTGGCGCACGTGATTGCGCTCGTGGTGACTCTCTGGGGTCTCACGCTCACGGTCGGCATCCTGCTCCCACGTATCGGCTACACGACGCCGGCTGCCCTGTGGCTCTGTCCCGAGCGGCCCGCGGCGCCGAGCCACTGACACCGACCACCGATGACCGAGACCTTCAAGAACTTCATCGCCGGCGCGTGGGCCGAGCCCGAGACCGGCGAGTACTTCGAAAACCGCAACCCCGCGGATCAGAACGATCGGATCGGCCTGTTCCCCCGATCGGGGCCGGCGGACATGCAGCGAGCGATCGCCTCGGCGCAGCGCGGCTTCGCGCGCTGGTCGAAGACGCCGGCCCCCGTGCGCGGCCAGGTGCTGCAGCGCGTGGCCCAGCTGCTGGTCGAGCGCAAAGAGCCGATCGCGCGGGCGATGACGCGCGAGATGGGCAAGGTGCTCGCCGAAACCCGCGGCGACGTGCAGGAGGGGATCGATACCGCCTTCTATGCGGCCACCGAGGGACGGCGGCTGTTCGGCCGGGTGGTGCCGTCCGAGCTGCGCCACAAGTGGGCGATGAGCTTCCGCCGGCCCATCGGCGTCACCGGCCTGATCACGCCGTTCAACTTTCCGCTCGCGATTCCCACGTGGAAGATGTTTCCGGCGCTGCTGTGCGGGAACACGGTGATCTTCAAGCCGGCCGAAGACGTGCCGCACAGCGCCCATCTGCTCGTCGAGGTGCTGATCGACGCGGGCCTCCCGCCGGAGGTGGTGCAGCTGGTGCACGGGCAAGGGTCGGTGGTGGGGCGCGCGATGGTGGAGCACCCGGGCGTACCCGTCATCTCGTTCACGGGCTCGACGGACACGGGCGCGGTGCTCGGGGCGACGTGCGGCCGCATGCACAAGCGGCTGTCGCTGGAGATGGGCGGCAAGAACGCAATGATCGTGATGGACGACGCCGATCTGGACCTCGCCTTGGATGGCGTGTTGTGGGGGGCGTTCGGCACCACCGGGCAGCGCTGTACGGCGACGAGCCGGCTCATCCTCCACGAACAGATCCACGACCGGTTCCTCACGATGGTTTGCGACCGCGCCGGCAAGCTGCGGCTCGGTCCCGGGTTGGAGGACACGACGGACGTGGGCCCGTTGATCCACGAGGACGCGCGCCAGAAGGTGGACGAGTACGTCGGCATCGCGAAACAGGAGGGCGCGTCGGTCGTGCTGGGGGGCCGGACGCCGGGCGACAAGCGGCTCGAGTGCGGGTGGTTCTACGAGCCCACGGTGTTCGCCGGCGTCAAGCCGGGGATGCGCGTCGAGCAGGAGGAGATCTTCGGCCCCGCGCTGTCGGTTCTCAAGGTCGGGTCGCTGGACCAGGCGATCCAGGTCAACAACGGCGTGCGCTATGGGCTATCCAGCTCGCTGTACACGCGGGACGTCAACGGAGCCTTCCGGGCGATGGAGGACCTGGACAACGGCATCACCTACGTCAACGCGCCGACGATCGGCGCCGAGGCCCACCTGCCGTTCGGCGGGGTGAAGCAGACCGGGAACGGCCACCGCGAAGGCGGCTGGGAGGTCTACGATTTCTACTCGGAGACCAAAGTGGTCTACGTGGACTACTCCGGGAAGCTGCAGCGGGCCCAGATCGACACGGAAGACTGATCCGGCAACATTCTGATCCTGCTCGCAGAAATTGGGTGACGCTCGTCACCCGGCCGGCGCTACCGTCCGGTGGTGCCTCGCGAATCCCTTCTCATCATTCTGAGCGCCGGCGGCTCCCCACTCGACGCCGACTGCCTCGGCGATCTCGCGGAGGTCGCGGTGACGTGGTCGCAGGTGGAACGGGAGTCGGGGGCGGCGTGCCTCGCGGCCCGCGTTTTGCACGACGACCCACTTGTCGAGTTCCGAGACCGGGTCCGGCGCTGGGGACGGGCTCGGGGATGGGCCGTGACCGTTGCGCCATACCGGCACCGTTGCTAACGTAAACTACATGCATGAGTTGGGGGCGGCCCAGGCGGTCCCCGGCGTGAACCACTCGCCGGCGGGCCCCACGACCCCCGAAAAACGGCGCTCCCGGCTCGCACGGTGGTTTGACAGCTGGATGCGCATGCTCGGCATGGCGCTGGTGCTGTTCCTCCTGATTCACACCTTCCTCATCGAAGCGTTTCACATCCCCACCGGCAGCATGGAGCACACGCTGCTGCCGGGGGATTTCCTCTTCGTCAACAAGGCGATCTACGGCGCCCCGATCCCGGGGACGCACACGCGGCTGCCGGCGTTCGGCACACCGCGGCGCGGCGACGTTGTCGTGTTTCCGTTTCCGCGCAACCCCGACCAGACCTTCGTCAAACGGGTGGTCGGTGTGCCGGGCGATACGGTGGCGATGCGCGACGGGCAGATGATCGTCAACGACAGCGCGCTCGTCGAGACGTACGTGCAGCGCGTGGACGCGGCGCACGACGCCGGGGATCCCGAGTTCGGCTGGCAGCGCCCGTTCTTCGTGGGGGCGATCGACGATCCGCGCCGCGCGCACCCGACGCGCGACAACTGGGGGCCGCTGGTCGTGCCGCCGGGAAAGTATTTCGTCCTGGGGGACAATCGCGACAAGTCGTTCGATTCGCGCTACTGGGGATTCGTGGACGCGGCGGCCATCAAAGGACGGCCGCTGGTCGTGTATTTCAGTTATGACGGGGCGGCCGGCGACCCGCTGCCGTGGCTGACCGACATTCGTTGGCGCCGTCTCGGCTCGGTGATCCACTGATCCGTCTGGCCGCCGTCCCGCTTCCGGAGGGAGTGATCACCCCATGCGCCTGAACACGGCGAAACGCGCCTCGTTCGACGAAGGCTCGCTGGATCAGTACCTGCGGGAGATCAGCCAGTACCCCCTCATCACGCGCGAGGAGGAAGTCTCCCTCGCCCAGCGCATCCGGACGGGGGAGGAGGAAGCGCTCGACAAGCTGGTCCGCTCCAACCTCCGCTTCGTCGTGTCGGTGGCCAAGAAATACCAGAACCAGGGCGTTGCGCTCTCCGACCTGATCAACGAAGGCAACCTCGGCCTGATCCGCGCCGCGCACAAGTTCGACGAAACCAAAGGCATCAAATTCATCTCGTACGCCGTGTGGTGGATTCGCCAGGCGATCCTCCAGGCGCTGGCCGAGCAGTCGCGCATCGTGCGCGTGCCCCTGAACCGCGCCGGCACGTTGCACCGCATCGGCAAGCGCTCCTCGGCGCTGCTCCAGGAGCTGGGGCGCGAGCCCACGGTCGAAGAAATCGCCGAGGGGATGGACATCTCCCAAGAGGAAGTCGCCAAGACGCTCTCGATCTCGCAGGCGCACCTCTCCCTCGACGCCCCGCTCACGCCCGGCGAGGACAACAAGCTGCTCGATTACCTCCCCGATACGACGAACCCGGGCCCCGACGACGAGATCTTCGAGCACGCCCTCACCGAATCCATCGAGAAGGTGCTCGGCACGCTCAAGGATCGCGAGGCCAAGATCCTGCGCCTGTACTTCGGGTTGGAAGGACAGGACCCGATGACGCTCGAGGAAATCGGCTCGCAGCTCGGCATCACCCGCGAGCGCGTGCGGCAGATCAAGGAAAAGGCGCTGGCGCGGCTGCGGCACATCTCGCGGGCCCGGGCGCTCGACAGCTTCCTGACCTAACTCGAAAACGGCGTGGGATGTGGCAAGTGGGGGGTGGGCCCACCCCCCACATCCCACACCCCACGCCTCTATATTCTCCGCATGCCGCCCCTCTCGTCCTTCGACGTCTCCACCGGCGCCGACCTCCAGGAGGTCGACAACGCCGTGAACCAGGCCACGAAGGAAGTGGCCCAGCGCTACGACTTCAAAGGGTCGAAGTGCGCCATCGCGTTCGACCGGGCCACCGCCGCGCTCACGCTCACCGCGGACGACGACTTCCGGATGAAGGCGCTGTTCGACGTCCTGCAGGGGAAGCTCGTCAAGCGCGGCGTGTCGTTGAAGAATCTCGAAGTGGGGGAGATCACGCCCGCGGCCGGCGACACCGTGCGCCGGGAGATCAAGCTCACGCAGGGCATCCCGCAGGAGAAGGCGAAAACGATCGTCAAGGCGCTCAAGGACAAGAAATTCAAGAAGGCGCAGGCCTCGATCCAGGGCGCGGAGATTCGCGTGCAATCGCCGTCGAAGGACGAGCTGCAGGAGGTCATCGCGTTCCTGCGCACGCAGGACTTCGGTCTCGAGCTGAAATTCGGTAACTACCGCGGATGAAACTGGGCGTCATCTCCCTCGGCTGCGACAAGGCCACCGTCGACTCCGAGCGGCTCGTCGGTGAGCTGGTGGGGCACGGCGCCCGCCTCACCGACGACCTCCCTCACGCCGACGTCATTCTGGTCAACACCTGCGGCTTCATCGACGCGGCGAAGCGCGAGTCCATCGACGCGATGCTCGAGGCGGCAGGCCACAAGAAGGCAGGGGCGGTCAAGGCCGTCGTGGCGGTCGGCTGCCTGGTGGAGCGCTACAAGAAGGAGCTGGCCGCCGAGATCCCTGAAGTCGATCTCTTCCTAGGATTCTCTGACTTGCACAAGCTCGTCCCCGCGCTCGCCGAGCGCGGCCTGCTCGAGGATCCCGTCGCCGCGCATCCCGGCGTCCGCCAGTTCCTGGGCGGCCCCCGCCACGTCCGCTACCTCAAGATCTCCGAGGGCTGCGATCATACCTGCGCCTTCTGCGCGATCCCCCTGATGCGCGGCAAGCATCGCTCCGAGCCGCTCGAGCGCCTGGTGCGCGAGGCGCAGACGCTCGAAGCGCAGGGCGCCAAGGAGATCAACCTCGTCGCGCAGGACTTGGGCCATTTCGGACGCGACCTGGGGCCGGGCGGCCCGAAGCTGCCGGACCTGCTCGCCGCGCTGCTGCGCGACACGACCGTCCCCTGGTTCCGCCTCCTCTACGTGTATTCCGCGGGCCTCACCGAGGCGCTGGTGGAGCTGGTGGCCCGCGAGCCGCGCATCGTGCCGTACCTCGACATGCCGATCCAGCACGCCAGCGACCGCATGCTGGAGCGGATGCGCCGGCCGGAGCGCCGGCGCACGCTGCGCGAGAAGCTCGCCTGGCTGCGCGGCGCCATCCCCGACCTCGCGCTCCGCACCACGTGCCTCGTGGGGTTCCCCGGGGAGACCGACGCCGATTTCCGCGAGCTGCTCGAGTTCCTCGAGGAGGCGCAGTTCGACCGCCTGGGGGCGTTCGCGTTCTCCCCACAGGAGGGGACCCGCGCGATGCAATACGCCGACGATGTCCCTGAGGCGGTCAAGCGGGAGCGCCTGGAGGAGCTGCTCGAGGTGCAGCGGGCGATCTCCGCCGAGCGACTCGCGCGCTTCGTCGGGCGCGAAACCGATGTGCTTGTGGACCGCCTGGCGGACCCGGAGGAGGGCGGTGCCACCCACGTCGGGCGGGTGGCGTGGCAGGCCGACGACGTGGACGGCGTGACCTACGTGGCGCGCGGGGGCTGGGCGGAGCCGGGGACCTTCCTCAAGGTGCGCCTCGCCGACAGCGAGGACTACGACTTCCGGGGAGTCGCGAGCGCGTGAGTCGCTCGGCCGCGCTGTTCGACCGAGCGCAGGCGGTATTGCCGGGGGGCGTCAATTCGCCGGTACGGGCGTTCCGGGCAGTCGGCGGGACGCCCTTTTTCGTGGCGAGCGCCGCGGGGGCCCGGCTCACCGACGTGGACGACCAGACGTACGTGGACTACGTGTGCTCCTGGGGGCCGCTGATTCTGGGGCACGCGCCTCCCGTTGTCCTGTCGGCGATCCGGGACGCCGCGGCCCGCGGCTGGTCGTACGGCGCGCCGTGCGCTGCCGAGGTGGAGCTCGCCGAGCTGGTGCGGCAGCGGATGCCGGCGGTCGAGATGCTCCGCTTCGTCAACAGCGGCACCGAGGCGACGATGGCGGCGGTGCGCGTCGCCCGCGCGGCTACGCGGCGCGACCTGCTGCTCAAGTTCGACGGCTGCTACCACGGACACAGCGACGGCTTCCTCGTGAAGGCCGGCTCCGGCGTCGCGACCCTGGGGCTCCCGGACAGCCCGGGCGTGCCGGCCGCCATTGCCGGGCTCACACTGTCGGTGCCGTTCAACGACGTGGCGGCCGTCGAGGATGTCTTCGCGCGGCGGGGTGCGGAGATCGCGGCCGTGATCGTGGAGCCGTTCGTGGGCAATGTCGGGTTCATCCCGCCCGCACCGGAGTTCCACCCTGCCTTGCGGCGGCTGTGTGACCGCCACGGCGCCGTGCTGATCTTCGACGAGGTGATGACCGGGTTTCGCGTCGCGCCGGGCGGGGCGCAGGAGCGGCTCGGCATCCGGCCCGACCTCACGACCCTGGGCAAGATCGTCGGCGGCGGCATGCCGGTCGGGGCGTACGGCGGCCGGGCGGCGCTGCTGCGGCTGGTCGCCCCCGCGGGCCCGGTCTACCAGGCGGGCACACTCGCGGGTAATCCGGTGGCGATGGCCGCCGGGCTCGCGACGCTCACCGCGACGGCGGCGCCCGGGTTCTACGAGACCCTGGAGCGCCGAACCGCGCGGCTGGTGACGGGTATAGCGGACGCGGCCCGGCGTCGCGGCGTCCCGATCAGCGCGGGTCACGCGGGCTCGATGTGGGGCGTCTATCTCACCCCCGGGCCCGTTCGCAATTACGCCGAGGCGAAAGCGACCGAGACCGCGCTCTTCGCCCGCTGGCACCGAGCCGCCCTGGCGCGCGGCGTGTTTCTGCCGCCGTCGGCGTTCGAGGCCGCCTTTGTCTCCAGCGCACACACGGATGCGGACATCGATTTCACGATCGAGCAACTCGACGCGGCGTTTGGCGAAGCGCGCGCTCGTTAGCGTCCTCGCCGTCCTCGCGGCGGCGTGCCACCGCCCGCCCACCGCCCTCCCGGGCGCCGAGCCCGAGGTTCGGGTCGGGCTGGCGACGGGGGCGGCGAGCGTGCGCGTCGGCGGGGACGGCGAGCTGTTCGTGACCGACGACGGCTCCGGTCAACCGGTGACCGCGATCCCCGCCGGGCAGACGTGGAGCGTCGTGCCGGACAGCGTGGGGGCCGGAGTGCAGCTGGTGCGTCCGGACTCGACGCGCACGGAGGCGCACCGCGGCCTCTCGATCGTCAACGTGACGGAGGACCGGTTCGCCATGGTGAACAACCGTCGCTACCGGGGGCGCGTAGGCGTGTTCCGGTC
>WNGF01004755.1_pt1 | contig 17641 bp, 19 predicted proteins | sample 5400641 | NCBI WGS metagenome assembly WNGF01 (sample SAMN13153371, study PRJNA577476) | soil metagenome | isolation source: 80 cm soil or saprolite under grassland replicate 2 | place: USA:California | collected 2016-06-15
GGCGGCGGCGACGCCCGGAGAGCCGACGCTCGAGGCGGTGGCGCCGGCGACGGGGACGGTGGTTCAGCACGTCGGCTCCTGGCTCCTGCTCGGAGGGCTGCGCGAGCTCGGGTTCCACGACCTCGCCGCCCACCACCGGAAAGACGCGGTGGCGGCGGCGTCGCTGCGGACAGCCATCGACGCGACGGCGATCTCGCTCGGGCTGGGCGAGGGGTCGGTCGAGGGCGTGCGGCGGATCGCGACGCCGACCGCGGAGACCTTGCTCCGTCACGCCGGCGGCGTGACCGCCAGCTGGACGCGGCGCGTGCTGCACGACTTCGCCGACGCGAGCGCGAAGCCGTTCTCGGAAGCGATGGCGCGGCGGCTGCTCTCGCGCGCTGGCGCGGGCGAGGACCGCGTCTTCCTCTACGTGGACAACCACCTGCGGCCGTACACGGGCGAGCACGTGATCCGCAAGGGCTGGCGCATGCAGGCCAAGCGCGCCGTGCCGGGCACGACCGACTACTACGTGCACGACGAGGAAGGCTGCCCGCTCTACCGGATCAGCACCACCTCGCACGACTCGCTCTGCGCGTGGCTCATGCCGGTGGTGGAGTTCGCGCAGCTGTCGCTCGGGGACGAGGTGACCCCGGTGCTGTTCTTCGATCGCGGCGGCGCCTTCCCCGAGACGATGGCGGAGCTGCGCGACGCCGGCGCGGAGTTCGTCACCTACGAGCGCAAGCCGTACCGGGAGCTCGGGGCGACCGACTTCAAGGAGTCGCTCTCGATCACGCTCGCGAGCGCGCCGCGGCGGCCGATCCGCATCGCGTACAGCGAGGCGCCGCAGAAGAACCTGCGCGCCGGGCGCGGTCGGGTCCGGCGCATTGCGCTCCTCATGCCCGACGGTGCGCAGATCAACCTGCTCGCGGTCTCGGCGCTCCCTGCCGATGCGCTCATCCGCGGGCAGCTCGCGCGCTGGGGCGTCCAGGAGAACCAGCTCAAGCACGGCGTCGAGCGCTGGGGCATCAACCACCTCGACGGCCGGCGCGTGGAGGAGTACCCGCCCGACGCGCTCGTGCCGAACCCGGCGCGGCGCAGGCTCGACCGCGTGCTCAAGCTCTCGCACACCGCGGAAGGCGAAGCGTGGCGACGATGGGCGCGTCTCGAGCCGGACGACCCCGAGCGGGAGCAGGCCAAGCGCGACATCGCTCGGGCGATGGAGCGGCAGCGCGAGCTCATGGCGCTGCGGCCCACCGTCCCGGCGGTCGCGCCAGTCAGCGAGACGCCGCTCGCTGGCCTGCTCCGCCGTCACGAGCTCGGCTACAAGAACGTGCTCGACACGCTCCGGATCTCGCTCGCGAACCTGGAGTCGGACTACGCGACCATGCTCGCGCGCCACCTCGACCGGCCGCGCGAGGCGAAGAAGTTGCTCGCCGCGCTCTTCGCCGCTCCCGGCACGGTCCACCTCGGATCACGCAGCGTGACGATCCGGCTCATGCCTGCCGCGGGCGCGTCCGAGCGCGCCGCCCTACGCGCCTTCCTCGCCGACCTCACCCGCCGCCGCCTCTCACTCCCCGGCGATCCCGACCGCCGCCGCCTCTCGTGGAGGCTCAAATAGGTGATCGGCTACGTCCGAACTCTGGGGCGCCATGCGTCCCAAGGCGCGTGCTTCGACTTCGCGCCCGCTACGCGGGCGCTACGCTCAGCACGAACGGATTCTGGTGATCGCGAATCGTGCTCGCCCGTTTAGCGTGCGGTTCTCCGCTTCACGAGGACGACACCGCGCCGCCTCGCATGTAGCAGCGCGGGCGCTGAGCCCACGGCCAGCGGAGAAACGGCACGGCGATCGCCCCCCAACTTCCCCCACCCGACCACCACGCCTTCGTGCGACCAGCGTCTGCGGCAATAAGACTTTTCGTGGCGTGTCGATCCGCGCCGACCTCATTCGTCGCCAGTTCAGGAGGCAGATGATCGCGGCCAGTCCAGGCCCTACCGTCCCGAAAGGAGACAGTGCGATGCGAGTCATGGTGATGGTCAAGGCGACGAAGAACTCCGAGGCGGGCATCCTGCCCGGTGACCCGAGAGCGCCAGCCGGCTACGACAAGCTGTTCGAGCAGATGGGCAAGTTCAACGAAGAGCTGGTCAAGGCCGGCGTCATGCTGGCGGCGGACGGGCTCCACCCCAGCAACAAGGGCAAGCGCGTGCGCTTCTCGGGTGGGAAGAAGACCGTCATCGACGGCCCCTTCGCTGAAACCAAGGAGCTCGTGGCCGGCTACTGGCTCTGGCAGGTGAAGTCGATGGAGGAGGCGCTCGAATGGCTCAGGCGCTGCCCGGACCCGATGCCTGGAGAGGAGTCGGAGATCGAGATCCGCCCCGTCTACGAGGCCGAGGATTTCGGTAAGGAGCTCACGCCGGAGCTGCGCGCGCAGGAAGAGCGCTTGCGTGCCGAGATCGAGCGGCAAAGGAAGTCGTGACCACGACAGGAGGGACAGCGATGGCGTCGCGAGCGAGGGCGAAGATCTTTCCTCACCTCTGGTACGCGAAGGAGGCGGAGGAGGCGGCCAGGTTCTATGCCTCCATCTTCCCGGATTCGCGGGTCGAGAGGGTCACACCGCTGATGAGCGAGTCGCCGAGCGGCCCGCCCGGCTCGGTGAAGGTCGTCGACTTCACGCTCTTCGGCCAGCGCTTCCAGGCCATGAGCGCAGGGCCCCACCACGAGTTCAACGACGCCATCTCGATGGTCGTGCTGTGCGACGACCAGGCGGAGCTCGACCGCTACTGGAACGCGCTCCTCGAGGGAGGAGGCAAGGCGCAGGCCTGCGGCTGGCTCATCGACCGGTTCGGTCTGAGGTGGCAGATCGTGCCCGCGGCCTTGGACGACATGATGCGCGACAAGGACCCTGCTCGATCGAAGAGGGTCACCGACGCGCTCCTGAAGATGGTGAAGCTCGACATCGCGGCGCTCGAGAAGGCCTACCGGTCGTGAGAGCCGCGAGCGAGTGAGCGGCGATGACGGCGGGAGGCACGCGCAAGGCCATCGAGGCGGCCTGGCGAGTCGAGTCCGCGCGGCTCATCGGTGGGCTCGTGCGCATGGTCCGGGATGTCGGCCTCGCCGAGGACCTCGCGCAGGAAGCGCTCGTCATCGCGCTCGAGCGATGGCCCGAAGCGGGCATCCCGGACAATCCCGGTGCCTGGCTGATGGCGACCGCCAAGAACCGCGCGATCGACCAGCTCCGCAGGCATCGGATGCTCGAGCGAAAGCACGGCGCCACCGAGGACGATGCCTCGACCGGCCCGCTGCCAGCGGCGTCCGACGTCGAGGCCGCGATCGACGAGGACGTCGGGGATGACCTCCTGCGCCTCGTCCTCATCGCGTGCCACCCCGTCTTGTCGACCGAAGCGCGGGTCGCGCTCACGCTGCGGCTCCTTGGAGGGCTCACGACGGAAGAGATCGCCCGTGCCTTCCTGGTCTCGGAGCCCACCATCGCCCAGCGCATCGTTCGGGCAAAGCGGACGCTCGCTGAGGCGCGGGTACCGTTCGAGGTCCCGCGCGGCGAAGACCTCTCCGCTCGCCTGCCTTCGGTGCTCGAGGTCATCTACCTCATCTTCAACGAGGGATACGCGGCCACGCAGGGCGACGACTGGACGCGACCGGAGCTCTGCGAGGACGCCCTCCGGCTCGGTCGCATCCTCGCCCATCTCGTTCCGGGCGAGGCCGAGGTCCACGGTCTCGTGGCCCTGATGGAGCTTCAAGCCTCGCGCATGCGCGCACGCGTGGGACCCGGCGGCGAGCCCATCCTGCTCCTGGACCAGGATCGCTTCCGCTGGGACCAGCTCCTGGTGCGTCGAGGTCTTGCGGCTCTGGCTCGCGCAGAGGACCTTTCACGTCCGCTCGGGCCGTACACGCTGCAGGCCGCGATCGCCGCGTGCCATGCACGGGCCCGTACGGGAGACGAAACGGACTGGAAACGAATCGTGGCGCTCTACGATGCCCTCGTCGAGCTCACGCACTCGCCGGTCGTCGAGCTGAACCGCGCGGTTGCGGTGGCGATGGCGTTCGGGCCGGCGGCAGGGCTCGAGCTGGTCGATGCGCTCGTCGATGAGCCTGCGATGCGTACGTATCACCTGCTGCCGAGCGTCCGGGGCTACTTGTTCGTGAAGCTCGGCCGCACAGACGAGGCTCGCAAGGAATTCGAGCGCGCGGCACTCCTCGCGCGGAACACCCGCGAGCGAGAGCTGCTCCTGGCGCGCGCGAAGGCATGAAGCAAGATCGGGGCGGGCGCGGCCGTTTCGGGTTCGTTGGGTCGGGACGCGCGGGCGCGGCGAGCGTCATCGAGGAACTGGTTCTCAACGGCCGAGCGTCACCACCGTGAACCGGTCGTCGAGGAACGGCGCGATCACCGGACGGACCTCCGGCCAGGCGAGCCCGCCGCCGCCGCACCCGGGCCGCGGCAGCGCCACGCGCGTCCAGCCCTCCACCGTCGCAAGCTCTGCGAGCTCCGCCGCGGAGCGCGCGATGAGCCGGAGGTCGGGGTTCTCGAGCGGATGGTGCTCGACCGGGAAGCTCACGAGGCGCTCGTCGAGCTGGAACACGTGATTGCCCCCCGCTGCGATCTTCGCGCCGAGCCGCGCCGCGAACCACGGGAAACGCTCACCCGCCTGACGTGCGCAACCTCGGCCGAGGCGGGCGAGGCCGTCTCGCCCCACCAGGCCGTGCGTCGTCACCGCGACGACGGCGCCCGCGGAATGAAGCTCCCACAGGTCTGCGATCGCCTCGCGCACCGTCGCGGATCTCGGTGGCCCGGTCACGACCTGTGCGGCGCGACGACACGGTTCACTTGATGAAATACCCCGACACGAGCCAGCGACCATCCCCGTCGAGCATCGGCGTCACCGTCTCGATTGCAGCCTTCTTGTTCTCGAACGATGTTTGATACTGGACGACGACGTACTTGCCGTCAGGGGCTCCGGGCAGCGACTCGGTGTACATCCTCGACGCCACCCTGCGAGACACGACCTTGCCGAGCGGCGACCGGACGCCGTTCAACGACCTCTCCCAGTCGGCCTTGCTCACCGCGTTCTTGAACAGCCGGGCGGCGTCGTCCCAGCTGGCGCGGTACTGGCCGGCATCGACGCGCCTCAGCCAGGCGTCGGCCGCGGAGACTGCGGCCTTCTCCGAGGCTTCGTCAGCCTGAACGCCCTGGGCGATGAGGACGATGCCAGCGGCGGCGAGAGCCCGAACGATCTTCATCATGGTCTCCTTCCGCGCCGTGGCACCTGGACCGATCATGGAACGTCGAGGCGCATGACCATATCAGCCGGATTCAAGCGGGTGGGGAAGAGGCCGCCGTCACGGCGGTGCCGGCGAGGCGCGCTCGGCTTCGCCACGGGTTGTCTCGGCGCGGTGGCGGACGACTCGGGCGAAGGCGATGCTGCCGATCGCGCGACGCCCGGCCGCGGCCACGGGGCTACTACTCCACGGCCGGAGCAGCCGAATCCTTCACGCCGAGCGCTCGAAGGACGATGGCCATCGGGCAGAATCCGGTGATCCCGCTCTGGGCCAACATGAAGCCGACGAAGCCAGTCAACCAGAGCCAGTTCTGGCTCTGAAACACCGGGCTGGCAGGTGCGCCGAGCGCGAGCGACACAACGACGAACAACCCTGCGAAAAGCTGAACGTATCGACGGATGGTCATTGGGGGATTCCTCGTGAGATGCACGTTGGAGCCCGCGGGCCCGCCAAAGGTTCGGGCTGATCGGGTAGGTTTGGACCCCACCCGAGCTCCTGCGCGTGCTCCTTCACGAAGACCGCGAACTCGGGCTTTCCGATCCGGCCGTCCGCCACTGCGATGACGAGCTCTGCGACGGCGTCCTCGTCCGCCTCGAGCCACACGTCGTTCAGGCCGAGGAACGCGATCGCCGCGGCGAGACCGGCACGCTTGCTTCCGTCCACGAACGGATGGCGGATCGCTGCGCGGAGCGAGAGGCCGGGGCTCTCTCGGCCATCGGCAGTGTCAGAGCACCGTGGCAAGATCATCCCGTATGGACGGGGGGTTTACGCGCCTCGACGACTTCCGCGCGGGCCGCTCGGCGAGCGACCTCGCCCCGCCGCGGCTATCGCTCGAGCCGTGCACGCCCGCGGAGCTTCGCGCCCTCGTCCACGCCGGCGAGACGGACTCCGACGCGTGCGAGCGGGTCCTCGCGCAGGCCGCGCGCGTGGAGGGCGCGCTCGACCTCGCCATCGGCGAGGGGCTCCTCGCTCTCACGAAGGGCGACCGGCTCATCGCGCTCGGCTTCTCGCGCATCCGCGACTACGCGGAGAACGTGCTCGACATGAAGGAGCGGACCGCGCAGGCGACGGTGCGGCTCGCGCGCGAGCTGCGCACCCGCCCGCTGCTGCGCGCGGCCATGCTCGCCGGCGAGGTCCGGCTCCGCAACGCGCAGACAATCCTCCCGGTCGCGGTGGGCGAGGCGGAGGCGCGCTGGGTGGAGCGGGCCCGCGTGGAGACGGTCCGCGCGCTCGAGGCGGCGGTGCGGCAGGAGCGCAGCGGCGGCGAGCCGGACGAGGAGTGGGAGCGGCTTCGCGTCCGGCTCGCGCCCGACGACCGCGCCACGGTGGACGAGGCGCTCGAGGTCGCAGGGAAGATCCTGCCCGGCTCCTCGCGGGCGCAGCGGCTCGAGGCGATGGCGCAGGAGTACGTCGCGGAGCACCCCGTGGAGGCGGGCGACGACGGCGCCCGCGGCGCGGGGAGCGCGTTCCGGCCGGCTCCCGCGCGGCGCGACGCGCTGGAGGCGCGGCTCGAGGAGGAGTCCGATCGCTGGTCGTACCTCTCGCGCCCCCTCGTGGTCCGCGCGCCGCAGCCGCCCTTCGACGAGCAGGCGTCGGCGGAGGAGATCCACGCGCACCTCCGGGCGCTCGCGGGGCAGCGCGCCGAGTGGGACGGGGTCCTCGGCTTCTGCGCGCGCATGGTCCACAAGTCCGGGCTGTGCCACACCGCAGGCTTCGGGTGCTTCGCCCACTACTGCAAGGAGCGGCTCGGGCTCGGTGCCCGCACCGTCGAGCAACGCGCCGCGCTCGAGCGGCGGATCTGCCAGGTGCCGGCGCTGCGGGAGGCGCGCGATGGAGGTCTCCCGTACGAGAGGGTGCGGCTCCTCTCGCGCCTCCCCGATCGCGAGATCGGCGCCTGGGTGCCGCGCGCCCGGGCGCTCACCTGCGTCGAGCTCCGCGCCGCGCTCGCCGACCGCGACGACGCGCAGATGCGTGCGGCGCGGGTCCTTCGCGCGCGCGTCCCCGCCGGGACCGCGCTCCTCCTGCGCGCGGCGTTCCGCGCTGTCCGCGCGGTGGAGGGGCGGCTCCTCGACGACGGGAGGTGCCTCGTCCGGGTGGCGCGGCACTTCCTCGAGACCTGGCGGCCGCACGTGAAGCGGGCTCGGACGGTGTCGCAGCGGGTCCGCGAGCGCGACCTCGGCTGCTGCCAGGTGCCCGGGTGCAGCCGGAGGGCGGTGCACGCCCACCACGTCGTCCCGCGCTCGCGCGGCGGAGGCGACGAGTTCTGGAACCTCGTCGCGCTCTGCGCCTTATGCCGCTCGCGGCATAAGATGCATTATGCCGACTCGGAACTTATGCCGCGTGCGAGCGTACAACCCGCGCAGGCGTTGTCGATCGGCAGTCGCGACGCGGCATAATCAGAGCCCCTCGAGGAAGGCGAGCAGCGAGTCCTTGGGCCGGAAGCGGCCGGGGCGGACGCCCGGCGGCGTTGTGCGAGCGAGGGCGCGCTCCTTCATGGCGAGATCTGCGTCGAGGTAGATCTGCGTCGTCTCGACCTGCTCGTGGCCGAGCCAGAGCGCGATGACGGCGCGATCGACGCCGGCCTCGAGGAGCTGCACGGCGGTGGTGTGGCGAAGGACGTGAGGCGTCACGCGTTTGCGGGCGAGAGTCGGGCACGCTCGTGAGGCCGCGAGCGCGTACTTCGCGACGAGCAGCTCGACCGCGTCATGGCTGAGCCGGGTCCGCCGGACGCTGCGGAACAGGAGGTCGGGACCGACTGCGCCACACTCGGCGATCCACGCGCGAAGCACGCGCGCCGTCGTGCGGGACAGCGGCGTGCAGCGCTCCTTACGACCCTTGCCGTGGCAGCGAACGTGGGCGCCGGCGCTGAGGGCGAGGTCGTCGATCCCCAACCCGGTAAGTTCCGCCAGGCGCAGGCCGGTCTGGACGGCGAGGAGGAGCAGCGCGTGGTCGCGGCGACCGAGTCGGGTGGTCGTGTCTGGCGCTGCGAGGAGCGCGTCGACTTCGGCGGTGGTGAGGAAGGCGACGAGGTCACGGTCGAAGCGCTTCTGCGGGATGGCGAGGACGCGCTGGATCAGTCCCGCGTGCGCTGGCTCGCGGCCGGCCGCGAAGCGGAAGAACGAGTGGATCGCCGCGAGCCGCGCGTTGCGTGTCCGGATGCTGTTGCCGCGCTCCTTCTCGAGGTGATCGAGGAAGGCGCCGACGAGCGGCGCGTCGATGTCCGCGAGGAGCAGGGTGGAAGGCGCCTTGCCGATGTGCTTCTCGGCGAAACCGAGGAGTAGCCGGAACGCGTCGCGGTAGGCGGCGATGGTATGCGGGCTCGCCCTCCGCTGGCGCTGGAGCCGCTCGGAAAAGAACGCTTCGAGCAAGGGAGCGAGGAGGATCACGGCCGCACCTCCCAGCCGCGCTCCAGGCGCTTGCCGGCGAGCGCGAGCAGATCGGGAGTGGCGGTGAGATACCAGTACGTGCTGGACGGACTCACGTGGCCGAGATAGGTCGAGAGCGACGGCAAGCGGCGCTCGGCATCGAGGCCGGAGCGGTACCAGTCGCGCACGGCCTTCACCGCGAAGGTGTGGCGGAGGTCGTGGATGCGAGGGCGGCTCCGTCCGTCGCCGGCACCGGTGAGTTCGACCAACCGGATGAAGACGCGATTGAAGTTTTGGTGGTGGACGCGTGCACCGACACCTGAGACGAAGAGGCTCGGGCTGTGGCGGCGGCGGAGCAGCTGGTCCCGTCGAGCGACGTACGCTCGAAGCGCCGCCAGGGTCGATGCGTGGACCGGGACCAGTCGAGACTTCTGGAATTTCGTAAAGCGGACCGTCAGCAGCGAACGAGCCCAGTCGACATCGACGTCGTCGAGGGCGATCGCCTCTCCGACGCGCATGCCCGTGGCGGCGAGGAGCCCGATGAGCATCGCGTATGTCGCCGATCGCATCCGGCCGGAGAGGGTCTGCGCCTGCCGCATCAGCGCGGCGATCTCATCGTCCGTGTAGATGTGCGGTGTGCGGCGGTGCTCGCGGTACGGGATGAGATCCGGCGGCGGGACCTCGGTGCGTGGGTCGAACGCGCGGTGATGCTTCGCGAAGCAGCGGATCGCGCTGAGCCTTCTCGCCCACCACCGCAGTGATGTGCCGGAGGGCTGCTGCGCCCAGCGCAAGGCCAGCTCCGTCGTGATGACCGAGGTGCCGTGCGCTCCGAGGAAGGCCACGAACTCGGGCAGGAACCAGGTCTCGTGGCGCAGCTTGAACCCGAGGGCGCGGCGGAGCGCGAGGTACTCCTCGACCGAACGTGAGAGACCCCCGGGGCTCATGCGGCACCTCCCGGCCACGGCTGCGCCAGCGCGCCCAGCGAGGCGAGGTCCACCTTGGCGTAGATGGCGGTCGTGTCGATGTGCCGGTGGCGAAGCACGTGTGCGATCTCGGGCAGCGAAGCGCCGCGGCGAAGGAGCTGCGTGGCGGCGGTGTGACGGAGCAGGTGCGCGCTGCCCGCGAGGACGCCCGCACGTCGCAGCGCACTCCGAGCGACGGCGATGATCGCGCCCGGCCGCATCCCGGCACACGGCGCCCTGCTGCGGAGGAAGAGGCTCCGCATGCTGCCCGGAGGTCGGCCGTGGCGGACGTACGCGGCGAGCACGCGGCCCACGTCTGCCGGCAGCGGAAGGCGGCTCTGATGCCGGCCCTTGCCCTGCACCGAGATCTCGCCCGACCGCCAATCCACGTCTTCGAGCGTGATCGCGGCAACCTCCCCGGCGCGCAGCCCGAGCCGAAGCAGGAGCCGAACGATGGCCGAGTCGCGGAGGCCGACGGGGGAGCGATCGAAGGATGCCAGGAGCCGGTCGATCTCGCGCACCTCGAGCGCTTTGGGGACCGCGGCTAGGCGCCAGCCCGCCACCGCCGGGACGCAGGACGCCAGGCCCTGAGCCGTCGCTCCACGAACGTGCAGGAACCGAAGCAACGAGCGAAGGTGCGTCACCATCAGCTTGCGGCCCGCGAGGCTCGACCGGCGAGAGCGATCGAGGACGAAGTCGGTGATCTCCGCGGCCGTCAGCCGATCCCAGTCCAGGCGAGGCCGCTCATCGAGAACGAACCGCCTCGCGAAGTCGGTGTACGCACGGATGCTGGAAGCGCCGAGACCTCGCTCTCGCGAGAGGTACCCCGCGTACTCGCGCACGAGGAGACCCACGGGCGTCTCGTCGAGGACGGGGCTCGGCGTCGGAACGACGCCGATGGCGCGGAGGTGGCCCAACAGCGGCTCGAGGGCGCGACGAGTCCGGAACTGGGTGTACCCCTGCCGGCACCGATGGCGCAGGAACGCGGCGGCGTGATCCTCGGTGAGATCGCAGAGGGCGAGCCCCTCGGCCTCCAGCCAGCGACCTAGGTGAGCGGTCACGAGCAGCAGATTCCTGGCCGACAGCGGCGCGTACCCCTGCCGCAGCAACTCCGCCCAGAACCCCTCCACGTATGCTTGAAGGGGACCCCGAACCCTCACCGAAGCCGGATCGAACATGCCTGCCTCCTCGACGGCGACGTGCCGTGAAGAGGCCAGGATGCCTGGATCTATGGTCCCGGATTATGCCGCGTCCCGCGCGCTCATCCCCTTGCGCACCAGCGGATCCGTCGGGCGACGCGGGATAATCCGCCAGTCGGCATAATGCGCCTGCCATCACCTGCGTGGCATCCACGGGGGGTACATCCGCGTGCGGGGCCGCGCACCCGACGGGCTCGTGTGGGAGGTGGGCCCGCGCCACGCGCCGGTGGATCTTCGGAGACGCTGCGGCGCGGCTTCGGGCTGGGCGGGCGCGGACACCGCCGCGCGCGAGGCGGCGTAGCGCCTGCGGTCGCCGTGACCTCCTCGTGCGCTCAGGCTCCTCGGGCGCGCGCGGTCTCGGCGCGCGTGCGCTCCTCGTACTCCTCGTGGTCGCGGATCACCCACGCGGCCTGCCCGATGGCGAGGACGCCGCGCGCGGGGAGGGCGACCTCGCCGATGCGCGGGTTCTCCGCCGCGTGCGTCGGTCGCCCGAGGTCGGCGCCGGCGAGGACGGCCCTCGACTCCTCGACGAGGTACATGCGCTGCGGCATGAGCGTCCCGACGTGCCCGCTCGGCATGGTCCCCAAAGAGCCCCAGGTCACCCATCCCGAGCAGGCGGGCTGCCAGCAGCTCGCGGGCTCGGATGAGCGGGGCGGGGCGCCAGGTCCAGGCGGGGAGCCGCGCGCTCACCGCGTTCAGCGCCCGCAGCAGCGGCGTGTCGGTGGCGGTCAGCGTCCATTCGAGCGGCGGAACGTCCATCGTCACCCGGATCGACGCGGGGCCGGTCCACTCGATCCGGATCCGCGCGTGCGCGGTGCGGTCGCAGGCCGCCCCGTAGTAGCGGGGACAGGCGGTGTCGAGCCGCGGCCCGTCGACGTAGATCGCCCAGCGCCCGGCGGGGTCCCGGTGCCAGATCGTGGTGTACGGAGCGAAGTCGTTCTCCGGGAACACCCGCAGCGCGAGCACGTGACCCGAGTCGAACGGGAGCCCGAATACGCCCCAGCCCTTCACGTACTCGTGGCCGGGCCACGGCGCGCGGCCGCGCACCGCCGGCAGGTCCAGGAGCATTGCGGCGAGATCGATCATGTCAGCCCCTCTATCGGAGGTCGGCGCACGTCGCCAGGCGATCGTCGCCAACCCCCGCGGAGGATCAGGATCCACTCGGAGCCCGAGGATCCCGGGGCTCTACGAAGCAGCGAGCATCGCGGTCAGGCTCCGCGCGATCGTCGGTCCGGGCTCAGCGCGAAGGCGGGCGCTCGCCGCCGCGGCGAGCGACGCCTCGAAGGCGGCCGGCTTCACGTGCCCCGCCGGCTCGGCGAAGAGGACCTTGCCGCCGGGCGCGAGCGTCGCCCGGATCTCGGCGAAGAACGCTCCGGCGTCCGGCAGCTCGTGCACGACCGCGAAGGCGAGGACGAAGTCCACCGCGCCGGCGAGGTCGGCCGCGCCGAGGGAGTCCCGCGCCGCGAGCCGTGTCACGATGCGCCCCTCGAGCCCTGCCCGCTCGGCACGACGCCTCAGCCCGGCCAGCATTCGCGGCTGCACGTCGACCGCGATGACCCGGCCGGCCGGCCCGACCCGCCGCGCCAGCTCGAGCGTGAAGAACCCCATTCCGGGACCGGGCTCGAGCACGGTCATCCCCTCCTGCACGTGCGGCGCCACGATCCGGGCCGGGTCGTGGAAAAGCTTCCGGACCGGACTCGCGAGGAGCCATCCGAGCCACCAGGGGCAGACGCGGGCGCTCATGTGTGCCTCCCGACGTGCACCATCCCGCTCCGCGGTGACGCGTCGCTTTCGACCGCGTGAAGAAGCGTGAAGCGCGAAGTGGAACCCCCCTGGAACGCGGCTCGGCCTACGCCGCCCGCGTCGCCTGCCCCGGTTCCGGGGCGCCGCGCGTCGCCCGCTCCGCCCGGCGCCGGATGCCGAGGAGCTGCTTTCGCTGCATCGGCACGTGCGCGACGGAGAAGAAGGCGTTCCAGGGCGCCCACAGCCACCGCGGCCGGCTCACCGCGCGTGCCCGGACGACGAGTCGCGTCGCTCCCTCGCCGGCGGGCCGCAGGACGAAGCTCCAGGTGGCGCGCTGCGAGACGCGGGCCGACGACCCGGCCCAGCGCTCGCACCGGAACGGCCAGACCGCGTGGAAGCCGAGCACGAGGTGCGCCCCCTCGCGTAGGTCCACCACCTCGAAGTACGTCCGCCCGTCCGCCGAGGCCGGGATGAGATCGCCGCTCGCGATCGCCTGCAGCTCGGGCCGGATCCCCTCGGCGCTGGGGCGGCCGCCGTGATCGAGGCGGTCGTGGCTGTACCAGCCCGCACGGCCGAACCCCATCTGCGCGAGCCACGGCCAGACCGCGGCGGGCTGCGCCGCGATCGTGATCGCGTGGGTGGCGCCGCCCGGGACGGACAGGTGCTCGTCCCCGGGGAATGGCTCGTTCTGCTCCTGCGGCGTCGCGATCCAGCCGAGGACGCGGCGCCGTGCGGCGGGGCGCGAGAGCAGCGCGCCGGTCGCGGCGCTCGCCGCGAAGATGAGCGCGAGCGGGATCCACGTGCCGGCCAGGCTCGCGAACATCGCGAAGCTCTGCTCGAGGAACGGCGCCACCACGATCGCGTCGAGCAGGGCCGCGGTGCCCGCCAGCGTCGCCGCCGTGCCGGCGATCCCCGGGTGGCGCGGGTGGTTCCAGAGGAGGAGCGTGACCGTCGCCCCGATGACCGGCGCGGCGAGCAGGTGGATCAGCACGGCCGCGTCCACGCCGAGGCCGGCGCGCGCGACGGCGAAGACTAGCCCGCAGACGATCCAGCCCACGACCGCCCAGCGAAGCGCCGGCCCGACCGCCACCCCTGAACGCTGCAGCGCCGAGAGCGCCGCGGGCGCTGCCAGCACCCAGACGAGGAGGATTGGCCAGAGCGAGCCCTGCCAGAGCGCATACTGAGCGACGACGACGTCCCAGGAACCGCCCTGGCGACGCACCAGGACGAGCTCGAACGCCACCGTCAGCACCGTCCAAAGCGCGCCGGTCGCCCAGGCGTGCGACGCACGCGAGAAAGGCCAGCGGCGGAGGAGGAGCCATATGGCCGCGCCCAATGCCACCGCTCCCACACCGGTCGAGACCTGGCGGGCGGCGAAGTCACCGAGCGTGGAGGGGTATGCGAGCTGGCGGACGGCGCCGTTCACGAAGGCCACGGCGAGGAGAACGAGCCAGGAGAGGACCGCGCGGAAGGGTGTCATGGGGGCCTCCGAGGTGTGATGCGGGAAGTGTCGCACCGCCCGGATTGCCGGTCGCGCGGTCAACCGGGGCCGTGCGCACCGGCTCGTGAGCGGTGTCGACGTGTCAGACGGACGGCCTTCCGTGCACCGGAGAGGTCGCCCAACGAGGGGGTCGCGGGCCGCGCCCTGGCCTTGGTGTGTTTGACGTGCGGCGCGCAGTCGCGGGGCGCCGGCGGCCGCGGCGATTAACTTCGAACGAGGTTACGTCTGCGAGCGCATGGAGGTCTGCGATGGAACGCCCGCCCAACCCCGAACCACAGAGGCCGACCGGTGTACGGGTCCAGCCGCCGGTCGTGTATGTCGAGCCGACGTGGGAATACAAGCAGCTGGTTCGCGCTCTCGGCAAGGAGGGAGCGCCCGACGAGGCGGAGCTCAACGCGCTCGGCGCCGAGGGATGGGAGCTGGCCGGAGTGATCGCCCATGGCGGCGAGGCGCGCTTCTACTTCAAGCGCCAGACGGGCTGACGGCCAGAGCGCGTCGTGATCGTGGCGCCATGCTCCCTGCGCCGTCGACCTGACCGCCCGAATCCGTGCGGGCGGGACACGCGGACCTTCGTCGGCACGTACGAGCCCGGGCTACGCGAGGGACGGCGCGCGCCGGCGGATCAGCCGGTTCCGGTTCGAGGCGAAGTACATGCCGTCTGAAGCTCGTCAGCGCGTCCCCACCCCGAGCAGCGCCGTCAACCGGAGCTCGAGGGGACCGGCCCCCAGCGCCGCCTCGAGGCGCGCGACGACGCGCCGCGAGAGCTCGGCGAAACCCTCGTCGCCCATCTTCTTTCGCATCAGCACGGCCGGCGCGCCGCCCCGAGCGAAGGAGCGCCACAGCTCGGCAGGCGTCAGGGTGCCGGTGACGACCTCGTGCTCGTGCACCGTGACGGCGCTGAAGCCGGCCGCGCGCATCTCCGAGGTGATGTCCCCCGCCGTGCCAAGGACGGTGGCCCCCTCGCCGATCCCACCTGGCACTTCCGCGCCGAGCGCGCCGAAGAGCGCCGCGAACACCGGGACCCGCTCCAGCGTGGGCCAGCTCGAAACCAGGGCCCGCGCGCCCGGCCGGAGCACCCGCACCAGCTCCGCGAGCCCCCGCGCCCGGTCCGGGAAGAAGATGAGCCCGAACATCGAGTAGGCGGCGTCGAAGCGGGCGGCGGAGAACGGCAACGCCTGCCCGTCTGCCACCTGCGCGTCGACGTTCGTGATCCCTGCGGCGACGGCGCGCGCGCGGAGCGCGTCGATCATCGCGGGCGCGAAGTCCACGGCGCACACCCGCCGCGCCGTACGGGCGGCGAGCAACGTCAGCGAGCCTGGTCCCGCGGCGACGTCGAGGACCTCGCCTCGGGCCGGCACCAGCCGGAGCGCTTCACGCGCGAACGCCTCGAACTGGGCCAGGTTCTCGGCGACGTACCCGGAGGCCACGAGGTCCCATGGCTCGGGGGTGGCGAGGGGTGACTCGGAGCTCATGGAGTGAACGTACGCCGAGGCGCCGGCGCGCGTCATGCCGAATGACGAGCACTCGTGAAGCGACGGGGAGCTGAGCGATGGTGCTACGCGGGAGGGACGGCTGGACGCAGTATGGTAAGTCACATCTCCGGGGCCTCGCGCCTCTTGCAGGAGTGGGGAGCCGCCACATCCCGGTTAGGGGGTGACACCGTGACGTCACGCCTCATCGTCGCGACCATCGCCAGCTGTCTTGCAGCATGCGGCAGCCATCACGATCCGCCGGCGGCATCCTGCGCCGATGCGTGTGCCGCGATCTTCGCGTGCGCAGCCCACTTCGACTACGGCCTGTCGCAGACGGTGGGCACGCAGAGCGACTGCACCGCAGCGTGCGACGCCGGCGACTGCCCCGCGAAGCGACAGGTGAACGACTGCATCGTGAGCCTGTCCTGCACGACCGGCATCGACACATACGGAATCGCCGCCCTCCAGTGCGGAACGGCGAATCAATGCAGTCTCGGCGTGCTCCTGCCGATCGGTGCCTGCGACTCGATTGCGTCCGACGTCCAGTGGGCTTCCGGGCAATGCGCCGAGTATCTGGGCGACGACACCGCCCTCGATTACTCGAAAGGATATTGCACGGGAGCCATGCACGGGACCTGGGTCTCGACTTGCCCCACCTCGAACCGCGTGGGTTCTTGTCTGATCGTCGTTGAGGGCGTCGCCAGCAGGACCACGTACTACAGCTCGTACACTGGCGACCTCGCGTACGCCGAGTCGCTCTGCGTCAACAACACGTATGGCGGGGAGTGGACGGCGTACTAGCAGGGTCGCCCCGACGCCGACTCTGAGGTCCTATGCGATCGCGTACCGGACGATATCGTCGACGTGGATCGCGGTCGTGTTCAGGAACGGGATGCCGTACTCGCTCCGGTCGAGGATGAGCGGCAGCTCGGTGCAGCCGAGGATCACCGCGTCGATGGCGCTCGCATCGATCATCCGCTTCACGATCGCGAGCAGCTCCTGGCGCGTGGACTCCTTCACGACCCCGAGCTCGATCTCGCTCATGAGCCGGTGATGAATGAGCTGCTGCTCGTCGGGCGCCGGCACGGTGACATCCATGCCGCCCGCGTGGAAGCACTCCTGGAAGAAGTCCGCCTGCATGGTGAAGCGCGTCCCGAGCAGCCCCAGCCGCCGAGCCCCGAGCCGCTGCGCCTCGCCGCGGGTCGCCTCGACGATGCTTCTGAGCGGCAGGGGCGAGCGCGCCCGCACCCGGTCGAAGACGACGTGCGGCGTGTTCGCGCTGATCGCGGCGAACTCTGCGCCGGCTCCGCGCAGGGCCTCGATCCTGGTGAGGAGCCACGAGCAGAGCCCGTCCCAGTTCCTCGCCTCCATGAGGCTCATGAGCTCGGCGATGCTCGCGCTGTAGATGACCACGTCGGGCGCGCGCACGCCGGGCCGCTCCGCGAACGCGGCGATGATCCGGCGGTAGTAGTCGAGCGTGGACTCCGGGCCGATGCCGCCGATGATTCCGATTCGCTTCATGCGCTCACTCGTATCCGGTGGCGGAACTCTCGTTTCACGTCGCGAGAAGGGAGTGCCCGACCCAGTGTAGTCCGGTTCACTCGGGAACAGCGTGCGGGGCCCCTGACCCAAGCGATGACCCGTTGAGCACGAGCACGATCTTGCCTGTCACGCCTCCCTTCGCGAGCAACTCCTGCGCGTGTCTTGCCTCGGCAAGAGGAAATCGCTGCGCGATGAGCGGCTTGATCTTTTGCTGTTGAAGCAGTCCGAGCAGAGCGATCAAATCCTGTCGAAACCATGCCGGTTTCAGCCGTTTGAGCGTCTGGATACTGTAGGGGACCACCCGTTTCCGGCCCGGGAGAAGCCAGCCGCCGGCGATGTACAGCGCGAAGATGGCGGTTCCACGAAAGCGCTGACGACGACCTGGGCGACTTGAAGTCAATCCCTCCCCACGAATCGAGCTGATGAGGCCATAGCCCACCACCCTCCCGCCAGGACGGAGAGCCCTGCGGGAATGCCAGAGGTGAGCGCCACCGATAGGGTCAAAGACGACGTCCACGCCCTCACCCGTGAGGCGGTGAATTTCTTTCACGAAGTCCTGATACCGGTAATCAATCGGGATACCGCCCA
>WNGF01004955.1_pt1 | contig 17641 bp, 20 predicted proteins | sample 5400641 | NCBI WGS metagenome assembly WNGF01 (sample SAMN13153371, study PRJNA577476) | soil metagenome | isolation source: 80 cm soil or saprolite under grassland replicate 2 | place: USA:California | collected 2016-06-15
TGGAAGCTGCTGCGCCACCGGCTGCACTACCGCCTGCAACGCCCCGCCCGCCGCGCGGTCGAGCGCGACGGGCGGGCGATTGCCCGCTGGGTCGCCGAGGACTGGCCCTAGCATCCGGGCACGCGCCCGCCGGCGCCGGGCCGCCATCGTGTTCTGGGACGAGTCGGGCGCCTCGCTGCTGCCGGTGACGCGCCGGACCTGGGCGCCGCGGGGCCACACCCCGGTCATCGTTCACCACTTCAACTGGAAGCGAGTCTCGATGGCGGCCGGGTTGTGCTACGGCTCGCGCGGTGGCGGCGCGGCCCTGGCCTTCCACCACCAGCTCGACGCCTACAACACCGACACCCTCATCGAGGCGCTCGGCCAGCTCCGGGTCTTCCTGGGCGGGCAGAAGGCGACCCTGCTGTGGGACGGGCTGCCCGCCCACCGCAGCCGCGCGATGCAGGCCTGGCTGCGCCGCCAGCGGTCCTGGCTGGTGGTGGAGCCGCTGCCCGCCTACGCGCCCGACCTCAACCCGGTCGAGCCGCTGTGGTCCAGCCTCAAGGGGGTGGAGCTGGCCAACCTCGCCGGCGACACCCTCGACGACGTCATCGCGGCGGCCGAGCGTGGCATCCAGCGCATCCGCGGCACCCCGCACCTGGCCTTCTCGTTCCTGCGCTACTGCGGCCTGTCCCTATGGTGAGCAACCATCATGTCACTGGAAGGAGCGAACCTCTTTTGCCCCCGTACCGGCTCGGGCTGTCCGCCGCCCAGCAGGAGCGCGCCAGCCGCCTGCTCGTCGGCAGCATCGCCATCTCCCTGCACGACCACCCCACGGTGTGCCCTGAGGACATGACCCAGGCGCTCGACGTGGCGCGCACGGGTCGCCAGCGCACCGGCTACGAGGGCCTGGCCCTCCGGCGACCAGACCTGCCTGGACGTGATCGAGGCCAGCCGGGTGCCTGTGCTCATCACCCATGCCGGCGCCCGCGCGGTGTGGGGCTCGGCGCGGATGAAGCCGGACAGCGTCATCAGGGCGTGCGCCGAGCGCGGCGGGGTCATCGGCATCGAGGCGGCGCCGCACACCACGCTGTCGCCCGGGCACCCGCGCCACAGCCTCGAGTCGGTCATGGACCACTTCACCTACTGCGTGGGCCTGGTCGGCATCGAGCACGTCACGTTCGGCCCGGACACGATGTTCGGCGACCACGTGGCCCTGCACCACGTGTTCGCCGAGCACCTTTCGATCGCGCAGGCCCGCGGCGGGCTCGACTTCCCCGAGGTCGAATACGTCGACGGCCTCGAGAACCCGGCAGAGTGCTTCGGCAACATCGTGGGCTGGCTGGTCCAGCACGACTACTCCGACGGCGAGATCAAGGCGGTCATCGGCGGCAACACGCTCCGTGTCCTGGAGGACGTGTGGAGGTGAGGCGCCGCGTCACTCGGGGCGGTCGAAGGTCTCCAGCCGCACCCGGTACGACGGGCTGGGCGTGGGCTCCGGGCTGACCAGGACGACGAAATCCGGCAGGGCCTGCACGGTGGGCTTTCCGGCCTCGTCCTTGGCGTCCGGCTCCGCCTCCCAGTCCAGCAGGTGCGCGGTGACCTGGTAGCGGCCGGGCGCGAGCGCGATCCGGGTGGTGGCGTGGGACTCCGGCTCGGCGCCGACGTGCTCCAGCCCGCTCAGGCACAGCTCGCCGTCCGCCACGTACAGGTAGGGCTCGGAGGAGACGGCCAGGTAGCGGGTCTCCCGCCCGGTCAGCGTGACCTGGCCGGGCGGCCCCGTCCGCACGGTGAAGCCGAACGTGCTGTCGAAGCCGAGGTTGATGGGGACGAGGTCGCCGCGCCGGACGTGGCGCAGGAGGTCGTCCTCGGCCCGCAGCTCGCGCTCCCAGGTGTTGCAGTCGACGATGCCGGCGAACCGGGTGGGGTTCCACAGCGCACACATGCCCGCACCGGTCCAGGCGCTGCACGAGCGGGACTTCGGTGCGGCCGCTGCCAACTCTTTCATGGCCCTCCTCCTCCGCGGTGGCAGGGCAGAGCCTAACGCAAGTCGCGCCGGGTCATCGCTTCGGCCCTACCAGCGCCTCGATGGGGGTGAAGTCGAGGTCCCAGCCGAAGTGGCGCGGGCCGAGCGCGGCCAGCCCCGCCTCGGAGTCGAACGCCGCCCGGCGCCGCCTGCCGACCACCGCGACCCTGGCGCCGACCTCCATGTAGGTGTTGACCAGCGGCTCGGCGGTCTCGGCGTCGCAGACTTCGATGAGGTCCGGGCTGCACACGTACGGCTTGCCGTCGAGCCAGCTGAGGTGGTTCTCGTTCTTGAACCACACCTTGAGGGTCTGGCCGGCGAACTCGCCCTCCCCGGAGACCTCGTGGAAGCCCTCCATGTAGCCGGTGTCGCGCCACTCGCGCCCGGTGATGACGCCCTTGAAGAGCACCCAGCCGTCGAGCGCGTCGGCGGCGGCGCGGACCGGGTCGACGCCCTGCTCGCGCGCGACGCGGATGGCTCGGCCGAGCTCCAGGCACTCGCTCAGCGTGTCGGGCACGAGGATCCTGGCGACCTGGTGCGCGGGCAGCGGTGCCAGGGCGCAGCCGATCATCCCGAACGACGCCTTCGCAAGGAACTTGCCGATGCGCTCGGCAAATGCGTTGGAGGCGGCGTCGCGGATCACCAGGCGGTTGCCGTAGTCGTCGCACAGCGCCCAGGGCAGCACGTCCATCCCGAACACGTGCGGGGTGGTGGCGTGCAGCTCGGGGATGGCGCGGCCGGCGTAGTCGCCGTCGACCAGCTTCTTGCCGAGGTTGGCGGCGGCGTCGAGGATGCCGCCCGTGTTGATGCCGCCGATCTCGATCGAGACCAGCCCCGGGATCGGCCTGCCCAGGTAGTCCTCGAGCTCGAGGACGGCCTCCGCCATGGCCCGCTTGATGCGCGCACCCGGAGCGAGCGCCTGGTCCTCGGGCGAGTCCTCGAAGCTCCCCGGGGCGACCGAGCCCGAGAAGCAGGCCGTGCAGACGGTCTCGTCGGAGCCGGCGTCAATCGGCGACCAGCCCACCTCGATCCCGCGCGCGAGGTCCTCGTAGAGCAGCTTGCGCTGCTGAGCCGGGTCGCCACCGCCGCACGCCGACATGAAGTTGGCGCCGCGGAGGAAGTCGTCGACCGCAACCTGATCGTGCAGCCTGGTCATGCCAGTGCTCCCTCCTCAGGTGATGCTCTGGCGCAGGTGCTCGAGCACGCGGGGGTCGATGCGCCCGCGGCCGGCCCAGCGCTCCTCCAGGTTCTCCCAGCCCATGTGGTCGAACAACGCATCCCAGACGTCCTGGCCCGGGGAGCGCCTGCCGAGCCGGTCGAGGATGCCGCCCAGCTCCGCCTCGACCGCGGGGCCGGCCTCGACCAGCTCGTCGGGGCGCGACCGCTGGAAGTAGAAGCGGTGCAGCTCCAAAAGGTGCGCGAGCTCCTCGATCGGCTGGTCGTGGTGGTCGACCCGGAGGTCGACGTACCGGTCGTGGTTGCCGCCGTAGCCGCCGCCGGGCTTTGCGACCAGCAGGGCGGCCGATTCCTGGCCGCGGCGGTCGCCGCCGGCCGCCTGGCCGCCGCGCAGTGCCTCGACCATCCGCTCCGGCAGGGGCACGCCGTGCGCGCGCTCGAAGGCCAGCGCCATGGCGGGGACCACGTCGGCCGAGGCGAGGACGTTGCCCTGGCACGCGAAGCCCTGGCCGGCGACGGAGGCGGCGTGCTCGAAGCAGCCCCGGCCGGTGTGGGAGGCCACCCGGCCGGCCGCGTCGACGATGCCCACCTGCCGGTCCTCGCGCCGCTCGTCGCCGGCGAGCAGGCGCTTGAGCGCGTCCTGCGGCTCGATGCCCTGGGCGAGCAGGTCCAGCCCCTGCGGGCCGAAGGCGACGTTGGCGAGCGCCTGCGTGGCGACCGCGCCCACGCCCCCCCGCGCCCACGCGACCAGCGCGCCGACCGCCAGGAACTTCGACTGCACGGCCACGCCGACCTCGCCGGTGGCGGGGTCCGCGGCCACGACCGAGAAGGTGGAGGTGGAGGTGGAGGGCCTGCCGGTCCGGGTCCGGCGGTTCACGCCTGCACCTCGTCCGGCAGCACGTACCAGGGCACCCGCTCGCCGACCCTCGCCCGCAGCTTGAACTTCATGGTCTTGGGGACGCGCTCCAACGACTCGGCGATGCCGCTGAGCTTGGCCGCCAGCGCCGGGTCGTCGGTTATCTGGCCGAGGCGCGTCAACGTCCCGGTGAGCGTGCGCCACAGTCCCCAGTTAGCGGCCACCAGCCGGTCGAGGTAGTCGAGATTGACCGCATCCCCCTCGGCGCGGTCCAGCTCGTGCTCGGTGAGCAGCGACAGGGTGTCGTAGGCGTCCTTCTCGTTGAGCTGCACGATCTGCAGCTTGGTGAGCAGCAGGTCGCTGACGGTGACGGTGGGGCTGTCGAGCGGCAGGCGTGCGTGCAGCTCGATGGTGTGGCACATCTCGAAGGTCCCGACCAGCACGTCGAGCTGCCCGAGGGGACCGTGGAAGAGCATCCGGCGATGGCCGTGGAGCGCGTTGAAGCGGGTCGCAGGCTCGTAGCCGGCGCCCTTGAGCAGTCGGGCCAGGGCGCGGCCCTGCCCGGAGCCGACCACCACGTCCAGGTCGGCGATCTCACGGATACCGCCCAGCTCGCGGATGGACGGGCAGTGCGCGAGGATGGCCACGCCCCCGAGGAGCCGCACGGTCAGGCCCGCGGTCTCGCCGAGCCCGACGAGCCGGAGCCCCTCGTCGAGGAGCGCAAGGTTCCTGCGCGCCACCGCGTCGTCGATCGTCCTTGTCACAGCATCATCTCTCTGCGGCGGGAGACTCGTAACCCGTAGTCCCAACCTTAGAGTGCAGGCGGGCAACGGACCACCTAGGATTAACGCGACATCAGGGGGTCGGTGGAGATGGCGAGCATCGAGGAGGTGGCGCGCGAAGCGGGCGTGTCGATCACGACCGTGTCGCACGTCTTTTCCGGGAAGCGGCCGGTGGCGCCGGAGACGCGCCGCCGGGTGCTCGCCGTCGCCGAGAGGCTCAACTACCGTCCGCACCGAGCCGCCAGGGGCCTGGCCACCGGCCGGGCCATGACCATCGGCCTGCAGTTCCCGTTCGAGGGCGACCCGCTCGTGCTCAACCCGTTTTTCCCCGAGCTGCTCGAGGGGCTGTCCGCGGCGGCGGCCGAGGCCGGCTACGGGTTCCTGTTGATCCCCGCGTCGCTGGACGCGAGGTTCCCGCTCAAGCAGACGCTGAAGGAGCGACGGTTCGACGGCGTGATCGTCGCCGACCCGACAGAGGACAGCACGCTCATCCCCGTGCTGGTGCGCCGCCGGGTCCCGTTGGTGACCGTCGGCGGCCGCTACCTCGGGTCCACCGAGGTGCCCTGGGTGGACAACGACCACCGCGGTGGGCTCGTGCAGGTCATGGCGCACCTGGAGGAGCAGGGCTACAAGCGGCCGGCGCTGCTGTCAAGCAAGGGCGGCTTCTCCTACGAGAAGGATGTCGAGGAGGCCTTCGAGAAAGAAGTGCGGGCGCGTGGCGGTGAGGTGACCATCGTCCGCGCCGACGACCTGTCCGAGGACCAGGCCTTCAGACACGCCCTGCGGCTGCTGAGCCGGTCGCAGCCGCCCGATGCGATCGTCGCCGCCATCGACCGCCAGGCTGTCGGCGTCCTGCGTGCCGCCCGCGAGCTGGGCCTGCGCGTGCCGCGAGACCTCGGCGTCGCGGGCGCGGACGACTCCGTCCTCGCACGCCACTCGCGCCCGCCGCTGACCAGCATCCGGGTGCACACGCGCGTGCTCGGCGAGGTCGCGGTCGCGTCGCTGCTGGCCATCGTGGAGCGCTCGGAGACCCCGCCAAACCGCATCCTCCCCGCCGACCTGGTCCCCCGCGCCTCAACCCGCCGCGTCCGCTCCTCCCGCGCCAAGGCCCGGAAGCCACGCGGCGCCGAGCCGGAGTCGTAGCGGCGAAGATCGAACAGGCGCCGTGACCTTCGTGACCTTCGTGATCAAGCGGGAGGCGTAGGGCGACATGCGTCAGCCCTGGATGAGCTGCCAGGAGCGCAGGCCCTTCTTGCGGTCGATGGTGACCAGGGCGCCGCGCAGCACGCCGTCGCCGTACTCGCTGCCGGGGTTGAGCACGAAGGAGCGGCCGATCTTCTGGCCCCCCGGCGACTCGTGGATGTGGCCGTGCAGGCCCAGCACCGGCTGGTAGCGCTCGACGAGCCGGCGGATGGCGGTGCTGCCGACCGGGCCGGTGACGACCTGCCCGCCCTCGGTCCGGGGACGGAGCTGGTCGTCGAGCAGGGCGGCCTGGTCGATGTGGGTCCCGTGCGGCGGGCAGTGCAGGTTGAACACGGCGTGCCCGGGGTCCTTGAGCTGGCTCGCCAGCGCGTCGATCCTGGTGCTGAGCTCCTCCTCGTCGAGCTCCCGCGGGCTGTCCCAGGGCGTCCGGTTGGAGTAGCCGAGCGAGATCATCTCGAACCCGCCGGGCAGCTCCACCACCTGCTCCTCGACGTTGCGCACGAACTTGCCGTCGAGCAGCTCGGCCAGCTCCGGGTAGTCGTCGTTGCCGAGCATGACGAACGCGGGGATGCCGGCCTCCTCGAGCCGCGGCTCGGCCAGCTCCACCCAGGAGCGGACACTCTGCCGCATGGCCGCGGGGAACAGCTCGCTTGCGACCAGGTCGGGGCTCGAGTCGAAGCGGCGCTTCTCGTCCGGGCTCAGCACCACGTCGTAGCGTCCCGACGCGCGGATCTGGGCGCGGACCGTCTCGAGCTCCTCGCCAGGGCCGAGGTCGAGGGTGTGGCCATGCACCTGGACGAGGTAGCGGTCCTTGGAGAGCCGGACGACCGGGACCACGATCTTGCCGGCGATGTCGCCGCCGAACACCAGCGCGTCCACCTTGTAGACGCGGGCCGCGTTCACGAATTTGCGGAAGCAGCGGTCCGAGCCGTGGATGTCGGCCGCGTAGAACAACCGGCACTGCTGGTCGCTGCCCCTGGGTTTCAGAAAGGCCATGAACCTCCTCGAATCGAAGGACCCGGACCGCGGCTCGGGCCGGGCTCCGGACCGCCCCACCTACATCCTGCCGCACCGGCCGGGCGAAAGCCGTAGGCTTCCAGGAACCTGTCCCCGGCAGGGCATCGGAGGGAGGCTTCATGGCCGTGGCACCGGCTGCGGTGGTCTTCGACCTGGACGGCGTGCTGATCGACTCCGAGCCGGTGTGGGAGGAGGTGCGCCGCGGCTACGTCGCCCGCAACGGCGGCCGCTGGCAGCCCGACAGCCAGCAGCGGATCATGGGCATGAGCACCTCGGAGTGGGCGGGCTACCTGTCCGGCGAGCTCGGCGTGGACCGGCCGGCCGAGGTCGTCGCCGTCGAGGTCATCGACGAGATGGGGGAGCGGTACGGGCAGCGCCCGCCGCTGCTGCGGGGCGCGGTGGCGGCGGTGGAGCGGCTCGCCCGGCGCTGGCCGCTCGGGCTGGCCAGCTCCTCTCCCCGCCGGCTCGTCGACCGGGTGCTCGCCGTCACCGGTCTGGCCGACCGGTTCCGCGCCAGCGTCTCCACCGAGGAGGTCGCCCGCGGCAAGCCCGCGCCCGACGCCTACCTCGAGGTCGCCGCCCGGCTCGCCGTGCCGGCCAGCGCCTGCGTGGCCGTGGAGGACTCCAGCAACGGCGTGCGCTCGGCCGCGGCCGCGGGCATGCGCGTCATCGCCCTGCCAGCCGCGCGCTACCCGCTCGCCGGCGACGCCGCGGCCGCGGCCCGCACGGTCCTCGGGAGCCTCGACGAGCTGACCGTCGCCACCGTCGAGCGGCTCGGCTGAGCAGCCCGTGTTTGCCCTGCCTCGACCAGGGCAAAATCTCCGCGCAGCCCGCAAAGGAAGCCCGCACGGGGACCCAGGGAGGTTGCGCTGGCATGGGATGGATCAGCTACATCATCAGTCTCATCATCACCGGCCTGATCATCGGCGCGCTGGCGCGCCTGGTGGTCCCGGGCCCCAACCCCATGAGCATCCTGGCCACCATCGGCGTGGGCATCGTCGGCGCACTGGTGGGCGGCCTGATCGCCGGCGCCATCGGGGTCGGCTGGGTGCTCACCATCATCCTCGAGGTCGTGCTCTCGGCCCTGCTCGTCTACTTCCTGAGCGGCCGCTCCCGCGCGAGGGCATAGCGCGCCGGGGCACCGGCCGGCTGTCGGCTATCCCTCCGGGGGCGCGCCCGTCTCCAGGCACTCGACCAGCCAGCGGCACCAGGCCAGATGGTCGGTCTCGTGGCCGATGCCGAGCCGGAGGGTGGCGTAGCTGCCGAAGTCCGGCGAGCCGACCGGAGGTGGCCCGCCACCGTTGCGCGCCTCGATCCGCCTCCTGATGGCCTGGTACTCGGCGAGCCGCCCGGTGTGCTCGTCGGCCTGCTTTCGGTACAGCGCCACCGCCTCGGCCGGGTCGGCCAGCCACAGCGCGTAGGTCTTGAGCATCAGCTCGTCACGGACGGTGTGCGGCCCGGGCGGCCGGGTCGCCCAGGCCCGCAGCGCCGCCAGGCCGGCGTCGGTGGCGGCGTAGACCTTCTTGTCGCGTGGCCCGGGCCCCGGCTCGACCCGGTAGGTGACCAGCCCGTCGCGGAGCAGCCGCTCCAGCTCCGGATAGACCTGGCTGTGGCGCGCGGTCCAGTAGTAGCCGACGGGCGCCCTGAGCCGGGCCGCCAGGTCGTAGCCGGAGCAGGGCTGCCTGGCGAGCAGCCCGAGGACGGCGTAGCCGAGCGTCGAGGTCATGACCAACAGAGCATGCCACCGGGTTCCGCTTCCGTCGCGGGTCGCGCTACCGTGGTCACATGATCTACCAGCCGACCACTATCGGCTCGCTCGCCTGAAGCGCAGGCCAAGAGGAACGCCTGCGGGTCTCGCAGCGACGAGAGCAGCTCCTCCGCGAGCTGAACCGGCCAGGGGCCTGGGCTCGCTGGCGTGCCTGGCTGCGCGCCCGCTCCGCGCGGACCACGCGGCCCGATGACCCGGCGACCCCACGCGCTCGAGTGCGCGAAGCCGCCCCGTAGCTCCCTGACGGCTGACGGCGGACGCTCAGGCATGTCCTGGAGTTGGCCAGTCCGCTGGGCACCGGTCTTCCGAGGACAAAGCTGCTAGATGGCGGCAAGTGGCGGCAGATGCGCCTCTTGAGCGGATCGCGTTATCAGCAGCTAGATCCCGGAACTTCTCCTTTGGCCGATACAGTCTTATAGTAGAAGCGTGTGACGTGTTGCATGGCCTGTCGTATGTGACCAGAGGGGCTGTATGAGCGCGCTCGTTCCGGGCCTGCGCTGGCTGCGGGATAATGTCGACCCTGCGGTTGCCTTGGCCCTGGCAGTCGTGTTCAGCGTTCTTGGGGCCTTCGGTGTGGTCAGTGAGCTGGTGCTGTCCAACGTGGTGCTCGCCACGCTTGCCCTCATCGCGTTCACACTCGTGCGCGAGCGCACCGCCCGCGGAACCGCCCTGACGGATGTCTCCGCGTCGCTCGAGCAGCGCCTTTCGGATGTCGATCACTCTATTGCGCAAGTCAGAGAGGCGATCGGCATGATGGACACCCTGATCAAGCCCATGCAGGGGCGCTTCCTGGGCCGCGACTTCAAGCAGGCGCTCCTCGACACGAGTTTCTGGATCTATAAGGGCGGCACTGGTACGTACCTACGTGCTGTCACACTTCCCGGAAACGGGGAGAACGCGTTGCAGCACAGAAGGCGCCGCGAGATCTCCATCGAGATCCTCGATCCAAACAACGTCGAACTCTGCGACCGCTACGGTCGTGTGCGCCGATCGCTGGACCCCACGCCCGACAGGGCCGGTGAGATCTGGACGACGAAGCGCGTGCGAAACGAGTCCTATGCGACCATCTTCGCAGCCGCGTATTACCGGGAGCTCTATGGTCTCCTTGACATCAAGCTCGGGCTGGCGAGCACGATGTCGTTGTTCCGCTATGATCTCTCCTCCCATTACGTCATCATCACGCAGGAGGAGGGGACAGCCCCGGCGTTGGAAGCCAACAGCGGCACGTATTTCTACGACTCCTATCTGCAGGAGCTGCGGCTCAGCTTCGAGCAGTCCCGCAAGATCGACTTGCAGAAGGCACAGGGAATCTCGCTGACCAAGGGCGAGATCGGCGGTCACGAGATTTCCCGCCTCTTCCAATCGCTCGGCGTGCCGCTCGACGACTCCTTTGACCAGCAGGACATCGACAGCATCGTCCAAAAGGCACTGCGGCCGGTGAATTTGTATGAATGAATCGCTCCAGGAGCTTTCGGGGTTGCTGCGGTCGGGCAGGAGTTTGGATCTTCTCCATTTCCGGGCCGTATCGCTTCTCCAGGACGTCGCCGCCGGGCGCGCCCGCTTCCCTGCTGTGCGGCACCCGCTGGGCTTTCTCTACGCACCACTGCTCCGCGAGCGGCCCCAAGCTCTACGTCTTCATATCTGGCTGCACGACGCTCCGCGGCCCCAGCTCACCACTTCACCTATCCACGACCACACCTGGCAGCTCACGAGCTTCGTCGTCTGCGGCGAGCTCGAGAACCGAGTCATCCAGGTGGACGACGTCGACGACCCGACCCACAGAGTCTTCGAGATCCGAGGCACCGGCAGCGATGACTTTCTTCGGCCGACCGAACGGCTGGTGCGCTTCCGCTGCTCGGGTATTGAACGAGTCAAGCAGGGCGGCCGTTACGTCATGGCAGCGGGGCAGTTCCACTACACCCAGGTAGCCGAGGGCATCACCACCGCCACCGTCGTCCTCGCCGAACGGAAGACGACGTCCCCGGAGCGGTCCCTCGGCCCCTTCGACATGCCCAGGCACCGGATGACAAGAGCCGACTGCCCGCCAACGGAACTCGCCGAGGCTGCGCACGCGGTGCTCGTGGCGCTCGTCGGCGTGAATATGACCAAAGAGAAACTACGATAGAGCTATATGAACGTTTCGAGTGAATAGAAAACTAGTGGCAGATCGATCCGATCACGACTGCTTTGGCGGAAGGACGATGGTGACGATGGTGCGGAGGCCAAGCCTCGACCTGGAGCATGCTCGCGCTGTGGCCTCGGAGGCCGCCGAGGCCGCTGGTGCCCTGCTGCGCTTGCAGGCCCGGCGGGCGTTCACCGTCCGGTCCAAAGGAGAGCACGGCGATCTGGTCACCGACCTCGACATCGCCTCCGAAACGCTGATCGTCTCCCGTCTGCGCGCGGCCTTCCCCGAGCACCGGATCATCACCGAAGAGGCGGGAGAACTGGCCGGGAATGCCGTGTGGACCTGGTTGGTAGACCCCCTGGACGGCACCAACAACCTGGCGATCGGCCTGCCCGCCTATGGCGTCGGCCTCGCGCTGTGCGAAACAGGGCTGCCGCGCGTAGCCGTCGTCCACGACGTGCCGAGCGCAACGACCTGGTCGGCCACGCGAGGGCATGGCGCGGACGGCCCCACAGGCCCCCTGCGCCTTAAGGCACCCGCTGGAGAGCACGCCATGACGGTCGCCTGGATTCAAGGCCATGACGTGCCCCGTGACGACCCCATGGTGCGGGAGTTGACCTGCCGGCTCGAACGCGAGTCCAAGCGGGTGCTCCGGCTCTGGGCACCGCTGCTGTGCTGGATCATGCTGGCCCGGGGCGTCATCGATGGGATTGCCCTGTACAAGTCCGGCTCAGTGGACCTCCAAGCTGGCGCGCTCATCGCCAAAGAGGCCGGCGTTGTGGCGCACGGACTGGACGGAGCACCGTTCGACGACCGCTTCGCTGCTGTCGACGAGCAGCGCAGCCTGGTCGCCGGCTCCCCAGCCGTCGTCGAACGCCTCCTCGACCTGGTCCAGGACGCCGGCCTCGACGAGACACCGCCCAGGGCCCGCGGCGGTCGCGCGCGTTCGCGGGCGACCCGTGACCGGGAGGTGGCGAGAGCTACGAGGCCTGGCTGACCGAGCTCATGTTGAAGTCGGCGACGCGGACCGGCGGCATGGCCACGCGGGTGAAGTAGTCCCCGAACTCCCGCGGCAGGGTCGGCTCGGCCGGGCCGACCTCCGCCAGCCGGCCGAGCAGGTCGACCGGGCTCTCGTTGAAGCGGAAATTGTTGACCGCGCCGGTCACCTCGCCGTCCTCGACCAGGAAGACCCCGTCGCGGGTGAGGCCGGTGAGCAGCAGCGTCTGCGGGTCCACCTCGCGGATGTACCACAGGCAGGTGAGCAGCAGGCCACGGCGGGTGGCGGCGATCATGCCGCCGGTGCCGCCGGTGCCGCCGGTGCCGTCCGATCCACCCTGCGGCCCGGCGAGCTGCAGGTTGTCCACGAACGGCGTGGGCTCCAGGCCCGTCACCCTTGCCGAGTGGCGGGTCTGCACCAGCGCGGCGAGCCGGCCGTCGTGGATCCAGTCGGTCGGGCCGACCGCCATGCCGTTGTCGAACACCGAGGCGTACCGGCTGGAGGCGTCCGTGGCCAGGAACGGTGAGCACTCCAGCCCCTGGAGTCCCGGGTCGCTGCGCAGCGTCACCTCGAGGTCCGTGAGCCGGTCGCCGATGCGGGTGCCGCCGCCGCGGCGGCTGAACACGGTGCGGCCCTCGTGCGCGTCCAGCGCCACCGCGCTCCAGTACAGATAGGTCATGAGGTCGCCGACGGCCGAGGGCGGCAGGATGGTCTCGTAGCGGCCGGCGGGCAGGTCCGTCCTGCGCCTGGCCCAGTCCAGCCGCTGCGTCACGGCGGCGTCGAGCTCCAGCACGTCCACGTCGTCGAAGCCCCGCGTCGACCGGCCCGCCCAGGCGGAGCGGCTGCCGTCGGTGGAGCGCCCGGTCAGCTCGATCCGTCCGGTGGGCTGGTCGTGGCGCAGGCGCACCCCGGTCGAGGTGGCCAGGTAGGTGGTGGTCACGTCGTGCTCGGCGTAGCCGTACAGCGTGCGGCCCGAAGCCACGGCCGCCTGGAACAGCTCGCCGAGCGCCGGCGCGAGCGACGAGAACACCTCGACCGAGGTTTCGTCCGGCGGGGCGTCCCACCCCTGCCCCGGCCGCCCCGCGGCCAGGAGCGGGGCGGCGTCCTCGGCCGGCGGCAGCGAGCGGGCCTTGGCCTCGGCCGCGCGCACCATCGCTTCGACGTCGTCGAGGGTGACGCCGCTGCGGGTGACGACGCCGGCGGAGCGGCCCTCGGCGCCGTCGGCCACGGCGATCACGGTGAGGTCGCGGGTGCGGGTCACGCCGTTGGTGGTCAGGGTGTTGTTGGCCCAGCGGAGGTTGGCCGTGCTCGACTCCTCCGCGAGCACGATGCAGCCGTCGCTGCGGGAGAGCGCGAGCGCGCGCTCCACGACGTCCTGCGGGGTCACCGGCCGGCCTCCTGCACGGGGTTGAGGATGCGCACGCCGCGGAACAGCGCGGCCGGGCAGCCGTGGCTCACCGGCGCGCCCTGGCCGGGCTGGCCCTTTCCGCAGGTGAAGGTGCCCCCCAGCAGGTGCGTCCGCGGCCCGCCGACCGCCTCCATGCTGCCCCAGAACTCGGTGGTGGTCGCCTGGTAGGCGACGTCGCGCAGCATGCCGGCGAGCCTGCCGCCCTCGATCCGGTAGAAGCGCTGGCCGGTGAACTGGAAGTTGTAGCGCTGCATGTCGATCGACCAGGACTTGTCGCCGAGCACGTAGATGCCGCGCCCCACCGCCCCGATCAGCTCCTGGGTGGAGGGGCCGTCCGGGGCCGGCTGCAGCGACACGTTGGCCATGCGCTGGATGGGGAAATGGTAGGGCGCGTCCGCGAAGGCGCAGCCGTTGGAGCGGCCGAGGCCCTTGAGCCGCGCGATGCGCCGGTCGAGCTGGTAGCCCACCAGGATGCCGTCGCGGACCAGGTCCCACTGCTGGGTGGCGACCCCCTCGTCGTCGTAGCCGGTGCTCGCCAGGCCGTGCTCGGCGACCCGGTCCCCGGTGACGTGCATCGCCGGGGAGCCGTAGCGCAGCGAGCCGAGCTTGTCGAAGGTGGCGAACGAGGTCCCGGCGTAGTTGGCCTCGTAGCCGAGCGCGCGGTCCAGCTCGGTGGCGTGGCCGATCGACTCGTGGATGGTGAGCCACAGGTTGGAGGGGTGGACGACCAGGTCGTAGGTGCCCGGCTCCACCGTGGGCGCCCTGGACTTCTCGAGCAGGAGCGCGGGGAGCTCCTCGAGCTCGCGGTCCCAGTCCCAGCCGGTGCCCTGGACGTACTCGTAGCCGCGGCCGGCGGGCGGCGCCAGCGTGCGCATGGTGTCGAAGCTGCCGCTCTCCGGGTCGACCCACACCGCGGTCAGCTCGGGGGCGATGCGGACCCGCTGCTGGGTGGTGACGGTGCCGGCGAGGTCGGCGTAGAACTTGTTCTCCTGCTCGGCCAGCAGCTCGGCGTCGACGTGGCTGATGCCGGCGGCGGCGAGCAGGCGGGCGCTCCACTCGCGCAGCCGCTCCTGGACGTCGGCCTGTGGCACGTCGAAGGGGTTGACCTCGTAGGCGGAGACCCAGGTCGCGTCGTGGTAGGTGGGCTCGTCGGCCAGCTCCACCGGCTCCGAGTTGATGGCCTGGCTGGTGCGCGCCATCTCGACGGCCTGGGCGGCGACGCGCGCGGCCTCGTCGGCGGTCAGCTCGACGCCGGCGGCAAAGCCCCAGCTCCCGTCGACCACCACGCGCACGGCGAAGCCGCTGGTCTCGCCGTCGCTGGAGGACTCCAGCCGGGCGTCGTGCAGGCGCGTGGTCTGGTCGCGCAGGCGCTCCAGGCGGAAGTCGGCGTGCTCGGCGCCGAGCCGGCTGGCGCGGGCGAGCGCGGCGTCGGCCAGCTCGTGGCGTGGCAGCGCAAGGAAGCGGTCGTCGATTGCTCCGGACACCATCGCCTCTCTCCCGTCGCCGGATCGTGCCACTGCCAGATGACCTTATGTCACGCCGACCGCCCGGCGCGAGCGGATCAACCGGCCGACCTCGGCACGCAGCTTCACGAACGCGTCCAGCTCCTTGGTGGCGATCTGGTCGCGGGGGCGGGGCAGGGCGACCGGGATCTCGGCGACCAGCCGGGCGGGTGGCCGGGACAGCACCAGCACCCGGTCGCCGAGGTAGACGCTCTCGTCGATGTCGTGGGTCACGAACAGGACCGTCATGTGGAAGCGGTCGCGCACCTCGAGCACCAGGTCCTCGAGGTCCGCCCTGGTCTGTGCGTCCACCGACGCGAACGGCTCGTCCATGAGCAGCAGGCGGGGCCGGTAGGCGAGCGCCCTGGCGATGGCGACGCGCTGCTGCATCCCGCCGGAGAGCTGCCACGGGTGCAGGCCGGAGACGTCCTCGAGCCCGACGGCCGCCAGGCTCTCGCGCACGCGCTCGTGCCGCTCCCGCTTGCCGAGCCCCCGCCGCGACAGGGGGAAGCCGACGTTGCCGGCCACTCGCAGCCAGGGGAACAGCGAGCGGCTGTAGTCCTGGAACACCACGGCGATGTCGTCGGGCACGCCGCTGACCGCCTCGCCGGCCAGCACCACCGTGCCGGCGCGCGGCCCGAGCAGGCCGGCGACGCAGCGCAGCAGGGTGGTCTTGCCGCAGCCGGACGGCCCCACGATGCAGACCAGCTCGGCCGGCCGCACCGAGAAGCTCAGGTCCTCGATCACCGTCGGGGCCGAGCCCTCCGGCCCGTAGCGGTGCCCGAGGCCCTGCACCTCCAGCAGCGGGACCGCGGGCGGCGCCTCGCCCGTGCCGGGTGTCATGCCGCCTCCTCGCCGCCGCGGGCGCGGCGGTGCCAGGCGAGCAGGTGCCGCTCGGCCACCAGCAGCAGCGCGTTGAGCACGTAGCCGAGCACGCCGAGCAGCACGATGCCCGCCCACATCTCGGTGATCGCGAAGCCCCGCTCGGCCTGCAGGATCGTGAAGCCGATGCCGCCGGTGGCGGCGACCATCTCCGAGATCACCATGAGGATCAGGGCCAGCGACAGGCTGACGCGCAGCCCGGCGAAGATCCTCGGCGCGGCCGACGGCAGCACGATGAACGCCAGCCGCCGCACCCGTCGGGTGCGGAAGGCGCGGCCGGTGTCGACCAGGACCGGGTCGACCGAGCGCACCCCGTCGATGGTGTTCAGCAGGATCGGCCACACCACCCCGACGGCGATCAGCGCCACCTTCATTTCGGAGCCGAGGCCGAAGAGCACCAGGAACGGCGGGATCAGCGCCGGCGGCGGGATCGCCCGCACGAACTCGATCGCCGGGCTGAGGTAGTCGGCGAGGTTGCGCACCAGCCCGATGGCGGTGCCGACCGCCACCCCGCCGACCACGGCGATGAGCCAGCCGCCGAGCAGCCGGGCGAGGCTCGGCACCACGTCCTGGGCGACGGCGGGGGACAGGAACGCCGACGAGGCCGGACCGGACAGCCACAGCCGCCGGGCCTGCGCCAGGATCTCGGTCACGGCCGGGAAGAACACCGAGCGCCCGCCCGTGGTGGCGAGCTGCCAGACGACCGCCACCGCCAGCAGCACCAGCCAGCGGGCCGCGAACCCGGCCGGGTCCGCCAGTGGCAGCCGCCGGCGCCGTTGCCGGCGGCTGCCCGCCGTGGTCTCGCTCACGGCGCCGCTTCCGCGGACGGCTGCCAGGCGAGCGCTCTGCGCTCCAGCGTCAGCAGCGCCCAGTTGAGGACCAGGCCGAGCACCCCGGTCATGGCGGTGGCCGCGTAGACCAGGTCGGCGTGCTCACCGCCGGAGCTCTCCTTGAGGATGAACGTGCCGATGCCGCCGGCCGCGCCGGCCAGCAGCTCGGTGGAGATGGCCAGGATGAGGGCGACCGCCGCCGCAACGCGGACGCCCGTGGCGATAAACGGCGCCGCCGCCGGCAGGGTCACGCGCGCGAGGATCGCCGGCCGCCCGAACCCGAACGAGCGGGCGGTGTCCTTGGCGAGCGGGTCGACGTCCTGCACGCCGTAGATGGTATTGAACAGCACCGGCCAGGTGCAGGCGTAGACGATCAGCGCCGTCTTGAGCTGCAGGCCCTGGCCGAACAGCAGGATGGCGAGCGGGATGAGGGCGACCGACGGGATCGGCCGCAGGAACTCCACCAGGGCCCGGGTCGCCTGGTAGCAGCGGCGCGAGGACCCGAGCACGATGCCGGCGGGCACCGCCACGGCGACCGCGATGGCCAGGCCGACAGCCCACGCCTGGAGCGTGGCGGCCATGGCGGTCAGGAAATCGGCCCGGCCAAGGAGCCCGACCATCCGCGCCAGAACGGTCGACGCCCGCGGGAGGTAGCGGGGGTCGACCAGTTCCAGGCGGGTGACGGCCTCGGCCACGGCGAAGCACGCGGCGGCGCCCACCAGCCCCCTGGCGAGCCGGGCGGCTCCCGCGGCCCGCGCCGCGCGCGTGGCCACCGAGACCACCACGGCTCACCCGCTGCGGGTGAAGGAGGCGACGTCCAGGCGCTGGCTCAGCTTGCCGAACTGCTGCATCAGGTCCGCCACCCGCTGGAGCTGGGTGGCGTCGGGCGTGGCCACGTAGGTCGGCAGGGTCACCTTGGAGGCCACGTCCGCTGAGATGGCGGTGTAGGTCGGCAGGATGGCCGTCACCTTGGCGCGGTCGGTGTTGGCCTCGGCGGTGGCCTTGGCAAGAGTTGGTTTGCTATGATCCTGGTCTGGGCGCTACACGGGCGCCTGACCAGGAACAACGCGGGGAGGCAGGGGCAGATGGC
>WNGF01004756.1_pt1 | contig 17639 bp, 12 predicted proteins | sample 5400641 | NCBI WGS metagenome assembly WNGF01 (sample SAMN13153371, study PRJNA577476) | soil metagenome | isolation source: 80 cm soil or saprolite under grassland replicate 2 | place: USA:California | collected 2016-06-15
GAGACGGTCTCGCTCATCGCGGTGCGGCATGTCGTTCGTCGAGCGCCAGGTTCAGGAGCAGCACGTTCAGGCGCGGCTCTCCGAAGACGCCGAGAAACCGCGACTCCGTGTGGCGTTCGACGAGCGCGCGCAGAGCATTCTCGTCGATGCGCCGCGCGCGCGCCACGCGGGCGAGCTGCCGCCGCGCGTTCGCGGGCGAGATGTGCGGATCGAGCCCCGACGCCGAAGCGGTGACGGCGTCGGCGGGGACGTCGCGGTCGCCGTGGAGATCGGCGGCGATACGGTCGCGAAGTTTCTTCGACGTCGGGCCGAGGTTCGTGCCGCCGGAGTTGGCGGCGTCGTAGTCGGACGCCGAGGGACGCGGATGGAAGTAGCGGTCGCTCGTGAACTGCTGTCCGATCAGCGCCGAGCCGATGACCTTGCCGTTTCTCTCGATCAACGAGCCGTTGGCCTGCTTGGGGAAGGCGGCCTGCCCGATCGCCCACACCGCGAGCGGATAGATGCCGCAGGTGATGATGAGGAGCGCGAAGGTCATGCGGATCGAGACGACGATGTGATTCTTCATATCTCTGTCACCCCGAGCGTGAGCGAGGGGGCCTGGGCGGGCGGGTGTCGCGCCACCCACGCCACCAGGCCCCTCGCTCACGCTCGGGGTGACACCTTTCACGCGAGCCTCACGAGGCGCAGCAGCACATCGATCGCCTTGATGCCGATGAACGGCACGATCACGCCGCCGAGACCGTAGATCAACAGGTTGCGCCGGAGGATGCGGCCGGCGCCGAGCGGGCGGTACTCGACCCCCTTCAGCGCCAGCGGAATCAGCGCCACGATGATCAGGGCGTTGAAGATGACGGCGGAGAGGATCGCGCTCTCCGGCGTGGCCAGGCGCATGACGTTTAACGCCTGCAGCTCGGGGAACGTCACCAGGAACAGCGCCGGGATGATGGCGAAGTACTTGGCGACGTCGTTGGCGATCGAGAACGTCGTCAGCGCGCCGCGCGTCATCAGGAGCTGCTTGCCGATCTCGACGACCTCGATGAGCTTCGTCGGATTGGAGTCGAGGTCGACCATGTTGCCGGCCTCCTTCGCCGGCTGCGTGCCGGTGTGCATGGCCATGCCGACGTCGGCCTGCGCGAGCGCCGGCGCGTCGTTCGTGCCGTCGCCGGTCATGGCCACGAGGTTCCCCCTGGCCTGCTCCTTCCGGATGAGCGCGAGCTTGTCCTCCGGCGTCGCCTCGGCGAGGAAATCGTCGACGCCGGCCTCGCGCGCGATCGTCGCCGCGGTCAGCGGGTTGTCGCCGGTGATCATCACCGTGCGGATGCCCATCATGCGCAGGCGGTCGAAGCGCTCCTTCATCCCGCCTTTCACGATGTCCTTGAGATAGATCGTGCCGAGGACTCGCGAATTCTCGGCGACGACGAGCGGCGTGCCGCCCTCGCCGGCGATGCGCGCGACGTCTTGCTGCACCTGCTCGGGGAACGCGCCCCCCTTGCCGCGCACGAGCTCGGCGACGGAGTCGGCGGCGCCCTTGCGGATGGCGCGGCCGTTCCCCTCGAAGTCGAGCCCCGACATGCGCGTGCGCGCGGTGAAGGGGACGAAGTGCGCGCCGAGCTCGCGCAGCTCGCGGCCGCGCAGTCCGAAGCGCTCCTTGACCAGGACGACGATCGACCGCCCCTCGGGGGTCTCATCCGCGAGCGACGAGAGCTGCGCGATCTCCGCGAGCTCTTGCGGCGCCACCCCGGGCGCGGGGACGAGCTCCGTCGCCTGGCGGTTGCCGAGGGTGATCGTGCCGGTCTTGTCGAGCAGGAGCACGTTTACGTCGCCCGACGCTTCGACAGCGCGCCCCGACATCGCCAGGATGTTGTGCTGCAGTACGCGGTCCATGCCGGCGATGCCGATCGCGGAGAGGAGCGCGCCGATGGTCGTCGGGATCAGGCAGACCAGCAGCGCGATGAGCACGGTCACGCTGACGTCGCTGCCGGAGTAGAGCGCGAACGGCTTCAGCGTGACGGTAGCCAGGAGGAAGACAATCGTCAGTCCGGCCAGGAGGATGTCGAGGGCGATCTCGTTCGGCGTCTTCTGCCGCTCGGCGCCTTCGACGAGGCGGATCATTCGGTCGATGAAGGTCTGCCCCGGCTCCGAGGTGATCTCGATGACGATGCGGTCGGAGAGGACCATCGTGCCGCCGGTGACGGCGGAGCGGTCGCCGCCGGCCTCGCGGATGACCGGCGCCGACTCGCCGGTGATGGCCGCTTCGTTGACCGAGGCGATGCCTTCGATGATGGTGCCGTCGCCGGGGATGAGCTGGTTGGCCTCGACGATGATGAGGTCGCCCTTGCGGAGCTCGGAGGCCGGGACCTGCTCTTCGCGGCGTTCTTTTCCGATCAGCCGCCGCGCGATCGCCGCGGTCTTCGATTTCCGCAACGCGTCGGCCTGCGCTTTTCCCCTCCCCTCCGCCAACGCCTCCGCGAAGTTCGCGAAGACGACGGTGGCCCACAGCCAGAGCGTGATCTGGATCTGAAAGAGGAGGTTCGTGGCGCGAAAGAGGAGGAGCGTGGTCAGCAGCGCGCCGATCTCGACGAGAAACATCACGGGGTTCTTCCACATCAGCCGCGGGTCGAGCTTGACGAAGGCGTCGCGGAGCGCGCGTTTCTTCAAAACACCCTCCCGCCATTCATGAGGAAGTGCTCGACATACGGCCCTAGGGCGAGGAGGGGGAAGTACGTGAGCGCGCCGACGATGAGAATCATGGCGATGAGCAGGAACGTGAAGAGCGGGCCGTCGACGGGGAACGTGCCGGCCGACTCGGCGAGCTTCTTCTTCGCCGCCAGCGAGCCGGCGATGCCCATGAGCGGGATGATCATCAGGAAGCGGCCAAACCACATCGCCAGGCCGAGGCCGACGTTGTAGAACTTCGTGTTCGCGTCGAGACCAGCGAAGGCGCTGCCGTTGTTGCCGGTGGCGCTGGTGAAGGCGTAGGTCATCCGCGTCAAACCGTGCGGACCGTTCCGATCCGATCTCGCGGCGGCGACAGCCGTTCCGACGAGGATGCAGAACGCCAGGATGAGCACGGCCAGCATGGCCAGCTTGACGTCGTGCGCCTCGATCTTTTTGCCGAGGTATTCGGGCGTGCGGCCGACCATCAGCCCGGCGATGAAGACGGCCAGGATGATGAAGAGGATCATCCCGTACATCCCCGCGCCGACGCCGCCGAAGATCACCTCGCCGAGCATGATGTTCAGCAGTGGGACGGAGCCGCCGATCGGCGTGAAGGAATCGTGCATCGAGTTGACCGCGCCGCACGAGGCGTCGGTGGTGACGGTGGCGAAGAGCGCGGAGTCGACGACGCCGAAGCGGACCTCTTTCCCTTCCATGTTGCCATCCGCGATCGCGACGCCGAGGCGGTGGTGGATCGGGTTGCCGCGCTGCTCGGCCCACGTGGTCACGAGCGCGCCGACCAGGAAGAGGACCGACATCGCCGCGAACACTGCCCAGCCGTGGCGCGGCTTCCCGGTCATCGCGCCGAGGGTCGTGCAGAAGGCCGCGGGAATGGCGAAGATGAGGAACAGCTCGATCAGGTTCGAGAACGGCGTCGGGTTCTCGTACGGGTGCGCGGAGCTCGCGTTGAAGAAGCCGCCGCCGTTCGTGCCGAGCTCTTTGATCGCCTCCTGCGAGGCCACCGGACCCTGCGGGATCTTCTGCGCCTTTCCCTCGATCGTCGTCGCTTCGACCGTTTTGTGGAAGTTCTGGATGACGCCCTGCGACATGAGGATCGTCGCGGCGACGACGCAGAGCGGGAGGAGAATCGAGAGCGTGCAGCGCGTCAGGTCGACCCAGAAGTTCCCGATGGTCTTCGCGCCGGCGCGGGCGATGCCGCGGATGAGCGCGATCGCCAGGACGATGCCGACGGCCGCCGACGTGAAGTTGTGAAAGGTCAAGCCGGCCATCTGCGTGAGGTGCGACATGGTCGACTCGCCGCTGTAGGCCTGGCAGTTCGTGTTCGTGGTGAACGACGTGGCCGTGTTCCAGGCGAGGTGGGGCGGGACGGCGCCCAGCTTGTCGGGGTTCAGCGGCAGCAGGTGCTGCAGGCGCTCGATGCCGTAGGTCAACAGCAGGCCGACGGCGTTGAAGACGAGCATGGCGATCGTGTACTGCATCCAGTCGTGCTCGCGCGTCTCGTCGACGCCGCCGAGGCGGTAGATCGCGCGCTCGATGGCGTACGTTTTCTTGCGCGAGAAGACGCGGGCCATGTAGAGGCCGAGCGGCTTCGTGACCGCGGCGATCAGTAGAAAGTGAACGCCGATCGCGATCACAACTCCTCCGGACGCAGCAGCGCATAGAGCAGATAGCCGAGGGCGAGGACGGCGAGGATGAATCCGACGATCGTCTCGAAGGTCATACTTTGTCGCAGGCTCGCGTGTAGGCGATGGACAGTGCCACCAGCGCGAGGGTCAGGACGATGAAGATGACATCCCACATAGTCAGAACGTCGCCACCGCGCCGGCCACCACGAGCGTCTGGATCTTCGATCCATCGAAGACACTCGCGGTGGAGCGATCGCGGCGGCCTTCCAATTTCAGAATCAAATTCGGCGTCGGCCGCACCTCGTACGTGAGCGTGGCCTCGGTGAGCGTTTGCGCGAAGCCGCTGATGCCGTTGTCGGGATCGCGGAAGCGCTCCGCGCGGACGGCAACGGCGTGGTGGTCGTCAATGGCATAGCGGCCATAAATCCCGACGCCGAGCCAGTTCGCGGGCTCCTGATGCCCGCGGTCGAGCGAGCCGCCGACGCTCAGCTTCGGCGTCGCTTTCCAGGTCGCGATCAGGTCGCCGAAGTGGCGCCAGTGATGATCGTCGTTCGGCAGCTCCGGACCGTCCAACGTGTTCAGCGAGGCGCTGACGCGATTGCCGCTGTACGCGATCTTTCCGCCGATCGATTTCGCGTCGTTGTTGTCGTTGATGATCTGCCAGCCGTTGAGGACGTGGATCTCGCCGGACCACTGCTTCGAGAACTGATAGCCGGCGTGGACGCCGGTCTGGTAGTACGGCGAGAGCTCGCCGAGCCAGCCGCGCGTGTAGTTCCAGTTGTCCTTCGAGAAGAACGCTTCGAAGCCGATGTGCGACGGGAAGATGCCGCCCTCGAGCGTCAGGCGGCCGTTCGGCTTGTAGATCACCGAGGCCTGATAGACGTGGCGGAAGCTCTCGCTCTCCGCGGCGTGCACGACGTCCGCGCCGTTGCCGGCGACGAGTGAGAGGTGGAAACCGACCGGCGCGGCATCCTTCACCAGCTCGACGGCGGCGAGATTCAGGTTGAGCTCGTTCGCGCGCTTCGCGGTCGTGCCGGTGCCGGAAATGAAGCTCTCGTGCGACGCCGGATCGTTGCTGTTCCAGGCGTAATAGCCGTCAACGAAGGCGTGGAGTGCGATGTCGTCGGCACGCCCGACGGCGGCGACAAAAAGCAATGCCATCGCAATCTTCATGAGCGAGCCCGGACGAAGAGCGCCGGCGCGCCGACCCAGGCGATGAGGAGGACGGCGCGGATGACAGGGTGCGCGGGAGAGCCGATCAGGTCGAACCAGCCGTGGCCCGTCGTCGACGCTTCGAAGATCTCGACGACGATCGCGAAGACGAGCCACGCCACGCCGACGCCTATGGCATGCTCGAGCGTGGCGCGCGGCGCACACAGCCGGACGTAGGCCCAGGCAACGAGAACGACCGCGCCGACTTTCGCCGCGCCGTCGAGCGCCGGCGAGATCGGCTCGATCTCGTAGTTCGCCGCGAGGACCAGCACCGCCGCCGCCACCCACAAGAGCACCGCGAAGATCGCGCACTTCATGTCTACGACAACACGCCCCGCGGAGAGCGGTCGCAAACAAAGGCGAAGGGCGGCCTTAAGAGTTTCGAAATTTCAGAGCGGCTCGGCTATGAAGCGGTAGCCGACCCACGGCTCCGTCACGATGTAGCGCGGCTCCGACGGCGCCGGCTCGATCTTCTTCCGCAGAGAGCTCATGTGCACGCGCACGGTGTCGGCGGTCGTGCCCGGCGCGGAGCGCCAGACGCGGGCGATGATCTGCTCGATGAACATCGGCTTCCCCGCGTTCGTCGCCAACAGCTCCAGCAGCGAGAGCTCCGTCGGCGTGAGGCGCACCTCCCGCCCGCCCTGCACGACACGGCGGCGCTCGAGGTCGATCGTCAGCTCGTGGAACGACAGCATCGTCGGCGGCGGCGTGCTCGTGCGGCGAAGCTGCGCGCGGACGCGGGCCAGGAGCTCGTTCACGGAGAACGGCTTGGTCACGAAGTCGTCGGCGCCGAGGTCGAGGGCGCGGACCTTGTCGGCATCGCCGCCGCGCACGGAGAGGACGACGATCGGCACAGCGGACGACGCGCGAAGCGCGGAGATCAACTCGAAGCCGTCGGAGCGCGGCATGGCCAGGTCGGTCAGGATCACGTCGGGCGCGTGCGACTGCACGGCGGCCAATCCCTCGGCGCCGTTCGTCGCCGTCACGGTGGTGTAGCCGGCGGCGCGCAGCTCCTTCGACAGCGAGTCGCGAATGGCCGGATCGTCGTCGACGAGGAGCACCACCGCGGAGATGGTCATGCCTGCTCCCCGACCGGCAGCAGCGCCGCGGGAAAGTCGATGCGCGCGACCGTGCCGCCGCCCGTGCGCGGCGCGAGGCCGATGCTGCCGCCGTTCGCCGCCGCGAGGCTGCGCGCGATCTCCAGCCCGAGGCCGCGCTGGGCGACGTCCGTCGTCTCGGCGACGTTGCCGGTCGGGTCAGTGACGCCAGGGGGGACGCCCGGGCCGCGGTCGAGGACCTCGATGCGGAGCTTGTCGGCGTCGAGGGGATGCCGCCGCGCCACGAGCTCCACCGGCGCGCCGGGCGGCGAGACGCGGTGCGCGTTCTCGAGAAGGTTGACGAGGATCTCCAGCGCCAGCGACGGATCGACGTTCGCGTCCGGACAGTCGGCGTCGACGTGTACCGTCACGGGGCGCGCCGCGAAGACGAGGGGGAGATTCTCGCGCGCGGCGCGGAAGAGGTCCGCGGGGGGCGTCGGCTCGCGGCGCGGCTTCGATTTCCCCGCCTCGAGCCGGGCCATGGCCAGGAGGTTGTCGATGCGCCGCCGCAATCGCGCGGTCTCCTCGGCGATGGCATCGACGTCGTCGAGCAGATCGCGGTCGGCGTCGGCGCGGCGCCGCAGCGACTCCGTGCGGATCGTCACCGCGGTGATCGGCGTCGTCAGGTCGTGCGAGATGGCGCGGAGCAGCGACGTCTTCAGCGCCTCGCTCTCGCGCAGCGCCTGCACGTGCGCGTTCTCCTCGATGAAGTGCTCGCGCTCGACCGCGAGCGCGACCAGGCGCGCCGCCGATTCGAGCCCGCGCTTCGACGCCCTCGTGCCGCGCGCCACGAGCACGCCGGTGGTCCGGCCGCCGACGAAGAGCGGCAGGTAGACGTCGCGGCCGAGCGGCGACGGCAGCTCCAGCGGCTCCTTGTGCCGCCCGACGCCGGCGATGAGGTCTTCGATCTCGTCGGGTTTCTCGCCATTCCACGAGATCACGGTCTGCCGGTAGGTGCTGCCGGCGAAGACGACGAGCCCGCCGCCGCGCGCGCCGAGGAGCTGGAGCGCGCGCCCGGCCGCCTCGCCGAGGGCGCCGACGCGGTTCGTGGCGGCGAAGAGATCGACGCTGAGCGCATACAGCGTCTCGATCTCGTTGCGGCGCTGCTCCGCTTTTTGCGCGAGCGTGCGCGCGGTGACGACGAGGCGGTTCACGGTCACCGAGGAAATGAGGAACGCCGCGAGCGCGAACCAGTTCGCCGGCTCCGCGATCGTCAGCGTATACAGCGGCGCGAAGAAGAAAAAGTTGTAGCAGAGCGTCGCCACGACGGAGGAGACGGTGCCGACGAGGAGGTCGCCCCAGACGGAGATGAAGACGACGACGATGAGGTAGACGAAGCCGACGGTCGTGGCGTTTAGTCCGAGGATGCGGCCGATGAACGTCACCAGCGCGATCGCCGCGATCGCCGCTGCCCACGTGGCCACGCGCTTCCCGGGAAACATCGCCCTGCGGAGTGAATCACAAACAGCGTTAAGGAGGGCTAAAGAGAGCCCGAAGGACCCGCTCGAGGCGCCACGATCTACCGCTTCGACTGGTGGCAGCGATTCAGGTGGGTCGCGCTGCCGTTCTCGACGATCGGCCGCGTCTGGAACAGCATGATGAGCATGGCCGGCGGCTTCCTCATGATCAGCGAGGCCTTCATTCTCGGCAACAAGGACTTCCGCCTGCCCGGCATCGGCTCGTACATGAGCGTGGCCGTGAGCCGCGGCGACGTCCGGGCGATGCTGTGGGCAATCGCGGCGATGGTGCTGATGATCGTGATCCTCGATCAGCTTCTGTAGCGCCCGGTCGTGGTGTGGTCGCAGAAGTTCCGGGTCCAGGAAGGGGGCGGCGCGGCGAACGCCGACGCGGCACTGTTGCAAGAAACGCCGTTCCACGCGTGGCGTTTTTGCATGGGCAGAGAAAACTCTACCGCCCGTTTTGCGTCGCCGAGTGATGATTTCGTGATCCTCCTCACGGTCGAGGGCGTGCGGGATGTGACGGGAATCACACATGCAAGGTATTGACCCACCCTTGCTTGCTGGCATACCTCTAGCAGTTGCCGCCGCCCGTACTGATCTACCCCATTCATATTTGCCGGGTCAGTATCTGATCATTTGAGGTGCGAGATGGGCAAAAGGACGAAAAGTCGTTGGCGTTTCGTGATGTCCGGCACCGTGTGCATCACCTTCGCCGCGGTCCTCGCTGCAAATCCTGTCACTTCCCGAACGGCGGCACCGCTAAAGGCTGCGGCATTCGTCGAACCGGCGCTGCTCCGTGGCAATGGCGAACAGTCGGTGATCGTTACGGCCCGCACGTCGCAGCAGGCCGCGGCGGGCGTCCGCCGTCACGGCGGAGTCGTGACCAGCGAGTTGTGGATCGTGAATGCGGTGGCGGCGCGTCTCATGCCGCACGCCATCGGCGCGGTCGCGCGCGAGAAGGGAATCGTCTCCATCGTCGAGAACAAGCGCGTGCGCGCTTCCGATTGGAACGGATGGGTGAGCGACATTCGCCTCAACAAGGGCGCATACACGACCGTCAATGTGTTTTATGCGCCACCGACCCATCTGCCGAACGGCGGATTTTCGGCGGTGACCTCCGGCGGCGAATTTCTTCTCGTGAATCCGGATGGAACGGAAAAGAAGCGGCTGACGCTGACGCAAGGTGGGCCGTTTTATACGCCCATCGTGGTGAGCCCGAGCGGCACGATGTTCGTGGCCGGCGTCTATGGGGTGATGTACGCCATCAGCGCGGACGGATCGATCCTTTGGATCAATACGCAGAATCTGAATACGAACTTCTACTATGCGCCGGGCGTCATCGGGAAAGACGGCACCCTTTACGTCGTCTCGTACTACGGCGTCGTCTTCGCATTTGATCCTGCCACGGGGATCATCAAGTGGCAGCAGTCGGTCCTTGCCAAGCGCGCCGCCTACAAGACCGCGCCCGTTCTCGGCCCCGACGACACCGTTTATCTGAGCAGCGATCAAGGCGATGTATACGCCGTCACCGCAGCGGGCATTCGCTGGTCGGCGGCGCTGAATTCCGCCGTGACCGGCAACTATCCGGGAGCGACGCCATTCGTAGCCTCCACGGCGATCTACGTTGCGTCCGGCGCGCGACTGGTCGGCTTCGACATCACCAGCGGCGCCATTCGCGTCAACCTCACCGCCGACGGCACGCTCCTCGGCTCGCCGATCATGGCGCCGGACGGCGGCATTCTCGTGGCGTCGGGAACGACGCTTTACTCCGTCGCGCCGACAGGGCAACTGCAATGGTCGGTCGTTTCGCCCTCCGGTTCCTATACTCGCCCGCCGCTGCTTTCCGCCGACGGTGCCACCGTCTTCATTCAAGGCCAGCCGCCGAAAGGAAAGAGGACCGATTATCAACTCGCACTGGCGCGGTCGAACGGCTCGCTCGAGTGGAGCTACGCGTCCGCCAATCCGTTCGTGGCGCAGTCGGCGATCGACCCCGACGGCGGAATCCTCATCGTCGATAGCAGCACGTCGCTCTTCCGCCTCGCCGGAGACTCGGGGCAAGAAACGAATCGCATCAAAATCAAGAGCAGCGTCGTTTCATTCTCCCAAGCTTCGGACACCGGCAACGTCATTCTTCAACTGGGAACCACGCCGCCGGAGATCGACTTCATCGGCCGGTTGCCCAATGGCTGGAATGGACGCAAAGACGTCGAAACGACCGACCGCGGCTACCGGCTGATGTACCCGGTCAGCGTCGATGTCGGCGCGGACACTCTTCATAAGAAGCCCATCCTCGGCAGCAGCGCCTTCATTCGCGGCGGCGACGTCGCCGTGGCCGTCGTCGACAGCGGCGTCTATTGGGACTCGAGCACCAAATCGATTCTCGGCGTGCAACTGCAGCATCAATTCATCGGCCAGGCCGATTACATTCAGGCGGCCTGCCCGGCCGTGGTTACCGGCTGTACGCAATACAGCGGCTACGCGTTCTATGACTACACGTCCAGCCAGGATACCTACGGGCACGGCAGTCATGTCGCGGGCACCATCTCCAACAAGCTGCTCGACGACGGCACCGGCACGTTCATGGGGATCGCCCCCGACGCCCGCATTCTGAGCGTCCGCGTTCTCAATTCCGACGGCAGCGGCACCTACGAAACGGTCATCAACGGGATTCAGTATGTCGTCGCGAACAAAGCGACCTATGGCATTCGCGTTTTGAACCTGAGCCTCAGTGCCTACGCGACGGTTCCGTATTACGTCGATCCGCTCGATCGCGCCGTTGAAAAGGCGTGGCAGAGCGGCATCGTCGTCGTCGCCGCGGCAGGCAATACCGGTCCGTTTGCCCAAAGCATCACCGTGCCGGGAAACGATCCATACGTCATCACGGTCGGCGCGGTGAACTCGGCGCGAACGTCGGGATTCTGGAAGGACGATACGATCTCGTGGTGGTCGGCCACCGGTCCGACCTACGACGGCTTCGCGAAGCCGGAGGTTCTCGCCCCCGGATCGCAGATCGTCTCGTACATGTACAACGATCCGACGGGCCTGAACACGCCGACGCTCGTTCGTCTCCATCCCGACTACTCGACCACGGCAACGCTCTTCCGCATGAACGGAACGAGCATGGCCACGGCGGTGGCGTCGGGAGTGGTCGCGTTGATGATTCAGGTCAATCCGACGCTCACTCCCAATCAGCTCAAGTACCGGCTGATGGCGAGCTCGCGCTGGGGGTTCGATCACCGCTCGCAGCAGCCGGTCTACAACACGTTCCAGCAGGGGCTCGGCCGGGTCTGGGCAGTCGACGCCGTGTTGGCCAACGTCGACTCCGCGGGAGCCTCCAACCTCGGCATGAATCTCGACGCCGATCTCGCGCACGGCTACGCCACGCTCGATGATCTCGGCTACCACTATCAAGGTCCCGTGCGCCGCATGTTGAGCTCCAACAAAAGCGCATACCTCTATTACGCGACCGACAGCTCCGGCACCACATGGGGTCTCGGCGTCTCGACGCTCGACGGCCATTGGCTCGATTTCAACGCCGCAACGCAGATGACCTGGGCCGGCACGCAGATGACGTGGGCCGGCGGCTTGTCGTGGAGCGGCGATCCGAACGCCTTCTCCTCCACGCAGATGACCTGGGCCGGAACCCAGATGACGTGGGCCGGAACCCAGATGACGTGGGCGGGCACGCACCTGAGCTGGGCCGGCACGCAGATGACGTGGGCCGGTGGGCTGACGTGGAGCGGCGGCACGGCCTGGAGCAGTACGCAGATGACATGGGCGGGAAGCAACGACGCCTACGCCGTCACGCGTCTCACGTGGGCGCAATCGATTGCGGCGACGTCGAGCAGTGCGAGCAGCGTGCGGTGGATTCCGGATAACTGGATGCCGCCGCTCACCTCGGGATTGCCACCGCCTGCGGGAGCAAGGCCCTAGCGACTCGACGCCACAAAACGGACGCAGATAGGCGGTAATCGAAATGAACGGCGAAAGAGATGATCGCGACAGAGCGCCGGTCCTGCAGGAGGCCGCGCGACTCAAGGCAGCCGGCCGGCTGGCCGATGCAGCGCGGCTGCTCGAGGACGAGCTGCAGTCGAGGGAAGCGGCGAACGGGCCGGCCGACATCGATCTCTTTGTTGAACTTGCCGACGTCTTCGCGAAGCAGGGTGCATGGGCGAAGGCCAACGGCGCAATCGATCGAGGTCTCGCTTCGATGCGCGCCGGCGCCGACGATTCGGCAGAGGTGAAACTGCTCGAGCGCCGCGCTTGGATTGCGTTCCGCGAAGGAAAGCTCGGCGACGCGTTTCAGATCGCCGACGCGCTGATCCGGGAGATCGACGAGGGGCGCCATCCGGCGCTTCTGGCAAGCCTCTACAACACACTCGGCGGAGTGACGTGGCAACAAGGCCGGATCGTGGAGGCCATCGCCGCCGTCGGGCGCGCCGCCGAGTTGTACGAGCGGACCGGAGATCATGCCGGCCTCGCCAACGCGCGCACCAACCTCGGCGTTCTCTATTTCAATCAGGGACTCTGGTCGAAGGCCGCACAGAACTTCGCCGACTCCGATCGCGTCCGGCTGGAGATCGGCTGGACGACCGGCCGGGCCTCGAATCTTCTCAACCTCGGATGGCTCGAAGTGTCGTTGGGCAATCACGCCGACGGCCGCAAGCATCTGGAGGAGAGTCTTCGTCTGAGCTTGGAATCGGGCGAGGAATACGACGTCGGGCACGCGGAGATCGCACTCGCGCATCTCGACCTGATCGAGGCGCACATCGACGACGCCGGCCGCCATCTCGACTCCGTCTTGCAGCGTACGCATTGCATCTGCGATGACGACGTCGTTCAAGCGTCGTGGTTGAAGGCGCTCGTCGCCTGCGATCGCGGCGGTGTCGACGAAGCGATCGAGCTCGCGGAACGGGCCCGATCGATCGCACGAAAGTCGCAACTGATCGAATCGGAATCCGATTGCTGCCGCGCACTCGGAATCGCCTATGCGCGAGGACAAAATCACGCCGAGGCCGAGCGCCTGCTGCAGGAAGCGGTCGACCTCTCCGGACGCGCCAGCGATCCATACCGCCGCGCCCTGGCGTTGTTCGAGCTCGGCGTCATCTATCACGACGCGGCCGGCCGCCAGTTACGCAACGACGACGCGCGGCGCGACAGCCGGCAGAAGATCGAGGAAGCCGCGCAGGTCTTCGAGCAGCTCGGTGCACGCCACGATCTGCAGCGCGCGCGCATGGCGCTCGAGCGCGCGATGTGACAGCGACACGTCCGCGGTCTCGATCGTCGCTACAGTGTTGCTCGCCCTTTCACGTCCGGCGGGCCGCTGCGCGCGGCGCGGGAATCCGACTCCGCGGAGAGCGCACGATCGAGGTCGAAGGACGCCCCCAGTTCGGCGAAGTGATTTGCCGCTTCATCGATCAGCGCGCGCCGCTCGCCGACATTCGGCAGCCGTCCCAGCTCCACGAGCGCAAGGGCGCGGCGGTATGGATCGTTCATCTTCCCCGCTAGATCCACAGACGACTGCAGCGTCGCTTTTGCGTCGTCGTATCGTCCGTCGCGGGCGTAGAGAATGCCCAGGACGCGCATGCAGTCGACCTCCACGTCGGCGGCGCCGCTCTCGCGCGCCATCGACACTGCGTCGCAAGCGACGGCGATCCCCTCCGCGGGCGACTGCCGGTGCGCGACGATGAGAGCGGTCAGCCAGCCCACCTGCGCGAGATCGATGGGCAGCAGCTTCGACGCATGCTCGGTGGCGATGACATCGAGCAGCTTGGTGGCGTCGCTGAACCTCAACTGCAGAATAGCGACGTGGGCGAGCGCGAGGAGCGAGCGGAGGATATCCAGCGGTTCGCCGAGCTGCCGGCTCACCCGCAGTGCCGTCTCCAGATCGTTTTTCGCCCCGTCGTGGTCGCCGAGAGCCATGCGCAGCATTCCCAAATTGTGGAGATTCCCGGCCCGGCCGATCATGCAACCGGTCTCCCGGCGGATGAAGTCGGATTTCTCGAAGCTCGCCGCCGACTCGCGCCACTGTCCTTGCGCGTAATGGAGGATGCCGAGATTGGTGTGCGCGTTCGCCTTGCCGAGGAGATAGCCGATCTTATGGTAGGCGCCGAGGCTCTTGCGAACGTACTCGGCTGCAGCTTCTCGCTTTCCGTACTGCCACAGAACGCCGCCGACCGTGTTGTAGAGGCTTGCCAGCGTGACGGGGTCGGGGGTTTGCTCTTCGCTGAGCGCCCGCGCCGTTTCGCCGGCGAGAAGCAGCGCCTCATCGAGTTGTCCTTGCCGGAAGCGCACCCAGGCCATGCGGTCACGCAGCGCGTAACGAAGCCGCTTTCCTTCCTCGTCGTCCCATGTCGCGGCGATGAGAGCGGCTTCATCGAGGTGCATGTAGGCCTCGTCGGGGACGCCCTCGCTCACTTTCACGTCGGCCAACTCGCGGAGAAGATCGACGAACAGCGCGGCGCCCGGCGAATGAACGCCGGCGTCCTGGTCTTTCAATACGTCGTATGCGGAGCCGATGGCCGTCTCGAGAACGCCTCGAGCTTCTGCGTACCTGCCGGTGATTCGGAGCGAGCGGCCCAGAATGAGCTGAGTCCGCAGCGCATCTTCGCTCGCGGAGCCGGGGCCGATCGCCGACAGCGCCGCGCTGCAGCGGTCGATCGCGGCGTCGTGTGCGTATCGCCGCGCGGCGTACTCCGCGGCCGCGATCAGATAGGGGATTGCTTTTTCGGGCGTCGTGCTCCCGGCGTAGTGGTAGGCGAGGAGCTCATCTTTGTCTCCGGCGATGCGGAACATCCCCTGCTCGATGGCCTGAGCGACGAGCAGATGCAACTCCTGACGATCACGTTTGAGCAGCGTGCCGTGGACCGCCTCCTGGACGAGGGCGTGGTGGAATCCGAATCCTTTCTCCAGGCCGCACATCTCATCGCGCAGAAACTCTTTGCTGACGAGGTCCTGAAGCGCCGGCGCGATTTCGCCGGGAGCGGCCTCCGTGATCCGCTGCAGCAGGCGGACGGGGAACACCCGTCCCAGGACGGATGCATTCTGCAGAATGCGCCGCGGCTCGCGGGACAAGCGGTCGAACCGGGCCAGGATGAGCGCTCGCAGCGTCGGCGGAACGTCCTGCAGAACTTGAGAAGCGATGGGCGTCACGTTCCAACTGCTGCCGGGAGATCCTTCCAGCCCGCCCTGGTCGATGAGCGCACGCACCAGCTCTTCGAGATAAAAGGGATTCCCCTCGCACCGCGGGGCGATCTTTTTCCGCAGCTCGCGCAGGGAGGCGGAGTCTCCCGGGATGATCGATTCGACGAGCAGGCGCGTATGCGCCAGATCGAGCGGTTCGAGTTTGAGGTAGACGACCTCCTCGGCAAAGGCGTTGGCAGCTTCGATCAACGACTGCAGAGGCTCGGACGGCTCGTTGTCGCGTGCCGTGAGAACGAAGAAGAGGCGCTCGTCGCCGCATGACTGAATGATGTACTCGAACAGATCGCGCGACGCCGAGTCGATCCAATGCAGGTCATCGAGAATCACGACCATCGGACGGGCCTGGGCCTCGGAAGTGAGAATGCGCCGAACGGCCACGTGCGTCTGCTGCTGCAGCATCTCTTCATCGAGGAGGTCGAGTGCCGACTGAAGCGTGCGATCGATGTCGGTGATGCCGAGAAGGCTGAGCAGATACGGCGCGATCTCATCGGCGGGGATGGCCTTGCGCGCCGCATAGGCGTGCACCGCCTCGACGTGCGCGTGCGGCGGATCCGCGGCGGTCAAGCCTAGGACGGAGCGAATCAAGTCGGCGGCGAGTGACAGCGGATGGGCCCGCCCGAGCGATGAGCAATGACTCTCCAGAACGAGGGCATCGCTGTCGCCGATCCACCGGCTCAGCTCACGCACCAGGCGGGTCTTGCCGACTCCGGCCGCGCCGGTGACGATTGCCACCTGCAGCTTCTCACCCGCGCGCAATGCCTTGAACCCCTGCTGCAGCGCATAGAACTGCTGTTCGCGGCCGATCATCGGCACGTGGAGACCAGGCAGCCCGCGCTGCGGAGCAGGATATGGACGGAGGCCCTGCAGCCGGTAAGCGGTCACCGGCGCGGAGATCCCTTTCAACGTGAGCGCCGGAACGGTTTCGTAGTGGAAGCTCCATGCCGTCCGCTCGTGCGTCATCGCGCTGACCAACACGGTGTCGGGATCGGTCGCGGCTTGCAACCGGGAGGCGAGATTCACCGTATCGCCGATGACGGTGTACTCCGCATGAAGACTGTTCCCGATACGGCCGGCCACGACTTCGCCGGTATGAACGCCGATGCGAATGCGGAAGTCGAAGCCTCGCTCCGCGCGCAGCCGCTCGCGAAACGGCTGCATGACGCGCTGCATCTCCCACGCCGCGCGCACGGCGCGCTCGGCGTCATTTTCGTGTGCCGCCGGCGCGCCGAAGAGGGCCATGAGGCCGTCGCCGGTGAACTTGTCGATCGTTCCGTCGTACTCCGCGACGACGTCGACGAGCAGTCGCATGGCCTCGTCGATGAAGGTATAAACGTCTTCGCTGTCGAGACGATTGGAGAGCGCGGTGAAGTTGCTGGCATCGACGAAAACGACGGTGACTTCGCGACGCTCGGACGGCACCGGCGTTGCGCTGATGGCGGCCAAACGCGCCGGGATCACCAGGCGGATGGCTGAATCATCGGCCGACGGGCGCTGCGCCGCGCCGCATTGTTCGCAGAAACGGTTGCCGGAGCGGTTCTCGGCGCCGCAGGCGGGGCAGGAGCGCAGCACGGCAGCGCCGCAGCCACCGCAAACGCTGCTGCCGGTCGTGATCGAACGGCCGCAGCTCGCGCAGAATTTCGCGGTTCCCATCTCGCTCCAGGAGAAGCCTGTTTCATGCGAGAAACACGCCGATGGTACATCCTTGGTCTGGAAGCTGCACGTCTCGAGGGGTTCGCCACTCGCTCCAGGTCATCCATTACCGTGCCGGGAGGATCGATGAAGATCACGTCGCTCCTGCTTTCAATCGCTCTGGTCCTCGGATGCCGCGCGCCTGAAACGCCGGCGGCGTCCGGACCACGCACGCCCCGCGAGGGGCCGCACGACGGCGGTACGCTCGTCCGCCGGCTGGAAGCCGACGCCGGCACCTTGAACTACGCGTTGCAGACGACCGATTACGAGCGGCAACTGCTCGACTACATCTACGATCCGCTCGTCGCGCTCGATGCGAACCTTCAGCCCATTCCGGCCACGGCGGCGAAGTGGGAAGTGTCGCCCGACGGCCTTACCTACACATTCCACCTCGATCCGCGGTCGACCTTCTCCGACGGCACGAAGGTCAAAGCGAGCGACGTGATCTTCACCATCATGAAGATTGTCGACACTCCCTCGCCGCAGTTCGCCGGCAACTTCGAAGCGCTCGACCGCGACCATACGAAAGCGGCGGATGAAAAGACCGCCGTCGTCGCCTTCCGCGAGCGTCGCGTCGCGCAGATCTACGCGTTCAACATCGGCGTGCTGCCGGAGCACGTTTATGGCAAGGGCGATTTCAAGAAAGACTTCGCCGATGTCGCGGTCGGCAACGG
>WNGF01004761.1_pt1 | contig 17637 bp, 17 predicted proteins | sample 5400641 | NCBI WGS metagenome assembly WNGF01 (sample SAMN13153371, study PRJNA577476) | soil metagenome | isolation source: 80 cm soil or saprolite under grassland replicate 2 | place: USA:California | collected 2016-06-15
GTTTGATTTTGCCTCTAGCAATCGCAACGCGCGCGGTCAGCGGTTTGGCCGAGACATCGACCATCTGTGCTCGGCCATCCGCTCCAATGTGCGTAAGACGCCTCATTATCAGCCGCCAATTGCGACCATCTTCCGGTTCGGTTTGTAGTTTCCGCGAAAATCGTGCTGCTCCGGCTTTCGATCTACAACGTCGATAAAAAACTGTCTGAGCTCCTCATCACTCGCGCCGGTCCGCAGCGGCTTCATAATATCGAACTCGAGATAGCTGCCGAGACAAGGACGCAATTTCCCGTCGCAAGTGAGGCGAAGTTTGTTGCAGCTTTCGCAAAAGTGCAGGTTCGTCATCGCTCCGATAAAACCGATGCGCTGCTCGCGGCCGGGAATTTGGTAATACGTGGCCGGGCCATTCGTCCGAAATCCCGGCTCCGGCATCAAAGCGCCATAATGCGACTCGATCACGCGTTTTGCTTCGAGGATGGAGATGAAATTTTTCTCATCGAGCACTTCGCTAGTGCTGACCGGCATCATCTCAATGAAACGCAGGATCAGATTCCGTGCGGCAGCGAATTCGATCAGTGGAATCAACTGGTCTTCATTGCGGCCGCGCATGAGAACGCAATTCAATTTGATTTGGTCAAATCCGGCTGCGGTCGCCGCTGCAATTCCATTGAGGACCTGTGGATGAAAATCGCGCCCGGTGATCCGCGCATAAACATGTGGATCCAACGTATCAAGGGAAACATTGACGGAGCGGACCCCCGCTTCGCGCAAAGCTACCGCCATCGTAAGACCGGGCTCAATCCGGCGCGCCAGCAGAGTTCCGTTTGTAGAAAGGCCGATGTCGCGCAGGCCGAGAATTTTCGGGAGCTCGCGCAGTAGATCAAGAACACCACGGCGCGTGAGCGGCTCGCCCCCGGTGATCCGCACCTTCGAGACGCCGAGATCCGTCACGATGCGAATGAGGCGAAGCGTTTCTTCATAAGTGAGGATGTCCTCGCGCGGCAACCACTCCTGCAACTCATGCGGCATGCAATATGTGCAGCGCTCGTTGCAGCGGTCGGTGATCGAGACGCGCAAATAGGAAATCCGATGTCCGTAGCGATCCTGCATCCGAACGCAATGTTACCGGCACCGCAGGGTTCAATCAAGGCTTGCGCGGTTTGACTAGCAACTGGGTGACCCTATGATTTTTACGGTGTTATGAAGGGTCAATTTCTGTCCAAGGCGCTCACGCCCGGCATCGCAATCGGTGCATTAATTTTCGCCGGTTGTTCCACGACCGAGACGCGAATTTCCGGACACCTTGAAATTTACCAGAGCCTTTCTTCCAGAGACCAGGCATTGGTTAGCCAAGGGCAAATTCGCGATGGGATGTCGCCAAACGCAGTGTATCTGGCTTGGGGCTCCCCCGACCGAAAAATTGTGGGCAATATGCGCGGTCGCCCCACGGAGACTTGGCTTTACTTGCATTACACGACTTATTATCCTTTGGCAGTCCCTTCTACGATCCATTCTTTTATTCCTACATACCGCCAAGTATCCCTGATCCATATAAGGTGGTCACTTTCGCCAGTGGCAGGGTCGTCTCCTTCCAGTCCATGGTACCGCCGTATCCCTGATCAAAAATTCGGTCGCGTTCTGACAAAGAAGGCTTCAGTGTAGCGGGACGCTTGCGATGGCTTACCGCTCATTTCGAAAATTCCTCGACGCCCTCGATCAGGCGGGCGAGCTGAAGTGCGTCGCTGTTCCGGTCGATACCGATTTGCTCATTGCAGAATGGGCGAATCGCGAAATGAAATCGCCTGGCGGCGGCAAAGCGCTTTTCTTCGAGCAGCCTATTGTTGATGGAAAAAAATCGGAATTCCCCGTTGCAATCAATACCATGGGATCTCGCAAGCGGATGGCGCTTGCCCTGCAAGTCGAAGACATCGCAGACATCGCCCAGGAAATTCAGCTTATCCTGAAGGCAAAACCGCCAACCGATCTGCGGGAAGGTTGGAGTCTGCTCAAGCAGGGAATCCATCTCCTGCATGCGCGCCCCAAAAAGGTCAAGGAAGCGGCTTGCCAGGAAGTGGTGCAGATCCTGGATACTAAATCTGCCAGTTTCACCCTGCGCGATCTTCCAATTCTCAAATGCTGGCCCAAAGACGGTGGACGTTTTATCACGCTGGCGAATGTGCACACGCGTGATCCGGAGACGGGCGCGCGAAATATCGGTATCTACCGGATGCAAATTTATGACGAGCGCACTACCGCGATGCACTGGCAAATCCACAAGGTCGGTGCGCGCCACGGGAAACGCTATTATGAACGAGGCGAGCGCATGCCGGTTGCGGTTACTCTGGGCGGCGATCCAGTCTATACATTTGCGGCAACTGCGCCGCTTCCGGATGGCCTGGATGAGCTGCTTTTTGCTGGTTTCCTGCGAAAAAAATCAATCGAACTCGTTCGCTGCAAAACGATCGATGTCGATGTCCCGGCGGACGTCGATTTTGTTCTGGAAGGTTACGTCCAGCCGGGTGAGATGCGTCCGGAAGGCCCATTTGGCGATCACACCGGATTTTACACCGCGATCGAAGATTACCCAGTTTTCCATTTGACCGCGATAACGCATCGCCGCGACGCGGTTTATCCAACAACCATCGTGGGTATCCCGCCGATGGAAGATTATTATATCGGTGACGCCTGTGTGCGGATATTCCTGCCAGTATTCAAAATGAATTTCCCGGAAATCGTGGACATGACGCTGCCGCCGGAGGGCGTTTTTCACAATCTGGTCTTCGTCAGTCTCCGGAAACAGTATCCATATCAGGCCTTCAAAGTCATGCACGGCCTGTGGGGTATGGGGCAGATGATGTTCAGCAAATACATTGTGGCGGTTGACGAAGATTGCGATGTGCAAAATACGAGCGAAGTGCTCTTCCGGTTGTGCGCAAACATCGATCCTGCGCGAGATACAACTGTTATTAAGAATCCAAGCGACTCGCTCGATCACGCGCCGAGCGATCAAAACATTGGCTCTCACATGGGCTTTGATGCCACGCGCAAACTGCCGGGGGAGAACTATCATCGCCCGTGGCCCGAACTACTAAGAATGACCGAAGAAGCACAGGCGCTCGTGGATAAACTCCAAGCACAAACGCGCTGATTCGTTCCGACGCGAACGAAGGCTGAAGGTCGGTTACGGTTTGCGAAAAAGCCGGCCAGTGTCGATGTCGCGAGTCAGCCCACCTGGGGGAACTCCCCGAAGATTGTAAACGCGCCCTGTATAAGGGCTGTAATAAAGCCCCGGTGTGCCGGTCCAGCGGGCGAATGGAAAACCACCGGGTGGCGGCGGACCGTAGCGCGCAGCCTGATCCGCTTCGATTGCTGCGCCCGTTAATGCACCGGCCGCAGCGCCGGCGGCTGCGCCAAGCGCCGCGCCGCGAAAATGACCCGTAGCCGCGCCGCCAATGATTGCCCCGGTCGCGGCGCCGATGCCGGCGCCCTGACCCGTTGGAGTCTCACACGAACTCAGAATGAAAGAACTCGTCGCAAGGACCGCAACAACTGTGAAAAACTTCCTTTTCATAAATCCACCTTCGCTGGCGAATTTAACCGCGCAAGTCAGACAAGGTTGCATGATAACTTCAAAAGGACTTGAGCAACTGTGCCGCGATCCGACCCGCTTTCTCCAATCCGCTGAGGCGATATTCTTTCTCGAAAACGCGAAATTGATCGAGTTCCATTCGGCGAAGCAATCCGCGATAAATGGAGCTCATGATCTCGGCAGGCACCATCGTCCGGCGGTCTTCAGGCGGAAGCGCTGCTGCTGCGCGAGAGAAAAATTCCCGCGATCGCGCCGCTTCAAATTCCATCAGGCGAACGAAACGTTCGTTATGTTGCCGATCTTGCAGCTCCTTTTCGGAATAACTGAAGCGAGCCAGATCTTCCTGCGGCAGATAGATCCGGTCGCTGCGTAAATCTTTGCCGACATCACGGATAATATTGGTCATTTGCAAGGCCAAACCAAGGTCAAGCGCATACTCTTTGCAGCGCGCATTGCGATATCCAAAAATCTCGATGCTGACCAGGCCGACCGCGCTGGCGACTCGATAACAGTAAAGGCGGAGCTCTTCGAACGTGGCATAGCGTGAAATGCTCAAGTCCATTTCCACCCCGGCGATAATTTCCTCAACTATGTCGAGCGGCAGAGAGTATTTATCGATCAAGCTCCGCACCTCACGAGCAAGAAGGGGTTCACCCGCACGTGCGCCACGGACCATCTCCCGCCATGCCGCCAGCTGCGATTGCTTTTGCGTGGCGTCGAAGTCCGCCGAATCGGCAATGTCATCGATCACGCGGCCAAAGGCGTAAAAGACGGTGATGTCGCGCTTGCGCTCGCGTCCCAACGAAATAAATGCGAGGGCGAGGTTTGATTTACTCTGGCGCGTAATCTTAGCCGCACTCATGTGGCTTCTAACCGGCGGGTTTAATACTGGATCCATTTTTCCTGATTAGCGCGGCCGGATTCGCGTTGACGAAATAAGCAAACCCATGAAGCCAGGAGCCAGCCGGTAACAATTCCGCGGAGACACGCAAAGATGAATTTCCAAAGGAACAGCGCGCCCAACCGATCAGCGATTGCGCTGCGCACGATGGCATCGCAGATCATGATCCCAAAAAAGTGGATTCCGCAAATGATCAGAAACCATGCCAAAAAGCCAGCATTTTTCCGGATGAAGCGGCGATGCGCGTGAATGGCTTCACTCAACGTCTCGTTATGCAATGCGAGAGAGATTTGGACTGAGCAGAAGGCAATAATGAAACCGCTCATGAGCACGCGCTCGATCGGCAAGTAGTCGAGGACACCGGGAATGTGCGTGAAGTAGGCGAGGAGAAGGGGCAATCGGACGATCAACGTGCTAAGCACGACAACGATGCCGGCCCACTCCAAAACATAACTGAACCGGCGCATGGCGAAGCGGAAGAGTTCTCCTTCTTCAAAACTCACGCCCTTTATCCAGGCCAAACACACAGTGATCAAGTAAACCTGAATGTAGACCCCAAAGAGGTATTCGAAAATGAATGCCACGGTGTCTACCGTGGCCGAAATTCGCAGCAGTCCGGCGGCCGAAACCAGACCGCTCCACTCCGGCAGTCGCCAGAATACAACCGGCTTGAGGAGCGACGCCAGAGCGCTCAAAAGCAAAATCAAATAGATGAAGTAACTCCAGAGACGATAGCGCTTTCGCAAGGCGCGGAGCAGCGCCCCATGGAGTCCACGCCAGTTAATGATCATCAGGACGGCGGCCACGATCGAAAGGGGATAAGTGGTGGTCGCGTTATCGAAAATTCCCGCCACGCCTTCCAGCGCAGGCAACGGCGTTTCTCTCCAGATCTCGACAAATCGCGGCCAATACCAGTTCGGTAACGAGACGATTTGGTTCGGATCGAGATCGGCCCAGTTTCGAATCGGCGTAAAGGTAATAAACTGGAACACGAAGTAGCCGAACCCAAGAAGAGCGAAAGTGAGCCAGATGCGTTTATACCGGCCGATGCACCGGAATCCATCTCCGAGCGCTTGCCGCAACGGATTAAAAAACATTAAGAGGGCGTATCCGCCGCAGAGCCCAAGCAGAGGATAGACGCGCGCCACGCCTTGCCACATCTCAGCGAGAAGGGGGTTTGGAGCAATGGAGTATTGGAGTGGCGGAGTAATGAGAATCACGCGGTCGCATCACTCCACCACTCCTTTACTCCATCACTCCATTGCTTTGCTCAACGAATCAGCCCCCAGTGCTGATTGAATGGCCAGTAAACAAGCAAGCCGCGCCCGACGAGATTTTCTTCAGGCACCGGACCCCAATAACGGCTGTCGTAGCTGTTGTAGCTATTGTCGCCCAGGGCAAAATAACCGTCCGGTGGCACGGTGAACGAACTATTTGGATTTGCCAGATAATCACGGCCCGGGCCGTAGCCGCGATAAGGGGGCTTCGCCTCCATCACCCGGGCGAATCCATAACCGTCTGCTTTTTTTCCATTGATGTAGAGAAAAGGCGGATTGATGCGCAAACGATCACCGGGCAGCCCGGCCAACCGCTTAATGTAAAAAGGCGACCCCGCCTCGGGATCCTCCCGAATTCCAGGGATGTGATTTGTTCGGAAGACAAAAACGTCGCCCCGGTGCGGTTTAACGAAGTTATAGCTAAATTTATCCACAAACACCTGATCGCCGGTGTCCACGGCGCCTCTGGCAATAATTTCGCCGCGGCGATAAGTCCGTCCGGGGAAAACTTTGAAATCATGACTGAGCGTGTCAGGTGACGCGTAAACAAGAAAATTCTGGTGTTGGCAGATCACTCGCGAAAGGGTAAAGAAGAAAAGAAATTTTCTCTGCTCGATTTCAACGACCTGATCGTCCTCCTGCGAGATGACATTCACATAGTTGCGACCTAGCACGATGAATTCACCGATCTGTCGCAGAAGGTTCGGCGGCGGTTTTGTGCCGGGATAGCCGATAATTCCGTTTAATGTCGGTTGCATCGAGCCGGTCGGAATCTTGAACGGCTGCAAAAAATAGGAGCGGATGCCCACCGCCACAACAATTGCCACCAGGATTACCTCACAATTTTCACGCCAGTGGGACTCCCAGGTGACCGGCGTCAGCCTATGCAGCGTTTTATCGAGTGCGTCGGCCGTACCGTGTACCTTCTCGTGGTCGCGCTGACGCAACGCATTGCGGAGGTTTTCTATTCTCGTTACGATCTCTTCGCGGCCGGCGCCACTGAGCAGATCGTTCTTATAGCGCAGGTACTTGCGAGCGTGCCGCAGAAGCAACCTGCTGTGTTTGACGTGGCGTGGCGTGAACATGAGCTAAATGACGAATGACGAATGACGAATGACGAAACAATGGCGAAGCCCGAATGACAACACAGTCATCAGCGACCCAGTCTGATTAATGGCTCGAACCTTAGTCACTCGGAGTTCCTTCGTCATTCGTCATTCGGATTTCGTCATTTCAAAGCGCATCACTGCGCTTTGAGCACCTCAATAAAGGCTTCTTGCGGAATATTGATTTTTCCTATGCTCTTCATTCGCTTCTTTCCCTCTTTTTGTTTCTCGAGCAATTTGCGCTTCCGGGTGATATCGCCGCCGTAGCATTTCGCGGTTACGTTTTTTCGCAATGCCGAAACGCTCTCGCGTGCAATAATTTTCCCGCCAATAGCTGCCTGGATCGCTACCTGGTAAAGCTGGCGCGGAATTACTTCCTTTAACTTGGCTGCCAGCTGGCGTCCCCTCGCCTCCGCCCGGTCTTTGTGCACGATCGTCGAAAAGGCATCGACCGGTTCTCCATTCACGAGTAGATCGAGCTTTACCAATTTGGCCGGACGATAGCTGGCATGCTCGTAATCCATCGAGCCGTAGCCGCGCGTGATACTTTTAATCTTGTCATTGAAGTCGACGAGAATTTCGTTGAGCGGCAGTTCGCAATGCAGCATCACACGGCGCGTATCGAGCGATTCGGTATGTTCCATCTGACCGCGTTTCTCGAGAATTAATTGCAGGATATCACCTATATTTTCATTCGGACAAAGCACGTAGGCCTTTACAATCGGCTCTCGAATTTCCTGGAGCATGCTCGGATCAGGCAGATGCGCGGGATTATCGATCAATAGTTTTTCACTGCGCGTGGTCAGAATTTCATAAACCACGCTTGGGCTGGTGGCGATGATGTCCATGTCGTACTCGCGCCGGAGCCGTTCCTGGATGATTTCCATGTGAAGCAAACCAAGAAACCCGCAACGAAATCCGAACCCAAGCGCAACGGAACTTTCCGGTTGATAGACGAACGCGGCGTCATTCAGGCTCAGCTTGCCGATGGCTGCCTTCAAATGTTCGAAGTCGCCGGTATTAATCGGATAGATCCCGCTAAACACCATCGGATGAATCTCTTGAAAACCCGGCAGCGGCTCGCGCGCCGGATGACGCTGATCCGTGATGGTATCTCCGATCTTGATGTCGGCTGTCGTTTTGATGTTTGCGATGAAATAACCGACGTCTCCGGGGTTTAGCCCTGGCTGCACGAGCATTTTCGGTGTAAACACACCGACTTCCTTGATCTCGTAACGTGCGTTGTTGCTCATTAATGTGATCGCGTGGTTCGCCTCCATTGTTCCGGAAACCACCCGCACGTATCCGATCACTCCGCGGTAAACATCAAAGACGGAATCAAAAACCAGCGCCCGTAAGGTCGCATCGACGGGTTTTTGCGGCGCCGGGATTCGTTTGACGATCGCCTCGAGAATTTCCTCAATTCCGATCCCCATCTTTGCGCTCGCGTCAATCGCTTCCTCGGAAGGAATCGCGAGGATTTCTTCCAGCTGCCGGTGCACCGAAGCCAGATCGGCGTTTGGCAGATCAATCTTGTTGATAATCGGGATAATCGTCAGTCCCTGTTTGTGCGCGAGATGCACGTTGGCCACCGTTTGCGCTTCAACGCCCTGGGCCGCATCCACCACCAGTAGCGCCCCTTCGCATGCTGCAAGGCTCCGCGAAACTTCGTAGGCGAAATCGACATGTCCCGGTGTATCGAGCAAGTTCAGCCGATACGTTTCGCCTGACTTGCTTGTGTAACGCATCATCACTGGATGCGCTTTGATCGTGATCCCACGCTCGCGCTCCAAATCCATTGAATCGAGCAGTTGGTCCTGCTTGTCCCGCTCGTGAATGGTGCCCGTGCGCTCAAGCAATCGATCCGACAAAGTCGTCTTGCCGTGATCGATGTGCGCGATGATACAAAAATTGCGCGTTAACTCGATTGCCATCCCGAAAGCTTTCGGGACTATGCGGGCGCGGCCATGCGTGGTCAATTGTTGCGGTCTCGACCTTGTTCACCACTCATTCGACCCGTCGTCCCCGCTCGACATGACCGCTCTGAATAGCTTAGGTTATGACCGACATTATGCCGAAGCTGGTCATCAGCGGTACTGCGCATGAACTCGTCGGAGATCTGATCACCATCGGGCGTGGCCCGGACAATATGATAGTAATAAACGATCCATCGGTCTCAACTCATCACGCTCAATTGCAGCGAGCCGGCGAAATGTACCGATTAAAAGATCTGGATTCGACCAATGGCACGCGCGTCAATGGGATCCCCGCCGCGGAAACGGGGCTTCGCTTCGACGATCGGATTCGATTTGGCGCGGCGGAAGCCCGTTACGAATCGGACACGAGCGGGTCGCAACCGCTGCCCCAGCTTGAGAAGATTACAGTCAGGCCGGCGGAATTCAGCGCAGCTCCGGCCGATTTTACAAATGCATCGCCATTCGCGCATCGAAAAGATCAGAAGGACCCATTCCGCATTGCCATTTTTGTCGGCCTGGGAATCGTGCTGCTCGTATTTCTTGGGAGCATGATCGCAGTGCTTATGATGCACGCACCAAGCCTTTGAGTCACTCCGCGTTCCGAAAGCTTTGGGCTGACGAATCTGTTTAGGCTAATGACGAAGCACGAATGACGAATGTCGAAACAAGCCTGAATGACGAAGCCCGAAAATATGCCGGCATTCAGTGAAGAAAGCTTCTCGTCATTTGATTCCGAAAGCGTTCGCAAGTTGATCTTTGTCATTCCTTCGTCATTCGTCATTCGGATTTCGTCATTTTTTTCGATATGACAGCAAACCAAAGGCGCCTGCTTCTTTTCGACATCGATGGAACGCTCATCCATTCGGGTGGCGCCGGCGTGCATGCGCTCAAGTCGGCGTTCAAGGAGCGCTTCGGCATCACCGATGATCTACACGATATCGAAATCGCAGGCATGACCGATTCCGGGATCGTCGTCAGCATACTGAACAAACATAAAATTCCGGCGACGAACGAAAATGTCAGTGCCTTTTTGGACAGCTATGTGCATTTTCTCTCGCTAGAGCTGCCGCGCCGGGTGGGCAAGCTGCTTCCGGGCGTGCTCGAATTGCTCGAAAAGCTGAAGTCGCGGCCGCATCTCGTGCTGGCGCTTCTCACCGGGAATGTCTCGCGCGGGGCGCAACTGAAACTCGAACACTATGGCGTCTGGCACTTCTTTGAATTCGGCGCCTTTGCTGACGACGATCACGACCGCAACCGGCTTGGAACCGTTGCTCGCGCCCGGGCAAGAGAAAAGCATGGCCGTCAATTCTCCGCATCTGAGATCGACGTAATCGGTGATACACCGCGCGACATTGCCTGCGGCAAAGCATTCGGCGCGCGTACTATTGCAGTCGCAACCGGCACATGGAATCGTGACCAGCTTGCAAAATATCAGCCAGATTTCTTGATCGATGATCTTTCGGATGTAGAAGGTGTAATCAATACGCTCGGTTGGTGAGCCGTTAACGATTGATGGTGTGAATGAAAAAGCCCGCTTCCTCCCCTGTTCCAAAGCCGCGCAAGGATCATCCAAATGTGCTGCCGCTCGAAGGTGAAATCGATTTGCATGTTTCGCCTGCCGTCACGGCGTCACTAAATGCAATGATTGAGAAAAAGCCGAAGCAGCTGGTAATCGATCTTACTCAGGTGCCTTACATCGATAGCGCAGGGCTGGCGACGTTTATCGAAGCAATGCAGAAGGTCGAAGCCTACGGCGGCAAGTTTGCCCTGGCCGGCCTGCAGAAAACGGTTCGCTCCATTTTCGAAATCTCGCGGCTTGATCAGGTGTTTCAGATTTTTTCAGACGTGGATACAGCGCTGGCCGCAGCCTGAGCTAAAATCTCCAAAGTCCGGGCGACATTCACGGAAATGTCGAACTGCGCTGCACGTTGCGTATTTATCGATCTTGCATCGGCGCGCCGTGCTGGATCGGACCAAATTTGAATCGCGTCGCGCAATCCTGTCACGTTGTTAGCGAGATCGACGGTCGAGCCGTGAACTCCGTTCTCAATAATTTCACTAAAGCCATTGCTGCGCGTCGTGATCACCGGCAGCCCGCAAGCGAGTGCTTCCAGGCACGCGTTAGAAAACGGATCGTAAATCGTAGGCAGAATGAAAATGTCGGCCGCCGAGTAAATGCGTGCGGGATCGGGAACCTCGCCGAGAAACTGAACATGTTTGGATTTGTAGTAACGCTGGTTTCCCCGACCGGCGACGAGCAAACGCATCTTGCGGTTATCACAGAGGGCCATCGCTGCAATTGCGAACCGGAGCCCCTTGCGTTCCCAACCCGAGCCGGCGAAAAGCAGCATGATCTCATTCGGCTTCAGCTTTAACTGATCGCGGGACTCCTCCCGAAGCTTCGGATCGAAACTAAATTGCCCGAGGGGAACACCATTGTGAACGAGGTCGATCTCGTCCGCCGGATAGCCGTAAAGCTCAACAATTTCGGCTTTGACCATTTGCGAGTTGACGATCACGCGACCGGCGCCGCGATTTGCCAGGAGCGCTTCTTCGAGGCGCAAAATGGCGCGATGCTTGGGGTTCAGCCCTCGAACAAATCGTTCCAGCGGCAATTCAAATTTTCTCCTGCGCGCCAACCAAGCGCGGTGGACACCGTCGCCGGCGCGGTAAACGTCGCAACTCCAGGCGCGCTCAAGGCTCATCAGGACATGGCAACGGAGCTGCGGCCGGATTTTTTCCAGATTGCGGGCAAACTCCATCACCGATCCGGACTGCAAACGGCAGATTGCACCGAAAGGCCACTCATCGCGCGGCCACGCCTCCGTCGTAACAAGCTGCGCATCATGTCCGGCTTCGACTATTCCGCGCGCGAGCCGTTTTAAGTATGCTTCGACGCCACCGCTCTGCGAATACCCGCGCCGGACAAAACAAATGCGGAGTTGTTTTGTCATATCTTTAGGGTTCGATATGGCACAGACGCGACTTTACATGCTTCACGTTCGCCAGAATAGTTGTAACCCGATGCTGGGTGAAACCTTAAACGCTCCGCCTCTAGTTGGTCCCCCCTCACCGGCAACTCGTAATTTGCCGGGACATTTGCTGTACTCGATTTTCGCGCGCATCGGCGGTTCCGGTCTGGACACGGATGCATTTGAAACATTGCGCGCGTCGTATCGAGGCGGATTTCTGGGAAAAGCAATCGCCTACGATAACCGGCAGCGGGAAATTCCCGCGTCGCTGATCCATTCTCTGCGCTGGCATCCCGTGCGTCTCATTTCGTTTCTGGATCGGCCTTACTATTATGCCGCAAAGAAAAAATACCTTGATTGGATCGCGTCCCGGCATCTGGCGACCGGGCGCTATGATCTGTTTCACAGCTGGTCGGGCGATTGTTTGTGCTCGTTGCGCGTAGCAAAACAACGCCGCATTCCGTCGATCGTCGAGATCCCAACCTGGCATCGTGATGGCGGAAAAGCGAAAATTGGCCGGTCGCAAGCCTCTCAATCGAGAAGCAAAGCTTCGGGGTTTCAAAAATGGAAGGCCGGATTGCTGCTCGAACGGAAGCGTTTTACCGAAGAGTATAAACTTGCCGATTTGCTCCTCGTTTTATCGCAGACAGCCGCCGACACCTTTCGGATGCGCGGTTTTGCTGAGGAAAAGCTATTTTACCTGCCGCGCGGAGTGAATGTGGAACGCTTCAAACCAGGTCAACGACCAGCAAAATTCCGGGCGGTTTTTGCCGGAGCATTAATCAAGCGCAAGGGTATTCAACATCTGCTCGAAGCATGGCACGAACTCAAGCTCCCAGACGCCGAGTTATGGCTGGTTGGTTCCGTGCATGACGAAGCGAAGCCGTATCTGAAGCAGTTCTGGCTCGATAATATTCGCGTCGTAGGTTTTGTTCGCGATCCGGAGAGCTATCTCAGCCAAAGCACCGTCCATGTCTTTCCGTCGCAGTGGGAGGGTAGTGCCAAAGTTACCTATGAGGCGGCCGCCTGCGCCCTGCCGCAAATCACCACGCGAGAGGCAGGCGATGTGGTGCGCGATGATGTGGAGGGAATCATCGTCAAACCGCGAGATGTTGACGCGATTGCGGCGGCACTTGAGCATCTATATCGACATCCTGACATCGTCGAGCGGATGGGAAACGCAGCGAGGCGCCGCGTAGTTGAAAACTTCACTTGGGATCATTTTCGAACGCGACTGCTGGACTCCTACGAAACCGCCATGCGAATGGCGCGATAATTCCGTGGCGGCGGGCCTCCGACCGTCGCATTTTGACCGGCGATCAGCAGCCTGTGAACATTGTCCTCCTTCAACTCAAACGGATCGGCGACCTGATTTTGACCCTTCCGGCCATCGCGACTTTGCGCGAAAATTTTCCCACTGCGCAGATGACGCTGGCCATTTCCAGTGAGTGCGCCGACTTGCTGCCAGCCATCCCCAATGTCAATCGGATCTTAGTGGTGCGGCGCAATTTGTTGGATCTCGTCCTCTTTCTGGGGCTCGCCCGACAGAGATTTGACTACTGCGTTGATTTCACACGGAATGATCGCTCCGCGTTGCTCGCGTTTTTGTCCGGCGCCCGGAAACGCATCGTATATCGCCGGCGCGACCGGTTTCAGGAACAACGGGCCCGCGTTTATAGCGACTTTGTAAAGGTCCGTAAGCTGGCTATGCACACTATCGACTATAATCTCGCTTTGGTCGGGCCACTCGGCGTTCGCAATGTTTCCCGCGCGCTGCGTCTGGAATTGCCGCAAAAAGCCCGTGAAAAAGTGAACGCGCTTCGGCGTGACTCGAAGATCAACGAGCCTTACGTCATTTTTCATCCGGGCTCTGCGCGTGCGGAGAAATTTTGGGAACCGCAGCGTTGGGCCGACATAATCGAGCATGCGCGATCCGGTTCACAGATTAGCGTCGTGCTTACTGGCGGCGCCTCAAAGGTCGAACGGAAACATCTCTGTGAAATCAACGGCAGATTGCGCAAACCGATTGTCGATCTCTCTGGAAAAACAGATTTGCTCACCCTTGCGGCGCTGATTGAGCGGGCGCGTCTTCTTGTCACAGTCGATTCCGCTCCCATGCACTTTGCAGCAGCAACGCAGACCCCGCAGGTAATCCTTTTCGGACCGACAAATCCATTTCATTGGCGACCGCTAGAGAGCCCTGCACTCATTCTGCAAGGAGAATCGGCCACGCCTCTGAGCGAGTTCTCGCCCGAACAGCCAGCTTTGCCAATGCGCCAAATCTCGACGGCAGCCGTGATCGGTGCTATGGATTTGCTGCTGTCGCCACACGCGACGACGACGGCGCAAACTTCATGAGCAAGGGAAAACGTACCAAGAAAAAGCAGTCATTCTGGCAAACGCTTCGGGCTGCCTCGAGCTCGTACCGGCGGGTCTATGGTTACGTCAAGCCGTATAAGATCCGTTTCATACTGGGATTGGCGTCGGGTTTTGCCTTCGGCCTGGTCAGCTCCCTTTTACCGCTGGCGGTCGCTCGGGTGACAAGCACCGTCTTCCACGGAAGCGCCCCCAATCCGATGGCGCTACGCTCCAATATGGCGGCCTTGGATTCCGGCCCCAAAATCAATTCAATCGTCCTTATCTGTCTGGCCATTCCGATCATCATGACCCTGCGTAGCTTGTGCTCCTACGTAAATTCCTACTGCATGCAGTGGGTAAGCAACAAGGTGATCACCGATATTCGCACCGAGCTTTTTAACAAGATGGTTCGCCATTCGATGGATTTCTTTAACAAGATGCGCTCGGGTTTTTTGATGTCGTGTATCACTAACAACACGCGCGTCATGCAAATGGCTCTGACCAGCGTCAGCAGCGATCTTTTTAAGCAGCCAGTCGCCGTCATTGGCGGAATCACCGTCCTTCTCCTGATGGATTGGAAATTCACCGTGGTAGCGCTGATTCTTCTTCCGGCTTGTTTGCTGCCGATTCGCAGCTATGGACTGCGCGCGAAAAAGGCGGTGCGAAATGAGCAGGAAGGCATGAGTGAGATGGTGGTAACAATGCAGGAAACATTCGCCGGTATTCGCGTGATCAAGTCGTTTGCACGGGAGGCGCACCAGGAGACGGAATTTAAGCGCGCCAACGACTCGCAATTCTCAAATATTATGCGCATCCAGAGGGCGACCGAAGCGGTCGGACCGGTGGTTGAAACAATGGCAGCCATCGGAGTGGGTATGGCGTTGCTCTATGTTTACGCCGCAAATCTGAGCGCCGGCCGTTTTTTTGGCCTGATCTCAGGAATTTTCATTCTCTACGACCCGATCAAAACACTCAGCAGAATCCACATCGTGATGCAGCGATCAATCGCCGCCACGGCCGGGATCTTCGAGATTCTTGACTCTGAGCCGACTGTGCAGGATACGCCAAATGCCGCCGTGCTCACGTCTTCTCAAGGCCGGATTGACTTTGAGAATGTCACGTTTCGCTATGCAAATACCGCCACTAACGCGATCAGCAATTTGAACCTCCGAATCGAACCTGGAAAAAGCTATGCCCTGGTTGGAGCGAGTGGCGCTGGCAAGAGCACGATTCTCTCGCTCATCCTGCGCCTGTACGATCCGACCTCCGGAATGGTAAAGATCGATGGCCGCGACTTGCGCGCCGTTACCCAAAAATCGTTGCGCGCGCAGATCGGCCTCGTCACACAGGAGACATTCTTGTTTCACGATACCATTTTCAAAAATATCCAGTTCGGACGACTCGATGCCACGCCGAACGAAATTTATGAGGCAGCGCACACTGCGTCAGCGCATGATTTCATTATGGCGCAGCCCAAGGGTTATCAAACCGTGATCGGCGACAAGGGCTGCCTTCTCTCCGGTGGACAGCAGCAGCGGATTGCGATTGCGCGCGCCGTCCTGAAAAACGCGCCGATTCTTCTGCTCGACGAGGCCACCTCCTCGCTCGATTCCGAGTCCGAAATGCAAATTCAAAAGGCGCTCGAAAAACTCGCTGCCGGGCGCACTGTAATCGCAATTGCCCATCGGCTGTCTACGGTTTTATCCGCCGATCAAATTGTGGTGATGGATTCTGGGCGCATCAAGGAGATCGGGACACACTCCGAGTTGCTGGAGAAATCCGGTTACTATCGCCGATTGTACGACCACCAATTCCACCGCGGCCAGGAAGAAAGTGCCGTTGAGCCGGGCATTCTTGTGGAAGAGCTCGTTTAGTGGCCCGGCGCGACCGCGTTTATTTGCAAGAGGATTAACGAACACCAGCTACCCGAATCCGTAGAGAGTCTCTCGCTTAAACCAACGCTTTCCATTCCGGCCGCTCCAAACTAGCCTCGTGCCTGTGGCGTTTAACATCGACCTTCACACACACTCCTTTTTTTCCGGAGACGGAGTTTCCAGCCCGGAGGACTTGATCGCCGCTGCACGTGCCAAAGGCTTGCACGGTATAGCCATCACCGATCACAACACGTGCGACGCTGTTAATTATCTCCTCGAAAAAGGATTGATGCGGCTGGATGGTTTGCCGGTCAATGATTTCCTCGTTCTGCCTGGAGTAGAAGTGACCACCGCCGATGGTCACCTTCTTTGCATCGGCGCGGAGCTTCCGTATCTAAAGGGAAAACCGGCGCGCGAGGTTTGTGACATCATTCATGAACGCGGCGGGCTGGCCATTCCGCCGCATCCCTACGATTTATTTCGCGCGGGAATCCGTTTTTCAACGCTGGAGACGCTGCCCGTTGACGCCATCGAAGTATTCAACGCTGCCACTACGCTGCGCCGTTACAATCGTTACGCGTTCAAATACGCGCAGATTCGCGGTTTGCCCATGACCGCCGCCAGCGATGCGCATCACGCCGCCGCCGTCGGTACCGCCTACACAATTGTAAACACCGATGACTTTTCCGTTAAAGGCGTCCTCGCTCAGATCCTCAGGAGCAATGAACTTAACCAGAAATACCAGACTCCGCGCGATAGCCTCCGCAAAACCTGGAACAATTGGCTCCGGCTGCGGCGTCGGAAAAGAGTACCAGAATTAGCCGCAAAAGATCGCGGTAACGGGCGCTAATTTCTGACTTTGATCTCTGACTTCCGACTTCTGACCTCTGGCTTCCGACCTCTGACCTCTGACCTCCAGCAATGTCCGCTTACGTGATTGTTGAAATCGATATCCTCGATCCAGCCGGTTACGAAGAGTACAAGAAGCTCGCCAGTGCGACCGTAGAAAAGTACGGCGGCAAATACATCGTGCGCGGAGGCAGAACCGAAGTGCTCGAGGGTGACTGGGACCCGAAGCGTATTGTCGTGCTCGAGTTCGAATCAATGCAGCGTGCCAAGGAGTGGTTGTATTGCGAGGAGTACAGTGAACCGCGCAAAATGCGTCATCGTACCGCGAAAACAAACATGGTCGTCGTGGAAGGCGTTTAACCGTAGCTGCGCTGTTTCACGGCGCGCCCAGGAGAGAGGCTGTTCCAGGCGCTCACGCCGGGCGGTTGGAAAACCGGCGCTTCTTGCTGCGGCCTTGACGCTCCAAGCGGCGTCCATAATCTCAAACCCACGCGCCCTTCGTCGGGCGCACAAATTTTAGCGTGAATATTTTAGTGGCCTTTTATCGCTCGTCGGTTGGGAAAAAAATGATCGTAGGGGTCACCGGCATCATTCTAATCCTTTTTGTCATCGGACACCTGCTCGGCAACCTCCAGATTTTTATCGGACCGGAATGGATCAATGGTTACTCGCAGCATCTACGCGATCTCGGCCCGCTCCTTTGGCTGATCCGCATTTTCCTGCTCGCCACCGTCA
>WNGF01004767.1_pt1 | contig 17619 bp, 16 predicted proteins | sample 5400641 | NCBI WGS metagenome assembly WNGF01 (sample SAMN13153371, study PRJNA577476) | soil metagenome | isolation source: 80 cm soil or saprolite under grassland replicate 2 | place: USA:California | collected 2016-06-15
TGGTGATTGCGTCCGGTCAAAAGCGCCTGGCGTGTGGGGGAACACAATGCGGTGGTATGGAAGCGGTTGAATTTCAGGCCGCCTGCCGCAAGTTTTTCGGCGTTGGGCGTCTGGCAGGGTCCGCCGAAAGCACTGGACGAGCCAAAGCCGGCGTCGTCAATAAGGACGATTAAGACATTGGGCGCACCTTGCGGGGGCCGCAGGTCTCGTATCGGCGGAAACTTCGTGTCAGGATCTTTAGCATCGTAGGTGGTCAGGCCGGTGCGTGGTTGATCCGGGATGGGGAGAACAGATCGCTGAATCTTGTCTTGGTCACTCATGGAGAGGTTCCTTATCCTTTAGAAATGTGGGATGCTCGCGCGACCATGAAGAGAACGGGCACACTGGTCTCGATTCGATCAAAGATTAGAACTAACGCGTCAGCGAAGTAACTGTCAGAATGTACAGTTTGGTGGGCTCGCGTAACGCTTGTTTTTGGGCGGCGCGGAGTCTTCACTTGGGAGCGAGAAACGAACTAGCCAATCGCGAAGTCCAGGCGATTGATCACGATTGACGGTGCGGTTGTTAGGGCCGAGGTTTGCGTGCGTGCTCGTCGCAAACGACAGTGACAAGACGTAACTCCGTCGCGCATCCCAGCACCTGGGTAGCGATATTGGGACAGTCGGGGTGGTCGCAGAAATATTCAGCGAGTAGTTCTTCGCGCCCGTCCGGAGTCGTGAGGCCCGTCTTAATTGTTAACCGAGGAATGGAAGGTCCCCTAACCGAATACTTGTATTATCTGACGGATAGAGGACTCTTGCGCAAGTAATTTTTTATATTCCAGACGAGGCGTCTCCTATACCGAAAGAGGGCGAGCAGGCCGAGTAAAGCATTGTCACGCTTTAGTGTGACTTCGTTAATACCGAATGTATTTCGCCATCAGCGCGCTCGCAGTGATCGCCGCGAGGATCCACACGGTTGCGATTACGACGGAAGCAGCGACGGTGGCTGATGATCTGATTTCTTCTTTCCTGCGTACCTCGGCGGCGTCCGCAAGCTGACGACATTCGGTGAGCACGTCCGGAGGAGTAATCCTTTGAAGCAGCTTTGCTCCAAGGAACAGGACCGCCAAGTCGTCCACGAATCCGATCACGGGGATGAAACTAGGAATGAGTTGAATGGGACTTAATAGGTACCCTGCGGTGCAAACTGACAGTAGCCTGGCGTACCATCGCGTGCGGGGATGGTTAAACACAAAGTAGAAAACATGCGCTTCTTTGTGAAGCCGTTGTGCCTGCTGCATCCAGCCCATTGCGGGTCCGGGTCCAGGCCGTGCCGCCTCAAACTCTTCTCCGGGCAGGCATATGGCGGAAGTCTTTGTCGAATTTCCGGCTTCGCCGTCCACGAATCTTTCCGTCTGCACAGATCTGACGTCAAGCTACGAGCCGGCTCACGGCGCAACAACTGGCAAATCTGACAGCAGGGAGGGGCCATTATTTGAAAAGGATTTTGACCAGAAGTTTCACCAACTCTGGCACTGAAAAAGTAGTCAGTAATAATGGCAAAAGAGGCGCGGCGGTGGTGGCTGCCAGGCGTGTGATGTCATCGAGTCCGAAGGGAACGATGCGCATCTCGTGCACGTTCGAATAGACGTTGCTCATGTCGGCCAGCGACTGGATGTCTGCCGTACCGAGTAAGTCGCGTGTCTCCGGATCGGCGGTTCGCATCCATTTGTCTTCAAAGGCGAATACATACCGACTAGCCAGTTGGCCATATTCGGCTGAACCCTGCTCCTGGGTACGCACAAGCAGGGGGGTAAACATCACCAAGGGACCTAGGATGACCAAGACGAAGAAGGCCACGAATCCCACTGCTTCCATCTTGAAGGACAGCAGATTCTGTCCTTCGTATAAGACCCGGCTTGCGATCAGGGCCGCCAGCATTGTGCCTTGGGCGAAAAGTATGGGTCCGAAGGCGTAGGAACCTTTCCCCAGAAAACCGATTCCGCCGGCCCGATCCGGGTGGGACGCATTCAGGTGCAGGTTTAGGCTTGAAATCTGCCACAGAAGCCGGAACCAGAGTCCCAGCCGCAGGTACCATCGCAGCAAGATGAACTGAAACATGGGAATACTCACGAAGGCGTACCAGTAGCCGGCCAAAGTGAGATGCAGTTGCTTCGATTCTGGCATCGCGTACCAAGTGGGCTCGCCCAAGGCGACCTGGCTCCGCCAGATCCACAGCCCCACCGTATAGACCAGCACCAGCAGAGTCCCCTCTACCGCAACAGAGTCGCGCCCGCGCAGCGCTGACTTGAGCGCGGCGTCGAACGCGCGCAAATCTTCGGTCACCACGATACGCCTTTCCACGAACCGCCCAACCAACGGACTAATGCGTGCGTGAACTACAACCTCGGCAAGGATGAGCGCCGGCAGCGCAACCAGGAATCGAACGTTCGCCTCGATGTCGTGCAGGAATGGAATCTTGATAGCCGCGCCAATGGCGTGCCCGTCGAGCACCGACAAGACCAGCAGCGGCAACCATGCGAATAGCGTGATTACCAGGATTCGGAGGTGCAGCAGCTCCAGGGCATCCCCGGACAAATGCGCGCGCCGGTAGAGTTGAAACAGAGGCCCGCCCAAGACTAATGAGAAGTCCGGTCGCGCCGGGCGCATGCCACCGACCCGTCGATACTCGACGCGGGGCACCAGATCGTCCGGGTGATTGGCTATAGCGGCACGGGAACCCACACCCAGAGGAAAGCCTTCATTCGGGGCCGGCGTTGTCTTCATTCTTCTCCAGAGTCCCGCGAGACAGACTATGCTGTTCCGCCGCTAAGTTAGGGGCTCGCACCACCGTTAGCCACTGGCAGATTTGACAGGCAAGCCCGATCCTGAGCGCCTTCGTAGCCTGACTGTAAGCACCTCCGCACCACAGCCTCGGATCGTGATCGTTCCGAGCCCGCTTGCGAAATATCCTTCACGTAAGTTCTGACAGTTCTCGCACGATTGTTCTACGCCTATACCTACTTGCAAATCGTCGCAGTTCGGGCCCCCGAGCAGAAGAGACGCCTGGCGGTGTTAAGTATGCAAACTGCTTCTATCGCAGCTTCATCGGCAACTGTGGCGCGCGTCCGGGAACCCGGAGTGATTCTGCTCGCCCACGACCTGAAGACCTTGATCTCCCAACTGAACCGCATCGCGAGAAAGCTATCCAAGCGTTGATCTCGCCGGGTGCTGTGGTTCAGCAACTTAGCCGCGGCGTCCTGCGGAGACGACTTGCGACGTCATTTATTGACCTGTTTCCAAAGCCGGGAAATTTTGCGAAGTGCCTGTCAACTCTGACAGTTGTTGCTCCTTCCGGCTCCACTGATAATTTCTGCAGCTTTCGAGTACCGTGCGGCGTGCCCTCGCTGCCTGATCTGGGTAAGTAGCATGCGCGAATGGGTCGAATTGTTGTCACAGGGAATCCAGGCGCTGGCGGTAGTCGTCATTGTCGTCTCGATTATCTTTGGTTCCCTGCGCTTTCTTCGGCAGTTGTTGACCCGAGTCAAAGATCCGTACCGCGCCTATAAGGAATTGCTCGGCCGTTCCCTCTTGCTGTCGCTTGAGTTCCTGGTTGCAGCCGATGTCATGCGTACGGTCTTGCTGGATCTAACAGCCAAGGGTATGGAAATACTCGGCGCATTGGTGTTGGTCCGAACATTCCTTAGCTTGTCCCTGGTGGTCGAACTCGAGGGCCGTTGGCCTTGGCGCGCGGCGGCCGTTCCGGCTCAGAGGGAACGAGTAGGAGGAGACGATTCTCGAAAACGTGTTTACGCGTCGATGGAGGGACTCGATAAGCAGGCTCTACGGGCCATTGAAGTTCCGATCTCTCCTGCAGCCTGCGATGGTGAAGGTCCATCGTCGGTGACGTAGCTAGGCACTTTATGAGCGGATCTTTTGCCAGTGCATTGGCAGGGACTACTTCTGCAAGTTACGACATGGCACTGAAACGGACGGCTTGCATACAAACGAAAGGTGATGGCTTGGATCCCAACCTCAGTATCGCTTATTCGCTTCGGCTTCAGCATCTGCAAGGTCCTCGTCTTTCTCGACGGGCACGTGGCATCAGAAGTGATCATTGGCCCGCACCGCTTTGCGGGCGACCGCGGGTCGCCCAGAGGAGAAACCTAAAATGAACCTGCCCAGCTTTCCGCACATTGATTTGTTCTCCGCCGGCATCAACGCACTAAACGGGGTGCTCGTTGCCCGCCATCCGTCGCACAACCGCGGCTACGCTGTCGTGGGACTGCTGATCATGGCCTTCTTCGGCGGTATCGGCGGCGGCGTGACGCGCGATGTCCTGCTAAGTGACATCCCCTCGCCGCTCAAGGACCCAAAGTATCTTCTCGTGTGCCTTCTGATGGGGCTGCTGGGGCTGGCGATTTATCGCTACGCCGACTCGCTTGAGGAACGGTTCCGCACGCGGACGCTGGCCTTCTTCAAGTCTTTCTCGTTGCCCTGGTTTGCAATTCTGGGCGCGCATAAGGCGCTCGATCACGATCTTGGGATCTTCGCCGCGATCGTCGTCGGGCTGATCGCCACCACTGCGGGCGGGGTGTTCATCGACCTTTTCTCCGGGGTCACGCCGGAGATCGTGAGGCCGTCGGAGCACATCGTCACAACCGCGGTGCTGGCGAGTTCGGTCTACACGCTGATCGCGGTGCTGGCGAAGGGGAGCGTCTCCTTCTTTCCGGTCACGCTGATTGCGGTGCTGGTCGCATTCCTTTTCCGCGTGTTTGCGGTCCGGGAGCACTGGCCGCAGATCGTCCCGCTAAAGGCCGCCGCCGGCCCGGGTGTAGCCGCGTGAATGTGTTGTGAAACAAAAGGCGGTTCCGTACTGGTTCGGTCGGCATTGAACTCATTAAGAGAAAGGATGTTATGGACGACATGTGGGTACGCATAGGAAGTCAGTTGGTTGACCGGGTCAGCGGGCCGATGAAATTCAGACTGGTGCTCCAGCCGTGCATGGCGGCGTTCTTCGCGATTCGCTCGGGGCTGGCAGATGCCAAAGCTGGTAAGCCGCCGTATTTCTGGGGCCTCCTCTCGAATCCCGCCCAACGCGACGCCATGATCAAGGACGGGTGGAAGAGTATCGGCAAGGTGTTCACTCTCGCGCTGGTGCTGGACGTTGTGTATCAGATCATCGTGTTGCGCTTTGTATATCCAGGGGAAGCGATCATCGTCGCCACCGTCCTGGCGATCCTGCCGTACCTAACTCTGCGCGGGCTGACCACGCGTCTCGTTCGAAAGAAACGTGCGGCGTCAACAAAATCAGCAGGCGGTATTGCCGCTTGAAGGTGACGGTTGAAGTCTGATTCCCGAATCCCGCACTTCTGAGGAGCGGTCCATGAGCCTTGTTGAAACAGCGCCAAAAGATCGCGGCACGGTTCTTGCGGAAGAGCGAACCGATTTGGCCCTTCAGCGCACCATCATCGCGGCGGAAAGAACGCTGATGGCATGGATCCGAACCACCCTTTCGATGATCGGATTCGGTTTCACCATTTACAGGGTCTTCCAATACCTGCCCGAACAATTGGCCGCCGGCAACATCCGGCGTCCGCACGCGTCGCGCAATCTGGGGATGACCCTTATTGCTCTGGGCACTCTGGCACTAGCGGCGGCAGCTTGGCAGCACCTGAATTTTCTTAAGCAGATTGGGGCGTTTCAGGCGCGGCATTTGTGGTCCATCTCCTTCGTGGTAGCGGTTGTTGTCGTCCTAATTGGATTCATCACGTTTTACGGTGTTCTGCTTCGCCATGGGCCGTTCTAGTCGAGACGGTGAAATTTACCTCCACTTTCTGTTGCGCGTCAAACTATTGGAAAAGGAAGCACGGAGCCCCTCCCACCGAGAGAAATTCCCCGCTGTCGCCGACTACCAACTCTCTCTGTCCTGTTCGCTAGCACTTTCGCAATTTGACACAATGTCAGGCACTAGTGCAAAGAATCGGCCGACGCGTTCGCCAGCAGATGACAGAGGTCGAGTGGCTCACACTCTCTGATCTCTTATCTCGGTTTCGAAGGCGCGATTTGCACTTCTATTGCGTTCGCGTTGTTTGATTTCGTCATATCCAGGAAAATTACACCCAGACTTCCGTCGCCATTTGGCACTTGAATCGTCTGTGTTGCCTGGGCGCCGGAGGGCCCCAGGCTCACTGTGTCAGTAGTTATTGCGGTCACCTGCAGGCCGGCTCCGCTGGCGCCGAAGTTGGGTTGCTCTGTCACTTGGATGGTCTGGTGGTTGCCGGAATTTGTGTGCTGGGTTGTCGTCATGCGCTGAACCATGTGCAGACTGCTGTCACGGGCCGCCCCGGGAACATCGATTGAATAGGTTTCCTCCGACTTGCGCTTCTCTCCCGAGACGTCCGCCGATTCATTGCGCACCGTGCGCGTGACTTCCGCCAGGTTGCCTTCGAAATCTGTGCGGGAGACTCGCTCATCGGTGCTACGGTTCGTACCTTCTGCCTTATTCGTCGATTTCCGAATTTCACCCACTTGCCACTTTCCGGCGCCATCAGGTAGCAGTGTTGTGTTCTGAATTTCAACCATATTTCCATTGCGTTTCTGGCGTTCGTGCATCTGCATGACAGGAGCCATGACGCCGCTGATGTCGGGGAGCATCACAGTGGTTTTCGTTTCTTCCGAGTCGGGGCCGGTCTTCAGAGTTTCCTGAACTTCGCGCTGCACTAACTGGAGATTACCGTTTATGTCTGGATTTGAGGTGGTGCGTACAACCTTTGAGTTCCCGCCCGTAAGAGTTTGCTTTTCTTCTTTCGTGATCTGGAACAGTGATTTTGCTCCGCTGGCGTCTCGCGCAAATGTGCGGGTTGTGGTCTGCACAGTCGTAGCGTTTACCTGCACGGTCTCGGTTTCGATATCCTGAAAAGGCTGGAAGCTTCCGTCGGTTGCAAGCACCTGGAGCGACTGCACGTCCACCGTTCGATTACCGCTCCGGGTATGACTCTGCAACGTGCGTGTGGGACTCACGTTCTCTCCTTTTGAGTCCGTCGTGACCGTCCAGGATTTGTTTGAATCACCAGCTTGGGAATCCGGCGTTTGCGCTAAAACGGATTGTGCGAAGCAAAGAGACACGGCGGTCGCGACGAGCATGCTCTTGTGCAGTCGTGGAAAACGTGTTGACGCCCTCGCTTCATCCCGTTCAAAAATGTTGTCTTCGATGTGCATAACGGCAATCTCTCCTCCACCTGGATACAGGGGCGCCGCATCAAAACTAAGCGTGACCTAGTGAGCATTTTTGCATTGAAGAGTTTTTGCTGGGGTGATTCCGCGGATATGTTAATCGTGTAGCGAGATGCCCCATCGCAATTCCTGAACAGAGGCTTCCACGTATCATTACCCTCTTTTGCATTGCTGAAGTTTACGCGCGCGACTACGTTTCAGAGACTGTAAAAACATACAGTGGCAGGAACGCCACTCGATCTGTCTAAGTGCTACACTTGTGATCTTCCTTCCCCAAAGGAGTGGCACTTGTTGGGAAGTCTTGCTTCCGCTATTCAGTTTTTCTCCTGGATGGTAGCGGTTATTCTGCTCTTTACGAGTGGGATCAATGGCCAGACAGATTCGACTGGTGCACTGATTGGCATCATTGTTGACCCCACAGGTGCGGTGCTGGGAGTCAGCATTTCGCTCAATCGACGACATCAGACAATGCCGGCGATTTCGTCTTTCCTACTTGCACCGTGGATCACTCTTGTTTCTTGAACGGGTTCGCTCGGATTTCAGCATTATTTGAGTGGTGCTACTCGGAAAGGACGAGACCAAAATGATCGGGCTTTTTGAGAAGGTAAGAGTCAAGCCAGGTGCGGTCTGGATGTACCTCGTCCACATTACGATTGTCTTTGTAGCCTATTTTGTCGCGGGCAAACTCGGTCAAGCCACCATCAACATCAGGAGCGGTAACCTCGGGCCAGTGTGGCCCGCATACGGGGTCGCCCTTGCAGCGGTTTTACTTTATGGCTATCGGGTTTGGGTCGCGATCGTGGCCGCGGCTTTTCTCGTTGCATTCTTGAGTCCAGTTCCTCTCGTGACTGCAGTTGGTCAAGCAGTCGGAGCCACCTTCGCAGCGCTGAGCGGTGCTTTCCTCCTCCGTCGCATTGACTTCCGCGCTTCGCTGTCGCGGTTGCGGGATGCGCTTGGCCTGATTGTCTTCGGTGCGTTGGTCAGCGCCATGGTGAGCGCGTCGATCGGTGTTTCCGTTCTGTACGCAACCCATGTGCAAGCTTATTCCGGAATCGGTCCGGCCTGGGTAATATACTGGCTTGGAGACGGCACGGGGGCGCTGTTGGTAACGCCTCTGGTGTTGGCTGTCCATACTCTCCTCAGGATTCGCCCTGCAATTCGCATTGCCGAATTTGCTGTGCTCTTACTACTTCTCACCGTGGCGTGCTTGATCGTCTTTGGCGACCTGCCTCTTATCCCGGTTAAGCTGCATATCCTGGCTTTCGCGGTGCTCCCATTGATAGTATGGGGCGCGCTTCGTTTTGGAATGCTCGGAGCCACACTGTCGACCCTCTTGGTCGCCACTATAGCCACGGCAGAGACCGCATTTGGCTTCGGCCCTTTCGCGCAGAACACCTCATTTATCAATGCTGTTCTTTTGGATGTGTTTTTTGCGGTGCTTTCTGTATCGGGGATGACGTTAGCGGCGGGAATCGCCGAACGGGAACAAGCTGAGAAAGAACGAGAGCAGCTTGTCCGCAAGCAAGCGGCGATTGAGGCCAGGCTTCGACTGGCAACCATTGTCGAATCATCTGACGACGCGATCATCGGTACGGACATGGACGGGATGATCGTGGATTGGAACCAGGGGGCGGAGCGACTTTACGGCTACCCGGCAAGTGAGGTCATTGGGAAGTCACTTTCTCTCCTTATACCACCTGACCTCCGTGAGGATTTTCCAGAAATCGTGGCTAAGCTAAGGCACGGCCACGCTATCAGCCTCAACGAAACCGTACGCCAGAAGAAAGACGGGACGCGTGTCGAGGTATCGTTAACGATGTCTTCGATAAGGGATACTGAGGCCCGGTTTGTTGGGGCATCAGTAATTGGCCGCAACATTAGCGAGCGTAAGCGGCAAGAAGCCCTTCTGCGCGAAAGCGAAGAACGTTTTCGTCTGGCGGCCCAGGCGGGGAAGATGTTCGCCTATGAGTGGGATGCGGCCACCGATGTGATCGTGCGCTCGCCAGAATCCGCCCAGATTCTCGGGATCGAGGAGGCGGCGCTCACTACTGGTCAGCAAATATTGACTCACGTTCACACTGACGACCGGGAAAGACTTGTGGCTGCGGTTGCCGCGCTGAGTCCTGAGAAACCCCACCTCCAAATCAGCTATCGCATCGTACGTCCCGACGGTACTGTGATTTGGGTGGAGAGGAACAGTCGAGCACACTTCGACGAGCAAGGCAGGATGCTGCGTATTATAGGCATGGTGGCGGACATCACCGGGCACAAGCGGGCGGAAGAGGCGTTGCGCGTGAGCGAAGAGCGGTTTCGTCTGGCAGCTCTAGCCGGAAAGATGTATGCCTACGAATGGGATGTTGCAACTGACAGGGTGACGCGATCCGCGGAACACGTGGATGTCCTCGGTTTCAGCGACCAGGGGGAGCAGCTTACTCGACAGCAACTAGTGGCCACAGTCCATCCAGACGACCGCGCTTTGTTTATCGGCTCGGTTGCCCAGGTTACTCCCGAGAACCCGACTACCCACACAAGCTATCGCATGTTGCGTCCTGATGGTTCGGTTGTTTGGTTGGAGAAAAGCGCGCGGTCCTTCTTCGACGAGCAAGGAAGGATGTTGCGTGTGATAGGAATGGTGGCGGACATCACCGAGCACAAGCGGGTGGAAGACGCGCTGCGCGAGAGTGAGGATAAACTCCGTCTGCTTCTCGACTCGACCGCCGAAGCCATTTATGGAATGGACCTAGAAGGCCGCTGCACATTCTGCAACCCAGCCTGCCTACGCATTTTGGGGTATGAATGCGTTGACGAACTTCTCGGCAAGAATATGCATGATCTGATTCATCACACTCGCGCGGACGGGACGTTCTTCCCCGTGGAACAGTGTCGGATTTTCGGGGCATTCCGAGCCGGAGAAGGAGCCCACGTTGACGACGAGGTGCTATGGAGAAGGAATGGAACAAGTTTCCCCGCTGAATACTGGTCGTATCCGCAGTGCAGAGGGCAAGAGATTGTCGGTGCGGTGGTCGCGTTCATCGATATCACGCAGCGCAAGCTGTCGGAAGCGGCTCTCGAGGGCGTAAGCCGCAAGTTGATTGAGGTGCAAGAACGGGAAAGAACCCGGATCGCCAGAGAGCTCCACGACGACATCGGTCAACGCCTCGCACTAGTGGTAAACGAGTTGGAACGACTCCAAGGTGGCTTCCCGGATTTGCCTGTGGAAGCCCGTAGTCGTGTGGCCGAACTATCAAGGCAGACCTCCCAGATATCGAACGATGTTCAATCCTTGTCGCACGAGCTCCACTCGGCAAAACTGGAATATCTTGGCATAGTTGCAGCCATGCGGGGATTCTGCAAAGATTTCAGCGAGCAGCAGAAGGTGGAGATTGACTTCAAAAGCGATAACTTGCCAAACCCTCCTTCGCCGGACATTTCTCTTTGCCTCCTCCGAGTTTTACAAGAAGCTCTACATAATTCGGCGAAACACAGTGGAGTACGGCACTTCGAAGTGCGATTGCGGGGAACTGGCGACGAACTTCATCTCACAGTTAGCGACTCCGGCGTAGGTTTCGATCGCGAAGCCGCCAAGGAAGGCCCAGGGCTTGGGCTTGTCAGCATGGAGGAGCGGCTGAAACTGGTGGATGGAACGTTTTCAATCGAATCGCAGCTCAAGAGTGGTACGACGATCCACGCCCGCGTGCGTCTCGGTTCCGCAGACGATTCCATGCGGGCGGTTGGTTAAGGGCACGGAAACCGCGGGTTGCGACCTGGTTGAATGTCCTTCACTGGGGCCAAACGGCTGAGTGCTCTGCACAGATTCTGTCGTAGATGTGGCTTTCCTGCTCGCGCTGAAAGCTCTTCAACACATACCCACACAGCATATCCACGTTGTATGTCTTGGCTATCTCGTCCCATAGGTGTTCGAGCTGAATTGCCGCATCTGGGTTACGTTGCGCCCACAAAATGGGTGCACATTCACCGCAGGCTGCAATACGCGGAGGTTTCCCCTTCGCCGATTTGGCCGCTGCGGCGACCAGATTCCGCACCACCTTTCGCAATCTCACCGGGTCAGGCATATCATTCACCATGAAGTTCGAGAGCGTCTCAGCAACATCCAAAGGGAGATAGTGCCCCTCTTTCATGGCGGCGGGAATATTCACTTCATGTTCCTGCAATCTCTGAAACAGACTCTTCTGGTGTGACTCGGTCGCGACCACGATAACCGCACTCCCGGCCAGCAGCGCGGGTTCGATAAAGCGAGTGAAACCAGCTAGCAAGGATGCATCGTCAGAATGGAATTGAACCTCGTGGCTGCTGGTGTTCTCGCCTTTTCTCGGTGCAAGGGACGGAAGAGCCTCCTCGGGGTAGAGACAGTCCTGGCCTTGCACGTCCGCATTGTCGGTTAGAGTGAGACCGGTCAGTCCGCCACTGATGAACTGTCTGCCGTGCCGAACTGCTTCCACAGCGGCTAACAGTTCACTTCCGGCACGTGCTTTAACCACGTAGCCCAGCGCTCCCAAGCGGAGAGCTTCCTGCACCACATCGGCAGAGGATTCTTGGCTCAGGAAGAGTATTTTGGATTCAGGGGAGAGTTTGCGGATTCGTCGAGCCGCTTCCATTCCATTCAGGGTTGGAAGCCCGAGGTCCAGCACAATCAAGTCCGGTTGCAATTCTTCGGCTTTTTGAACCGCTTCCAATCCATCCGACGCTTCGCCGATGACCTGCAATCCCGGCATTTGGTTCAGCGTCGAAGAGATGAATCGGCGAAACGGTTCGTAGTCCTCCACCACGAGAATCCGGACTGATGGCGTTTCCAAGCAATCTCCCGCTGAAAGTGTAAACCCAACTCTCCGAGTTTAGTTGTCTTTTCCACGTAAGAATTCCCATTTAGGAATTCCCAGGAGGCGCTGGTTCGGTCGTTTGCAAACGCAAAGTTCGATTGTGTTGCTGACGGGGGAAGCTTCGACAATACGGGGGGCAGGCTGCTCAACAGCCAGTTGATTGTGGCACAGGCGGTTGGGAGGCCTGTGCGTCTGTCGCGCCGGTCGAATCGTGGAGCAAGAATCCGCTACTGACAAAGTGCCTGCCCTGACGAACCGCCTCCAAACCGGCCAACAGTTCGCTTCCGGCACGCATTTTAACGATGTAGCCCAGCCCCACGCTGAGAGCTTCTTGCACAATATCGGCAGAGGATTCTTGACTCACGAAAAGTATTTTGGACTCAGGAGAGATATTGCGGATTCGTCGAGCCGCTTCGATTCCATTCAGGGTTGGAAGCCCGACATCAAGCAGAATCAAGTCTGGGCGCAGTTCTTCGGCCTTCTGAACCCCTTCCAATCCGTCTGACGCCTCACCGACGATGTGCAGTTCTGACCTTTTTCCCAGCGTCGAAGAGATGTATCGGCGAAACGGTTCGTAGTCCTCTACCACGAGCACTCGAATTGATAACGCTCTCGTGCTGTCCTCAGTGCGAGAAATGGTTGCCATCGCGCTTCCACATTCCTCCACCGTGGTTATAATAAAGCGCTACCCATCTGTCTGTACGCTGAGCTACACGCGAGTGTACTTTGCCGCACAGGAACTACTCCGAATCGCCGCGCGCCATTTCTCGATCTGCCGCTGCATGATTGCGTAGCCTTAGCAGGCCGCTTCTTCCAGTTCATCTTGTCAGCAAGGCTGAACGATGTCAGCGCTGAGAAATTGGGGAATGTGCGTTACCGTACAGAACAACGATGGGCTTGACCTCGACCCTCCAACGTGGTATCCAAACATTCCAAGGTTCATCGTATCAATCGATGCTTCTACCAAAATCGCACGAACCGCCGTACATCAGTGTTCGGGGTAGATTCAAGCCACCCTGTGAGTCGTTGTGTGCATCGAATGGCGTCAAATTTATAACGGTGGACGTCTGTGCGCAGAAAATTGCGTTTCTGGGATGTCGTTAGAGAGGTTCAGTCGGTCACGGGAGGCAAGTCCCTATGTTTGAAAATGTAGCTTTAAAGCTGAGGCGTAGGATCTCGCTGAGAAGGCGCCTGGCGCTGCACAAACTATTATTGTTCTTGCTCGTAACTAGTTTGGCTGGCAGTGGGGAAGACAAAATTCCGAGATTTAGAGCAAGCACAGAACTCGTTCAGGTGTCGGTTGTTGCTTTAGATCAAGAAGGACGAGTGGCAACTAGCCTGACAAAGCGAGACTTTGAAGTTTTTGAAGATGGCGTCAAACAAGACATCGTAGAATGCATGAGTGAAGCCTCTCCCCTCTCCGTTGCACTCGTTCTCGACAAGAGCCGGAGCATGAAAACCAACTTACCCCTCGTCATACAGGGGGCGTTCAGCATGGTTGACACGCACGTTAATAGCGATGACGAGTTTTTGCTGGTCGCTTTTGACAAAACGCCGAGACTCCTCCTTCCGCAGTTCACAGGCGATGCCGAGACAGTCAAGCATGTTATCTCAAGCGATGTTGAAGAGGCCAAGGGAGTCACATCACTTTTTGATGCGCTCTACCTCGCGGTCAGCAACGTAAAACAAAAAGCGAAGAACGTTCAGCGCGCCGTGGTTGTCATCACCGATGGAGGTGATACCGATAGCCGCTATACAAAAAAGGAGATCCTCGAATACATCGAGGAAGCTGACGTTCCGGTGTTCGCGGTGAATGCCAGTGAACCGAATATCTTCCGGACTTGGATCGTCGGAAAAAATGGGAAGCCTGAGCTCTTAACCGAAGATGATGCCATCGGTCCGGCCGAGCGCGGCGGGCCGAAGGTCCTCAAGGAACTCACTAGCGCAACAGGGGGAGCAGTATTTACAGCTCACGAACCCGGAGATATTCCTCGGATCATGAGTGCAGTCTACGACTTGATTGGCCATCAGTACACGATTTCCTACAAGCCGTCGCGTACCACCGGGGCATTTAGAATTGGCAGCAGCCACAAGATTAACCTGAAGTTAACCGCAGGAGACAATCGATTTGAAGGTTACCATTTAACTTACAAGCACCAGTACTATCGGCCCAGTGACCACGAGCGCGAGACAAACACTCTCGCCGCTTTTCCTCGTCTTTAAGAAGTTCGTGAAATTCTCCAGACGACCGGAGCAGAAAACAATCTGACGTCGCCATCAAATCCGATCTCGTCATCAGATCCAACGTCGATTCAGTAGCGAGCTTGTATCAGATTGCCTACTGAATCAGAGGAATATTAGCCGACAGCTGCAAGTTGATGATCAGGCTGAGCCGGCTATCCACCTGGTAAAACTTCGCCGCTCGTTTCGCTCCCAAGGCGTTCATGAACTTCGGCCAATAGTCCTCTCGCAGGTTCAAAGTTTCGTCCTCGATGTTGATCATCCGCTGCACCATGTCCTTCGCCTTCGGATCGTCCATGCTGTCATAGTTCTTCGCATAATCTTTGATTAGGGTATAGCGCTTGTCACCGATCACCTGCTGGTCGCGGGCGTAGTCGCGATACACGGGCCAGAACGCTGCGGATTCTGTATCGGTGAACTGCATCGTGTCCGCAATGATCTGGTTCTTGCCCGCCTGGACATCCGAGCGCAGCAACTGGATGTCGGAGTCGGTCAAGGGCTTGCCAGTGACTTCAGCAGTCTGAGCGGAAATAACAGCGCTGAGCAGGACCAACGAGGAACATATAGCAAGAAGCATTCGCATAAATTTCTCCTGTCGATCTTCAATTTGAGCTCGCGTACTCGTTTTTCACTTCGAAGGTAGCCCCCAGGTGAACTGCACCCGGTTCAGAAAAGTTAGTTACACTCAACCAACGACGGCATCACTGAACGGAATATCCGCGCGCATCCATGCATGCAGAAAACGCTCTTTTGAACGTATTCATGCCCGCCTCGTACCGGGCCTGCGTCTGGGCCTGAGCCTGTTGTTGGGTTTGGGCTGTTTGCTGCGCTGCTTGTTCCTTCGCTTGGTTGTCCTTCTCCCTCTGTTTACGTCTGCCGGCCACCGCGCCCACAGTGGCGCCGATGGCTGCTCCTTTTCCCGCATCGCCGGCCATCGCGCCGATAGCGGCGCCTCCGGCGGCACCTCCGGCAGCACCCTTCACGGCCCCGCCTTTGCTGACATCCTGCCCGGCTTGCTGCGCCGCCTGCTGCTGGGCGGCTTGCTGTTGCTGGGCGCTCGGCCCTGTAGGTGGCGGAGTCTGGGGGTTGACGCCACTGTTCTGCACCGCCGAACCATAACAATCGCTCTCGTCCTTGAGCTGCTGGTCAGAATTCTGGTTGTTCTTGGGATAGGCAAACATTCCAATGCTCTTCGCTGGCGACCATGCAGCTGGCGGACTATTTTGTGCGGTGACAATGGGAATCGTCCATGCGCTCAGCAGAACGATCAACAGCAGTTTCATGTCACTCCTCCTCTCCACGGGAAGCCTTCCCGTAACGCGACACGAAAAGAGGAGTTGCCTGTTTGGTTGAACCGGCAACTCCTTTGCGAGGCGTTCAATTAACTCGAGCCCTTGGGTAAACCATTAGAGACTCCGAGCCGTTCGCACGCCCAGCGAAGACGCCAACGATAGAAGACCCAGCAATCCGATTAAAGGCAGCTCGCTTCCTGTCTTCGGGAGCTCCGGCGCCGGTGCCTCAGCCACTTGCACTGGAGCAGCCGGTTCTTTCTCGACCACCAGAACCAGAATCGGGACATCAGGCGGCGGTGGAGGTGGCGGTGGCATCTCGCCGGTCACGGTCCTACTCTGGGCAACCTCAGTGACGGGGGTCTCCACGACTTTGGTGGCGGAGATTTTCATCCCTTTCTTGAGGCCCCATGCATCGACCACTTGGCCATCAACGTTGAATTTCTGATTTTTGGGAATCTTGAATTGCTGGCTCTTTCCGTCCGCCAGTCTCAGGATTACAGAATTTGGCGGGCTCACGAACCACACCGTTCCCGTAACACTCTGTACCGTTGTAATGGTCTGGGGGGTTGAGGTGGTGGTGATGGTGCGTTGAAGTTTCATTCCCGGTTTCAGATCGTGAATCCCGAGTTGCTGGCCATCAACCGTGACTCTGGCGCTTTCCGGCACGTTGGCCAAATGCCGGATGGAGCCATCTGCCATCTTGACAACCAGGTCGTTGCCTGAGACGGTCACGACTTCACCGCTCTCGACTTGGGTTTGGACTGTGGCTGTGTCACTGGTTGTCGCCGTTTTTGTTTGCACTTGCGCGCTCATGCCCAGGGTAAAGGCCAGGCAAACGGCCCCCACTACAAGCACCAGCCATGTCTGTGCCCAACCTGTTTTTGAGTTCATTTCCTTTTCTCCTTATCAGTTTTTCGGATCATTTTTTCAGATCGATCAACTTCATCTATTCGAAAACATTTCATCTCGTGAACGTTGCTTGATTAACAGCTCCTGGCTCGGGTTCCGACGCGACGCGAACATGAACTTTCGCCGGAACAGAGCCGGCGATAGCTGCCTGGACGATGTACCGCTTCGGTGCGCCACCGATGAAATAAAACGGGTAACACGTAATCAGGGTCAACGACGAACGTGCTCTCGGCTGCAGCACCGAAACATCGCTGCGCTCAACGATGATGATGCGATCGATGACGTAGGTCTCCGTCCCCTGCGGTGTCTCCATTTCGACCTTGTCGCCGAGACCCATGTCCTTCAACCCACGAAAGAATCCGTCTCGATGTCCCGCAATCGCCATATTTCCGTTCCCTCCGGGATAGGCTGTGCTTGCCACGTGACCGACTCCCCGGTTCAGGCTCAGGTCGTCTGTTCCTTCCAGGACAGGAACTTCGACGTGAATCTTAGGTATGCGGAGGATTGCGATAGCAGGCGCGAAATGGGCCGCCAAACTCACCTGGTAATCCTTGATACGATGTTCCGACCACAAATTGAAGTCCGGAGTTCGGGTGGTCAGCGCCACGGGTTGAGGTTCATTCGCCGAAGCTGATTGCTGTGACGTAAACCTCTGCAATTCCGCATGGGACAGAACGGCCTGGTGGATATGGCCTGCCATATAAAGGACGAGCATTAGCACACCGAAGATCAGCAGCAGTCGTTCAAGTCTGTGTAACCAACCCATTCCGCTTTACCTGTCGGTCCAGAGGAGCTCTGAACGCACTAAAGCTTCCGATTCGCCGGCGGTGCGTTCAGAGCCGGGCAGCACTTCTAGTGTTGAAGAGTAGGGGGAACCAAACAATGACATAACTGTCATTACTGACAGTCAGTTCTGAATTGCTTCAGTTAACTACCTCAGGGGTTGCATGACAGGCGCCCTAGCTGGTCTCATTTAACAAGCTCGCGGACACAAAGAGCTTATTGGAAAGCACCGCCTTGATAGCGGAGCGTAGATCAAGACTCAAGCGTGATTTAACGACGTAGGCCGATCCACCTGCGCCCATGGCGGCGTTTATATAGTCAGCGTCTTCGTGGACGGTG